>Ga0315556_1000010_pt1 | contig 84289 bp, 83 predicted proteins | sample SalMarSW160310MG_FD_202112 | JGI IMG/M metagenome (GOLD analysis project Ga0315556, IMG submission 202112) | Salt marsh sediment microbial communities from the Plum Island Ecosystem LTER, Massachusetts, United States - Salt Marsh Sediment SW1603-10 ...
GTCCGCTCGTGGCTTCCGGGGTGGTCGCCCGGTGCATCGAAGTCGCCGCGGGGGGAGACGGGGCGGTGGCGGGATGTCCCGCCGTGGACACCATGAAGGAGGTCGACGCCGAGCAGCGCATCGTCGCCACCCCGGAGCGGGCGCGCCTCTGGCACGCGCAGACGCCCCAGGTGTTTCCCGCCGACGTCGTGCGTCGCGCATACGCGGCGGCGACGGACGGGGAGGCCACGGCCACCGACGACGCCGCGCTGGCGGAGCGTGTGGGAGCCGTCGTGCGCATGGTCGACGCCGGGCCCTCCAACCTCAAGGTCACCACGCCCGACGACCTCCCGATGGCGGAGGCCATTCTCGCGGCACGACGGGGCAGGGTCCCGTGACCCGGCCGCCCCGGATCCTCGATCTGCGCGCGACGCCCGCGGCCGACGCCGATCTCGGGCCGGTGGCGGAGCACGTGCGCGGGGGAGGCCTGCTGGCGTACCCCACCGAGACCGTCTACGGTTTCGGTGGGGCGTGCACCGCGGAGAGCGTGAACCGCCTCGGCGCCCTGAAGCATCGCGGGGAAGGCAAGCCGCTCCTCGTCGTCGTACGAGGCCCTGACGAGGTGGCGGGACTGCGCTGGACGGAGGATGCACGGGAGCTCGCGCGCATCTTCTGGCCGGGCGCGTTGACGCTGGTTCTCGGCGACCCCGAGGGTATTTTCCCTCCAGGGGTGCGCAGCCCGACGGGAAGCGTGGCCGTCCGGGTCAGCCCGCATCCGCTCGTGGGTGTGCTCCTCGAGCGGATGGGAGCCCCGCTGACATCTACGAGCGCGAACGTCCCCGGCGAGCCCCCGGCCCGGTCGGGAGCGGAGGCGGCGAGGGCCGCCGAGGCGCTCGGCGCGGGAGAGGAGATGCTGGTCCTGGACGCCGGCACGCTACCCGCGTCGGGGCCTTCTACCATCGTAGACTGCACGGGGGCGCGTCCCGTGGTCGTGCGGGACGGCTCCGTCCCACTGGAACGGCTCCGCTGCGCCTTGCCGGAAATCCATGGACGCTGACAGACCCTCCATCGAGCCCTTCAGGCTCCTGTTCGTGTGCACCGGCAACACGTGCCGGAGCCCCCTGGCGGAGGCCATCGCCCGGCGCGAGCTCTCCGGTCGCGGATGGGGTCGGCTCGAGGTCCGTTCCGCGGGGGTGGGCGCGGCTCCGGGAGGCCCGGCCTCCCAGGGCTCGCTCGATGCCGCGCGACGCCACGGACTCGACCTGTCCTCCCATCGCTCGGCTCCCGTGGACGCGGACACGCTGGAGTGGGCGGACCTGATCCTCGTCATGTCCCCGAGCCACCTGGTCCGCGTCTCCGGGATGGGCGCGGGGGAGAAGGCCACCCTCCTCGGCTCTTTCGCCGCGGGCGAGGATCCGGAGGAGATCCCGGAAGCCGTACCCGACCCGTTCGGGGGGTCCGACGAGGAATACGAGGCCACGTTCGTCTTGCTCGAGCGGCTCGTCGGGCGCGTGCTCGACCGCCTGGCGCCGATCCTGGCGCCATGACGATCACCGCCTCGACGCGGCTGCTGGCGCTCCTGGGCGATCCCGTCGGCCACTCGCTCTCGCCCTTGATCCAGAACGCTGCCCTGCGGCACACCGGGGCGGACGGCGTCTACGTGGCGGTGCGCTGCGCCGCGGAAGATCTGTTCAGCCTCATGAGGGCCCTGGCGCGGGCACGGGGTGGCGGCAACGTGACGCTGCCCCACAAGGAGAAGGCCGCCTCGGTCGTGGACGTGCCGTCGGAGGCCGTCCGGCGGACGGGCGCGTGCAACACCTTCTGGGGGGGGGCCGACGGTCGGGTGCACGGGGACAACACGGACGTCGACGGGCTGAGACAGGCGGTGCGGTCCTTCGTGGGCGCGCCCGAAGGCATGCGGGTCCTTCTCCTCGGGGCCGGGGGCGCGGCGAGGGCGACGCTGCTGGGCCTGCTCGAGGAGGGGGTGGCCGAGGTGGTGCTCCACAACCGGAGCCCCGAGCGCGCCAGGGGGGTGGCCCGCCGGATCGGCGGCCCGCGGGCCCGGGTGGCCTCCTTCCCGGAGGAGCTACGCGGCCAGAGCTTCGACCTGGTGGTCAACGCGACCCCCCTCGGCATGCTCCCAGACGACCGCTCGCCCCTCGACTTCGATATCCTCGATCGGGCCGGCGCCGCCATGGACCTCATCTACGGGAAGAGCCGCACACCCTTCCTAAGGGCGGCCGAGGCCTACGGCGTTCGTACCACCGACGGGCTCGAGATGCTCATCCAGCAGGCCGCCGCCTCCTTCGAGCGGTGGTGGGGAGAGCCGGCACCTGTGGAGCGGATGCGCGCGGCGCTCGCCGAGGCAGGGGAGGCGTGAGACCGGCAGCCTGGGCCTCGGACCTTCTCGACCTCCTGCTCCCGGCCGGCTGCGTCGTGTGCGGGTCGTGGATCCCTGGGGGCGTCGCCGGGTCGCTGCTGTGCGGCCGGTGCCGTTCCCGCTTGCCGCGCGCGCCCTGGCCGCGGTGTCCGCGCTGCCACCACCCCCTCGGGACGGGCCGGCCCGACGCGACACGCTGCCGGGAATGCCGGGAATGGCCGGACGCACTCGCTCGCTCGCGCTTCGCGACTGTGCTCGCACCCCCCGCCGACACGCTGGTGCACGCGCTGAAGTACGAGGGGTGGGCGGAGCTCGCCGTGGAGATGGGGCGTGTGATGGCGGTGGAGCTTCGGTCCGCTTCCGTAGCGCCGCGGGGTCGACGGATCGTCGTGCCGGTGCCCACGACACGGGCGCGCGCCCGTGTGCGCGGCTACAACCAGGCCGAGCTGCTGGCGCGCAGCGTCGCCCGGAGCCTCGATCTGCCGCTCGTCGATGGGTTGATCCGGACCCGTGGCGGCGCCACCCAGGTCGCCTTGCCCCCCTCTCAGCGTCGGGCTAACGTCATGGGAGCGTTCGCGGTGCGGGAAGAGGAGGCGGCCCGTGTCACGGGCGCGCGCGTCGTCTTGGTGGACGACGTCCTGACCACCGGGTCGACCGCCGGTGCCGCGGCGTCGGAGTTGGCCCGTGTGGGAGCGTCGGAGGTCACGCTCGTCGTCTTCGCCCGGGCCATGCCCCTTCGTCGCGACACCGTGCGCTGACCCGTCGCCAGGCGACCCAGACCTCTGCCCCACAAAACCCCAGGAGCCACGAAACCGATGGCCATCCGTGTCGCAATCAACGGGTTCGGGCGCATCGGCCGTCTCGTGCTTCGCGCCGCGAAGCAGGCGGGCCGTACCGATCTCGACTTCGTCGCCGTCAACGACCTGACGGACAGCAAGACCCTCGCTCACCTTCTCAAGCACGACTCGGTCCACGGCCGGTATCCGGGCACCGTCGAGGTGACCGACACCGGCCTTCGGGTGGATGGGGACGACCTGCGCGTCCTCGCCGAGCGCGACCCGTCCAAGCTGCCGTGGAGCGACATGGGCGTCGACGTCGTGGTCGAGTCCACGGGACTCTTCCGCTCGAGGGAGAAGGCCGGGATGCACCTGGCCGCCGGCGCCAGGAAGGTGATCATCTCGGCGCCCGGCAAGGAGGAGGACATCACGATCGTCCTGGGTGTGAACGAGGGTGCGTACGATCCCGACAAGCACGCCATCATCTCCAACGCGAGCTGCACGACGAACTGCCTCGCGCCGGTGGCGAAGGTCATTCTGGACACGTTCGGGTTCCGCCACGGCCTGATGACCACGATCCACGCGTACACGAACGACCAGAACATCCTGGACCTTCCTCACAAGGACCTCCGGCGCGCGCGGGCCGCAGGCATGTCGATGATTCCCACGACCACCGGCGCGGCCAAGGCCACCGGCCTCGTCATCCCCGAGCTGAAGGGGAGGATCGACGGAAGCGCCATCCGGGTGCCCACGCCGGACGTCTCCATCGTCGACCTGGTCGTGGAAGTCGAGAAGGACACGTCGATCCAGGAGGTGAACGACGCGTTCCGCGCGGCGGCCGCCGGTGCGATGAAGGGTATCCTGGGCGTGAGCGACGAGCCGCTCGTCTCGGTGGACTACACCGGTGAGTCTCGCAGCAGCATCGTGGACCTCCCTTCCACCAACGTGCTCGACGGGCGGATGGTGAAGGTCATGGCGTGGTACGACAACGAGTGGGGATATTCGGAGAGGGTGGTGGATCTGGTCGCCTACGTGGGCGAGCGGCTCCCGGCGTCCGTCGGGGGCTGAGCGCGACGCGACGCGACGACCGCGGAACAGGGGGCGAGCCTTCCGAGGAGGCTTCATGGACCAGGTGGACGCGGGCGGCAGTGTCCCGGAGTGGCACAGCTTTCGGTGTCCGGTGTGCGGACATACCGACGAGGTCGATCTGGTCGCGGGTCCCACCAGTACGGTTTCGTGCAGCCATTGCGGGACGGCTCTCGAGATCGAGGCGTGGGCCCGTGACGAGGCTTCGGCGACCGTGAAGGTGGCCACGAGACGACGTCGGAAGCGATGAACGACCAGGGCCCGGATCGCGATCCGGAGGAGGGCCGGCGAGACGATGTCCCGCCGGCTTCTTCGCATGTAACGCCCGGCGAGGATCCCGCGTATAACGAGGCGATGCAGACAGATCGGCAGGCGCCCGACCCGGGCTTGCGCGTCGTCCCCACCCGGCCGACCTCGGACCTTCCACAGGACTTCGAGGCCTGGTTCCGGGACCACAGGGAGGCGGTGTACCGATACGTACGCTTCCGCGTCGCGACGCGGGAGGTGGCGGAGGACGTCACGTCGGAGGTGTTCATGAAGGCCCTCCGCTCCCTCCACCGCTACGACCAGAACCGCGCTTCGCCCCGGACGTGGCTGCTGCGCATCGCACGCAACGCGGTGACCGATCACCTGCGGGCGCTCAAGCGCAGAGGATCGCTGCACGTCTCGCTCGACAGGGTGCCCGATCTGGTGGCGGACGTCCCGTCGCAGGAGGAGCGGGTGGTTCGCGAGGAGCGGATCCAGCGTCTGCTCAACGGGAGTCAGACGCTGCGAAAGGCGGACCAGGAAATCCTCTCCCTGCGTTACGGCTCGGGGCTCGACAACGGCGAGATCGCGGAGCACCTCGGAATCAGCAACAACGCGGTGGCGGTGCGGCTCCATCGGGCGCTCAAACGCCTGAAGGGCGCAGTCGACCGCCATCAGATTGAGATGAACACGGACTCATGACCCATAGATTCGATTTCGAGCGTTCCGAGCTGCCGGAGGATCTCCGGGCGCTCGATGCCGAGCTCTCCTCCATCCGATACGAGGAGCGCCCGTCCTTCGGGCCCGAGCTGCGGGCCGAGCTGGCCAGCGAATGGCGGTCGGTTCGGACGCGCAGGCATTGGCCCGTTCGCCAGCTCATGGCGGCCGGGATCGCCGGGCTCGTGATGGGGGGCCTGGGGGTGCCGTCCGCGCGGGCGGCCCTGGTGCGGCTCGTCGAGGTGGTACGGGCGCCGCGTGAAGCGCGCGTCGAAGCCCCGACCACGATGCCCTCGCTCCCGCTGCTGCCTTTCGATACGCCCGCGGTGGGCGGCGACGAATTCCGTGCGGTGCCTCCGCGGCTGGGCGCCGAGCCTCCTCCCACGCCCGGAACGACCGTGCCGCGCTACGAGGGGCCGGAAGCCACGTTCCCCGAGCTGGTCGACCGATCGGCGACGGAGAACCTGATCCGGGACAACTATCCCCTCGCGCTCCAGCGGCGAGGGGTCGGGGGGACCGTGCGCGTGCGGCTCTGGGTCGATTCGACCGGAGCGGTGGACGTGGCCAACGTCGCCGAGAGCTCGGGCGTGCCGGAGCTCGATCGAGCGGCCGTGCAGGTCGCGCCGTCGTTCCGCTTCACGCCCGCGACACGTCGCGGGAAAGCCGTCGGCACGTGGGTGGAGTTCGACGTGCGCTTCGCGCCGCTTCGCGCCGGGGCCGACACGGCCGCCATCCTGGACGTCGAGGTGCCGGAGGGTCCCTCCATTCCCGACCTCTCGCCGGCGTCCCTCCTCGCCGACTTCAGGGAGGACGTCGTCTTGCCGGTCGCCGGTCGGCGCGAGGCGGGCGACGTCCTGCGCGCCGCCCTCGGGGACGACGCGTTGGTACGTCGCCTGGGGCCCATCGACGCGATCCTCCAAGGGGACCCGCCGGCCGGCACCGCGCCGACGCAGTGGCGCTCCGAGGTATCCTCGGCCCTGGAGGCTGCGATCGTGCGGGCGCCCGACAACCCCGCTCCGCTGCTGGCTCTGGCGCGCATCCGCCGCAAGCAGGGGCTGCGCACCGAAGCGCGCATGCTCTACGAGCGGGCTCTGGAGCGTGCGCAGCGGGCACCCGCGACCGTGCCGCCGGTCATCCTGGCGGACCTTTACTACGAGCGGGGCCTCCTGGTCAGGGAGAGCTGGCTCGGGTCGCGGGGAGCCGGGCGTCTGCCGGCGGACGCGCTCCCGGCCTCCGCCTGTCCTCAGGCACGGTCGTCCGGCGGTGCCGTCTCCGGGTACGCCTCCGTGGATCGACTGATCGCGTGGAACTACCTGTGTCCGGAGGCGTTGGGCGAGGCGTTCCGGACGGCGTTCGAGCCGGCTCCCGGCAGCTCGGAAGCCAACAAGGCGGTGATGATGGCGTCCTTCCGCTCGGCGGTGGAGGCGTACCCGGCCCACCCCGGCGCCAATCTCGAGATCCTCCTCGAGCTGGCCGACGAAGGCCGCTGGACGGAGGTCCTCGAAGGCGCGCGCAGGTTCACGCGTGCCTCGGAAGGCCACCCCTACGGTCTCCTGATGGAGGGCCTGGCGCTCCAGCGCCTGTCCCGGACCGAGGACGCCGAGGGCCAGTTCCGCATCGCCCTCCGGTCGCTTCCGGCCGGAGAGGTCGCGGAGATGGAGGACATCTCGAAGCTCCTCGACCCGTCCCAGACCGCCCAGTACTGGAAGGCGTCCGGCGGAGCGCGCGAGGCATGGGTGCGGGCCTTCTGGGAGCGCCTCGATCCCATCCTGTCCACGCCCGTCAACGAGCGTCGGGTCGAGCATCTGGCGCGGGCGTCCTACGCCCACCTCCGCTTCGGATCGGCCTTGTCCGACCCTGGGGAGGTATGGGTGCGCTACGGGCGACCGACGAAGGTGCGCGTCGTTGCGGAAGGATCGGGTGTGCGGACGGAGTTCTGGGACTACGGCTCGGGACCGGACATCACCTTCCGACGGATGGCGGCGTCCGAGAACCTCGACCTGACGTCCGAGGGCCGGTCGTACGTGGATGAGCTCAGGCAGGTCTTTCCGCACCGGTACGGCACCGGGTCGAGGCTCGTGTTCTCGCTCCCTGGGCAGGTGACGCGCTTCCGCGGCTCCGGCGTCGGGGCGTCCGACGTCGTGGTGAACACCCAGGTTCCGGCGCTGCCGGCGACCTCCGCGCACGACACGTTGGACCTGAACGTCTTCCTGCTCGGCTCGGAGGGCGAGAAGCTGGACATGGTGCAACGGCTCATCGGCGCCGAGCCTTCACCGATCTCCATGGAGGCGCCGGCGGCTCCCGAGGTCTCGGATGTCGTGGTGGAGGTCTTCAACCGCCGCACCGGACAGGCCGCGGCGCTTCGCGACTCGGTCCACGCGGCCGAGTCCGCCGCCGGCGCGACGATCTCGGACCTGCTGCTGACGAAGCCGGCCTCTCCAACGCCGCAGGCCGTACGGCGCGACGCGCCGTGGCTGCAGCCGCTCACGCTCGCCGGGCCGGTGGACACGCACGAGGTGGGGGTGTTCTTCGAGCTCTACGATGTCGCCCCCATGGCTCCCTGGTACCGCCTCCGCGCGGAGGCCGAGAACCGGAACACGGGCACGGTCCAGGCGCTGGACATCCGTCCCGCCGGGGAGGAGCGGCTGCGTGCGACGTGGGATCGGCGGCCGAGGGAGGGCGGAATGACGCCGGAGTACCTGAGCGTATGGCTGGGGGACCTTCCCGCAGGATCGTACCGGCTGCGGATCATCGCGGACCTCCCGGAAACCGGGAGACCCCTGATCGCTGAGCGGAACATCGAGCGGCGCTGACACCGAGGGGCGATCGTTTGTAGCTTCCTGCCGGTCATTCACGTCGCCCCCCGACACGGCTCCGTTCCATGAGCAAGAAGATCGTCTCCGACATCGACCCCGCTTCGCTGGCGGGACGCACCGTCCTCGTCCGGGCGGATCTGAACGTTCCCATCGCCGATGGCCGGATCTCCGACGACCGACGCGTTCGCGCGTCGCTCCCGACCCTCCGCCTGTTGACCTCCGCGGGCGCGCGCGTCGTCCTACTCTCGCATCTCGGGCGGCCCAAAGGCGCTCCGGACCCGAAGTACTCCCTGAAGCCCGTGGCGGACCGGCTCGCGGAGCTCCTGAATAGATCCGTCCGCTTCGTCCCGGAGTCGGCCGGCCCCGCCGTGCGCACAGCCGTCGAGTCCCTATCGGAGGGCGACGTGGCCCTCCTCGAGAACACGCGCTTCCATCCTGGCGACACCGCCAACGACCCGGAGCTGGCCGCCAGCTGGGCGGCCCTTGGCGACCTGTTCGTCAACGACGCTTTCGGTGCCGCGCATCGTGCACACGCGTCGACCTCCGGCCTGGCCGAGGCGGTCAAGGCACGGGGTGGGGAAGCGGTGGCGGGCCTCCTGATGGCGCGGGAGCTCAGGTTCCTCGGCGAGGCGCTGGAGCGCCCCGAGCGGCCGTTCGTCGCGATCCTGGGCGGCGCCAAGATCTCGGGTAAGATCGACGTGATCGGGGCGCTGCTTCCTCGCGTGGACCGCCTGCTGATCGGGGGCGCCATGGCGAACACCTTCTTCAAGGCCCTGGGGCTCGAGACCGGAGGCTCCCTCGTGGAAGACGACCGCGTCGAGGTCGCACGGCGGACCCTGCAGGAGGCGGGCGAGCGCCTGCTCCTTCCCGTCGACTGCGTGGTGGCGGCCGAGATCGCCGAGGGCTCGACCACCCGCGTGGTCGAGCGGTCGCAGGTCGGCGCCGACGACCGGATCGGAGACGTGGGACCTGCCACCCGGGAGGTCTACGCGAAGGAGATCGCCGCCGCCCGCACGATCGTGTGGAACGGTCCCATGGGGGTGTTCGAGATCGACGCCTTCGCCGAGGGAACGACCGCCATGGCGCGTGCGGTCGCCACGGCCTGTGACGGCGGAGCCACGGCGGTGCTCGGCGGTGGCGATTCGGCCGCGGCGGTCGATCGGGCTGGCGTGGCGGACAGGATCACCCACGTGTCCACGGGAGGGGGCGCCTCGCTGGAGTTCCTGGCCGGCGCCGCTCTGCCGGGCGTCGAAGCCCTCACCGAGGGGAGCGCGGCATGAAGGTCATCGCCGGCAACTGGAAGATGAACCACGGACCGGAGGCGACCCGGGCCTTCTTCAGCGGGCTCGAGTTGCCCCGCGGCGCGGCCACGCACGAGCTCGTGGTGTTTCCCCCTACACTCTCGTTGGCGGCGGCCGTGGCCAGCCCGGAACGGGATCCGCGCATCCAGCTGGGCGTGCAGAACATCCACTGGGAGGACGCCGGCGCGTACACGGGCGAAGTGTCCGCGGCGATGGCCCACGAGGCAGGGGCGGCCTTCGTGCTCATCGGCCACTCCGAGCGGCGACACCTGTTCGGGGAGACCGACCAGGACGTGGCACGCAAGGTGCGCGCGGCCCGACGTCACGGCCTGGTGCCGGTGGTGTGCGTGGGCGAGACGCTCGACGAGCGGCGCGCCGGGCGGGTCGAAGAGGTGATCCTCGGCCAGCTCGACGCGGCGCTGGAGGCGTTGGACGAGTCGCGTGAGCGGTTCCTCCTCGCCTACGAGCCGGTGTGGGCGATCGGCACGGGGGAGACCGCCACACCCGCGGACGCTTCGGCTGCGCACGCGGCGCTCCGCGGCCGCTTGGACGAGCGGATCGGGCCTGCGCGCGCGACACGCGTTCCGATCCTGTACGGTGGAAGCGTGAAGCCCGACAACGCGGCCGAACTCCTGGGCGCGCGCGACGTCGACGGCGTGCTCGTCGGGGGAGCGAGCCTCGTTCCGGCCTCGTTCGCGGCGCTTGTGGCGGCCGCCGACCGTTGACACGCCTCCGGCGCCTTTCGACGTTTAACGTCTCTCATACGCAAACTCATCCGGCGAAACGATGTACGGATTCCTGCTCGTGGTCCTGGTGTTGGACGGGGTCTTCCTCGCCGTCGTGATCCTTCTCCAGTCGGGGAAGGGGGGCGGCCTCGCCGCCATGGGGGGAAGCGCCGCCATGACGGAGGGCATCCTGGGTGGACGACAGGCCACGACGGTGCTCACGCGGGCGACGTGGGTTGCGGGGACGCTGTTCATGCTGCTCGCCTTCGTGCTGTCGATCCTCTCGTCTCGCTCCCAGCAGCCCTCGTCCGTGATCCAGGTCCAGGCTCCCGCCACAGCCCCGGCGCCCCAGCCGGTGTTGCCGGGAGCGGGTGGCGAGGCCGGAGCGGCGGCGGTTCCCCCGCCCGCGGGCGACACGTCCCGGAACTGACGCGACGGGGCTGACGGCCCGAACGGCCCGTGGAAGCTCCTGACACCGCCCTTCCCGGTGACCTCGGGAGCGACGAGCTTCTCGAGCTCCACCGGTGGATGTGCCTGGTCCGGGCCGCGGAGGAGCGGCTCGAGACCCTTCTCAAGCAGGGGCACATGCAGGGGAGCGTCTACCGTTCTCTCGGGCAGGAGGCGGGCGTGGTCGGCGTGGCGTACGCGCTCAGACGGCGCAGGGACGGCACGGGCGACTTCATCGCACCGTCGGTTCGGGCCGGCGGAGCGCTTCTCCTGTTCGGGGGTTCGCTGGAGGACTTCTTCCGCCAGCACCTGGGCCGCGCGACCTCTCCCTCCATGGGACGCGAGACCCATGTCCACGGGGTGAACCCGGCGACCGGCTTCGTAGGACCGGTGTGGCCGTTGGGGATCATGCTCGAGGTCATGGCCGGGATCACGTTGTCCTTCAGCCTTCGCGGCGAGGAGCGCGTGGGCGCCGTCTTCCATGGGGACGGGGCCACCTCGGCCGGGGCATGGCACGAGGGCTTGAGCGTCGCCGCCGCCCGGCGCTGCCCGCTGATCCTGGTGGTGGAGAACAACCAGTGGGCCTTCTCCACGCCCGTGGAGCGGAACACCCGCGTGGAGCGATTCACGGAGAAGGCCGTCGGGTACGGCATCCGTGGGGAGTCGGTCGACGGCACGGACGTGGTGGCCGTTCACGACGCCACGGCACGCGCGGCCGATCTGGCCCGAGCGGGCGGGGGCGTTCAGATGATCGAGCTCCGCTACTATCGGCGGCGGGGGCACGCACAGCACGATCCGCAGGACTACGTGGACCCGACCGTCCTCGCCGAATGGGAAGCACGCGACCCGATCGATCGGTCGGCGCGCCGCCTCCTGGTCCTGGGTGTGGCTACGATGGAGGACCTCGAGGACGTGTGGGGCGAGGCCGTGGCCCGGTGCGGTGCCGCCGCCGCCCGCGCGCTGGCAGAGCCGGAGCCGAGTGGGGAGGATGCCCTCGGCGCAGTCTTCACCGACGTGTCCGCGACGGCGCCCTGGACGCGCCTCCCGGACCCGGACCCCCGAGCTATTCGAGCGAGACCATGACGCCTCCCGCACCCCCCGCGCACCTCACACGCACCCGCAGGGGTGAGCCGGTGACGTTCCTCGAGGCGATCGGCGAGGCCCTCTTCGAGGAGATGGAGCGCGACGACCGGGTCTTCCTCATGGGGGAGGACATCGGCGCGTACGGGGGCGCGTTCAAGGTCACCAAGGGCCTCCTGGACCATTTCGGGGAGAAGCGCGTCATCGACACGCCCATCGCCGAGGGAGGCTTCACGGGCGCCGCGGCCGGTGCAGCCCACATGGGCTTGCGCCCGGTGGTGGAGATGCAGTTCATGGACTTCGTCTCTCCCGCCTACGATGTCATCACGAACTACATCGCCACCTCGCTCTACCGGGGCGCGGGCCCGATGCCGCTGGTGATCCGTGGCCCGGTGGGGGGAGGGAACCGCGGCGGTCCGTTCCATTCCCAGAACGTGGAAATGGCGTTCTTCCACACGCCGGGGCTGAAGATCGTCTATCCGAGCACGCCCTTCGACGCGAAGGGGCTACTCAAGTCCGCGATCCGCGACGACAACCCGGTGATCTTCGAGGAGCACAAGGGCCTGTACCGCGCACCCGCCCTTCGCGAGGTGCTTCCGGACGAAGACTACGTGGTGCCGCTCGGCGAGGCCCGGACCGTTCGTGAGGGTCGTGACCTGACGGTGGTCACATACGGAGCCATGGTACACCGGAGCCTCGAAGCTGCGGAACGCCTCCGGGAGGAGGACGGGGTCTCGGTGGAGATCGTGGACCTGCGGACCCTCCTGCCGCTGGACGAGGAGGCGATCGTGACGAGCGTGCAGCGGACGGGGCGGCTCCTCGTCGTCCACGAGGACACGCGCACGGGCGGGATCGCCGGGGAGATCGCGATCCGCGTCAACGAGAGGGCGTTCGAGTGGCTGGACGCTCCGATCCTCCGCGTCACAGCGATCGACGCTCCGGTCCCGTACGCGGCCCCGCTCGAGGACTACTTCCTCCCGCAGGTCGCCGACATCGTGGAAGCGGGGCGCTACCTTGCAGGGTACTGAGGACCGACCCATCGTTCGAGTCCGGCAGACCGCAGGAGAAGGGGAAAGCACGGTTGCGTGCCGAGGACACGGACCGAATCGCGCGACTGGCGGGTAAGCCGATCCGGTCCCCCTGTTGAACCCGACAACCGCGGAGCATACGAGCGTGGCTCGCATCGAAGTCCCCATGCCCCAGATGGGCGAGTCCATCGCCGAGGGCACCGTGTCCAAGTGGCTGAAGCAGGTGGGCGACACCGTCGAGCGGGACGAGCCCATCCTCGAGATCTCCACCGACAAGGTGGACGCCGAGATCCCGGCGCCGTCGTCGGGGACCCTGGTGGAGATCGCGGTTTCGGAGGGCGCCACGGTCGAGGTCGGCACCGTGGTGGCCTACATCGACTCCGAGGGCGGTGCTCCGGCGACGAACGGAAGGCCGGCCGCCGAGGCAGCAGCAGCCGAGGGAGGCGCGACGCCGGGGGCCGAAGCACCCGCGACCGAGGTAGCGGAAGGGGGCGTCGCGGTAGCGACGCGGCCCGCCGAGACGACCAGGGAGGCGTCGGTGCCCGAGTCGAGGCCGGCCGAGCCACCGAGCGTGGGCGACGCGACGGGCCCGGCATCCGCGGAGGAGCGGCTGCGCACGCGCTCCACGCCCGTGGTCCGCAGGATCGCGGAGGAGCACGGGATCGACATCGCCTCCGTGCACGGGACCGGTCACGCCGGCCGCGTGACCAAGCAGGACATCCTGGGCTTCATCGAGTCGGGCGCCGTCCCCGCACCCACTCCGGGTCAGGCCGCCGCGGCCCCTGCCCCCGCCGAGCGGCCTGCTGCCCCCGCGCCCTCCCCCCGGGAGGCGGCCAAGGCTCCCGCAGCGGCTACGGCGCCCGCCGCAGCATCCGCGGTGCCGTCGGATCTGTGGAAGCGCTTCTACGGCGAAGTGCAGCACCCCGAGTTCCCGGTGCGGGAGGCCGATCGGGTCGAGGCGATGGACAAGATCCGCCGTCTCACCGCCGAGCACATGGTCGTGGCGAAGCGTATCGCTCCCCACGTGCACTCGTTCATCGAGATCGACTTCACGGCCATCGACCGCATCCGCAATGCGAACAAGGGGAAGTGGGCGGAGCAGGGCACCAAGGTGAGCTACACCGCATTCGTGGCTTGGGGCACCTCCCGCGTGCTGCGCGAGTTCCCGATGGTCAACTCCACCGTCTCGGGCAACAACGTCATCTACCGCGGCAACGTGAACCTCGGAATGGCCGTGGACCTCAATCCGGGGCTGATCGTCCCGGTGATCAAGGACGCCGACGACCTGAGCCTGGTGGGCATCGCCCGCAAGCTCGGCGACCTGGCGGACCGTGCGCGCTCGCGGCAGCTCCTGCCCGACGAGATCCAGGGCGCCACCTTCTCGATCACGAACCCCGGCGTGCTCGGAACGATGGTGGGCATGCCCATCATCCCCAAGGGCACGTCGGCCATTCTCGGAACCGGCGCGATCGAAAAGCGTGTGGTCGTCGTCGAGGACCCCGAGACCGGCGAGGACGCCATCGCCGTCCGCAAGCGGGCGCTCTTCTCCATGGGCTACGATCACCGGATCGTGGACGGGGCGGATGCGGCGCGCTTCCTGGCGCGGCTCAAGGAGGTCTTGGACGACTTCCCCGAGGACGCGTAGCGACGGCCGCCATCCCGCGGACCGGGCCACGGGCCCGGTGACGCCGCCCGGCGTGGAAGAGCGTCGGCTCGGGGCGGCGCGCGCCCTGGAGGTCCGCCGACTCGGCACCGTCGGGTACGCCGACGGGCTGGCGTTGCAGGAGTCGCTCGTGCGGCGGCGGCGCGAGGGCTCCGCACCCGACACGCTTCTCCTCCTCGAACACCCGCACGTCATCACGCTCGGCACCGGCTCCCACCCCGAGCACGTGCTCGCCGACGCGGCGGAGCGCGCGCGCCTGGGCATCGAGCTCTACGAGACCGGCCGGGGGGGCGACGTCACCTATCACGGTCCCGGCCAACTTGTCGGCTATCCCATCCTGGACCTCAAGCCGGACCGGACGGACCTGCACCGCTACCTCCGCGACCTCGAAGAGGCGCTGATCGTCGCCGCGAGCGCCCTGGGCGTGCGCGCCGCCCGCGTGTCGGGGCTCACGGGCGTGTGGACGCCGACGGGGAAGCTCGCGGCCATCGGGGTGCGTGTGTCGTCGGGGTGGATCACCTCGCACGGATTCGCCCTGAACGTCCACACGGACCTGCGCTACTTCGCGTCGATCGTGCCGTGCGGCATCCGGGACCGCGACGTCACGTCCCTGGAGCGGGAGCTCGGGCGCCGCGTGACGCTGGCGGAGGCCCAGGAAGCCGTGGTCGAGGCCTTCTCACAGGTGTTCGGAGTCGGTGTCATGTAGCCTGGACAACACTTCACGACCTCGGGGATCACACGTCCTCCAGACGAGGCGACCCTCTTTTTCTGCATTCCGTCGTCCCGGAGCCGGATGTTTGGGGAAGAGATGTTCCGGAATTCGTTTGTTTACACCATCTACCGAAGAGACCTCGAAGGTTCCTGCAACACATGTCATAAGGTGTTGTAAGATAGTTTGTTACGCTGTCCGGGCGGTTCGGTGCGGGTCTAGCGCACGCGACCCTTGCTCCGCGGGACTGGCCGCGGTAGATATACATCGCGTTTCGGATGCGGCTCTTCGACAGACGATGGCGATGGTCATCCCTACGATGAATCCGAAAGGCGGTTGCCTGGCGCGACGGCGTTACGGCGGCAAGCGAACCGGGGTTTGGGAGACCCGGGGAGCGCGGCAGGGAGGTCGCTGGCCCTGTCGAGCAGGCCCCCAGACGAATTCGGGGGGCGCCCCTCGCCACGGACCGCGTGGCACGAAGAGGGGAGGAAGGGTGAAGGTCCAGTCGCCCGCACGCGGGCGGACCCAAACGAGGACCGTGATCCCGCCAGCGCAGTAGGGAGGGTGCCGGCGCAGCGTGTAGCGGCCGACAGCTCCTTCGAGAAAGAAGCGGCTCGGGCACTTCGGTGTTCGGGCCGCTTCGACTTTGTGGGGTGGCCGCGCCCGTCAGCGCTCGGGCGGCAAGTACTCGTGGAAGTCGAGATACCGCCCTCGCTGGCGTTCCTCCTCCAGCCACGCCTCGAAGCCGGACGGGACGAAGCCACCTGACGAGGACTGCTCCTTCGCCGCCTTGGTCGCCAGGTGGTTGGCGTACTCGTTGCGCGGATGCCCCGCGTGGCCCCGAACCCACTCCGTGCCCACCCGGTGCCGGGAGAGCTCCTGGTCGAGCTCCTGCCAGAGCTCGAGGTTCTCGATGGCGCCGCCCTTGCGGCGCCACCCACGACGCTTCCAGCCCGGAAGCCACTCCCCGATCCCCTTCACCAGGTACTGGCTGTCCGAGACGAAGCGCACCGCACACGAGCGCCTCAGGTCGCGGAGCACTTCGATGGCGGAGCGGATCGCCATCCGGTTGTTGGTGGTGTCGGGCTCCGAGATCCAGTAGTCCCGGCGTTCCCACGTCCCGCGGCGCCAGAGCTCTACGAGCCCCGCCGCGCCCCCCGGCGTCGCGCGATCCCGGAACTGGTTGCCCAGGCACGATTCGTCGGCATGGACCTGGACGGTTTGGAGGGACATGTCGGCGGAGGTGGAGGAAGCGGAATGGCGCAACCTAACGGTCCCGCCGGTACCCCGGGAGGTTCCGCAGCACCCGGGGGCCGGCTTCCCTTGACCCGCATCGAGGGGCCCGTACCTTTCGCCGACGATCCGGACCACCCCGACGCGGAGCCGCGCCAACCCTTGCAAGAACGGGCCTACCTCCTCCTCGAAGACGGGCGCCGCTTCGACGGCGTCTTCGTCGGCACGGCGCGGCTCGCCCTCGGAGAGGTCGTATTCAACACATGCATGACCGGGTACCAGGAGATCCTCACGGATCCCTCGTACACGGGCCAGCTCGTGACGATGACGTACCCGCTCATCGGCAACTACGGAGTCAACGCCCACGACCGCGAGTCTCCCGATCCCCGGGTGGCCGGCTTCATCGTGCGGGAGGCCGCGCGGCGGCCCTCGAATTGGCGGTCCGAAGCCGGTCTGGATGCGTACTTGCAGGACCACGGCGTGACGGGGATCGCCGACATCGATACGCGCGCCCTCACCCGTCACATCCGGAGCCGCGGGGCGATGCGGGGGGCGATCGCGCCGGCGGAGCAGGGCGCCGAGGAGGTGATGGCCCTCATCTCCTCGCATCCACGGATGGAAGGGCTGGACCTCGCGTGTGGCGTATCGACGCCGGAGCCCTACGAGGTGGCGCCCTCGGGTCCCGAGCGCTTCCGTGTGGTGGCCTACGACTTCGGCGTCAAGGCGCACTCGCCGAAGCTGCTCGCCGAGCGCGGTTGCCGGGTGACCGTGATTCCGGCCGACACACGCGTCGAGTCCATTCTGGAAGACCCTCCGGACGGGCTGTTCGTGTCCAACGGGCCCGGGGATCCGGCAGCGGTGGAGAAGGCCGAGCGGGCGATCGTCGAGCTGGCCCGTGCCGACGTCCCCGTGTTCGGAATCTGCCTGGGCCATCAACTGATCGCTCGAGCGTTCGGCGCGACGACCTACAAGCTGCCCTTCGGCCACCACGGTGGAAACCACCCGGTGAGGAACCTGGACCGCGGCGCCGTCGAGATCACCTCGCAGAACCACGGCTTCGCAGTGCGCGCGGGCGACCGCGGCGAGATCCCGGGCGCCGCCGAGTTGCGGCTCACACACGTCAATCTCTACGACGGGACGGTGGAGGGCGTCGAGCACCGCGAGCTCCCGGTGTTCTGCGTGCAGTATCATCCTGAGGCGGCGCCGGGCCCGCACGACAGTCGCTATCTGTTCGACCGCTTCGTCGACCTCATGGAGGTGCGCAAGCAGTCCGACGCCTGAGCGTCCAAAGCTGCAAGTGCGCCTGTCACAACGACTCAGGGGTTCTTGCGGGTGCGCGCGGCGCTCATTACCGTGGCGACGACCGAGCGTACGAACGCGACTGAACCGAGCGACACCTTCTGGAGGAAGCATGACCAAGGCGGACCTCGTCGAGCAGGTGGCCGACGCCATCGGGCCCGGGATCACCAAGAAGGACTGCGCCCTCGTCGTGGACGGCTTCCTGAACGCGGTGAAGCTCGCCATGGCCAACGGGGAGAACATCGAGATCCGGGGCTTCGGCACGTTCAAGGTCCGCAAACGGAAGACCCGCACGGCCCGCAATCCCCGAACGGGGGATCCGGTCGAGGTGCCGTCGCGCAGCGTCCCCGTCTTCAAGCCCTCCAAGCACCTGCGAAATCGGGTGGCGAAGATGGATACCGCCCGGGCCTGATCCTCGCGGACAACGGTCGATCCCGTGTTTCCGCTCGCGCCCCGCGCAGCCGGATTCCCTTTAACGAATCCCGCTGCCGGGGCGTCTGACGTCCGGTGAGCCGTGGCGACCGTGGGAACGCGGTTCCGGACGAGGAACTGGTGCGACGGGCCCGCTCGGGCGACCAGGGCGCGATGAGCCAGCTCGTGGAGCGGCACCATGCTTCGGTCTTTCGAGTCGCATTGTCGCTGGTTTCCGATCCGGATCTGGCGCAAGACATCGCACAGGATGCGTTCCTGAAGGCGTTTCGTGGTCTTGACGGATTCCGGGGGGATGCGGCATTCCGGACCTGGATGCTCACGATCGCCGCCAACACGGCGAGGGGTGCCCTGCGCCGCGTGGTACGGAGGAGGGAGACGGGCCTGGACGGGGTTGCCCCGGTGGAGAGTCCGGAGGCCAGCCCGGAGGAACAGGCCGCCACCGGAGAGGAGGCGGCCCGGGCGCGGGCGATGCTCGGGAGGTTGCCGGACAAGCAGCGGATGGCCGTTCAGCTCCGCATCGACGAGGGGCTGAGCTTTCGCGAGATCGGGGAGATCATCGGCTCGAGCGAAGGAGCCGCGAGGGTGAACTACTTCCATGGGATCCGCAGGCTCCGGGAGTTGATGGAATGAGCGACATGGGTTGCGAACGAGCGCGCGTGGCGATTCCGGACCTCGTCGCGAAACGGCTGGAGGCGGAGGCCCGAATCGAGGCAGAGGCACATCTCGGCACATGCGCGGACTGCAGGGAGGAGGCGGAGCTGGTCGCCCTTCTCGTGGCATCGCGCCCAGAGGTTCCGGCGGGCCTCTCGCGGAGGATCGACGCAGCCGTCCGCGTTCGCGGCGGTGCGGTCCGCCGTCCGTGGTGGGGGCTCGCGGCCGCCGCGGTGGCCGTGCTCGCGCTGGGCATCGGCGTCGCGTCCCGGCAGGGCGGTCCGACGAGCGAGTTGCCCGCCTACGTGGCCGACACCGGGAGCGAGAGCGAGAACCTCTGGCTCAGCGACGACGGCCTGATCGCGGGTGCGCCGGCCCTCGACGCGCTGTCGGACGACGCGCTCGTCCAGCTCCTGGACGAGATGAGCTCGGAGGGTCAGGCATGAGGCGATCCGTGGCGGTCATCGGGCGCTTGGTCTTCGTCCTCACGCTGGCTGGCGCGACCGGCGCGCCGCTGTACGCCCAGCGCGGACCACCGGGGCGCATGGGACAGCAGGACCGCACGGAGCTCGAACGGCGCGTGCGCGAGCGCTTCGGGGAGATGGTCAAGCAGCGGCTGGGGCTCGACGACGAGCAGGCGCAACGGCTCAACGAAACCGTGATGAGCTTCCAGCAAGACCGTATGAGCCTCTGGCGGGAGGAGCAGGCCGTGCGCAAGCGGGTGGAGGCACTCCTCCTCGAGAGCGGCGACAACCAGGCCGAGGCTCGCGAGCTCCTCCAGCGGATGCAGGAGCTGCGCATGCAGGAGGCGAGGCTCGGGCAGACGGAACAGGACAAGCTCCTCGAAGTGCTGACACCGGCGCAGGTGCTCCGCTTCCAGGCGATGCGCGAGGAGATGGGGCAGCGCATCCGCAGGCTCCGGGGTGGGGGTCCTGGGGGGCCTCCCGGCATGGGGCCCGGGCTGCCGCCGGGCATGGGGATGGACCTCTTCCCGGAACGTTGACGAGCGGCGTGGGGTTAGCGTACGGTCGAGCTACTCGTCCCGCGACCTGCCCGCGCCGATGACCATCTCCGTCCGCACGCTCTTCTTCGCGACGTACCGCGACCTCGTCGGTGAGCACGAGCTCGCCGTCGAGCTGGACGACGGGGCGACGGTTGCGGACCTCGTCGCGGAGCTGCGAGCGCGTGGCCGTCCCTTCGACCGGCTTCCGACCGAACCGGCCGTGGCGGTGAACCGAACGTACGCCCCCCTCTCCGAGCGCCTGGGTGTGGGCGACGAGGTGGCGTTCATTCCGCCGGTCGCGGGTGGCTGAGGGGGAGCCCGGTCATGATCCACACCGCCATCGTGTACGCGCCGCTCGACCCCACGGCAGTCCTTGCGCGCGTGGGATCTTCCCAGGACGGTGCGGTGATCCTGTTCGTCGGGGTGGTACGCGACCACGCACAGGGGCGTGCCGTCACCGGCATGCGCTACGAAGCCTACGAGGAGATGGCGTCAGCGGTCCTCGCGGACATCGCTCGGGAGGCAGCGGAGCGCCTGGGAACGGACCGGATCGCGGTGGAGCACCGCGTCGGGACGCTCTCCGTGGGCGAGCCGAGCGTGGCGATCGCGGTGTCCGGCCCCCACCGCGCGGAAGCCTACCAGGCCTCGCGTTACGTCATCGAGGAGATAAAGAAGCGCCTGCCCGTCTGGAAGAAGGAGCGCTACGCGGACGGGCGCGAGGGCTGGGTCGAGGGGACGTCTCCGTCGGCGCACCTGTCGGATCGGATAGGGGAGGGGGTGGGATGAAGGACCAGTTCGGTCGACGGATCGAGTACCTGCGGATTTCGGTCACGGACAAGTGCAACCTGCGCTGCGTCTACTGCATGCCCCTCGAGGGTACGCCGTGGATGCGGCGGGACAAGCTGCTCACCTACGAGGAGATCGAGGCGATCGTGCGGGCGATGGCGGGAATGGGCCTTCGCCGAGTGAGGATCACGGGGGGCGAGCCCCTCGTCCGGCGCGACCTGCCGGAGCTCGTCCACATGCTGGCACGCGTGCCCGGCATCGACGACCTGTCCCTGTCCACGAACGCCGTACTCCTCGAGCCCCACGCCGAAGCGCTGCGGAGTGCCGGAATCAGGCGCGTGAACGTGTCGCTCGACTCCCTCCGGGAAGACCGGGTGGACGCCATCGCGCGTCGTCCGGGCTCGTTCCCGAAGATCATGGCGGGGTTCGAAGCCGCGGAGCGCGTCGGGTTCGACCCGATCAAGGTCAACGTGGTGCTCATGCGGGGCGTGAACGACGACGAGGTCGAGGACTTCGCCGCCATCACGCGGGAGCGGCCGTGGCACGTCCGCTTCATCGAGGTCATGCCAACCGGCTCGAACCTCGAGGTGAGCGCGAACCAGTTCTTCTCCTGTCAGGAGGCACTCGGGCGGTTGCGGGGGATGGATCGGCTCGAGCCCGTGTCCGGTCCGCCCGGCAACGGGCCGGCGACCTACTACCGCTTTCCCGGAGCCCACGGAACGGTCGGCGTCATCACGCCGATGAGCCACACGTATTGCGACCGGTGCAACCGCATGCGCCTCACCGCGGACGGCCACCTGCGTCCCTGTCTCTTCGGTGACCTCCAGACCAACCTGCGCGACCCTCTGCGCGCCGGTGTGGACATCGTGTCATTGGTCGAGGAGACGCTGCGCATCAAGCCCGAGCGGCACCACCTGATCCAGGGCAGCGACCGGGGCTCGGGGGGCCTGGTGGCGCTCTCCCAGACGGGAGGCTGAGGGTACCCACCGGCCGACGCGCGGCCTGAGCGCCGTCCTTCGTTGACCCCTTCCCGACGTTCGGATACGTTCGTTCATCCTTACGTTTGCCATCCTGCCCAAAGGGGCTTCCACGAACATGAGCGTGAAGAAGATCACGGTCGTCGGCGGTGGACACGTGGGTGCCACGTGCTCACAGCTGCTGGCCCAAAAGGAGCTCGCGCGCGAGGTCATCCTGGTCGACATCCTGGAAGGTGTCCCGATCGGCAAGGGCCTCGACCAGTGGGAGAGCGCACCCATCGATGGGTTCGACTCCCGCGTCCGCGGCACGAACGACTACGGCGACACCGCCGGGTCGGACATCTTCATCGTCACGGCCGGCGTCGCGCGTAAGCCGGGGATGAGCCGCGACGACCTCCTCAAGACCAACGCGGGCATCGTCCGCTCGGTGTCGGAGGAGATCAAGAAGCGCGCCCCCGAGTCGATCGTCATCGTGGTGTCGAACCCGCTGGACGTGATGGCGCAGGTGGCGCTCGAGACCACCGGCTTCCCACGGGAGCGGGTCATCGGCATGGCCGGCGTGCTGGACTCCGCGCGCTACCGGTCGTTCATCGCCCTCGAGCTGGACGTCAGCATCGAGGACATCCAGGCGCTGGTGCTCGGTGGGCACGGCGACACCATGGTGCCCCTCGCGAGCTACGCGTCGGTGAGCGGAATCCCGCTTTCCCAACTCCTCCCGCAGGACCGGATCGACGCCCTGGTCGCGCGTACCCGGAAGGGCGGTGGCGAGATCGTGGGCTACCTGAAGACGGGGAGCGCGTACTACGCGCCGGCGGCGGCCGCGGTCCAGATGGCCGAGGCCATCGTGAAGGACAAGAAGCGCATCCTCCCCTGCGCCGCCTGGCTGCAGGGCGAGTACGGGATGAAGGACCTCTTCCTCGGCGTGCCCTGCCTCCTGGGCGAGGGCGGCCTGAAGAAGGTGATCGAAGTCGAGCTCAGCGCCGAGGAGAAGGAGGCCCTGGCCAAGAGCGCCGAGGCCGTCCGCACCGTGGTCGCGGACCTGAAAGCTCTGGGTTGAGCAGTTCGCTTCGGACCCTCCACAACACAATCGGCCGGCCCGGCCGGGGCCGCCCGCCCCGGCCGGGCTTTCTTTGCCGGGGTCTGCAACGCCCATGTTGCGGGCCTCTTCGACAGGAGTCGTGATGCGACGGGTCGTAGCGCTGTACCGGTCGTCCGTGGGGAAGAAGATCCTCATGGCCATCACCGGCTTCATCTGGTTCGGGTTCCTGGTCGGACACATGGGCGGGAACCTCAAGGCCTTCCAGGGAGCCGGCACCTTCGACACGTACGCCGAGCATCTCCGGATCATCGGGGAGCCCATCCTGCCCAGGATGGGATTCCTGTGGGCGTTCCGGGCCCTGATGCTGGCGGCGTTCGTCATCCACGTGCTGCTCTCCTGGCAGACGTCCCGCCAGAGCTGGGCCGCGCGGCAGACGAAGTACCGCAGAAAGGCGAACCAGAACTTCGACTTCGCGTCGAGCTGGATGCGCTGGGGCGGGGTGCTGATCCTCGTCTTCCTGGTCTTCCACATCCTGCACATGACGACCGGGACGCTGCACCCCGACTTCGTGGCGGGCGAGGCCTATCATAACCTGGTCACCGGCCTCGCCAATCCGCTGGTGGCGGGATTCTACATGCTGGCGATGGTGGCGATCCTCTTCCACCTGTACCACGGCGTGTGGAGCCTCTTCCAGACACTGGGCGCGAACCACCCCAAGTACGCCGGCTGGCGGCGCCCCCTCGCGGTGGTGGTGTCCATCGTGATCTTCCTCGGATTCATCTCGATTCCGGTCGCGATCCTGACCGGCGTCGTTTCCTAGCGGAGGCCTGACCGTGCACCTCGACGCCAAGATCCCGGCGGGCCCCATCGAAAAGAAGTGGGACAAGCACCGCTTCGACATGAAGCTGGTCAACCCCGCCAACAAGCGGAAATACGAAGTCATCGTCGTGGGGACCGGGCTCGCCGGCGCTTCGGCCGCCGCGACCCTCGGCGAGCTGGGCTATCGGGTGAAGTGCTTCACCTACCACGATTCCGCCCGCCGGGCCCACTCGATCGCCGCGCAAGGAGGCATCAACGCGGCCAAGAACTACCAGGGGGACGGGGACAGCATCTTCCGCCTCTTCTACGACACCGTGAAGGGAGGCGACTTCCGGTCCCGGGAGGCCAACGTGTACCGGCTGGCCCAGGTCAGCCTGAACATCATCGACCAGGCGGTCGCGCAGGGCGTGCCCTTCGCTCGCGAGTACGGCGGCTATCTGGCCAACCGGTCCTTCGGGGGCGCCCAGGTGTCGCGCACCTTCTACGCGCGCGGCCAGACGGGGCAGCAACTCCTCCTCGGCTGCTACCAGGCCCTGCAGCGGCAGGTGGCGCTTGGCACGGTGGAGCTGCACACCCGCCAGGAGATGCTGGACCTCGTGGTGGTCGACGGGGTCGCCCGCGGCATCGTCACCCGGGACCTGGTGAGCGGGAAGGTCGAGCAGCACGCGGGCCACGCGGTCGTCCTGGCCACGGGCGGATACTCGAACGTCTTCTTCCTCTCCACCAATGCGAAGGCGTGCAACGTCACGGCGACGTGGCGTGCCGCAAAGCGCGGAGCCGGGTTCGCCAACCCCTGCTACACGCAGATCCATCCGACCTGCATCCCGCCGTCGGGGGACTACCAGTCGAAGCTGACGCTGATGAGCGAGTCGTTGCGCAACGACGGGCGCATCTGGGTGCCCGCGAAAGCGGGGGACGATCGCCCCGCCGGGCAGATCCCGGAGTCCGAGCGCGACTACTACCTCGAGCGCTTCTATCCGAGCTTCGGCAACCTGTCGCCCCGGGACATATCGTCGCGGCGGGCCAAGGAGATGGTCGACACGGGGCACGGCGTGGGCCCGCTGCACAACGGCGTGTACCTGGACTTCAAGGACGCCATCGCGCGGCTCGGGCAGGAGACCATCGCCGAGCGCTACGGCAACCTCTTCGAGATGTACGAGAAGATCACGGGCGAGAACCCGTACGAGGTGCCCATGCGCATCTATCCGGCGCCGCACTATACGATGGGCGGGCTCTGGGTGGACTACAACTTGATGAGCAACGTTCCGGGTCTGTTCGTCCTCGGCGAGGCGAACTTCTCCGACCACGGCGCCAACCGCCTCGGGGCCAGCGCGCTCATGCAGGGTCTGGCCGACGGGTATTTCGTGGCGCCGCTCACGGTGGGCAACTACCTCGCGACCATTCCGCGGGAGCCGGTGACCACGGATCACGCCGCGTTCGCGGACGTCGAGCGCGACGTGCGGCAGAAGACCGAACGGCTCATGTCCGTCAACGGCCACAAGACGGTGGACGAGTTCCACATCGAGCTCGGACGGGTCATGTGGGAGGCGTGCGGGATGGAGCGGAACGGGGCCTCCCTGAAGGCGGCGCTCGAGAAGATCCCGGACATCCGTGAGCGCTTCTGGAAGGAGGTGCGCGTCCCCGGATCCGCGGACACGCTCAACCAGTCGATCGAGAAAGCCGGGCGGGTCGCCGATTTCCTCGAGTTCGGCGAGATCATGTGTTGGGACGCGCTCACCCGGGAGGAGTCGTGCGGCGCACACTACCGCTCCGAGCATACGACCCCGGACGGTGAGGCCGCGCGCAACGACCGCGACTTCAGCTTCGTTTCGGTCTGGGAGTTCCAGGGGGTGGGAAAAGAGCCGACGCTGCACAAGGAGCCCCTGGAGTTCGAGAACGTTCAGCCGTCCACGAGGAGCTACAAGTGATGAACCTGACACTCCACGTCTGGCGGCAGGACGAACCCACGGCCAGGGGCCGCTTCGAGACGTACCAGGCGAAGGACGTGAGCGAGCACGCGTCCTTCCTCGAGATGCTCGACGTGGTCAACGAGAGCCTGATCCACGAGGGGAAGGAGCCGATCGCCTTCGAGCACGACTGCCGCGAGGGCATCTGCGGCTCGTGCGGCATGATGATCAACGGTGTCCCACACGGTCCGCGGAACCTGACGGCGGCCTGCCAGCTGCACATGCGGCTCTTCCGGGATGGTGACGAGATCTGGATCGAGCCGTGGCGTGCCACCGGCTTCCCCATTCTCCGTGACCTGGTCGTGGATCGGAGCGCCTTCGACCGGATCATCAACGCGGGCGGGTACGTGTCGGTCCGTACCGGCAGCGCCCCGGACGCGAACGCCGTTCCGGTCCGGAAGCACGAGGCCGACCGTGCCATGGACGCGGCGGCGTGCATCGGGTGTGGCGCTTGCGTCGCGGCGTGCCCCAACGCCTCGGCGATGCTGTTCACCTCGGCCAAGGTGGCGCACCTGGGGCTCCTCCCGCAGGGCCAGCCCGAGCGCTACACGCGCGTGGTCGACATGATCGCGCAGCACGACCTCGAAGGCTTCGGCACCTGCACGAACCACGGAGCCTGCCAGGAGGCGTGTCCGAAGGGGATCAGCATCGACTTCATCGCCCGCCTCAACCGGGACCTGCTCGTGGCGAGCTGGAAGGCCGCGGAGCCGGAGGCGGTGGTCGGTGGGTAGGGCCGACGACGTGTCGGAGAGCGCGGCCGAGTCGGGTGTGTCCTTCCTCACGGGTGCGACCGATCCCCAGGACGTGGTGACCCCGGACGACCTCGGGGAGGAGGAGCGTATGCTCATCCGAGCCGTGGAGGAGTTCGCGGCGCGCGAGGTCGCGCCCCTCATGGACCGCCTGATGGAACGGGATCCGGCGGTCTCCCGCGCCCTCTTCAAGAAGGCTGCCGAGCTCGGCGTCTTCATGGCGGAAGTGCCCGAGGAGGACGGCGGGATGGACCTGAACGTCCTCGCCGTCACCGGCATGCTCTCCAGCCGCGCGGAAATGGGGCCGCTCGGGCCGATGATCATGGGCCATCAGGGAATCGGGACGCTACCGATCGTCTACTTCGGTACGCCCGAGCAGAAGGAGAGGTACCTGGGCGGCTGCATGGAAGGCGACATCCTGTCGGCGTTCGCGCTCACGGAGCCGAGCACCGGCTCCGACGCGATGAGCATCCGGACCAAGGCCGTGCTGAACGACGCCGGCACGCACTACGTCGTGAACGGCGCGAAGCAGTGGATCACGAACGCGGGCTGGGCCGATCTCTTCGTGCTCTTCGCCAAGGTCGACGGCGAGCACTTCACGGCGTTCCTCGTCGAGCGTGACACCCCCGGGCTCACCGTCGCGGAGCCCGAGCGCCTGCTCGGCCAGCACGGGTCTTCCGTGTGCGCCCTCGCCCTGGACGACGTCATGGTGCCGGTCGACAACGTCCTGGGTGAGGTCGGCAAGGGCCACAAGGTGGCCTTCTGCACGCTGAACATGGGGAGGCTCAAGCTATCGGCCAGCGCCGCGACCGGCGCGAAGGTAGCCGTCGAGGCGGCGTCTACGTACGCCGGCGAGCGCGTCCAGTTCGGGCTCCCCATCGCGAAGTTCGGGCTCATCCAGCGCAAGCTGGCGGACATGGGCACGCGGGCGTACGCGGCCGAGTCCGTGGCCTACCGCACCGCCGGGCTCGTCTACCGGGCGCTCGAGCGGCTGAAGGCCGGCGGTGGCGTGAGCAACCAGGCTCGCCTGGATACCCTCTCCGAATTTTCGGTGGAGTGTGCGCTGGCCAAGGTGTACGGCTCGGAGGCCTACAACGCGCTCGCGGACGAGGCGGTCCAGGTCTTCGGGGGTTACGGCTTCAGCGAGGAGTACAAGCCCGCCAGGATGTACCGCGACTCGCGCATCTCCCGCATCTACGAGGGCACCAACGAGATCTGCCGGCTGTACGCGCAGCGCACGATCTTCAGGAAGCTCTCGAGGGGAGTCGGCGGAGGTGGAGCCCTGTCGAAGGGCATGGCCGCCTTCCGGGAACTCCACGCGATGAAGAAGCTGGCGAGGGGGAAGGGCCCGTCCGGGGCAGCCACCGCCACCCTCGAGGACATCGCCGGGCTCAAGCAGGTCTACTTCACGCTCATGGAGGAGATCGTCACGCGGGTCGGACCCGAGAAGCTCAAGGACCCGGACAACCAGCAGTTCCTGGCTTCGCTCGCCGACGTCGCGATGGAGATCTACGCCGCCGAGAGCGTCGCGCTGCGTGTCGCCAAGCTGGGTGAGGTGGGGTCGGACGAAGAGCGTGACGTGCGGACCGCTCTGTCGGCGCTGGTGCTGGAGCGTTCGAGCGGGCGCGTCCGCTCCGAGGCGCGCACGGTGCTGGGCGAGCTGCACGGTGGGGAAGACGCGGCCCGACGCCTCGCCGACGTGGACCAGCTGCTGCCCGCGCCGGGTCGCACGGTGGACGCCCGGCGGCGCGTGGCGACCTGGCTCGTCGAGCGCCACGGGCTCCTGCCCGGAGAGGCGTAGACCCGTCCGGGACGGGGAGCCTCGTCCGCTTCCCTTGCTGTCTCCGGTCCTCGACGGATAGTCTGACCCCGTCGATCCGACCAGGAGGAAGGCCATGTCTCCGTCGCACCCCGTCCGGGCTCGTCCACGCCGCTTCGGCCTGCTGTTCGCGGCGCTGGTCGGGGCGGCCGCCTGCGTGGGATCCCCCGAGACGGGCGATCCCACCGCCGACTTGATCCTCCGGTCCGCGCGCGTGTGGACCGGCGACGAGGCCGCGCCGTGGGCGGAGGCCGTGGCCGTCCGAGGCGAGCGAATCGTCGCGGTGGGCTCCGACGCCGAGGTGACGGCCCTGGCGGGCCCGCGCACCCAGATTCGCGACCTCGGGGGACGCTTCGTGTCCCCGGGATTCATCGACAACCACACGCACTTCAATCGTGCCGGCGAGCTCCTCCTGGGCGCCAACCTCCTGGAGGTGAGCGAGGCGGACGGACTCGTGGCGGCCGTCGCCGAGACGGCACGTCGTCTGCCCGAAGACGCCTGGATGGTGGGCGGCATGTGGGGCGCCTACGAGCAGTGGGCTCGTTCCTCGACCGGGGCGGGGGAGCGCGCGGAGACGCGCGCGCCCTTCCGCCCGGACCGGGCGCTCATCGATTCGGTCACCCCCGAGAACCCCGCGCTGCTGTGGAACTGGGATCGGTCGCAGGTGCTCGCCAACGGCGCGGCGCTCGAGGCGGTGGGTGCAACGTGCTCCTGGAGCGGCGTCGAGTGCGAGGGCGGCACCCCGACCGGCAGGTTGAGCGGAGCGGCCGTGGCCCGCGTCCAGGCGGCGATTCCCCCCAAGGCGCTCGAACAGAAGATGGCCGAGGCGCGCGCCGCCCTCGCCGACCTGGCGCGGTACGGCGTGACGACCTTCTTCGACATCACGCCACCCGACCAGGTGGAGGTCTATCACAGGCTGCGCCGGAACGGTGAGCTCACGGCGCGCGTCAACATGCGGCTGGTCGTGGACACCTGGGACGAGATGCGGGACGCGGGGATCACCGAAGGGTTCGGTGACACCTGGATCCGCTACCAGGGGCTCAAGGGCTTCATGGACGGCATCATGGGCAATTCGTCCGCCCGGTTCTACGAGCCCTACGTGACCAGCGGCGTGCGAGGGTCGTGGCGGGACGCGAGCAACACCGGGTGGGTGACGGGGGACGGATCGGGCTACATGCCCCCGGGGAACATGCGGCGACTCGTCTTCGGCGCCGACTCGGCGGGCTTCAACCCGCGCGTGCACGCGATCGGCGACGAGGCGATCGACGCGATCCTGGACATCTACGAGGAGGTCGTGAGGGTGAACGGCCCCAGGGAGGGGCGCCGGTTCGCGATCATCCACAACCAGGTGTTGCGCGGCCCCGAAACCGCGGAGCGCGAAGCCCGGCTGGGCATCATCGCCGAGATGCAGCCCTATCACACCATCGACGACATGCGCTGGATGGAGGAGCGGATCGGGGACCGGGCCCGATGGGCGTACGCGTTCGCGACGCTCCAGAAGGCCGGCGTCCTGCTCTCCTTCGGCTCGGACTGGCCGGGGACGAACGCCGCCTGGTACACGGTGAACCCGCTCGAAGGGATGTACGCCGCGGTGACGCGGGAGACGCTCGACGGGACACCGGAGGGCGGGTGGTTTCCGGAGGAGCGCATCGACGTCGAGACCGCGCTGCGGGCCTACACGGTCAACAATGCGTGGGTGGGCATGATGGAGGAGGAGCTGGGCCGGGTGAGGCCGGGATTCCTCGCCGATCTGGCGGTGCTGGACAGGAACCCCCTGGAGGTGGATCCCTCCGAGCTCAAGGACATCGAGGTGATGCTGACGATCGCCGGGGGGAGGATCGTGTTCGAGCGGGAGGAGGCATGAGACGCGCGACACGGACGGCCATCGTCGTGCTCCTGGCCGGGTGCGCCGGAGCGCCTGCGGCGCCATCGGGGCCGAGCGAGCCGGAAGAGATCGCGTTCGCGCCGGAGCTGGCCGTCGACCTGTCGGCGATGGAGCGCACCTCCACCGGCCTCTACATCCAGGACCTCAAGGAGGGCGAGGGCTTCACCGCGCGTCGCACGAGTCTGGTTACGCTGCGTTATGTCGGGTATCTGCCCGACGGGAAGGTCTTCGACACCACGGGCGACGGGGAGCCGTTCCAGTTCCGGCTGGGCGGCAACGAGGTCATCAAGGGGTGGAACCAGGGGATCCCGGGGATGAAGCGCGGCGGCATCCGGCGCCTCGTCATCCGTCCGGCCCTGGCCTACGGCTCCCGGGGGACCGGGGGCGTCCCTCCCAACGCGACGCTCGTCTTCGACGTCCAGCTCCTGGATGTGCGCTGAGGGGCGCCACGTCGCCGTCAGCAAGGATCGACGCCCGCGGCGTGGGTGTGGACGAAATCGCTCCGCTTCGCGACCGTATCGTCTTCGTCCGGCCGTCGGCCGGCCCATGCGTCCCCCGGGCGAACCACCGCCCTGCGAGGCAACGATTCCGATGAAGAACGCCACCCGATCGATCTCTTTGACCGGTGCCCTGATCGTGGGACTCCTGCTCGGCGGGTGCGGCTCGGACCCGACCTTTCCCCCGGAGTTCGACCCGAGCCTCGGGATCGATCTCGCCACCATGACGAAGACCGCCTCGGGTCTGTACTACCAGGACCTCGTCGTCGGTACCGGCGCGACCGCGGTGGCGGGCGACCACGTGAACGTCACCTACACCGGCTGGCTGTCGAGCGGGGACAAGTTCGACTCGGGGACCTACGATTTCGATCTCGGCAAAGGCCAGGCGATCGACGGCTTCGACGAGGGCGTCACCGGCATGAAGGTGGGCGGAAAGCGGAAGCTCGTGCTGCCGCCGGAGCTTGCTTACGGCAAGAACGGGCTCGGGCCCATCCCCGGCAACGCGACGCTGGTCTTCGAGGTGGAGCTCCTGGAGATCCTGTGACGGGGGGGCGGCGTCTCCTCCGGATCACATCTTCGGAAGCGTCACGCCCACCTGCTTCATGTACTTCCCCTTCCGGTCCGCGTAGGCGATCTCGGGCTCCTCGTCCCCCTCGAAGAAGAGGAGCTGTGCGATCCCCTCGCCCGCGTAGATCTTCGCGGGGAGGGGGGTCGTGTTCGAGATCTCCAGCGTCAGGTACCCCTCCCATGTCGGTTCCAGCGGCGTCACGTTCACGATGATGCCGCAGCGCGCGTACGTGGATTTACCGAGGCAGATCACGAGGACGTCACGGGGGATGCGGAAGTACTCCTCCGTACGGGCGAGTGCGAACGAGTTCGGAGGGATGATGCACTCCATCTCGTGGATGTCCACGAAGGAGCGGTCGTCGAACCGCTTCGGGTCGACCACCACGTTGTGAACGTTGGTGAAGACCTTGAACTCCGGAGCCACCCGGATGTCGTAGCCATACGACGACAGGCCGTAGGAGATGACTCCGTCGCGAACCTGGCCACTTTCGAAGGGCTCGATCATGCCGTGCTCGGTGGCCATTCGGCGGATCCACTTGTCGCACTTGATGGGCATCGGGAAGGTCGTCTCGGCGGTTTTCGGGAGCGTCCGCGCACCCCGTCGCGGGGGCGTGGGGCGGGGTGGAGCGCCGCCAAGATAGAGGGCTGCGGGAGGGTCGTGCAAACCCGCGGAAAATCGGGAAAAATACGGACCTCCTTCGCTTGACACTCGTCGTCGCCATCCGGTACCTTTTCGGGTCCCAAGTGACCGATTTCACAAACTCTGGCGGCACAATGTCGGGTGCGTATCTGCCCCTGCTGGTGCTCTTCGGGCTCGCGCTGGTGACCGCGCTCGGGATGGTGGTGGCGTCGCACATTCTGAACCCGCGACGGCCGACGCCCCAGAAGGAAATGCCCTACGAATCGGGCATGATCCCGCTCGGGGACACCCGGGCCCGCTTCTCCGTGAAGTTCTACATGGTCGCGATCAGCTTCATCGTCTTCGATCTGGAGACGATCTTCCTGATCCCGTGGGCCGTGCAGATGCGGGAGTTGGGGTGGGGACCCTTCTTGGCCATGACGATGTTCGTCATCGTGCTGGCCGTCGGACTGCTCTACGAGTGGAAGAAGGGAGGCCTCGAGTGGGATTGAAGCTGCCCGGTGGTGGTACCAGCGCCAGGTCCGGAGGGATCTTCGGCGCCGGGAGCCCCACCTTCTTGACGAGCAAGATCGATTACATCGTGAACTGGAGTCGGAGGAGTTCCCTCTGGCCCATGCCGTTCGGAACCGCGTGCTGCGCCATCGAGATGATGGCGTCCGCCGCGTCGAACTTCGATCTCTCGCGCTTCGGCATGGAGCGGATGGCCTTTACGCCCCGCCAGGCCGACGTGCTCATCTGCGCGGGCCGGGTGCCCTACAAGCTGGCGCCGGTGCTCCGACGGATCTGGGATCAGATGCCGCAGCCGAAGTGGTGCGTGTCCATGGGGGCGTGCGCATCGTCGGGCGGCGTCTTCGACGTGTACTCCATGGTTCAGGGCATCGACACGGTCGTGCCGGTCGACGTCTACATCCCGGGGTGCCCGCCGCGGCCCGAGGCGCTGATCTACGGGCTGATGATGATCCAGGAGAAGATCCGGGAGGAGTCGCTGACCCAGCATGCTGCGCTCCGGGCGGAAGATCCGCTCCTGGTCGCGCGGCCGAACGCCACGGACGAGGAGATGACGGGCCTCACGGGCCCGTTCGGCAACTCGACGCGGCAGGAGAAGATCTCGGCGGGCGTGCGGGTGCTGCCCGACCGTGGCTCCGACGACGACCTCCTCCCCTGACGCCATGACCGACGAAACCAAGAGCGGGCTCGACGCGGTCGACGAAGGTCCGGTTCCTTCCGACGCGGCGGGCCCGACGCAGGTCGGTGTCGTCCCCGATCCCCACAGCCACCCCACCGTCGCCGCGCTCCTCGAGAGGTTCGGCGACGCCGTGTACGGGCATCGCATCGCGGCCGGTGACGAGCACGTCGTCTTCGCCGATCCGGCGCGGAACCTCGAGATCCTGGGCTTCCTGAGGGACGATCCGGATCAGCGATACGATCTGCTCAGGGACGTGACGGCGGTCGACTACGGGGGCGGACGCCCCCTCCAGGTGGTCTACGTCCTCTGGTCCATTCCGAACCGGAGGTCGCTCCGCGTGAAATGCGAGCTACCGCTCGACGCGCTCGCGATCGATTCCGTGGTTCCGCTCTGGCAGGCCGCCAACTGGCTCGAGCGGGAGGTCTACGATCTCTTCGGGATCACCTTCCGTGGACACCCGGACCTGCGCCGGATCATGATGCCCTTCGACTACGCGGAGGGGCATCCGCTGCGGAAGGACTTCCCGCTGCGCGGGCGCTTCAGCCGCGCCGAACAGACCCGGCGCGCGCTGTCACAGGACGTGGGCCGCTTCTACACGGAGCACGACATCGAGATCGGGAGGGAGCCGCAAGAGCTTCCACGGGCCGGGGAAGAAACCCCCGGCAGCGAGACCTGACGCGCGGGACAGGCGAGACTATGGCGCAGAAGACGGTGGAGTTCACAGTGGGCCGCAACCCCGAGATGGGACCGGGCGGCACGCCGGTCGCCAGCCCGCTGGCTCCCTTCGACGTGCCCGAGCCGGATCTCGACTCGGAGCACATGCTCATCAACATCGGTCCGCAGCACCCCGCCACGCACGGCGTGCTCCGGCTGCTGTGCGAGCTGGACGGCGAGACGCTCGTCGACGTCACGCCCCACATCGGCTACCTGCACTCGTCGTTCGAGAAGCTGGGTGAGTACCGGACGTGGAACCAGATCGTCCCGCTCACGGACCGCATGGACTACCTGGCGCCGTTGATCTACAACTGCGCCTACGTGATGGCGGTCGAGAAGCTGATGGGCATCGAGGTCACGGAGCGGTGCAAGGTGGTTCGGGTGATCCTGATGGAGATGGACCGCATCTTCGGGCACCTGCTCTGGCTGGGAACCACGGCGATCGACGTCGGTGCCATGACGCCCTTTCTCTACACCTTCGAGGAGCGGGAGCGGATCTACCAGCTGCACGAGGCGCTCACGGGCGCCCGCATCACGACGTCGGCGACACGCGTCGGTGGGATGATGGCGGACCTGCCCGAGGGTTGGATCGCCCAGCTCGAGGACTTCCTGAGCACGTTCCCGAAGACGCTCGACGAGTGCGACCGCCTCCTGACGAACAACGGGATCCTCATCGGCCGCACGCAGGGTGTCGGTGCGATCAGCGCCGAGGAGGCGGTCAACTACGGCCTCACGGGCCCGAACCTGCGCGCCAGCGGCGTACCCTACGACGTGCGCAAGGACCAGCCCTACTACGACTACGAGACGTACGACTTCGAGGTCCCGGTCGGCGAGCACGGGGACAGCTACGACCGCTACCTCTGCCGGATGGAGGAGATGCGCCAGAGCCTACGCATCTTGCGCCAGGCGATCGACCGGCTTCCGGAGGGGCCCATCAACGTCCCCGACCCGAACATCTCCCTCCCCTCCAAGACCGATTGCATGTCGGACATGGAGAGCATGATCCACCACTTCAAGCTCATCACCCAGGGTATCCCGGCGCCGGAAGGCGACTGCTACTTCGCGGTGGAGGCGTCCAAGGGGGAGCTGGGCATGTACCTGGTGGCCGAGGAGGGGGGCACCAAGCCCGTCCGCTGGCGCATCCGGCCGCCTTCCTTCGTGAACATCGCGGCGATCGGGAAGCTCGCGCGCGGGCACCTGATCGCGGATCTGATCATGATCAACGCCAGCCTGGACATTGTTCTCGGGGAGATCGACCGATGAGCGACACGCCCTTCAAGAACCCCGGATGGGCGGGAAACACCGGCGAGTTCGAGCTCTCCGAGGACCAGGTGCGGGGGGACGACTTCGTCGGCGTCCGACCGGTCGGAGGCAGCCATCCATCGGGTGCGGCGACCTATCCGTACATGCTTCCCGGCAAGGATCCCGAGGCCGCGCTCTTCGAGGGTGAGTATCGGGAGCGGTTCGAGAAGATCCTGAGCCGGTATCCCACGAAGCAGGCCGCGCTGCTCCCCGCCCTCGGGCTAGCGCAGGAGGTGCGCGGGCACGTGAGCCCGCAGACCATGGACCGGGTGGCCGAGCTCCTGGATCTGGCGCCGGCCTACGTCCGCGGCGTGGCCACCTTCTACACGATGTACAACAAGGCCCCCGTGGGCCGGTACCTGGTGCAGGTGTGCACGAACATCTCGTGCAACCTGTGCGGGGCGGACGACGTTCTCGCGGCCTTCCTGCGCTACACCGACACCGAACTGGGCGAGACCTCGGAGGACGGCAACTTCACCGTCGTCGAGGCGGAGTGCCTGGCCGCGTGTGGCTTCCCCACCTGCGTCCAGATCAACTCGCGGTACTTCGAAAACGTCGGTCCGGCCGACGTTCCGGGGATCATCGAGCACCTCAAGGCCGAAGCCGCCGGCGGCGCCTAGCGGCGGGGACGGAGCGAACGCATGGCCTATCCGTACGTCTCGGACCGCGAGGTCCGGGTCCTGAGCAGGAACTTCGGCGATCCCATGGCCCGTCGGCTCGACACCTACGTCGAGCGCGGGGGCTACCAGGCCCTGAAGAAGGCCTTCGAGATGGGCCAGGACAAGGTCATCGACGAGGTGAAGACCTCGGGCCTGCGCGGCCGCGGCGGCGCCGGCTTCCCCACCGGCGTGAAGTGGTCGTTCATGCCCAAGGAGCCGACGAAGCCCCACTACCTGCTGTGCAACGCCGACGAGTCCGAGCCCGGGACCTTCAAGGACCGGGAGCTCATCCGCTGGGACCCGCATCAGCTCCTCGAGGGATGCCTGATCGCGGCCTACGCGATCCGCGCGAAGCACGTCTACGTGTATTGCCGCGGCGAGTTCTTCGAGACGACCCAGATCCTGGCCAAGGCACTCGAGGACGCGTACGCGAAGGGCTACGCGGGCAAGGACATCATGGGCTCCGGCGTGGACATCGACGTGACCGTGCACGTGGGTGCGGGCGCCTACATCTGCGGCGAGGAGACGGGGCTGATGAACTCCCTGGAGGGCCGCCGCGGCCAGCCCAGGGTGAAGCCGCCGTTCCCGGCCGCCGTCGGGGCCTTCGGCATGCCGTCCACGGTCAACAACGTCGAGACACTGTCGGCGGTGCCCCACATCGTGACCCACGGGGGGCAGTGGTACCGGCAGTGGGGCACCGAGAAGAGTCCGGGAACGAAGCTCTTCTGCGTCAGCGGCCACGTGAGCAAGCCGGGGAACTACGAGCTCCCGCTGGGCTTCCCCCTCACGGACCTCATCGAGGACGTCTGCGGGGGAATGCGGGGCGGCAAGGCCCTCAAGGCCGTCATTCCGGGCGGCTCCTCGGTCCCCATCCTGAACGCCGAGGAATGCGCGGACTGCGCCCTGGACTACGAGGGGGTACAGGCGGCCGGATCGCAGCTTGGATGCGCGTCGGTCATCGTCATGGACGAGGGCACGGACATCGTGAAGCAGGTGCGTCGCATGGTGCAGTTCTACATGCACGAGTCCTGCGGGCAATGCACGCCCTGCCGCGAGGGGACCGCGTGGATGACGAAGGTCCTCAGGCGCATCGAGGAGGGGAGGGGCACGGAGGACGACCTCGACACCCTTCTGCAGATGAGCCGCCAGATGACCGGGACCACGATCTGCGTGCTCTCGGACTCCGCGGCCGCTCCGGTCGTATCCTCCATCCAGAAGTTCAAGGACGAGTACCTGGCGCTCATCCGACGCGGCGAACGCGTCGGGGCGGCGTGACAGGACGATGAGTTCGGCGACTGTTCAGACCATTGAGAGCGCACATGGCTGATACCCCCAACACGGTCACCCTGACGATCGACGGTCAGGAGGTCGTGGTTCCCAAGGGGACCACGATCCTCGAGGCCGCGAAGCGGGTGGGCGAGCAGGTCCCCCACTACTGTTACCATCCGGGGCTGTCCTCGCCGGCCATGTGCCGGCTGTGCCTGGTGGAGGTCGAGGGCGCGCCCAAGCCCATGCCTTCCTGCGTGACGCAGGTGGCCGAGGGCCAGGTGGTGAAGACCCAATCCGATCTCGCCCTGGAGATGCGCGAGGGCGTGCTCGAGTTCTACCTGGTGAACCACCCGCTCGACTGTCCGATCTGCGACATGTCCGGGGAGTGCAACCTGCAGGACTACGTCCATCAGGAAGGGCGCAAGCACGGCCGTTCCAAGGAGCCGAAGCGCGTCTTCGGGCGCGACGACTTCGGCGGCGACGTCCTCTTCTATGGCGACCGCTGCGTCATGTGCACGCGGTGTGTCCGCTTCATGAACGAGGTCGAGGAGGACAGCCGGCTGTGCGTGGTCGAGCGCGGCAACCGCTCGGTCATCGACACGTTCTTCGAGAAGGGACTGGAGGGTACCTACTGGCACGGAAACATCGTCGACCTCTGTCCCGTGGGCGCCCTCGTCTCGAAGGACTTCCTGTACAAGGCCCGTGCCTGGGACCTGGACCACACCCAATCCGTGTGCCCGAACTGCTCCCAGGGCTGCAACATCGACCTGCACACCCGGGACAACCTGGTCCAACGCCTCAAGCCGCGTGAGAACCTGGAGGTCAACGGGTGGTGGATGTGCGACTACGGTCGCCTGAACTACGAGTGGATCAACCACGGGCACCGCCTCGAGGCTCCGGTCGTCCGCGGTGGTGGCAACGTTCGCGCGATGGGATGGAGCGAGGCACTGCGGGCGCTTCTCGACGCCGGCGCGGCGGCCCCGGACAAGCCGGTCCGGGCGGTGGTCTCTCCGTATGCCTCCAACGAGGACCTGGGGGCCTTCGCCGCCCTCGTCGAAGAGCTCGGGGGCGGAGACATCGTATACCGCTGCGCCACGGCGGAGGACGAGGTGCCGCTGAAGGGCTACCCCGGGCTGGCGCGCCGCCGCGAGCTCGCCCCCAACTGCAAGGGGGCCGAGCTCGTGGGCGCCAAGCGCGTCGGTAGCGCGGACGGGCGTGGTGGCCTCGAGGGCGTCGCCTCCCACGACGGGATCGTGCTCGTTCTGGGCGACGCCCTCGCCGACCAGGACGCCGACTTCGGCAAGGGCGCCGCGCTCTACGTGTACGTCGGTCAGCGCGGGGGCCCGGCCACGGACGCGGCCGACTTCCTGCTTCCGGCGACGAGCTTCGCCGAGCAGGAGGGCACCTTCACGAGCTTCCGGGGCCGCGTGCAGCGGTTCTGGCCCGGCCTGAAGCCGCCGGGTGCGGCCCGCCCGGCGTGGCTGGTCCTGGGTGCGCTCGTGGCGGAGGTGACCGGCGGAGCGGCTCCGCGATCAGCCGCCGACTCGTTCGCCCGACTGGGGCAGCGTGTGCCGGCCTTCGGGGGGCTCACGTACGAAGAACTTGGGACGCGGGGAGCGCTCGTGAACGAGACCGTCACGCTCTCGGGGGACTGACCGGATGGAAGCCCTTCACCCGATTACCGGAATCCCGGCGCTCGTGGCCATGGTCCTCAAGATCCTGGTCTTCTTCACGATCCTCCTGCTGGTGATCGCCTACACCACGCTGGCCGAGCGCCGGGTGGCGGCCTGGATCCAGGACCGGATCGGACCCAACCGCGTGGGTCCCTTCGGCCTGCTGCAGCCGATCGCCGACGGCATCAAGAACATCCTCAAGGAGGAGACGCTTCCGGCCACTTCCGCGAAGCTCTACTTCCTCCTCGGTCCGGTCCTCACGGTCGGGCCCGCGTTGGTCCTCTTCGCGGTGATCCCCTTCGCCGCGCCGCTGCCCACGCCCTGGGGTGTGGTGGACATGGTGGTCGCGGACGTGCCGATCGGCATCCTCTACATTCTGGCGATCAGCTCGCTGGCCGTGTATGGCATCGTGCTCGGCGGGTGGGCCTCGAACAACAAGTACGCGTTCCTGGGCGGCCTGCGCGCCTCCGCCCAGATGGTCAGCTACGAGGTGGCCCTGGGGCTGTCGGTCGTAGCGGTCCTGATGCTGGCGGGCAACGTGACCCTCACGCAGGTGATCTGGCAGCAGCAGCAGCTCCACCTCTGGTTCGTCCTGCCGCTCTCGCTGGCGTTCATCTTCTTCATCACCTCCGCCTTCGCCGAGTCCAATCGGCTCCCCTTCGACATGCCGGAGGCGGAGTCCGAGCTCGTGACCGGATACCACACCGAGTACTCGGCCATGTCGTACGCGATGTACATGATGGGGGAGTTCGGCCACATGGCCACCGCGTCGGCCTTGATGGCGACGTTGTTCTTCGGCGGGTGGGACCTGCCCGGGGCGTGGGACAACGCATTCTGGTACCAGGGTCAGCTGATCAGCGGCTTCGCCGCCGACGGCAGCGCCATCCTGGCCCACCCGGCCGTGTGGAAGACGCTCGTCACCTTCGCCGCCTTCGGCCTGAAGACGGCCTTCTTCCTGCTGGTCTACATCTGGGTGCGCTGGACGCTTCCGCGCTTCCGCTACGACCAGGTCATGTCGCTCGGCTGGAAGGTCCTGCTCCCCACCGCGCTGGGCTACGTGATGATCATGGCCGCCAGCATGCTCGTGCTGGACGAGCTCGGCGTCCGCTACGGCCTCCTGTACGGGCTCGCGCTCACGGCGGTCAGCCTGATCTGCACGGTCGCGTTCGTCTTCTTCTTCGACCGCGGACGCACGATCACGGGCGCCGGGGCGCAGCCCGGCCAGAAGGTGGAGATCAAGAGCATCTCACGGCCGGCGTCCGTGCCGGCCGCCGACTGAACGAGGATAGGCATGACGATTTCCGTCAAAGTCATGGCCCGCCCGGGGCCCGAGAAGACGTCCTATCTCCGGGCTGCCCTCAGCGGGATGGCGCTCACCTTCCGCCACATGATCAACCCGGCGAAGGTGACGCAGCAGTACCCCGAGGAGCAGACGGACCTGCATCCGCGCTGGCGGGGCACCCACCGCATGGAGGTCCACGCGGACGGCAGGCCGAAATGCGTGGCCTGCGGTCTCTGCCCCACGGTCTGCCCTGCCAACTGTATCCGCCTTGTCGGCGGCGAGGACGACCAGGGCAACCGCTATCCGGTCGTCTACGAGATCGACGAGTTCCGCTGCATCTTCTGCGGCATGTGCCAGGAGGTCTGCCCGGTGGAGGCGATCCACGTGGGCCAGCACTTCGAGAATGCCGAGTACAAGCGGGACCGGTTCGTCTACGACCTCGATCGTCTCATGGAGCAGGACCATCCGGTAACCAACCTCTGGGATCCTTCCGATCCCCGATCAGAATGACGCGGCCAGCCACATGATCGACATCCTCTTCTACGTTCTCGCCGCGGTGGCGATCGGGGGCGCCATCGGCGTCGTGATCTCGAAAAGCCCCGTCGCGAGCCTCCTCTTCATGGTCGTGACCCTGGCGAGCCTCGCCGGGGTCTTCGTGTTGTTGGAGGCCCACTTCCTCGCGGCCGTCCAGGTGATCGTGTACGCGGGCGCGATCATGGTGCTCTTCCTCTTCGTGATCATGCTCCTGAACCTGGGGCACGACTACGTCCAGGACCTCAAGGGCGGCACCTTCATGGTCCTCGCCTTCGCCGTGATCGGCGTGATGGCGGGATTCCTCACCCGCCAGTTCAGGGGAGCGGGAGTGCTCGACGCCATGGCCGCCGCTGGGGGCCAGCAGATCGACGCCTCCATCCAGCAGTACGGCGCGGTGGGCGCGATCGCTCGGCCCCTCTTCACCACCTATGTCGTGCCCTTCGAGATCACCGGCATCCTGCTTCTGGTGGCCATCGTCGGCGCCCTGGTCCTGGCCAAGCGGAGAGTGTCGTGATCACCGAATCCCTGATTCTGAGCGCCTTCCTGTTCGTGCTCGGGACGTTCGGCGTCCTGATACGGCGCAACGCGATCATCATGTTCCTGTGCATCGAGCTGCAGCTCAACGCCGTGAACCTCGCGTTCGTGGCGTTGTCGAGGCTGTGGGGCATCGAGGGGCAGGTCTTCGTCTTCTTCGTGATGACCGTGGCGGCCGCCGAGGCCGCCGTCGGGCTGGCGATCATCATCTCGATCTTCCGGCACTACGAGACGGTCAACGTCGACAACTTCAACCTGTTGAAGTGGTAAGCAGCCCGTGTCAGAAGCACAGTGGCCCGCGCGCATGGCGCTTTCGCGCGTTCAGCCAAGGAACGACGACGAGTCGTAGCCCAGCTACGGCGAGGAGGAGTGACGATGGATCAACCGCGAAACCGCCATGCGCCCATCATCATGAAGCATATGAACTTAGAAGGTTGTGGGTTGGGGCGGCACGGCCCCACCCCGGTCGTTGGATCTCCTCGACGTAGCTTGGGCTATGCCTTCGGAGATCCGCCTACGGCTCGGGGCCGTGGCGCCCCCAACGCGGGCTACTGTGTTTCTGACACGGACTGCTGAGCATGCACCCGACCCTTTCGATGTTCCTGATCCGGGGCGTCCAGGAGACCCACGCCGGGGGAGGGGGCTTCGAGCCGTTCTTCCCCGGCCTGGTGGTGCTCCTCCCGCTGCTCGGCTTCGCGCTGAACGGCCTGTTGGCCCTCGCGCACGCACGGCGTTCCGCCGCGGCCGTGCGCGCCGGTGGCGAGCTCGAGCTCGACGGGCCCCGGGGCCGTCCCGCGACGCACACGCTGCCCACGTGGATCGGGCCCGGCGTCGTGGGGCTCGCCTTCGTGATCACCCTGGTGAACTTCGTGCGCATGCTGGGCGCGGAGCTGCACGAGCCGGTGGTCCTCCACTACTGGACGTGGATGAGCACGGGCACCTTCAGCGTGTCCGCCGCGCTCCAGCTGGATCAGCTCTCGATGGTGATGATGATGGTCGTCACCGGCGTGAGCTTCCTGATCCACGTGTTCAGCGTGGGCTACATGGGGGACGATCCCGGCTACCCCCGGTACTTCGCATACCTGAACCTCTTTGTCTTCTTCATGCTCACGCTGGTCATGGCGTCGAGCTACCCGCTCATGTTCGTCGGGTGGGAAGGCGTGGGCCTCTGCTCTTATCTGCTCATCGGCTTCTGGTTCAGCGACAAGGAGAAGTCCGACGCGGGCAAGAAGGCGTTCATCGTCAACCGGATCGGGGACTTCGGCTTCCTGGTCGCGATGTTCCTGCTCTTCACCGTCTTCGGGACGCTGGACTTCGTGCCGGTGTTCGAGGGCGCGCAGGAGCACCTGGCGTATGCCGGGCCCATGATCACGGCGATCACCCTGTTCTTCTTCCTCGGCGCGACGGGCAAGAGCGCCCAGATCCCCTTGTACATCTGGCTGCCGGACGCGATGGCGGGGCCGACCCCCGTGTCCGCCCTGATCCACGCCGCGACGATGGTCACCGCGGGCGTGTACATGGTCGCGCGCTCGTCGGTGCTGTTCTCACTGTCGCCGGTGGGGAGCGCCACGGTGGCGGGCGTCGGCGTGCTCACGGCGTTCTTCGCGGCCACAATCGCGCTCAAGCAGTACGACATCAAGAAGGTGCTGGCCTACTCCACGGTCTCCCAGCTCGGGTACATGTTCGTGGGCGTGGGCGTCGGGGCATACTCGGCCGGGATCTTCCACCTGATGACGCACGCCTTCTTCAAGGCGCTGCTCTTCCTCGGCTCGGGTGCGGTCATCCACTCGATGCACCACGCCCTGCACCACACCCACAGCCATGCCGACGCGCAGGACATGCGCAACATGGGCGGGCTGAGGAAGCACATGCCCATCACGTGGGTCGTGATGTGGATCGCCACGCTGGCGATCTCGGGCGTGTGGCCCTTCGCCGGGTTCTTCTCCAAGGACGAGATCATCTGGCAGGCCGGCGCCTTCGGCGGCGCCGAGCACGCCCCCTATCCGGGCCTGTACACGGCCTACTGGGTGCTCGCGCTCGCGGCGGCCATGATGACCGCATTCTACATGACGCGGCTGATGATCATGACCTTCCACGGAACGAACCGCACCGGCGCGGAGGAGGAGCGACACCTCCACGAGGCTCCCGCGGTCATGTGGGTGCCCCTGGCGGTCCTGGCGGCCCTCTCCGTGTTCGGTGGGTGGGTCAACGTGCCGCAGGCGATCCACGAATCGTTCATGGGCGGTATGGGTGCCCTGCCGATGACCGAGTGGCTCCACGAGTTCCTCCACCCGGTGACGGCGGCGGCGATCCAGGTCCAGGAGACGAACCTCGGCGAGCTGTCGCACGTGGCTCCGTTCGGAGGTGGCGAGGTGACCTGGGCGGTCATCTCGACGCTCCTGGCGCTGGCCATCGTGGTCGGGGCGGCCCGGGTCGTGGGCGGCTGGCGGGTGCAGCCGGCGGACGAGTCGCCGGAGCCGACCGGCTTCGGGAGGATCCTCTACCACAAGTGGTACGTGGACGAGCTGTACGACACGCTGATCGTCCAGCCGATCCTGCGGGCGTCCCGGTTCTGCTGGAGGGTGATCGACGCCGGCGTCATCGACGGGACCGTCAACGGCGTCGGCTACGCGGCGCGCGGGTTCGGGTGGTTCGGGTCGCTCTTCCAGACCGGCTCGGTGAACACCTACGCCTTCATCCTCTCTCTCGGCGTCCTGGTCATCCTGGGCGTCGTGATCTTCTAGGAGGCGGCGCGACATGACTGCGATGCTCGATTCGATCGGCTACGCGGGATGGGCGCTGCACGCGCTGATCTGGCTCCCCATCCTCGGGATGGGCCTGGTGCTGTGGGCCGACGAGGCACGCGCGAAGCACGTGGCGCTGTGGTCCTCGCTCGCGGTCTTCGTGCTCAGCCTGGGGCTGTGGTGGGCGTTCGAGCCCGGCACGGGCTCCATGCAGCTCCAGAGCAGCACGCCGTGGATCCGCGCGTGGGGCGTGAGCTACTCCCTCGGCGTGGACGGGATCAGCCTGTTCATGGTGCTCCTGACCACGTTCACGACGCCGCTCGCGATCCTCGGGTCGTTCAATTACATCAAGCGGCGGGAGCGGGCGTTCTACGCGCTGATGCTCCTCCTGGAGGCCGGCGTCGTCGGCGTCTTCTGCGCGACGGATCTCTTCCTCTTCTACGTCTTCTTCGAGCTGACCCTCGTCCCGATGTACTTCATCGTGGGCGTATGGGGCGGCGAGCGGCGAATCTACGCGGCCATCAAGTTCTTCCTGTTTACGGCCTTCGGATCGCTGCTCATGCTGGTGGGCATCCTCTACCTCTTCTTCAAGGCCAAGACGATCCTGGGGATCCCGACGTTCGCGTACGCCGACCTCCTCCAGGTCCCGCTGACCCGTCCCGAGCAGCTCTGGCTGTTCGCGGCGTTCGCGCTGGCGTTCAGCGTCAAGGTGCCGATCTTCCCGTTCCACACCTGGCTCCCCGACGCCCACGTGGAGGCACCCACGCCCGGCTCGGTGATCCTGGCGGCGTTGCTGCTCAAGATGGGGACGTACGGGTTCTTCCGGTTCCTGTTGCCGATGTTCCCGGCCGCGGCCCAGCACCCCACGGTCGTGATGGTGATGATGCTGCTGGCGGTGATCGGGATCGTGTACACCGCGTGGGTGGCGGCGGTGCAGCCGGACGCGAAGAAGCTGGTGGCCTACACCTCCGTGGCCCACATGGGCTTCGTGATCCTCGGCGTATTCGCGCTCACCGTGAACGGGCTGCAGGGCGGTCTCGTGGTCATGATCTCGCACGGGATCAGCACGGGGGCGCTCTTCCTCCTGCTCGGCATGATGTACGAGCGGCGGCACACGCGTGAGATCGCCGCCTTCGGCGGCATCAGCCGGGTCACGCCGTGGTTCGCGACCGCGTTCATGATCACGGCGCTGGCCTCGGTCGGCGTTCCCGGGACGAGCGGGTTCATCGGAGAGTTCCTTGCGCTCCTGGGCGCCTTCGAGACCCACCGCGTCCTCGCGATCGTCGCGGCGACGGGGGTGATCTTCGCCGCGTACTACATGCTGCCGATGGTCCAGAAGGTCTTCTTCAACAAGCTGGACAAGCCCGAGAACCGGGAGATGAAGGACCTCACCGGGCGGGAGATCGCGATCCTCGCGCCCATGTGTGCGCTCATGATCCTGATCGGGTGGAACCCCCAGCCAATCCTGTCGCGCATGGAGCCGAGCGTTCGGGAGGTTCTGGAGCGCGTCGAGGCGGCCGCTCCGGCCCCGGAGCTGTCCAAGGCGGTGGAGCTCGCGCCCGAGGGGGCCGTCACGACCGAAACCCACGACGTCGAGGCGATCGACGTCGACGAAGAGTAGCGATATGACTCTCGACTTCAGCCGCAACCTCCACTACTTCTGGGCGCTCCTGCCCGAGATCGTCCTCTGCGTCTGGGCGATGATCGTTCTGGTGGTGGGCGTGTCCGGACGGCATCGCCCCGGGAACGTGAGCGTCCATGCGGGTGACCCCAGCTTCGGCCCGGACGCGAGCCTCGGCTGGCTGTCCCTCGCCGGGATCCTCGTCGCCGCCTTCTTCAACGGCTGGCTGTACGGCGTCCACGAGGCCTCGCCGACGGGGATGATCGCGCTGGACCACTTCCGTCTCTTCGCCAACTGGATCTTCCTGCTGGCGGCGGCGCTGGCCATCCTGATCTCCTTCGCGTACGTGCACCGCCAGCACCTTCAGGTGGGGGAGTTCTACGGGCTGATCCTCCTGGCCACCGCAGGCGCGATGTTCATGGGTGGTACGAGGGACCTGATCGTCATCTTCCTCGGGCTCGAGGTCATGTCGATCTCGGTCTACGCGCTCACGGCCTTCAACCGCCGGGACCGCAAATCGGCGGAGGCCGGGCTGAAGTACTTCCTCCTGGGCGCGTTCAGCTCCGGCTTCTTCCTGTACGGGATCGCGTTGGTGTACGGCGCGACGGGGAGCACGAACGTCGCCGCGATCGGCGCCAGCGTGTCGGCGGGCACGGCCACGACCGGCCTGCTCATCGCCGGGGTGGCGCTCCTCGCCGTCGGTTTCGCGTTCAAGGTGTCGGCCGTCCCGTTCCACATGTGGACGCCCGACGTCTACGAGGGCGCTCCCGCCCCCATCACCGCGTTCATGTCCGCCGCCGTCAAGGCCGCGGCCTTCGTGGCGTTCATGCGGGTCTTCCTGGTGGCGTTCGACGGCGTCTACGGCTCCTGGTACCCGATCCTCTGGTGGCTCGCCGCCATCACCATGGTCGGGGCCAACCTGATCGCGCTCGTGCAGTCCAACGTGAAGCGGATGCTGGCCTACTCGAGCATCGCGCACGCAGGCTACCTCCTGGTGGCCCTGACCGCCGCCAACGAGACGGCGGCCGCGGGGATGCTCTTCTATCTCCTCGTCTACACGCTGATGAACATCGGCGCGTTCGCCGTGGTGATCAGCGTGGCGCACCAGAGCGAGGAGCGGCTCCAGATCGAGGACTACGCCGGCTTCGGATGGTCCAACCCGGTGCTGGGCGTATTCCTCACCATCTTCCTCCTGTCGCTGGCCGGCTTCCCCGGAACCGGTGGGTTCATGGGGAAGATCTACCTGCTGCAGGGGGCGGCGGACTCGGAGCTGTGGACGCTCGCGGTGATCCTCGTGCTGACCACCGTGGCCTCCTACTGGTATTACCTGCGGGTGGCATGGTTCATGTGGATGCGTGAGCCGGTCACGGCGGATCAGCACGAGCTGGTCAGCGCTCCGCTGCCGATGCGCCTCGCGCTGCTCACGAGTGTGGCCTTGATCCTCTACCTGGGCATCTTCCCGTCCTCGGCGCTCGAGTTCGCCCGCGCGTCCGTGCACGGGCTGGGCGCGCTGGGGGGCGGCCTGCTGGGAATGGCGCCATAGCATAGATTCCGCAGGACCCGGGTCCTGCGCGGCTCGGGCGAGGACGGACTCGAAGAACTGCCCACCTCATCCGAGAAGGGTCATGAACCCCGCGAAGCACATCTTCCGCCAGTACGACATCCGCGGCATCGTCGGCACCGACCTCGACGCCGAGGTGGCGGAAGCCGTCGGCCGGGCCTTCGGTTCGCATGTGCGCAGGGTCAGCGACGAGGACCGGCCCCGCGTGGCCGTAGGGGGCGACAACCGTCTGACGTCGCCGGAGCTGGCGGCCGGACTCTCGTCGGGGCTCAGGGCCGCGGGAGCCGACGTCCTGGACGTGGGCACGGTGCCGACCCCGGTCCTGTACTGGTCCGAAGCGACGTTCGGCACGGACGCCGGCGTACAGATCACCGGCTCGCACAACCCGCCGGAGTGGAACGGCATCAAGATGTCGCTGGGGCGGGGGGCGCTGTACGGGGACGACATCCAGGACCTCTATCGCAGGATCACCGAGAACGACCTGACCTCCGGCTCCGGCGGCCTCGAGCACGAGGAGGTCCTGGACCGGTACGTGGCGGACGTGGCGGGACGGTTCAGACTCGCCCGCCCCGTCAGGATCGCGGCCGACGCGGGCAACGGCACCGGCTCCCTGGTCGCGGTGCAGCTGCTCGAGGCCATGGGGGCCGAGGTGACGCCGCTCTTCTGCGAATCGGACGGCACCTTCCCGAACCACCATCCCGACCCGACGGTCGACGAGAACCTGGCGGACCTGATCGCAACCGTGCGCGCCGGGGACCACGACCTGGGGGTAGCCTTCGACGGGGACGCGGATCGCATCGGGGTCGTGGACGAGCGCGGTGGCATCGTGCGCGGCGACATCGTCCTCCTGTTGTTCGGCCTGGACCTGCTGAAGAAGCGTGGTCCGGGCCAGAAGCTGGTTTTCGACGTCAAGTGCTCGCAGACGCTGCCGGAGGTGTTCCAGAAGGCCGGCGGCGTGCCCATCATGTGGCAAACCGGGCACTCGCTGATCAAGAAGAAGATGAAGGAGACGGGCGCCCTGATCGCCGGCGAGCTGTCCGGGCACATCATGGTCGCCGACGACTACTTCGGCTTCGACGACGCGCTCTACGACGCCTGCCGTTTGATGGACATCGTGGCGCGCGACGATCGTCCGCTCTCGGAGCGCGTGGCGGCGTTCCCGGCGTACGTGTCCACGCCGGAGATCCGCATCGACGTGACCGAGGAGCTGAAATGGTCGGTGGTGGACGCCGCGGTCGCACACTTCCGCGCCCTCTACGACGTGATCGACGTGGACGGGGTCCGCGTGCTGTTCGGCGACGGATGGGCGCTCCTCCGCTCCTCCAACACGCAGCCCGTGATCGTGGCGCGGTACGAGGCCCGTACCGCGGAGCGGCTCGCGGAGATCCGTGGGGAGGTGGAAAGCTGGTTGAGGAGCCAGGGCGTAGAGCCGTAGGCCCGAGCCGAACGAACGTGACCGCCCGCTCTCCACTCCGATGAAGAACTTCTTCGCATCCCTGCGCGGCGGACGTCTGCTGGTGGTGCTGGTGGTCGGGGTGGGCCTGCTCCTTGCTCTGGGGCGGCTGTGGGCCACGATCTACACCGAGTTCCTCTGGCACGCGCACACCGGCTACGCGCAGGTGTTCTGGCGGCGCGTGGCGTGGGAGTGGAGCGCCCGCCTGCTGGGCGGCGCAGGCGTGGGGCTGGTGGTCTACTTCGATCTCAAGATCGCCTCGACGACCCTCGGCGGGATCCAGATCAAGCGTCGCTTCGCGAACATCGAGATCTCGGAGCAGCTCCCCCACAGCTACGTGTTCTGGACGATGGTGGGGGTGGCGTGCCTGCTCGGGCTCTGGTTCGGTGCGGCGGTCCCGTCGTCCGTGGGGCTGCAGGCGCTCCTCCTGGCGCACGGCGCTTCCTGGGGGGTCGTGGACCCGGTGTTGGGCCGCGACGTCGGCTTCTACGTCTTCTGGGTGCCGATGCTGCGCAGCGCCCTCACGTACCTCCTGGTCGTCACCTTCCTGCTGTTCACCCTCGCGACTGCCGGCTACGCGGCCACGGGTGCCCTGCGGTGGGGAAGGGGGCGCGTGGTGGCCCAGGAGCTCGCACGCTTCCACCTGGGGGCGTTGCTGGCCGGCTTCTTCCTCCTTCTGGCCGCCCGACTCTGGATCGGCCGCTACCTGCTCCTCTGGCGTGGGTCCTCGCCGGTGCAGGGGATCTTCGGCTTCACGGACGCACAGGCGCGGCTTCCGGCGCTTCAGACCCTCGCGGTCATCTCCGTCGCGGTGGGCGCGGTGGTGTTCTGGGGTGCGTGGAAGAACCGGGGCCGCCTGATGATCGGCGGGGGCGTGACGATCGTGGTGGCGGCGCTCCTGATCGGGCAGTTCTATCCAGCGCTGGTACAGCGCTTCCAGGTGGAGCCGAACGAGCTCGCGCGCGAGACGCCCTACATCGAGCAGAACCTGGCTTTCACGCGCCTCGGGTTCGGGCTCGACTCCCTGGAGCGGCGTCCGTTCGACTACGGTGCCGACGATGCCGTGGACTGGTCGGCCGCCGCGCGCCAGTTCTCGGGGCTGCCCGTGTGGAGCCAGGGTGCGCTCCTGACCACGTTCCGTCAGCTCGAGGCGCGTTTTCCATACTACGACTTCACCCAGGTAACAATCGATCGCTACGCGGGCACGGAAGGCACCGAGCCCCTGGCCGTGTCGGTGCGCGAGGTAGACCCGGGTGGGATCCAGGACCCCAACTGGCAGAACCTGCATCTACGGGAACGCTACGTGGAGGGCATGGGCGCGGTCGCCAGCCTGGCCACAGAACGTACGCCGGAGGGTCGGCCACCCATGATCCTGACCGGGATTCCGCCCGAGCTCACGGATCGGGCGGCGGCGGCGCCGGAGCTGCGTCTCGTTCGCCCCCAGGTCTTCTTCGGTGCGCGCCCGCAGCTCCACGCGGTGGTGAATCCCTCGTCCGAGCGGTTCCTGGCGCCCGATCGCTCGCCCGGAAAGCCCGGCGTGGACTTTCCCCGGGGGATCGAGCTCTCGTCATGGCTCCGCAAGGCGGCGCTCGCGTGGCGCTTCCGCGACGCCAACCTCCTCTTCGCGGGCGAGGTGACGCGGGACTCCCGTTTCGTGTACCGGCGTCAGGTCCTGGACCGGGTCCGGGCGATCGCCCCCTTCCTCCGCTATCCCGAGGCTCCCTATCCGGTCATCACCGGGGGGCACATCGTCTGGGTGCTCGAAGGCTTCACCGCGACGCGCGCGTTCCCCCTGTCGTCGGCGCACGAGTACCAGCCGGTGCGGTCCGTCTCGTACGTGCGCAACAGCGTCAAGGTCACGGTGGATGCGATCTCGGGAGAGGTGACCTTCTACCGCGTTCCGGTGGACGACCCCCTGGCGGACGCGTTCGACCGGTCCTTTCCCGGCCTGTTCGAGCCCATCGCGGACATGCCGGCCGAGGTGCGCGCGCACGTCCGCTATCCGCGTTCGTTGCTTGGCCTGCAGGCGGACGTGCTGCTCCAGTACCACCAGGAGACCGCCCCCGCCTTCCACGGGCAGCAGGACGTATGGGCCCATCCCAGCGAGCTGGCGCAGGGCACGAGCCCGGTCGCCTACCGACCGGAGTACGGCATCTGGTCGCTGCCCGGTGAGCGCGCTCCCGCCTTCAACCTCGCGACGGTCTTCGTCCCCGCGGGTCGCCAGAACCTGACCGGCGTTCTGGTCGGCCGCGCCGACGAGAACGGGGTCCCGCATCTGACGCTGCTCGACGTGCGGGTGGAGGATCAGGTCCCCGGTCCGCGGCAGATCGAGGCGCTGGTGGAGCAGGATCCCGTCATCTCCCAGCAGTTCTCCCTCTGGCGGACGGGGGGAAGCGAAGTGTGGACGGGGCACCTGCACGTCGTACCGGTCGGGAAGCGGATCTTGTACATGGAGCCGGTCTTCCTGGCGGCGGCGGCGGACGCGATTCCGGAGCTGCGCCGCTTCGTGGTCAGTGACGGGCGCCGCGTCGCGATGCGGGAGGACCTCGCCGAATCGATCGCCACGCTGGCCGGGGTGGACCTCCCGGGCACGTCGGCGAGGGCGGGCGGGGGCCAGGGCACGGGCTCCGTCGGTGCCTGGCCCCAGGCGGCCCTCGACATCCTCGGGAGGGCCGAAGCGCGACTCAAGGAAGGTGATTGGCAGGGCTTCGGAGCGGCCCTCGACGAGCTGCGCGCCCTCCTCCAGCAACTCGCCGGATCGCCCGGCGCCTCCGGACGTTGATCACCCTCCGGGGGCCTGGTAGCTTCACGAGTCTCACCCCGCCGGCGTCCGCGGAGACTACCGCCCTCCGCCCCGACAGTCGGCTCTGAGCACGGAACCCGACAACAGCATGAACATTCACGAATATCAGGCCAAGGAGCGCTTCCGCGCCGCCGGAATCCCGGTTCCGCCGGGAGAGGTGGCGCGAACGCCGGAAGAGGCCGAGAGCCTGGCCAGGAAGCTCGGTGGGAAGGTGGTGGTGAAGGCCCAGGTGCACTCGGGCGGCCGTGGAAAGGCCGGTGGCGTGAAGCTGGCCGGGACGCCCGAGGAGGCGCGCCAGCACGCTTCGAAGATCCTCGGCATGCAGATCAAGGGCCTCACGGTCGACAAGGTGCTCATCACCCCGGCCGAGGACATCGGCAGCGAGGCGTACGTGGGCGTGCTGATGGACCGGAAGGCCCAGGCGCCGACCTTCATGGTGTCCTCCGAAGGCGGCGTGGATATCGAGGAGGTGGCCGCGAACCGTCCCGAAGCGATCCGCAAGCTGACCGTGGACCCACGCTACGGGCTTCTGCCGCACCAGGCGCTCTGGCTCGCCAACGCGCTCTACGACGACCCGGCGATCACCAAGCAGGCGGCCAAGGTCGTCGGCCAGCTCTACCGGGCGTTCGTGGATTCCGGGGCCTCCATGGCGGAGATCAACCCGCTCATCACCACGACCTCGGGAGAGGTGAAGGCGATCGACGCCAAGATGAGCGTCGACGACAGCGAGCTCTTCCGCCGCCCGGAAGTCGCCGCCATGCGGGACACGTCGGACGAGCCCGCCGCCGAGACCAAGGCGCGCGACGCCGGGCTGAGCTTCGTGAAGCTCGACGGTGACGTCGGCTGCTGCGTGAACGGTGCCGGGCTGGCGATGGCCACCATGGACCTGGTCAAGTACTACGGGGGCGAGCCTGCCAACTTCCTCGACATCGGCGGATCGTCCAACCCCGACAAAGTGGTGGCGGCGCTGGAGATCATCACTGCCGACCCGAACGTGAAGGTCATCCTGTTCAACATCTTCGGAGGGATCACCCGCTGCGACGACGTCGCCAACGGCATCGTGACCGCGACGAAGCAGATCGACATCCATCTGCCGATCGTGATCCGCCTCACCGGCACGAATGAAGAACAGGCTCTCCAGATCCTCGCTGACGCCGGCTTCTCCGCCTTCACCTCGATGGACGAGGTGGTGCAGAAGGCCGTCGAGCTCGCAAAGGCTTGAACGACCCATGGCGATCTTCATCGACAAGGACACCAGGCTCGTCGTCCAGGGCATCACCGGGCGGGACGGCTCGTTCCACACGCGTCAGATGATGGAGTACGGGACGCAGGTGGTGGCGGGCGTCACACCCGGCAAGGGCGGCCAGACGTTCGAGGGACCCGATGGCGCGACGGTCCCGATCTTCAACGGCATGGACGAGGCGGTCGCCGAGGCCGGCGCCAACACGTCCGTCATCTACGTTCCTCCCGCCTTCGCGGCCGGCGCCGTCATGGAGGCCGCGGACGCGGGGGTGGAGTTGGTGGTCGCCATCACCGAAGGCGTCCCGGTCCAGGACATGGCGCGTGCCCACGTGTTCGCCCGCGACCGAGGCGTCCGGGTGATCGGCCCCAACTGCCCCGGCCTCATCTCCCCCGGGAAGGCGAAGGTCGGTATCCTCCCCGCGCAGATCGTGGCGGAGGGACCCATCGGACTGGTGTCCCGCTCGGGCACGCTCACGTACGAGGCGGTGTTCCAGCTCACCAACGTGGGCCTCGGTCAGACGACGTGCGTCGGGATCGGCGGGGATCCGCTCGTCGGCACGAACTTCATCGACTGTCTGAAGGCCTTCGAGGAGGACCCCGACACCACCGCCATCGTCATGATCGGCGAGATCGGGGGAACCGATGAGCAGGAGGCGGCGGCCTACGTGAAGGCGAGCGTCTCGAAGCCCGTGGTTGGCTTCATCGCGGGCCGGACCGCACCTCCCGGGCGGCGCATGGGCCACGCCGGGGCGATCATCAGCGGCTCCGCCGGCACGGCCGAGGAGAAGGTCAAGGCCTTCCAGGACAACGGGATCGCGGTGGCCGAACGCCCGGTCGATATCGTTGACCTGATCCAGAACGCGCTGGCGTAGACGGGGGATACCCTGCGCGCGGGGTCCCTGCGGTCCAGATGGCGCGCTTCCTCCGGGAGGCGCGTCGGCTGGAAACGGCTCCCATCATCGCGGGAGGTCGACATGAAGCTCTCGGAACTCCTCGTGGACGCCTGGTCGGTCCTCCCCCTCGGGGCGGAAGATCTCGGCGAGGCTCTCGAGGCGGTGCTCGCGCGCGTCGCCGCGGAGGGTGCCGTGGAGGCGTCTCGGGGTCAGAAGCTCGCGGGCGAGCTGTTCTCTGGCGGCCAGGGGGAGGTCATCCGGGTCAACGAGCAGGTCGTGGCCGTCCTCGCGACGCTCGAGAGCCTTGATGGTCCGGCGCTGGCCGTCGGGGTGTCCCCGGAGCCGTTTCGACTCGCCGCGGAAGCCCGACCCGAGCCGGGGTCGGCGAGGGTTCTCGTGCTCGTCCTGGTGCCCGGTCGCCTCACCGGGGCGCGGCAGGACATCGTGCCCGGCCTGGCCCGATCGCTGCGCGATGCCAACCGTACGGAGCGGCTCGTGGTGGCCCGGTCCGTCGAGGACATTCGCGCCGTCAGGGAGCTCATGGACACCGAGGTGCACCCGAGGCTACTGGTCGAGGATGCCCTGGTGCCGATCCGCTATCGCGTGTACCCGGACACGCCGCTGGGCGAGGTCGTGGACCTCATGGTCCGCCGGGGCCTCCACGCGATACCGGTCGTGGGTGAGCGCTACGAGGTGCTGGGTATCCTGACTTCCGGGGACGCGTTGGGCCATCTCCTGAGGACCACCGGCCGTGGCGAGGACGACGCCAAGGAGAGGGCTCGCGCGGAGGAGCGGACCGCCAGGGATTTCATGACGCGGTCGGTGCTCTGCGTCTCGGAGGACCAGGCGCTCACCGAAGCCGCGAACATGATGGTGAACCGGGACGTCGAGCAGCTCCCGGTGGTGCGGGAAGGCGAGCTCGTGGGCTTCGTCACCCGAGATTCGATCCTGAGGGCCCTCCACGGGACCCTCGAGTCCGACACGACCGAACAGGAAGAGAGCGAGTCGCGTTCATGAGCCAGACCCTTGCGATCATCAAGCCCGACGGCGTGGCGGCCGGCAAGGCCGGAAGGATCCTCGCCCACCTGGAGGGGGCGGGATTCGTCGTTCGCGCCCTGCGCATGACCCGCCTGACGGTTGATCAGGCCCGGGCCTTCTACGCGGTGCACGAGGGACGGCCGTTCTACGACGAGCTGGTGGACTTCATGACGTCGGGGCCGTGTATCCCGATGATCCTCGAGCGTTCGGACGCCGTGGCGAAGCTGAGGGAGACGATCGGGGCCACCGACCCCGCCGAGGCGGCGGAGGGAACGGTGAGGAAGCTGTATGCGGAGTCCAAGGGCCGCAACGCCATCCACGCTTCGGACTCGGACGAGAACGCGGCCGTCGAGACGGCCTTCTTCTTCGCGACCCAGCAGCGGATCGCCACCGCCCGATAGGGTGGCGGCGGGCCGCAGCGTACGGATCGGCACAGGGTAGACACTCCCTTTCGTCGCAACTAGCTTTTCAAGCTATGCTCACGCTCGACCTCGCCCGGCTGGACAGGGAAGGCTCCGTTCGTGTCGACGCGCAGATTCCGGCGGACGACCCGCTGTGGTCCGGCGCGGAGGTGGTGTTCGCCGGTCCGGTGCACGTTCACCTGCGCGCGTCCGCCGCGGGGAGCGGAGAGCTCGTGGTTCGAGGTGAGGTCGAGGCTCGTCTCGCACAGGAGTGCCGACGATGCCTCGATCCGGTGGTGGGGCGGCTGGCGCAGGAGGTCACGATGGTCTTCCTGTCGTCGGACACGCCGGGGGTCGAGGAGGACGGGGACGCGCGCGTCTTCGATTCCCGGGCCTTGGAGCTGGATCTGAGTGAGCCGGTGCGCGAGGAGGTGGTCCTCGCCATCGATCCGTACGTCGTTTGTGACCCGGACTGCAAGGGGTTGTGCCCGCAATGCGGGGTGAATTGGAACGTCGAGGAGTGCGACTGCGCTTCCGAGGCATCCGATCCCCGTTGGGACGTGCTCCGGGCCCTCAAGGAAGAGTGATCTGACCATGGCTGTTCCCAAGAAGCGGACTTCGAAGCAGCGCAAGCGGAAGCGGCGCACGCACTACAAGGCGGAGCCGGTGACGCTGTACACCTGCCCGAAGTGCGGCGACCCGAAGCTCCCGCACCGCGTCTGCCCCTCGTGCGGTCACTATCGGGGCGAGCCGGTCCTGGAAATCGACGAAGCGTAGACCCGGCCGCCGGTGCGCATCGTTCTGGACGCGATGGGCACGGATCGCGCGCCCGTGGCCGAGGTCGCGGGCGCGATCGGTGCCCTCCGGAAGCTTGAGCCGGACATCGAGCTGGTCCTGGTCGGAGACCAGGCCGTGGTCGAGGCGGAGCTGGCGAACCACCCCGACGCACCCAGGGAGCGCCTCCATCTCCATCATGCACCCGACCGGGTGACGGCGGCCGACGCCCCCGCGTCGGCGCTCAGGCGGAAGCCCGAATCGTCCATCGTTGTGGGTCTCAAGCTGGTCCAGTCCGGCGATGCCGACGCCTTCGTGAGCGCGGGATCGACGGGCGCGGTCATGGCGACCTCGCTCTTCACGCTCCGGCCCCTGCCGGGGGTGGACCGTCCGGCCGTCGGGACCGTGCTCCCCACCGCCGGCCGGCCGTGTCTCCTGCTGGACGCCGGTGCGAACGTCGACTGCAAGCCGCAGCACCTGGTTCAGTTCGCCCACCTGGGGAACATCTACGCCCAGGACCTTCTCGGCGTGGAGCGTCCGCGGGTGGCCCTCCTGAACATCGGGGAGGAGCCGGAGAAGGGCGACGAGCTCACCGTGGAGACCCATCGGCTCCTCGCCGCCGAGGCAGGCCTGGACTTCATCGGCAACGTCGAAGGCCGCGACATCATTCTGGGGGCGTGCGACGTGGTGGTCGCCGACGGCTTCGTCGGGAACGTGCTACTCAAGTTCTACGAGTCCGTCGCCGAGTTCATCATCGGGCTTCTCAAGAAGGAGTTGCGTCAGGCCGGCCGTGATCTCGACCTGGAGGGCGTCTTCCGGGTCCTCGACTACGCGGAGTACGGTGGGGCTCCGCTGCTCGGGGTCGGGGGGATCTCGGTCATCTGCCACGGCGAGTCCTCACCTCGCGCCATTCAGAACGCGCTCGGCGTCGCCGCCCGCGCGGTTCGTTCGAACATGGTGAAGCACATCGCCCGGGAGCTGGCGTCTCCCGAGCCCTCCCGGGAAGCGTAATGAGACATCCTGCCCCTCTGGTCGAGATCGTGGCGACGGGTCGCCACCTTCCCTCCGGCGTCGTCACGAACGACGACCTGGCGAAGCGGATGGAGACGTCCGACGAGTGGATCGCCAGCCGCACCGGCATCCGCGCCCGGCGTATCGCCGACGACACCGAAAACGCCGCGGACATGGGTGCCGCGGCCGCGCGCTGCGCCATGCAGCGGGCCGGTGTGGACGCCGGTGAGATCGACATCCTGGTCCTGTCGACCGCGACGCCCGATCGGTGGCTTCCGTCGACGGCATGTGACGCCCAGGCGCTCCTGGGGTGCACGAACGCGGTCGCGTTCGACATCATGGCGGCCTGCAGCGGCTTCCTCTACGGCCTGTCGATGGCGGAGGGCTACCTCGCCGCTGGCCGTGGTGAGGTCGCCCTGGTCATCTCCACCGAGAAGATGAGTGCCATCGTGGACTGGGAGGACCGCTCGACCTGCGTGTTGTTCGGCGACGGGGCGGGCGCGGCCGTGGTGAAACCCGCCAACGGCTCCGGGCGGGGGATCCTGTCCAGCCATCTGCGCTCGGACGGAAACCTGGCCAACCTCCTGTACCGGCCCTCCGGGGGCACGGAGGTGCCGATGAGCGAAGCCGTCCTGCGCGATCGCAGCCATCTGATGCGCATGGAGGGACGGGAGGTCTTCAAGAACGCGGTGCGCTCGATGGCGGAGGCGACCCACATGGCGTTGCACGACGCAGGGCTGACCGCGGAAGACGTGGATCTGATGGTACCCCACCAGGCCAACATCCGGATCATCGAGGCGACGGCGAAATACGCCGGACTCCCGATGGAGAAGGTCGTCGTGAACCTCGACCGATACGGCAACATGAGCTCGGCCTCGATTCCGGTGGCGCTGGACGAGGCGCTCGAGCAGGGCCGCATCGGCGACGGTGCCAACGTCCTGACTGCCGCCTTCGGTGCCGGACTCACGTGGGGTGCCCAGGTTTGGCGTTTCTGATCGAACGAGCCGGAAGAAGGTCGTCGTGACACTCGCACTCCTCTTTCCCGGACAGGGTGCGCAGGTCGTGGGCATGGGCCGCGCCCTCGCCGAGGCCTACCCGGAGGCCGCCGCCGTGCTGGCCGAGGCGGACGAGGCGCTCGGCTTCTCGCTCGCCGGCCTCATGGCCGACGGTCCCGAGGCGGAGCTCACCGAGACCCGCAACGCGCAGCCGGCCATCCTGGCTCATTCGGTGGCCGTGCTGCGGGTGGTCCGGGACCGCTTGGGGCCCGTCGCGCTGGCGGCGGGGCACTCGCTGGGCGAGTTCAGCGCCCACGTGGGCGCCGGCACGATCTCGTTCCGTGAGGCGCTCGAAGCCGTGCGTCTGCGCGGAGAGCTGATGTTCCGGGCCGGTGTGGAGCGGCCGGGGACGATGGCGGCGATCCTCGGGATCGACGACGCGGCGATCGAGGGCCTGTGCGCCGCCGCCGACCGGGGCATCTGCGTCCCGGCCAACTTCAACGCCCCCGGCCAGGTGGTCGTCAGCGGGGACGTGGCCGGGGTGGAGCAGGGGATGGCTCTGGCGAAGGAGGCGGGCGCGAAGCGCGTTCTCCCCCTGAACGTATCGGGCGCCTTCCATTCGCCGCTGATGGCGCCTGCGGCGGCCGGCCTCGCGGAGAAGCTCTCCAGCGTCACCTTCCGCGACCCTGGCTTTCCCGTCGTTTCGAACGTGACGGCCCGCTCCGTGGAGACGGGTGAGGAAGCCCGCCGGCTCCTCGTCGAGCAGCTCACCTCCCCGGTCCGTTGGTCGGCGTCCGTGGGTGCCATGGTGGAGGCGGGGGTGGACCGATTCATCGAGCTCGGACCGGGCTCGGTCCTGTGCGGGCTGAACAAAAGGAACGCGAAGGGCTTGCCCTGCACCTCGCTGGGCGAGCCCGCCGACATCGAGGCTTGGGCATGAGCGAGCGTGAGCTGGAGGGGAAGGTCGCCCTCGTCACCGGGGGCTCTCGCGGAATCGGGTTGGCCATTGCACGCGCGCTCGCCGAGGGTGGCGCCCGGGTGGCCATCATGGCCCGCGACGGGACGCGGGCGGCGACGGCGGCCGCGGATCTGGCCGGCGAGGGTCACGCGGGCTACGCCTGCGACGTCGCGGACGGTGCACGGGTGCAGGAGACTGTCGCCGCAGTGGAGGCGGCCCAGGGACCGGTGGACATCCTGGTGAACAACGCCGGCATCACGCGGGACAACCTCCTGATGCGGATGTCCGAGGAGGAATTCGACGAGGTGATCGCGACCAACCTCAAGGGAGCCTTCAACTTGACCCGCGCGGTGACGCGGGGGATGATGAAGCGCCGTCAGGGAGCGATCCTCAACATCACGTCGGTGGTCGGGCTCATCGGAAATCCCGGCCAAGCCAACTACGCGGCGTCCAAGGCGGGGCTGCTGGGCCTGACGAAGAGCGTGGCCCGCGAGCTGGCCTCGCGTGGGGTACGGTGCAACGCGATCGCACCGGGCTTCATCCGCACGGACATGACCAGCGAGCTGACGGAGGCGCAGGTTGAGGCGCTCCTGAAACAGATCCCCCTCGGAGACCTGGGCGAAGCCGACGACGTGGCCGCTACCGCTCGCTTTCTCGTGGGGCCCGCAGCGCGCTACATTACCGGCCAGATCATTTCCGTGGATGGCGGCATGGCCATGTGAGGCACCGCCCCGCGCGACGACTGTTCTTCGAAGCAGACTCAGCACACCCCAAGGAGGCAAAATGAGCGAGCCCACCGAGGCCCGAGTGAAGGAGATCATCATCAACGAGCTCGGCGTCGAGCCGGAGAAGGTGACCGACGATGCCAGCTTCGTTGAGGACCTCGGGGCCGACTCCCTCGACACGGTCGAGCTCGTCATGGCGTTCGAGGAGGAGTTCGGCATCGACATCCCTGACGAGGACGCCGAGCAGATGCGCACGGTCGGGGACGCGATCGCGTACCTGAAGAAGAACAGTGCCGGGGAGGGCTGAGCCGATCGAGCGAATCGACCGGGGATGACGATGGGGAACGGAGGGAACCGAGAGGAGCGTCGGGTCGTGGTCACCGGCATGGGCGTGGTGTCACCGGTGGGCAACGACCTCGACAGCACCTGGGCCGCCATCCTGGCGGGCACCAGCGGCGCCGACACCATCCGGGCATTCGAGGCGACGGAGGACTACGCCACCCGCGTGGCGTGCGAGGTCAAGGACTTCGATCCGTCGCTCTACATGGACAAGCGGGACGCGCGTCGCTTCGACCGTGTCTCGCAGTTCGCCCTGGCGGTTTCGTCGCAGGCCATGAAGTCGGCCGGACTGGATGGCGTCCCCGAGGGGATGTCGCCCCACCGCTTCGGCGTGATCTTCGGAAGCGGAATCGGCGGGATCGCCACCTTCGAGGAGCAGCACCGCAAGCTCATCGAGCAGGGCCCCAAGCGGGTGAGCCCCTTCTTCGTGCCGATGTTCATCCCCGACATCTCCGCGGGTCTCATCTCCATCCAGTGGGGCCTGCAGGGGCCGAACTACGCCACGGTGTCGGCGTGCGCGTCATCCGCCCACGCGATCGGGGACGCAGCGCGCCACATCCGGCACGGCGACGCGGACATGATGATCGCCGGCGGGTCGGAGGCCACCATCACTCCCATGACGGTGGCGGGCTTCTCCGCGATGAAGGCCATGTCCACGCGCAACGACGATCCCAGGACGGCCAGCCGCCCCTTCGACAAGCATCGGGACGGCTTCGTCATGGGTGAGGGCGCCGGGGCGCTCATCCTCGAGTCGTTGGAGCACGCGCAGGCGCGCGGCGCGACCATCCTCGCCGAGATCGTCGGCTACGGGCTCTCCGGAGACGCGCACCACATCACCGCGCCGCCTCCTGACGGCTACGGGGCGCAGAACGCGATGCGCATGGCGATGGCATACGCGGGCGCCGGGCCGGAGGACGTGGACTACGTCAACGCCCACGGCACCTCCACCATGGCCGACGCCGTCGAGACGCACGCGGTCAAGGAGGTGCTCGGGAAGCGCGCCTACGAGATCGTCATGGGATCCACCAAGTCCATGACCGGCCATCTCCTCGGGGCCGCGGGCGCGGTGGAGGCCATCCTCTCCATCATGACGACGCGCGAGGGCAGGATTCCGCCGACCATCAACTTCGAGGAGGCGGATCCGGACTGCGATCTGGACTACGCCCATGAGGGGGTGGTCGAGCGTCCCGTGCGTCTCGCTCTGTCCAACTCCTTCGGCTTCGGAGGGCACAACGCCTGTCTGGCCATTCGGAGGTGGGAGTAACCGCGTGATCCACGTCCCATGCGGGTAGGCACCGGATACGACTCGCATCGGTTCGAGGAGGGCCGCCCGCTGATCCTCGGCGGCGTCCGCATCCCCGATCACGCGGGTCTGGCGGGGCACTCCGACGGCGATGCCGTCGCGCACGCCGTGATCGACGCCATCCTGGGCGCCGCCGCCGCGGGCGACGTGGGCAGCCACTTTCCGCCCTCCGACGACCGTTGGAAGGGCGCAGACTCGATGGAGCTGCTCGCCACGGCCGTCCACATCCTGGAGTCGTTCAACTACCAGGTTGTCAACGTGGACGTGACCGTCGTCTGCGAGAGCCCGCGCATCGGGACGCATACCGAAGCCATGCGCCGCCGGCTGGGCGACGTGCTGCGCGTGGGTTCGGGCGCGGTCTCCGTGAAGGGAAAGAGCAACGAGGGAATGGGGTGGATCGGCCACGGCGAGGGCATCGCCGTGCACGCCGTGGCGCTGATCGATTCCATCGGCGGTTTCGACGCCACCTGGGGAGCGGCCGACGAGGGGCTCCCCGTCTAGCGCACGCGCCGGGGCACCCCGACCATGTGGGACACGGCGCTCGCCTGGTTCCAGGCCCTGCCCAACGTCCTCGTGTACGCGCTGCTCGGAGCGGGGGCGGGCATCGAGAACGTCGTGCCTGCCGTGCCCGCGGACACGTTCGTCGTGCTCGGCGGGTTCCTGTCCGCCGTGGGCGACGTGCGCGCGCGCTGGGTGTTTCTGGCGACCTGGACGTGCAACGTCGCCTCGGCGCTGTTCATGTACCGCATGGGGCATAGGTACGGAAAGTCTTTCTTCGCAACGGGTTGGGGGCGCCACATCCTGAGCCCACCCCAGATGCAGCGGATGGTGCGCTTCTACGGCCGGTGGGGCACGGCGGCGGTCTTCCTGACACGCTTCCTTCCCGGACTGCGCGCCGTGGTTCCCGTGTTCGCGGGGGTCACCCATCAGCGGTTCCTTCCGGTCGCGATCCCCCTGGCGTTGGCCTCGGCGCTCTGGTATGGCGCCCTGGTGTGGGCGGGAACGTTCGCCGGCCGGAACCTGGACGGCGTGCTGGAGGTCCTGGGCCGGGTCAACGGATGGCTGCTCGGCGTCGCGGTAGTGGTCTTCCTCGCGGTGCTCGTATGGTGGTGGCGGACGCGCCATCGTGGGCGTCATGAGTGAGCCCCGCGCGTTCCGCTTCGAGCAGTTCCAGGACTACCTGACGTTCGAGCGGGGTCTTTCCGACCGCACCGTTTCGGCCTACACCCGGGACCTGGCGCGGTGGGCGGCGTTCATGGACTCACGAGGGCTCGCCGACCCCGGCGCGGTCACACCGGGCGACATGCGTGACTGGGTGTTCGGCCTGAAGGAGGCCGGCTTGGCGGCGACCTCGATCCGGCGGGCGCAGTCCGCGGTTCGCACCTACTACGGCTTCCTCCTCGCGGAGGGCGTCGTACAGGCCGATCCCACCGAGCGCCTGGAGTCGCCCCGGGTGGGCCGGCGCCTCCCGGACTTCCTGACGCGGGACGAGACCGATCGGCTCCTGGATGCTCCGAATCCGGACGACCCCCTCTACTGGCGCGAACGGGCAATCCTGGAGCTGCTCTACGCCACCGGCATGCGTGTGTCCGAGCTTTCCGAGTTGCCGCTATCGTCCCTCGACCTCGACGAGGGCTTCCTGACGGTCTTCGGGAAAGGCGCGAAGGAACGGCTGGTGCCCGTCGGCGCACCGGCTTTGCGCGCGGTCACGCGGTACCTGCGCGACGTGCGGCCCGGGCTGGACGGAGGGCGCGGGAAGGCGAGAGGACGGGTGTTCCTCAATCGGAGGGGCACGCCGCTCTCCCGCGTCGCGGTGTGGGGGATCGTGAAGGAGGCCGCGCGGCGAGCGGGGATTCGACGCAAGGTGTCGCCCCATACGCTCCGGCACACGTTCGCGACGCACCTCCTGGAGGGCGGAGCGGATCTCGCCGCCGTGCAGGAGCTCCTGGGCCACGCCGACATCTCCACGACGCAGATCTACACGCATGTGGACCGCGAATACCTGCGGGACGTCCACCGCAGGTACCATCCGCGGGCCTAGCGGGCCCAGTGTCGGGCTGCTAGTCCCGCCTCCCCTCTCGGGCGCCGAGGGCGGCGATCTCCTCGGATTCGTGCACGAATCGCCCTTCGCCGGGGTTGCGCGCGATCCGCACCATGGCCCGCGCCACGAGCGCGGCCGGGATGGGTCGATAGCGCCGTAGCGGCCCCGTCATCAGGGGGGACAGGAGGCCGGCGACGATGATTCCCGCACGCTCCGCCGGACGGGACTCCGCGCGGGCCCCGGTCAGGATGGACGGTCGGAAGACGTGCAGGCTTCGCAGCGGAAGCTCCGCCAGCGCCGCCTCGGTCTCGCCCTTCACCCGCAGATAGAACCCGCGCGCGGCGGGGTCCGCCCCCAGGGAGCTCACGAGGAAGACGTCCCGGGCGCCCCCGGCGACGGCGACGCGCGCGGCCTCCAGGACGGCGTCGTGGTCGACGGCGCGGAACGCCTGACGGCTGCCCGCCTTCTTCATGGTGGTTCCCAGGCAGACGAAGACCTGGTCGGCGGTGAGGGCTTCAGCGTCGTCGGACAGCCTGCCGAACGCCACGACGGGAGTGCGCAGGCGCGCGTCCGCGATCCCGAGGTCCGCGGGACGGCGCAGGGGCGCGACGATCGCCGCGAAGTCCGGCGAGTCGGCCAGCTCGGCGACCACCGAGCTCCCGACGAGCCCGGTGGCGCCGAAGACGAGGGCCGTGCGCGCGCTCAGTGCCCTCCCTCGGCGGGCACCGCGCTGCGGTGCGCCACTTCGGCGTCCGCTGCCGCGAACAGCTCCTTCTGCGAGTGCACGGAGCCGAGCAGTTGGACCGCTTCGGTGAGGACGGGGTCACGCTCCATGCGGAAATCGGCTTCCGCGCCGATCGCGTCCATGCGTGCCGCGATCGTCATGCGCGTCCGCCACCTCAGGTACTCGCGCACGCCGGGCCCGTCCATGACCTCACGGGGGATGCCGGCGGACACGAGGTCGTCCGTGAACCTGTCGAAGCGGGCCGGGTCGAGGGATGGCGGCTGGTTCGCGTCCTTCATCTCCTTGGCGATGCTGAAGGAGAACTCCGCGAGTCGCACGCCGAGGGGGACGTCGTTCTCGCTCGCGACGCGCAGGAGGTCCCGTTCCGCCAGCGTGAGCGTGTCTTCGGGAATCGCGACGTCCGGGAAGATCCCGCCGCCGTTCAGCAGCTCGCGCCCGCCCGGCGTCGAGACGTGCGGGAAGGTGTCTAGGTCTTCGGCGAGCGGGCGCATCTCCATGTCGCGGGGGCGGTGCAGGGACCGGCCCAGAGGCGTCCGCCACTCGCCGGTCGTGAAGCGCAGCCGGCGGCCGTGGGGCAGCGTCATGACGGTCTGCACGAGTCCCTTGCCGAAGCTGCGCTCACCGAGGATGAGTGCGCGGTCGTAGTCCTGGAGCGCCCCGGCGAAGATCTCCGCGCCCGAAGCGGTATAGCGGTCCACCAGGATCACGACGGGGAGGTCCGGCACCCGGGCCGGGAACTGGTCATCGTACGTCTCGGTCGTGGTCTGGTCGTCCATGCCGCCCGGGACGCGCTGCGACGTGGTCGCCAGCGTGGAGCCCGGCTTCAGGAAGATGTCCGCCAGCATGAGCGACTCGTCCAGGAAGCCGCCCGGATTGCGGCGCAGGTCGATGACGAGCCCGCGCGTATTGCCGAGGGTGCGCAGCGCCTGGTCCAGCTCCTGCGCGGCGTTGCGGGCCACGCGATCGAGGACCACGTAGCCGATGTCGCCCTTCATGACCCCGTAGGCCACCGCCGGGACGTGGACCTGGGCCCGCGTGATGTCGAAGGGGATGGGTGTGGAGATGCCGTCGCGCTTGATGTGCACCTGCACGCTGGTGCCGACCGGCCCGCGGATCGAGTCCGCGGCCATGTCGGTGTTCCACGACGTCGCGTCGTGCTCGTTCACGCCCACGATCACGTCGCCCACCTGCAGACCGACGTCGTTCGCCGGGGTTCCCCGGAAGACGGCCGTGACCGTGATCTGGTTGTTGAGCAGCGTGATCTGGAGGCCGATGCCGGAGTAGTTCCCGGTCGTCTCCTCCTCCCACGCCTCCGACTCGTCCGGGGTGAAGACCTCGGCGTACGGGTCGTGCAGCGACTCGATCATCCCCTGGACGCCCGCCTCCCACAGCGCCGAGTCCGTGTGGGCCTTCAGGCTCATGCGCGAGAGCGCGTTCAACGTGCTCATGAAGACGTCGGCCTCGGGACTCCGCGTCTCCGTGGTGCCGCGGGCGACGCGGTCCTGGGCATGCGCGGGGGCCGCGAAGGCCATGAACAGGGCCAGTAGAACGGTGCTGCGTCTCATGCGGCGCCCTCGGCGTCGGCGGGAGTGGAATCGGCACGTGCCTGCCTCTTAACACCGGCCCGAGGACCCGCGTTCCGTCGAGACCTCCTGGCCTGCACAGGCGAACCGGAATACGTACCTTTCCGGGGCCGGGGGAAGACCCGGCATACACTTCCACCCATATCGATGCCCACTCCATGAATCAAGGAGAGGCTCGTCGGCCGCTGCGGGTCGCGCTCGTGCAGCTGAAGCCCCGCAAGGCCGACGTGGCTGCCAACGTCGAGGCGGTGCGCTCCGTCGTGGCGGAGCAGGCCAGCCAGGCCGATCTCGTCGTGTTTCCGGAAGCGTCGCTATCAGGCTACTTCCTGGAGGGCGGCGTTGCGGAGGCGGCGCTCACGGTCGAGCGCCTGGCCGACCTGCTGGGACCTCCCCCGCCGGAGGCCCCGGACGTCGCGCTGGGGTTCTACGAGCGTTGGCGCCGGCGGCTCTACAACAGCGTAGCGTACCTGACGCCCGAGGGTGGCGCCTGGCAGCCCCGCCACGTCCATCGGAAGATGTTCCTGCCGACGTACGGCGTCTTCGACGAGGCGCGGTTCGTGGAGCCGGGCACCGAGATCCGCGCGTTCGACACGCGCTTCGGGCGGATAGGGCTCCTGATCTGCGAGGACATGTGGCATACGCTGCCGGCGACGGTCCTCGCCCTCGGGGGCGCGGAGCTGCTGGTGGTGGTGAGCGCCTCACCGGCGCGTGACTTCACCGCCGGCGGGGGGGGGCGTCCGGCGAACCTGGACCGGTGGGAGCGCCTGGCCCATGGAGCCGCCGTGGAGCACGGAATCTTCGTGGTGACGGCGCAGCTCGTTGGCTCCGAGGGGGGGAAGCTGTTTCCCGGGGGATCGCTGGCCGTGGGGCCCGGCGGGCGCGTTCTCGCGCGGGGTCCCCTGTTGGAGGAGGCCGTCACGCTCGTCGTCCTCGATCCGGCGGCCATCGACCGCGCTCGCGTGGAGACGCCTCTCCTGGCCGATCTCGAGCAGATGCTCCCCCACCTCCGGCGCGCCCTGGAGCTCGCTCCCCGCAGTACGGACTCGGAGGCCGGCGAGGAGGCCGAGGAGGGGAACGCCCAGGCGGAGCCGGCACGTCACCTGGAGGGGCGAGCCGAGGCCGTGGTGGACGCGGGCCTGCGTGACGCCGGGGTCCTCGACCTGGACCTCGAGCTGGTCGAGCGCTCCCTGGTGGAGTTCATCCGGGAGGAGGTGACGGGGCGCAGGGGCTTCCGGAAGGTCGTCGTGGGCGTCTCCGGCGGGGTGGACTCGGCGGTCTCGCTCTACCTGGCCTGCCGGGCCCTGGGGCCCGACAACGTGTACGGCTTTCGCCTCCCCTACCGAACGTCCAGTCCCGAGAGCCTGGAGCACGCCCAGATCGTGCTCGACGCGACGGGCGCGCACCCACGCACCATCGACATCACCGAGCCCATCGACCGCTACGTGGCGGAGTACGAGCCCGGCATCTCGCCGCTGAGAAAGGGCAACCTCATGGCACGTCTGCGGGCGGTCGTCCTCTTCGACCAGTCGGCGCGGCTGGAGGCCCTGCCCCTTGGCACCGGCAACAAGAGCGAACGCCTGCTGGGGTACTTCACCTGGCACGCGGACGACTCCCCCCCGATCAACCCGCTCGGCGACCTGTTCAAGACGCAGGTGTGGGCCATGGCGCGGCACCTGGGCGTTCCGGACGTGATCGTCGAGAAGCCGGCGACGGCGGACCTGGTGAAGGGCGTGAGCGACGAGGACGAGCTCGGGGTGTCCTACCACGACGCCGACCCGATCCTCAACGGCATGGTGCGGGGCTACGGCGTGGAGGAGCTGGTGGCCGCAGGCTTCCCGCGGAACGCCGTCGAGCTCGTGTGGCGCCGGCTGCAGGCGACCCATTGGAAGCGCGAGCTGCCGACCGTCGCGGTGCTGTCGTCCAGCGCCATCGGCGAGTTCTACCTCCGGCCGGTGGACTACTAGCCGGGGGCGCGGCGCGCCCTCCCGTCCGCGGCCGGCACTCGTTCCCGTCGGCCTCGGCCTGCTGGCCGGGACGGTGGCCGGTGCGGCGCCGGCACGGTTGCTCGCGTCGCTCCTCTTCGAGGTGGCCCCGCTCGATCCGCTCACGTTCGCGGCGGTGCGGTCCCTGCTGCTCGGCGTGTCGGCCGTGGCGGTGTGGATCCCCGCCCGACGGGCCGGACGCGTGGACCCCGTGCGCTCCCTCGGGGCGGAGTGACATGAAGGGGCTGGGGGTCGATCGCTGACCCGAGCTCGTCTCGGGTCGGGCCGGCCCTTTCATGATCTCCGAGGGGAGGGCTCGGCCCGCGCCCTGGTCTCAGCGGCGGCTGCCCACCGCGAGGGAGACGAAGAACAGCGCGGCGGACACGAGCACGATGGCCGCCCCCGACGGGAGGTCCCAGCTCCACGACAGCGCGAGGCCCAAGGCCACGGACGCCATGGCGGACACCACGGCGACGACCAGCATGCCGCGCAGCGAGCGGGCGACCGCCTGGCCCGTCGCGGCCGGGATCACGAGGAAGGCCGACACGAGCACGATGCCCACCAGGCGGACGGACGCGACGATCGTCACGGCCAGGAGGGTGAGGAGGAGGAAGCGGAGGGGCGTGGCCGGGACGCCCGCGGCACGAGCCGCCTCCTCGTCGACGCCCAGGTACAGCAGCTCCTTGAACCAGTATGCGATCAGACCGAGGCCCACCACGCTGAACGCCGCCAGCGGGAGCACATCCCCCCGGCGCACGGACAGGATGTCCCCGAAGAGGTACGCCATCAGGTCCTGGCGATATTCGGGTGACACGCTGATGAGCACGACGCCGAGGGCCATGGCCGTCGGGAAGAACACGCCGATGGCCGTGTCCTCCGAGACCTCGCTCCGGCCCCCGAGCCACCCGATGATCCATGCGACGACGGTCGTGAAGACAGCCGCGGCGAGGAGGGGCTGGATGCCCAGCACGACACCGAGCGCGACGCCTCCGAGGGCCGCGTGCGACAGCCCGACGCCTACGAACGCCATGCGCCTGAGCACGACGAAGAACGACAACACGGCGCACACCACCGCGAGGATCGTCCCCGTGACCAGCGCCCGCTGGACGAAGCCGTAGGCGAGGAAGTCGCTCACCCTGCTTCTCCGGTGCCCTCGTGGACGTGGGCCGAGGGGAAGGGGTAGGCTCTCCCCAGCGCCCCGCTGGTGAGCACCTCGGAGGGCTTCCCGCGGGCGTGCACGCTGCGGTCGAGGAGGATGAGCGTGTCCGCGTGCTCCCCCACCGCGTCGAGGTCGTGCGTGGCGCACAGCAACGTGAGGCCCTGCGCGTGCTGGAGCTCGCACACCAGCGCGTAGAAGCGGGCCCGCGCGGCGGTGTCCAGCCCGGCGGTGGGCTCGTCGAGGAGGAGCAGCCGGGGCTCGCCGCACAGCGCCCGCGCGATCAGGACGCGCTGCTGCTGGCCCCCCGACAGGTCCTGGAAGCGGCGCCGGGCCAGGTCCCCGAGGCGAACCTGCTCCAGCGCCCGGAGCGCCTGCTCGCGGTCGTGGGCGCGGGGGCGCCTGCCCGGCCCCAGGATCCCGGTGCGCCCCATGAGCGCCACGTCCAGCACCGAGATCGGGAAGCCGCGTGGAATCACGACCCGCTGGGGGACGTAGCCGACCGGGCGGACCTCCGCGCCCGGGCGGCCACCGAAGACTTCCACGCGGCCCGAGTCGGGGCGCACGAGCCCCAGCACCAGCCTGAGGCACGTGCTCTTGCCCGCGCCGTTGGGGCCGATGAGCGCGGAGAACGTGCCCTCCGGCACCTGGAAGCTCACGTCCTCCAGGGCCGGTCGGCCGTCGTAGGAGGCGTACACCCGGTCCAGAAGGACCGCAGGAGGCGGCGCTGCGTTCACGAATGCCCCAGTGCGCGTGCGAACGCCCGCGCGTTGAATCGCATCAGCTCGAGGTACCCTTCGCGACCCTCGATGCCCGGGCCGCCCAGGGGGTCCACGACCACGACATCGACGTCGAGCTCCCCGGCGAGCGCGCGCGCGGCCGTCCCGGCGAGCTGCGGCTCGGAGAGCACGGCGCCCACACCGGCGGCGCGGGCCGCATCCACCAGAGCGGCCAGCGCCCGCGCGGACGGCTCGTGGCCGGGGCTCTCGAAGAGGCTGCCGAGGGGCCGGAGGCCGTAGCGGCCCGCAAAGTACGACCAGGCATCGTGCGTCGCGATGAAGCTGCGCCGTTTCACGCCCGCCAACGTGCGGCGGATGTCCGCGTCGAGGACCGTCAGCGAGTCGTGGAGCGCGCGGGCGCGGGTGCGCAGGGCCGCCTCGTGGTCCGGCGCGAGGTCGACGAGGAACCCGGTCATGCGCGGCAGGATCGAATCGCGCACCAGGATGGGATCCAGCCACACGTGGGGATCCCCGGTTCCCGGCCGATCCCCGTGGGAAGCGTGCGCCGCTCGGGCGAGGTGGATCCCGTCCGTGATCCGCAGCGCACGGAGCCCTGGGACGTCCGCGACCGCGTCGTCCAGCCATCCGTCCAACCCACCGCCCACCGAGACGTACCCGGCGGCGTGGTTCAGCGCCCGGATCTGCCCGGGCGTCGCCGCCCACGTATGGACCGAGGCGCGGGGTGGGAGGAGGGTCTCCACCCGGATCGCGTCTCCGCCCACCGTCGCCACGAGGTCGGCCACCGGGAAGATCGTGACGACCACCAGCGGTGGGCCCGCTTCGGGGGAGGAGGGCCGCGTGCACCCGCCGGCGGCGAGCGCACCGAGGAGCGCGGCGGTCAGCCGCGTGGAGGACGGGGTCATGGCGTCAGTCCCGTCCGGTGATCTTGCGGCGCAAGGACTCCAGGAGCGGAAGCGGCGTGAGCTCGCCGTCCACGATCGCGGCCAGCTCCTCCTCGCGGCGCCAGTGGGCCTCCAGCTCCGCCAGCTCCAGCTCGAGGAGGTGCTGCTCCGCGCTCTCGTTCGCCGCGATCTCCAGCGCGACGGCTCCGGTCCGCTGCAGGTCGCCCAGCCGTCGGCCGTCCTTCACCACGATCCGGGTCAGATCCTGCGGCGATCCGGCCTCCTGGATCAGCCTCGTCGCGGAGCTCACGCGGCGCTCGGACGCGCCGGCGAAGTGGTGGTAGGCGAGCGTCCTGCGCAGGGCCTGCTCGGCCTCCTGGCCGGTCAGCCGGAGTCCTCCCTCCCGGTAGTGCCCGCAGCGGGGGCAGCGGTAGGCGAGCTCGATGCCACCGGCGGCATCCCCGGGGAAGAGGCCGAAGCCTCCCCGGTCCCGGTAGGAGAGGGATCGGAAGACGTAGCCGCAGCGGACGCACGCCTGCCTGCCTCGCCAGGCCGCGGAGCCGAAGCGCAGCCAGCGGGCGGCGTCGGCGAGCGTGCTCGAGGCGTTGCCCATCACGAGCCACATGCCCAGGAGCGTCATCCCGCCCGTGGCCCATCCCCCGACCACGACCGCTCCGGCGGCGACCGTACCCGCGAACGAGAGCTTCTTGTACTTCTCGCGCCGGGTGGTGAGCTCCCGCCCGTAACGCCACCACGCCTCCTCGGAGAGGTTCGCACGCCCCACCCGCACGATCTCGAGGGGGCCCGCGCGCAGGAGCGCGATGTTGTCGGTCTGCGACAGCAGCCGCGCCCGGTCTCGCGACACCTTCTCGAGCTCCTCGAGAGCCTCCCACCGCTCCTCGATGGGTGTGAGGGACCACCGCTTGCAGGTGCGGCAGATCGCCCACAGCCGACCCCTGGCCGGGTCGAAGGCCAGACGCTTCCCGACGGGGAAGTGCTCGAGCTCCTCGTTGGGCTCGAAGGGAGTCGAACAGATGAGACAGCGGCTGTACACGGGGCTCCGGGCGGCGTCTTCGGGCGCGGATCGTGCGCGCTCCCAAGATAGCGGCTGTATCGCCGCGGCTCACCCTTCCGGATACCCCACCCACGGACGATTCGGCTAGATTCGCGGACGGCCCCCTCCGGAGACCGTCGCCGGCTGCGTTCGGGATTCCCCATGGTCCTGGTCATCGACAACTACGATTCGTTCACGTTCAACCTGGTCCAGTTCCTGGGCGACCTGGGCGCCGATCCCGTCGTGGTGCGCAACGATCAGCACACCGTGGACGAGCTCGTCGCCATGACGCCCGAGAGGGTCGTGGTGTCGCCCGGCCCCTGTGCGCCCGCGCAGGCGGGTGTGAGCGTGGAGGCGTTCCGCGAGCTGGGCGGTAGCGGCGTGCGCATGCTCGGGGTCTGTCTCGGCCATCAGAGCCTGGGCGAGGCGTTCGGCGGCAGGACCATCCGCGCTCAGCGACTCATGCACGGCAAGACGGGTCGGGTGCGCCACGACGGGACCGGCCTGTTCGAGGGCATTCCGTCCCCGGTCGTCGTGACGCGCTATCATTCGCTGGTGACGGACGCCGCGGCCCTTCCCGACGTGCTGGTGCCCGTCGCGTGGAGCACCGATCCGGCGGACGAAGGGGAGATCCAGGCCATGCGGCATCGCGAGCTGCCGTTGTGGGGCGTGCAATTCCACCCCGAATCGCTCTTCTCCGAGCACGGGAAGACGCTCCTGGCGAACTTCCTCGCGCTGTGAGGAAGGCGGTAGACGCGGACCCACCGTGGCCTGCGGCCATCGTCGGTCACCTCGGGGTGAAGCCGGACGGTTGGATCAATGACAATCTCGGCGCATCAGTTGACCCTCACCCGGTAGCGGAGGTACCTTCCGTGGCGTGAAAATTGCAAGGGAATCACGCGTTTTCGGCTCTGTGAGGGCTCCTTGAGCGGCCAGGTCCTGGGCATCGTACCCGCCAGGCTCGCATCGACCCGACTCCCCAGAAAACCCCTCTATCCCCTCCACGGCAGGCCCCTGATCGAGTGGGTCTGGCGCAGGGTCGAGGGTATGTCGGTGCTGGATCACGCGGTCGTCGCCACCGATTCGGAGGAAGTGGCCGAGGTGTGCCGGGCTCTGGGTGCTCCGGTGGAGATGACGTCGGCGGACCACCCCTCGGGCACGGACCGCGTCGCGGAGGTCGCGCGCAGAGCGGAGTACGTCGGCTACGAGTTCGTGGCCAACGTGCAGGGTGACGAACCGCTCCTGAAGGAGCCGCACCTGCGCTCGGCCATCGATCTCGTGCGCGTCGGGGGGTGGGACGTCGGCACCTGCGCGACGCCCCTTCTGGTGGACGAGGCCCGGAAGGACCCCGCGGTGGTCAAGGTGGCCCGCGCCGCCAGCGGCAGGGCGCTCTACTTCAGCCGGGCCGCGATCCCCTACAAGCGGGACGACAAGCCGCTGCAGGACGAGTTGGAGCGGGCACCCTTCCTGCGCCACATCGGCATCTACGCGTACACCCGCGCCGCGCTGGAGGACTGGGTGGCCATGCCGCCGTCCCCGCTCGAGCGGCTCGAGATGCTGGAGCAGCTGCGGCCATTGGAGGCTGGGCTGAGGATCGGGGTGGCGGTGGTGGGCGCTGCCGACCCGGGCGTGGACACGCCGGCGGACGTCATCCGCATGGAAGAGAAGCTGAGCCAACTGGGCGCAACCACAATCGCATGACGCGGAGACCATGAGCGAGACGCAGAAGAGGCCGACCAAATACATCTTCGTCACCGGTGGCGTGGTCTCGTCGTTGGGCAAGGGCATCGCCGCCGCGTCGATCGGACGCCTGCTCAAGGAGCGCGGCCTCCGGGTCACGATCCAGAAGTTCGATCCGTACATCAACGTCGATCCGGGCACGCTCTCGCCGTTCCAGCACGGCGAGGTCTTCGTCACCGACGACGGCGCCGAGACCGACCTCGATCTGGGCCACTACGAGCGCTTCATCGACGAGTCGCTCTCGCAGGCGAACAACATCACCACGGGGCGGGTCTACCAGACCGTCATCAGCAAGGAGCGCCGCGGCGACTACCTGGGCTCGACGGTCCAGGTGATCCCCCACATCACCGATGAGATCAAGGCGGCCATCCGGCGTCTGGCGCCGGAGCACGACGTCGTGATCACCGAGATCGGGGGCACGGTCGGCGACATCGAGTCGCTGCCCTTCCTCGAGGCCATCCGCCAGTTCCGGGTCGACGTGGGCAAGGAGAACGCGATGTTCGTTCACCTCACCCTGGTGCCCTACATCGCTGCGGCCGGCGAGCTCAAGACCAAGCCCACGCAGCACTCGGTGCGCGAGTTGATGCAGATCGGAATCCAGCCCCAGGTCGTGATCTGCCGGACCGAGCACCCGCTCTCGGAGGACGTGCGCCGGAAGATCGCGCTGTTCACCAACGTGGACCACGACGCGGTCATCGAGGCGGCCGACGTGGAGACGATCTACGAGGTGCCGCTGAGCCTGCGCGAGCAGAAGCTCGACGAGGTCATCATCGCCCGCCTGGGCATCGACGCACCCGAGCCGGACCTGGCGCCGTGGACGGAGATGGTGAACCGGGTGAAGCGGCCGTCGTCCGGCGAAGTGCGCATCGCGGTGGTGGGCAAGTACACGGCGTTGGTGGACTCCTACAAGTCCATCCAGGAGGCGCTCATCCACGGCGGCATCGCAAACGACGTGAAGGTCCGCACGGACTGGCTGTCCTCGGAGCAGTTCGAGGAGGGGAGGGGGGTGGACCTCCTGGAGGACTACCACGGCCTGCTGATCCCCGGCGGCTTCGGGCCGCGGGGCGTGGAGGGGATGCTGATGGCGATCCGGTGGGCGCGGGAGAACCACCTGCCGTTCTTCGGAATCTGCCTCGGGTTGCAATGCGCGGTCGTGGAGTTCGCACGCAACGTGTGCGGGCTGGAGGAGTCGCACTCCTCGGAGTTCCACGAGGACGCATCCGATCCGGTGATCTGCCTCCTCGATTCCCAGCTGCAGGTGACCACCAAGGGCGGCACCATGCGCCTGGGCGCCTACCCGTGCGCCCTCAAGGAGGGCTCCCGCGCCCGTGAGATCTACGGCGCCGTGGAGGTCAGCGAGCGTCATCGGCACCGCTTCGAGGTGAACAACGCCTACCGGAGTCTCCTGGAGCAGCACGGCCTGACGATCAGCGGAACGTCCCCGGACGGGGGCCTCGTCGAGATGATCGAGGTCACGGAGCACCCGTGGTTCGTAGCCGGGCAATTCCACCCGGAGCTCAAGAGCCGGCCGACGCGGCCGCATCCGCTCTTCGACTCCTTCGTCAGCGCGGCGGCCCGCTACGCCGGCGGTGGGCGCGTCGCGCCGGCCCCCGAGCCGGCGGGCGTCTGAGCGCAGGGAACGGTGTCGGCATGTTCGAGCGCTTCACGCTCATCGCGGGGCCCTGTGTCCTCGAGGACGACGCACTGAACCTGCGCGTGGGGACTGCGCTGGCCCGCATCTCGTCGGAGCTCGGGCTGCCCCTGGTCTTCAAGGCCTCCTTCGACAAGGCGAACCGCTCGAAGCTCGATGCTCACCGGGGCCCGGGCCTGGAGGGGGGGCTCGAGCGGCTGGCGCGGGTGAAGACAGAGACGGGCCTGCCCGTCCTCACCGACATCCACGAGCCCTGGCACGCGGCGGAAGCCGCCGCCGTGGTGGACGTGCTCCAGATCCCTGCCTTCCTTTGCCGCCAGACCGATCTGCTGGTCGCGGCGGGCCGCACGGGGCGACCCGTGAACGTGAAGAAGGGCCAGTGGATGGCGCCGGAGGAGATGGCCCACGCGGTCGACAAGATACGGCGCTCGGGGTCGTCCGAGGTCACCGTGACCGAGCGCGGCACGTTCCTCGGCTACGGCAACCTGGTCGTGGACATGCGCTCCTTCGCCCGGCTGAGGGCCGCGGCTGGCGTTCCGGCCATCTTCGACGGCACGCACTCCGTACAGCGCCCCGGAAAGGCCGACGGCGCGAGCGGCGGAGACCCGGAGCACATTCCGGATCTGGTGCGCGCCGCGGTGGCCGCGGGGTGCGACGGGCTGTTCCTCGAGACGCATCCGACGCCGGCCACCGCCCCGTCCGACGGTGCGAACATGCTGCCGCTGGACGGTCTGCGCGCGCTGCTGGAAGACGTCCTGGCCATCCGGGCCGCCCTCGGACGGGAAGAGACCGCGTCATGAGCGCGCCCGAGCCCGTAGGACCGATTCCAGAGGCGCTCGCGCGCCGCGTCAGGCTCGTCGTCTTCGACGTGGACGGGGTGCTCACGGACGCCGGCGTGTACCTGGGGATCCTCCCCGGGGGAGAGGAGGTCGAGCTCAAGCGCTTCGACATCCAGGACGGGCTCGGGCTGAAGCTCCTACAGTGGGCGGGCCTCGAGGTCGTGCTCGTGTCGGGCCGGAACTCCCACGCGACGACGCTCCGGGCCCAGGAGCTCGGCGTCGAGCTCCATCAGGACGACGCGGCCCAGAAGCTACCCTCCATCCGGGGCGTCATGGAACGGCTGGGCATCGGATGGGACGAGGTCGCCATGCTGGCCGACGACCTTCCCGACGTGGCCGTCCTTCGCCTGGTGGGGCTCAAGGCCGCGGTCGCCAACGCCGTTCCCATGGTCGCGTCCATGGCGGACTGGCGGGCCACTCGCCCGGGAGGTCGCGGTGCCGCGCGGGAGTTCTGCGAAGCGCTCCTCGAAGCGCGCGGCCAGCTCGACGAGGTCGTGGAGGCTTACGTCCGGGAACGGAGCGTACCGTGAGCGGACAGTTCCCGGACCAACGGCTCGTGGAGGAGGGGCGACGGGTGCTGCGCCTCGAGGCGGCGGCGCTGTCGGCCCTGGAGGAGCGGCTGGGTGGGGAATTCGTCCGGGCCTGCCGGCTGGTGGCCGACGCCGCGGGGCGCGCGGTCGTCTCTGGCCTGGGCAAGAGCGGACACGTGGCCCGCAAGATCGCGGCGACGCTCACCTCTACGGGGACGCCGGCCACCTTCCTCCACCCGGTGGAGAGCCTGCACGGCGACATGGGGATCGTGGGGCGGGAGGACGTGGCGATCCTGATCTCGAAGTCGGGCGACACCGCGGAGATGGGGGGGCTCATCGAGTATCTGGTGCGCCTCGGCGTGCCGATCGTGGCGATGACGGGTCGAAGGGACTCCCCGCTGGCTCGGCACGCTTCGGTGACGCTCGACTGCTCGGTCGAGGAAGAGGCCTGTCCGATGGATCTGGCGCCAACCTCCTCGACCACCGCCACGCTGGCCCTGGGCGACGCCCTTGCGGTGGTCGTGCTCCAGCTGAAGGGCTTCCGCGAAGAGGACTTCGCGGTGCTCCATCCCGGCGGCTCCCTGGGACGAAAGCTCTCAGTGCGGGTAAGAGACGTGATGGTGGCGGAGGAGTACCCGTGGCTGGAGGAGGACAGCCGCATGCGCGATTGCATCGTGCCCCTCGCCGAGATGCGCGGGACGGTGCCGATCGTGGACGGAGGGAAGCGCGTGGTGGGTGTCGTGACCGCGGGCGACCTCACGCGTCTCATGGAGCGCGACCCGGCCTTCCTGGACCGAACCGTGGCGGAGGTGATGACCCGAAATCCGAAGGTGGCCGACCCCGAGGAGCTCGGCTCGGCGGCCGTGCGGCGCATGGAGACGCACGGGATCATGGCGCTTCCCGTCCAGGACGACCATGGCGTTCTCCTGGGCATCGTGCACCTCCACGATCTTATGAGATCAGGAGCCGTATGATCAAGAGCTGCTTCAGGTTACGCATCGGATTCACGTCGGCCTGTCTGCTGGCGGCGCTCGTGGCGTGCGAGGGCCCGACCGAGTCGCCGACCGCGTCGGAGGATCTGCAGAACATCCAGGCCGACAACGTGATCTTCGGCATGGTCTCCTACCTGACGGCCAAGGGCGTGCGCCAGGGGCGCATCGACGCGGACACGGCGTACGTCTACAACGACTCCGCGACCGTCAAGCTCCGGCGCATGAAGGTCGTCTTCTACGACGAGGACGGACGCCAGCGGGCGACGGTCACGGCCGATCGCGGAGAGCTGGAGCAGAGCAGCGATCGCATGGTGGCGCGGGGCAACGTCGTGCTGACGATCCCCGGCGAGGGGGAGAAGGTCGAGAGCGCCGAGCTCAAGTACGATCCCGACCGCCAGTTGATCTGGAGCGATTCGGCGAGCGTCCTCACGCGTGAGGACGGGAGCGTGACGCGCGGATCCTCGTTCCAGTCGGACCTCCAGTTCAACAACGTCAAGGTCGAGAAGCCTCGCGGCGCCATCGGCGAGATCGCGTTCTGAGTGAGATGTCGATCCCACCCCTCCGCATCCTCCCCATCGCAAGGCGTGTCGCGCCGGTTCTGGCCGCCGCGGCGCTCCTCGTGCCCGGGCGCGTGCGGGCGCAGGCCCCGGAGGCGGGGACGTGCCGCTTCCTCGAGGGCACGGAGAGCGCCGTGACGAACGTCATCCCGGGGGCCGGGCGGATCAGCTGGGTGAGCAGGCCCCGCATCGCCTGCAGCGATGGCGTGCGCATCGAGGCGGACTCGGCGGTCGCCTACTCGGCGCAGGCCATGAGCCATCTCATGGGGAACGTGCGCTATCACGACGGGGCCCGGGAGCTGCGCGCCGACGAGGCGAGGTACTTCTCCAACTTCGGCAGGCTGCAGGCGAGCGGGCACGTCTTCCTGCGCGACACGCTGCAGGGCTCGACGATCGAGAACGGGGACCTGCTCTACCTGCGGCAGACGGACTTCCGCCCCCAGGAGGAGATGACGGTCACCATCGGGCCGGATCGCGTCCGGCCGAGGGCGTTGCTCCGGGTGGGCCCGGGGGAGGATACGGTTCAGGCCGGTCAGCCGGCCGCGTCTGCGGACACGTCCGGCGCCCCACCACCCTTGGCCGCACCGGACTCGGCCCTGGCTCCGGACACGGCGATCGCAGCCGACACCATGCCGTCGGTCCTCCCCGCGGACACGAGCGCCCCGCGACCCGTGACGCTACCGGACTCGGCCCTGGCTCCGGACACGGCGATCGCAGCCGACACCACGGTCGTGCCGGACACCACCGTGGCGGCCGCCGGGGACACGGCCGCCGTTGCCGACACGACCGTCCCGCCGGACACGACGGTCGTGCCGGACACCACCCGGGTGGCCGCGGGGGACAGTATTCTGGCGTCCGACACGGTCCCGCCCGTTCCGGACGCGGGTCCGCCGGCGCCGCAGCCGGCCCCCGCGCCACCCGACACGGTGCCCTATCAGGTGGAGGCGAACCGCATCTTCTTGAAGGGAGACCAGTACTTCACCGCCAGCGGCGACGTCGTCATCGAGCGGGACTCGCTCCTGGCCTACGCCGACTCGGCCGAGTACGACCAGGCCGGCGCCCGCATGGACCTCGTGGGCTCAGCCAGGGTGGATGGCTCCAGCTACGACCTCACCGGCCGGAGGATCGAGCTCACGATGCCCGGGGGCCGGATGCGCTCCGTCCGCGCCATTCATCAGGCCCAACTGGTGGGAGAGGACCTGCACATGCAGGCGCCGGTGATCGATATCTTCCTCTCCGAGGGAGAGATGGAGCGCCTCGTCGCTGTTCCTCTGCGACCGCCGCCGGCCGTCGAGGGCGCGCCCAGGGCCGAGCCCGACAGCACCGACCTGGCCCGCCCCGTCGCCGAGGCACAGGACTTCGTCCTGACGGCCGACTCCGTGGAGGTGAGCACACCCCGGCAGGTCCTGGAACGGATCTTCGCGGCCGGCGACGCCCGGGGTGAATCCACCGCGCGCGACTCCCTCAACGTGGAGTCGCTCCCGCCGGTGGCTCGCAAGGACTGGTTGGAGGGCGACACCGTCATCGCCACCTTCGTGCGGGCGGCACCCGAGCCCGGAGCGCCGGCGGACTCGGCGGGGCGGGAGTACCGCCTCGACCGCCTGGTCGCGCACGGGGCGGCGCGCAGCCTGTACCGGCTGATGCCTTCCGACTCCACGGCGCGTCCGGGGATCGATCCGCCGGCCGTGTCCTACGTGACCGGCACGAAGATCACCATCGTCATGAACGAGGGGGAGGTCGATCGGATGGAGGTCGAGGGCCCGACGGCGGGTTGGCACCTGGAGCCGACCACCCGGGGCGCGCCCGCGGACTCCCTGGCGCCTCCGGACACCTCGCACGTCGGGCCGGACACGGCGGCTGTCTCCGTGGCGCCCTCCGGGCGCGCGACGGTCGGTCGGGCCCGTCCCGCCGCGCCGCGCGACCGCGAGGGCGCATACGTGACCTCGCGTCCGGCCCCCACGGGCACCGATCCGAGATGGCGACGCAGGAGGAGGGGAGGATGAGGTCGCGCGAAGAGCTGAGAACGTTCGCGGAGGAGCTCGACGCCCACGACCTGTCGGTGGCCGCGGGGCTCGAGGCACTCGTCCACCGGGCGGACGCGAGGGGAAGCGCGGAGCGCGGCGTGTGGATCGCGTCGGTCCGCGACGTCCTCGAGGAGCTCGCCCGCGAGCTGGGGAGCCACGGCGCCTCGATGCTCGGTGCCGAGGGGGAGGAGTTGGCGCGGTTCCTCGAAATGCGGGTCATCCCCCGGCTGGAGGAGGCCGGGATCGCGTTCCGTGACGAGCCCGACCAGGCGTGGACCGCCCTGGAGATGGATCCCGAGCTGTGGGCCGACGTATCAGGGGACCGTGACAACGTCGGTGCGCACCTCTCCGACGTCGTGCGCAACCTGGAGAAGTTGCGCGCCCACGTCTACGACGTCTCCGCGGAGGAGGTCGGCCGCGAGGGAGGCGAAAGCCGGCTTTACGCCGAGGGGCTGACGAAGATCTACCGGCGCCGCACGGTCGTCAGCGAGGTGGACATCTCGGTGCGCCAGGGGGAGATCGTCGGGCTCCTCGGACCGAACGGCGCGGGCAAGACGACGACCTTCTACATGATCGTCGGCCTCATCCCGCCCAACGCTGGACAGGTCTACCTGGACGGGGAGGACATCACCAACGTTCCGATGTACCGGAGGGCGCGCAAAGGCGTCGGCTACCTGGCCCAGGAGCCGTCGATCTTCCGCAAGCTCACGGTCGAGGAGAACGTCCTGGCGATCCTCGAGACGCTCGATCTGCCGCGGGGCGAGGAGAAGGCGCGCCTCGAGCACCTCCTCGAGGAGCTGGGTCTGAAGGGCTTGCGCAAGAGCAAGGCGTACTCGCTCTCGGGCGGCGAGCGCCGCAGGCTCGAGATCACCCGCGCCCTGGTCCAGCGGCCGAAGTTCATGCTCCTGGACGAGCCGTTCGCCGGGATCGACCCGATCGCCGTGAACGACATCCAGCAGATCGTGCGCGGCCTCAAGTCCCGGGGCATCGGCGTGATCATCTCCGACCACAACGTCGAACAGACGCTGGAGATCGTCGATCGCGCCTACATCATGTACGAGGGGAGGATCCGGGTGAGCGGAACCGTCTCGGAGCTGGTCTGGAACGAGGAGGTCGCGGAGATCTACCTGGGGCCGACGCTCACGCAAAGGATGCGCGGAAGGTACTCCCGTCCGCAGCTTGAAGAAGCCAATATTCCGGCAGGGCCCTGACGACCCCGCCGTGCCCATACAAGGAACGGAATGAGTCAGTTCAACGCGAAACTCTATCAGAGCGCGCAGCTCCGGCAGGAGATGCGGATCAACCCTCGCCTGTATCAGGCGATGGAGTTGCTCTACATGCCCCTGCTCGACCTGCAGCAGCACCTGAAGGAGGAGTTGGCGGAGAACCCGTTCCTGGAGATGGGGGAGGCCGACGTCCAGCAGGAGGTCGAGCTCAAGGAGGACACGAAGGACGAGCCGCTCGGGGACGACGTGGACTGGGAGGAGATCCTCCTGGACGGCTTCGACGTGGGCGGGCGCCGGGCGCAGTACGAGCAGAAGGAGTACTTCGAGCCGACGCCGGTGGAGAGCGAGGACCTGCACGACCACCTGCACGACCAGCTGCGCATGCTCGAGCTCGACGAGCGCGAACTGCGGCTGGGCGAGGAGATCATCGGCAACATCGACGACCACGGGACGCTCGTGTGCGACGTCGAGGATGTCGTCACCGGCGTCAACGAGTGGCTGGAGGAGGTGCGACCCGCCGCCGTCCGCGCCGCCGAGGAGATCGAGGATGCCGACGAGCGCGCCGTGGAGCTCGAGGAGATCGCGACGATCTTCCGCCCCTACGAGCTCTCCGAGGCCGAGGCGATGCTCCAGGTCATCCATGGGTTCGACCCCCCCGGCGTGGGTGCGCGCGACGTTCGCGAGTCGATCCTGATCCAGCTGCGCCAGAAGGACATGGGAGACTCGGTGGCGTACAGCATCGTCGAGGACCACTTCGACGCGCTGATCAGCCACCGCTGGAACGACATCGCCCGCTCGCTCGGGATCACGCCGAAGGAGGTGCAGGCGGCCGCCGACGAGATCAGCCACCTGGATCCCAAGCCGGGGCTGAAATACTCGGCCGATCCGGAGCAGTACGTGATCCCGGACCTGGTCGTGGAGAAGATCGACGGCGAGTACCTGGTCTTCGTGAACGACACCAGCCTCCCGCGCCTGCGGATCTCACGCGCCTACCGGGAGGTTGCCAGGGACAAGCGCAAGTTCACGGGGGAGAACAAGGAGTTCATCGCCAGCAAGCTCAACTCGGCGAACTGGATGATCCAGGCCATCGAGCAGCGCAGGCAGACGATGCTGAAGGTCATGAGCTTCATCGTCGACCGGCAGCGCGACTTCTTCGAGCGCGGCGTGCAGCACCTGCGGCCGCTCACCCTGCGCGAGGTCGCCGACCACATCGAGATGCACGAGTCGACGGTGTCCCGCGTCACGAACCAGAAGTACGTGCAGACGCCTCGGGGCGTCTTCAGCCTCAAATACTTCTTCTCGAGCGGGCTGTCGACCACGAGCGGTGAGGACATCTCCGCCCGTGGCGTGAAGGACAAGATCAAGAGCCTCGTCGCCGAGGAGGACGCGAAGAAGCCGCTCACCGACCAGGCCATCGTGAAGCACCTCAAGACGGACGGGGTGAAGATCGCGCGCCGCACGGTGGCGAAGTACCGAGATCAGCTGGGGATCCTGCCCGCTCGGATGCGCAAGAGAGTGTGACGTGAGCGAGCCCGACCTCTCCGTGCAGTCGGACGGCGGGCGCTCGTCGGCGGCGAGCCTGTCCGACCTCATGCGCCGTGATTTCGCGGTGGTGGTGCCCGCGTACAACGAAGCGCCCGTGGTCCCCGACCTGATCCGGGAGCTGCGCGAGACGTTCGAGGCGCTCGACCTGGCCGGCGAGGTGATCGTGGTCGACGACGGCTCGACGGACGGCACGGCCGACGTCGTTGGGCGTGAGGGCGCCGGGTGGGAGGCGCTCACCGTGCTCCAGCACCGCACGAACCTCGGCAAGACCGAGGCGATGGTGACGGCCGCCGCCCACACCGACCGCACCTGGCTCGTCCTGTTCGACGCCGACCTTCAGCACCGCCCCGAGGAGATTCCGCGCTTCCTGGCCAAGCTCCAGGAGGGGTGGGACATCGTCACCGGCCGCAAGGTGGGCCCCTACGGCAAGCGCGGCGTGTCCACCGTCTACAACCGGCTCTCCAGGCGGATCTTCCAGGTGCCGGTCTCCGACCTGAACTCCATGAAGGCGTTCCGGCGCGACATCCTCGACGGGATGGCCCTCCGCCACGACTGGCACCGCTTCTTCGTGGTGCTGGCGCACGCGCGCGGCTACCGGGTGACCGAGATCGACGTCGAGCTGCTCCCGCGCCGCGCCGGCGAGTCCAAGTTCACGGGCCCGCTGCGCATCCTGGTGGGCATGCTGGACCTCCTGTCCGTGTGGTTCCTCCTCTGGTTCTCGCGCAAGCCCCTCCTGCTGTTCGGCGCCACGGGCTTCGCCCTGGCCGCGCTGGGCGTCCTCGTCGGAGTGGTCGCGGTCTACCTGCGTTTCCTGCACCCGCTACTCGGGTTCGCCCCCTACATCCCGCCGATGGGCTATCGGCCGCTCCTGTACCTGGTGATGCTCCTGGAGACGCTGGGGGCGCTCCTCCTGGGCTTCGGGCTGGTGTCGGAGCAGGTGGCCCAGGTTCGCGCCGAGCTCGAGGATCTGCGCAGGAAGGGAAGCTGAGCGTGGGTCCGGCCCCGCGGTCCCCGCGCGTCCTGGTGGTCGTGGGGACCCGTCCGGAGGCCATCAAGATGGCACCCGTGCTCGCGGCCCTGCGCGGCGGCGCGCGGGAGCTCGAGACGCGCGTCTGCCTCACGGGGCAGCACACCGCGCTGGTCGACCAGGTGCTCGACGCCTTCGACCTCGCGCCCGACTACGACCTCGGCATCATGCGCGAGGACCAGACCCTCTACGACGTCGTGCACGGGGCGCTGGACGGGCTGCGGGACACGGTGCGTGCCTTCCGGCCGGACGTGCTCCTCGTGCAGGGCGATACCGCGACGGTCTTCGTGGGCGCGCTGGTCGGGTACTTCGAGCGCGTGCGGGTCGGCCACGTCGAGGCCGGGCTGCGCAGCCACGACAAGTGGGCGCCCTTTCCCGAGGAGATCTTCCGCCGCCTGTGCGACGTTCTCTCCGACTGGTACTTCGCACCCACCGTGACCGCGCGCGACGCGCTGCTGGCCGAGGGCGTGCCGGCCGGGCGGATCAACGTGACGGGCAACACGGTGGTCGACGCGCTGCGCTCCGCCGCGGCGCGCGGACGTCCGGTCCGGGACGGGGCGCTCGCCTCGGTCCTGTCGGGAGACCGACGGCTGGTGCTGCTGACGGCCCACCGGCGCGAGTCGTTCGGGGAGCCGCTGCGGCGTGCCTTCGGCGCAGTCCGTACCCTCGCCGACAGGTTCCCGGACATCGAGGTCGTCTACCCGGTGCACCCCAATCCGAACGTGCGCGGACCGGCCGCCGACATCCTCGCCGGCCATCCCCGCGTCCACCTGACGGACCCGCTGGACTACCTCGACCTGGTGACCGCGCTCCAGCGGTCCGCCCTCGTGCTCACGGACTCGGGAGGGATCCAGGAGGAGGCGCCGACGTTCGGCACGCCGGTGCTTGTGCTGCGGGAGGTGACCGAGCGACCCGAAGGGGTGGAGGCCGGGGTGGCGGAGCTGGTGGGGACGGACCCCGATCGGATCGTGGCGCGCGGGACGGCGGCGCTCGGGCGAAGCGGGACCGACGCCGCTCCGCCGCCCAACCCCTACGGGGACGGAAGGGCGGGGGAGCGCATCGCGGACATCCTCCGCGCCGAGCTGGCCGGCGGGGACCGGCGGACGGAGGACTGGCCCGGGACGGAGGTGGCGCCCGGCGAGACGGGAGCGGCCGGCTGAACATCCTGATGCACTGCGTCTACTTCCCGCCGGAGGTGGGCGGCCTGGAGAGCCACGTCTTCCACCTGTGCCGCGCGCTGGCGGCGGGAGGCCACGAGGTGGCGGTCGTCACGTCCCGATCGAGGCCCGACGTTCCCGCCCACGAGGTGATGGACGGCGTCGGGGTCTGGCGTACGTGGCTTCCCGGCCGGAACACGCTGGGGTGGGCGGCCCACGCCGCCGGATCGGTCTCCCGCACGGTGGCCCTGGCCCGGAGGGCCGACATACTGCACGCGCAGGCGTTCCAGTCCGTGCCACCCCTCGCGGTGGCGCGCGCCGCCACCGGCGCTCCGCTGGTGAGCACGTACCACACCTCGCACTTCCTCCGGCTGGCGAAGAAGCCGGCCTGGCGGGGGATCCTCGGCAGGCTGGTGGCCGCAGGGGACCACAACCTGGCCGCGTCGGTGGAGATCGCGCACGTGGCCGAGGGGCTGGCGCCCGGGCATC
>Ga0315556_1000011_pt1 | contig 81913 bp, 78 predicted proteins | sample SalMarSW160310MG_FD_202112 | JGI IMG/M metagenome (GOLD analysis project Ga0315556, IMG submission 202112) | Salt marsh sediment microbial communities from the Plum Island Ecosystem LTER, Massachusetts, United States - Salt Marsh Sediment SW1603-10 ...
CCGCAGGGGCGATCCTGACACCATGAAACAGCGTGGAAATGGTCTCAGTTATACATTTTTGATACCTTTTTCTCTTCACCCAGAATCCCCTGCGGGCGGTAGATGAGGATGACTTCAAGGAGGATACCCACTATGAGAAAGCGCAAATACGGGCCTTTGTCCCGGATAACATCGGGAAGCATGTCCATCAGGAAATCACTGCCGATCCAAATCCCCCATATGACATATGCCCCCAGGAGGGCGCCCTTGTTGTTGCCGCTTCCTCCTGCCATCAGCATGACCCAGATAATGAATGTCCCATAGAGGGGCGTAAACACATCGGGAGATATGGCCTTGGTGTAATGAGCGTAGAGGGCTCCTCCCACGCCCATGACCATTGAACCGAACACAAGTGATTGCATCTTGAACCGGAATACATCTTTTCCACTGGCCGAGGCTGATATCTCATCCTCCCTGACGGCCCGCAAGACCCTTCCCCAGGGAGACCTGACTCCCTTCTCAATAAGGAGATAGACAATAACCACGACGATTAAGACGATCACCAAATAGAGATAATCATAATTCCGACCACCCATCAATGAGTGGAGAGGCTGGGGTAATCCCATGAGTCCCTGAGGGCCGTTGGCCAACCATCTCTCATTATTAAAGATCAGACGAAATGTCTCAGCAATTCCCAGAGTGGCAATAGCCAGGTAATCCTCGCTCAGTCGCAGTGTTGGAACACCGATAAGAAAAGCAACCAGCCCGCACATGAGTGCGGCACCGAGGAGCCCGAAAACAAAAGGCAGGTTCAGGCCAAAGAGCTGATGGACGTATTGCGCCAGTATCCCGCTCGGCACGGGAGTTGTGATCATGGCCGACGTATAGGCCCCTATGCAGAAAAACCCGGCGATTCCAATATTGAACAGACCTGTATATCCCCACTGGATGTTCAGACCGAGGCAAAAAACCCCGTAGATACTCGCCATAATAACCAGTGATACCAGGTATCCTATGACACTGCCCGTTTCCATTACTTATCGCTCCCTCCGAAGATACCCTCAGGTTTGATAAACAGGATCAAGATCATGATTATGAAGGCTACCGCCAGTTTGTAGGTGGGAGTCAGTACAGCGGTTGAAAGCTGCTCGGCAATACCGATGACCAACCCTCCGACAAGCGCACCGTACATATTGCCGATTCCTCCCAGGATTGCCGCAGCAAAAAGTGGGATGAGAAAATTCCATCCCATACCAGGATGAATCTGTACGTCGATGCCGTAAAGCATACCGGCAGCCGCGGCCAACCCCCCGCCTATCCCCCAAGTCCACATCACGATACCCTCGGTATCAATGCCGGAAATAAGGGCCAGTTCGGTATTATCCGCGGTGGCTCTCATTGCCTTTCCCATCTTCGTTCTTTGAAGGAAAAGATGGAGAAGCACAACCAGTACGACCACCAGAGCCACAATAAATATCTGGTCGGGCCGTATCTTTATGCCGAAGGGAAGCTGGAGCGCGGGACGCATGATCCCCGGCCTGTAAAAACGATAGTCAGGCCCCGTTATAATGAGGATAATCATCCTGATCATAAAGGAAACGCCAAGAGAAGACATGGCAAGGATGACGGCGTTACTGTTCTTAAGGCGAAGTTTCTTGTAGAGCAACCGGTCAAAAAATATTCCGATAAAGGCAACGGCCGCCATGCTTACAGGGAAGGCAATCAGCATTCTCCATCCAAAGGAGAGAGGGCCGAAGGTGGTATCGGGTACGCCCAGCCACGGAAGTATGACGCTGACGATGAGCAGGGCGATATAGGCGCCGGCGGTCATAAACTCCCCATGCGCAAAATTGGCCATCCTGACGATCCCGTACACCAGGGTAATACCTATGGCACCCAGAGAGATGATGCATCCCAGAACAATCCCGTAAACAAACAGCTCTGCCATTCTGTCAGCCTCCTAGATACAGCTTCGCCACTTCTTCATTATCAAGAAGGGATTCCCCCTCATCATCAAGGACATTCCTGCCCATGGCCAGAACGTAACCATGGTCCGCCATCTTGAGGGCCTCCTTCGCATTCTGCTCCACAATGGCAATAGAAACGCCGGTCTTATTGATATCCAATATTTTTTCGAAAATCGTGGACACCAGGAGAGGCGCCAATCCCGCCGACGGTTCATCCAGCAGTAAAACTATGGGATCAAGCATCAGGGCCCTTCCCATGGCCACCATCTGCCGCTGTCCGCCTGACAGTTGGCCTGCCTTTTGTTTTCTCTTTTCCCGCAGCGTTGGGAAAAGGTTGTAGATCTCGTCCATTCTGCCCCCGAAGTCATCAGTCCGGATAAACGCTCCCATCTCCAGGTTTTCCTGGATGGTGAGAGAAGGGAAAACATTGCTCACCTGGGGTACATAGCTGATTCCTTTTCTTGCTACTTTATTGGGCTTCAATCCGGTGATATCCTCGTCCTTTAATACAATGCGCCCTTTTCTCGGATTCAGGATTCCGAAAATGGACTTGAGCAGCGTTGACTTGCCCGCCCCGTTCGGACCGATGATCGAAACGATCTGGTTGGATTTCACCTTCATACTCACGTTCTGCAGGATATCGAGTTCCGTATAACCAGCTGAGATTCCCTCGGCCTTAAGGATAGTCATCGATATTGTCCTCCCAGGTACGCCTCCAGGACCTGTTCGTTGTTCCGAATTTCTTCAGGGGCCCCTTCAGCCAATTTTCTCCCCTCGCTCATGACGATGATCGGGTTGCAGAGTTCCATTATCAAATCCATATTGTGTTCGATCAGCAGGAAGGTTATGTTCTTTTCGTCGCGCAGCCGCCTGATGTTGTCCACGAGCTTTCTCATAAGGGTTGGATTCACCCCTGCCCCGGGTTCATCCAGGAGGACCATCTCCGGATCAGCCATCAGGCTCCGCCCTAGTTCCAGGAGCTTCTTCTGCCCACCCGAGAGAGATCCGGCGTACTCATTCTTGAGGTCTCCCAGCTCAACAAAATCAAGGACCTCTTCGGCCTTTTTCAATAATTCATGTTCCTGCCGCTTGACCGATCCGCCCCTGAACCAGGTATTCCATATATTCTCGCCGATCTGATCTTCCGGCATGAGCATCAGGTTTTCAAGAACGGTCATCTGGGCAAATTCGCGGGTAATCTGAAATGTCCTGTAGAGTTTCTGGTGGAAGATTTTGTGAGGGGGAAGGCCGTCAATTTCCTGGTCTTCAAAAAATATCCGGCCCCGGTCAGGCTTGTAGCGGCCAGCGATGATGTTGAAAAGGGTGGTCTTTCCTGCCCCGTTTGGCCCTATAAGCCCGGTGATGGAGCCCTTTTCAACCTTGAAGGAACAGTCACACACTGCCATTAAACCGCCGAAGCTCTTGTACACCCCTTCTACTCTCAGCATATGCGCCTCTCAGCAAAAACAGTTGCTTCTATTCGGAGTCAAGCAGATCTGGATATCTGACGTTCAAACCAAATTTCGCGTGTTCGGATTACCTTAGAAGAGTTCATTCAATATGTCAAACAGTAACAGATTTCTTATGCACTCACAGGAAAGGATCTCAATATCTTATAATAGTTACAAGAACTCTGAGTTTGATGTCAAGAAAAATTGTTTTAAGAAAACGAAAAAGCTGGCAGTGTGTTCAGTGACTGGTGAACCCGGAGGCTGGGTGACGAAAATTCTTTGAAAGATTGCTCTTTTGGTGCTATAAATCCTACACGGTACAAAGTGAAGTTCAAAACAGAGGGAGTTTCCATCCATAGATCAATTTGGAAACTCACTCGTGCCCAAAATTTATTTGTGAATGGGCACAAAAAAATGATCCGGGAATATAAGAAATCACTAAATGGAGTTGAGGAGGTCCATCATGAGTAGATTGTTGTGGAAGCCTACAGAGGAACGAATAAAACAAACAAACATGTATCGCTTTATGCAGACCATCAACGACAAGTTTGGCAAAAATTTCAATGAATACAATGCCCTTTATGAATGGTCTGTTGAAAATATCCCCGAATTCTGGGCAACCATGTGGGATTTTGGAGATATCAAGGCCTCCAAACCCTATGAGGACGTCATAGATGATGTGACTAAAATGCCCGGCGCCAAATGGTTTTCAGGTGCTCAGCTCAATTTTGCCGAGAACCTCCTCCGATTCCGGGATGATGAGATCGCACTGATCTTCAAAGGCGAAGACCAGGATAAAACACGAATGACCTACGCGGAACTCTATGATGCGGTGGCACGCCTGGCGAAGCCCTTAAAAGACATGGGTATTCAGCCCGGTGATAGAGTCGTCGGATTCATACCCAATATGCCGGAGGCGATTATTGGGATGCTCGCCGCCGCCAGTCTGGGGGCGACCTGGTCTTCGTGCTCCCCCGATTTCGGCATTAAAGGTGTCCTGGATCGCTTCGGTCAAATCAAGCCCAGGGTTATCTTCACCGCAAACGGCTATTCATTCAAGGGTAGAAAATTCGACTCCCTTGAGCGGATATCAAATATTCTCAAGCAACTGCCCAGCATCGAAAAAGTGGTGGTGGTTCCCTACACGCAGCAGAAGCCGGATATCAGTTCGGTGCCAAACGCGGTTCATTACGATAATTTTAGATCCGCTGAATCAGGACTTGAGATAGAATTTACACAACTTCCCTTTGATCACCCTCTCTACATCATGTATTCATCCGGCACAACGGGGCTCCCCAAATGCATGGTCCAGAGCGCAGGGGGAATTCTTATTCATCACATGAAAGAGATCATGCTCCACGCCGACCTGAAACGCGAGGACTGCATTTTCTATTTTACTACCTGCGGATGGATGATGTGGAATTGGCTCACCAGTTCCCTCTCAACGGGTGCAACCCTTGTCTTGTTTGATGGAAATCCCTTTCATCCGGACCCGGGTGCCTTATGGAAAATGGCACAGGACGAAAAAATCACTGTTTTCGGTACGAGCGCAGGCTATATCGCCGCCCTGCAAAACGCCGGTGTGAAACCTGGGAAAGAATATGACCTTACCCCGCTCAAGGCCGTTCTTTCCACGGGCTCACCCCTCTCCATAGAAGGGTTTGAATACGTCTACAGTGAAATAAAAAATGATCTCCAACTCGCTTCCATTTCAGGAGGGACCGACCTCAATGGATGCTTTGCCTTGGGGAATCCTATGGGGCCCGTTTACGCAGGGGAATTGCAATGCCGTGGCCTTGCAATGAAGGTGGAGGCATTTGATGAGCAGGGAAAACCGATGACCAATAAGCAGGGTGAACTGGTTTGCATGGCCCCGTTTCCATCGATGCCCATCTATTTCTGGGACGATCCCAACGGTGAAAAATATCACGCCGCCTATTTTGATGTGTATCCCAACGTATGGAGACATGGAGACTTCATTGAAGTAAATGAGCATGGTGGGGTCGTCATCTATGGCCGTTCCGACGCCACCCTGAATCCCGGGGGAGTGCGCATCGGCACAGCCGAAATCTACCGGCAGGTTGAGCAGCTTGAAGAGATTGAGGACAGCCTGGTGGTGGGGCAGAACTGGAAAAACGATGTGCGGGTTATTCTTTTCGTGAAAATGGCTGAGGGATATGAACTCACAGACGATATCAAGACAAAGATCAGAGCAACCATTCGGAGCAACGCGTCACCGCGTCATGTGCCGGCGAAAATTCTTCCCGTTCCTGATATCCCCTATACACTGAATATGAAAAAGGTGGAGCTGGCAGTTAAAAAAGTTATTCACGGTCAACCCGTCCTGAACAAAGATGCCCTGCGGAATCCTGAGGTGCTGGACTATTTCCTGGATCTGAAGGAACTGCAGGAAGACTAATTTCACGTTGGATAATGCGAGGGCAGCTCATGTTTTGGGCTGCCTTTGTCATAGGGGGTGCACATGCAAGAGGGGAAAAAAACCACACTGGTCTTTCCTCCTCTGGGCCTTAGCAAAGGAATGCTGGAGCGTGCATCATTCCTTTTCGGACCACCAGGGGTCTGTCTCCCCTGGTACATGGGCTCGGCAGCGGAAAATGGGGATAATGACAGTCCCTCATCCTATTCCGTTCTCCGCCCTCCCGTGGATTTGAAACCGCCCGAAGGTTTCCCAAGACTGCTGGAGGAATACCGCGCCTGGATGAAAGACCATTCCGATCGATCCGCACTATCATTCCTGTCCACAGCGAAATGGATTCGTGAACCTACACGATGGGAAATCCAGAAAATGGTCCGCGAAGGGTCCGCGATCAATTCTCTCGAATTGAAAAGGAATGAGGGTCTGAAATGGCATCTCATCCTGCACCTGGCTGCACGGTTGGAGAGGGAACAACAGGAGGCGGAAAACGCCCTCCGCCATTCAAGGCACCAGGGATCCCCGTTGAAGGATGCACTGGGCGAAGGGGCTGAGGTCCCGGACTTTATGGATGATCTCTCTTCCTCGCTTTTACACCCCGTTATAGAACAGGATCTGTTTGAGGATATCTGTAAAGCCTGGCTGGGCCTTTTTGGTGGGCTGATTCAAGAGGAAACCATCCTGGTAACCTTTGATGAGGCGATACATACTTATGTCAGCACCCTCTTTGAAGAAGCTGTGTCCCAGCTCGATCTGATTCAAGACCTCCCAAAAGCATCCTTTCATATGGGGGACCCGCTTTCCTTCGTCTCCCGAGAAATCAGCATCTCAAGTGAAGGTGGAGTACAGAAGAGGGTCATGTCCGCAATGTGCGATCTGGAAAGGGACCTTTTCAATAGAGATGAAGGAGCCGCAAGCGAACGTGCGGCCCTTATCCATTCACTCCAGGAGATGCTTCCCCCAAGAAACGATTCCGATTCCATACGCCTTGAAATGGTTTCTCTCCCCGGCATAGAAGGATTGCATCCTTCACACAGCTACCCCCTATTGAACGGCCTCTCAGAAAAAATGCTTGTTTTTCTGAAGGCGGATCTGGAAAATAGATGAAAAAACCCGGACCAGAGAACTTAATGAGCAAGGAGGGTGAAACATGGCCATCAGCAAAGAACTACTAGATATTCTCGCCTGCCCCAAGTGCAAGGGAGAAATTCACCTGAACAAGGAAGGAAATGGGCTCATCTGCGACCATTGCAAACTCCTCTATGAGATCAGGGATGATATCCCCATCATGCTCATAGATGAGGCAAAACCAGTCACAACCGTCGAGGCGGGACACTCGGAGTAAAGCCAACTTCAATGGAGAAAAAAGAACCAAAAAGACACCATATTGGTCATCGGGTTGTCCACCTGGCGGTACTCGCGTATGTTTCGGTCTCGCGCGTTTTCCCCATGAAACCATGGCTGTTGATAGGGAAGTCTTTCGGTCGGCTTTTTTATATCCTGGATTTCTCCCACCGAAGGATCTCCATGAGGAATCTTCGGTTTGCCTTTGCAAATGAAAAAGATCAGAGTGAGGTTGAAACCATCGCCAGAAAGAGCTTCGAACAGTTCGGCATGACCGGAAATGAATGGGTACTCCTCAGGAATATGAGTGAGGAGACTCTCAGGTCGCTGGTTCAAGTTGAAGGCAAGGAGTATCTGGACGCGGCAAAGAAAAAAAACAGCTCGGTGATCCTATTAGGGGCGCATTTCGGCAATTGGGAATACGCCCACGCATATTACGCGAGCACAATCAACACCCTGAACTTTATCGTGCGTTCCATCGACAATCCTCTCCTTGAAAAAGAACGTGTGCTTAACAACCAGCGGTTCGAGGTCCGGATCCTTTACAAGGAAAACGGGCTCAGGCAGGCAATAAAAAGGCTGAAAAACGGGCAGGACCTCGTGATCTTCGCGGACAGAAGAGAGGGCTATAAACAGAATATCCCTTGCCTGTTTTTTGGCAAGTTAACAGCAACCATGACACTGGTTCCTGCCCTTGCCAGAAAATATCATATCCCAATAGTTCCTATGTTCATTGTCCGATCAAGCGACCTCATTCACCACCGTCTCATATTTTTTCCTGAGATCCCCGTTAACTACGAGTCAGACAAGGAACAAAGTATCAATGAAGCGGCTCAGCTCCAAAGCAATATCATTGAAAAGATTATTTCAGAGCACCCTGATCATTGGACCTGGCTGCATAAGAGGTGGAAAATATATCACCCATTCCTTTATCTGGAAGACATGGCCAAACGAACCAGGCGAAAGGCCAGAAAAAGGGCCCCCTGAATGCCAAAAATCTCCATTTTGATGTATCACCAGGTGGGAATATTTCCCCGGCCTGATGCCCACAGGGCTACTTACTGCCACGTTCGGCGTTTTAAGGCCCAAATGGCTTACCTTCACGCCTTCGGGTACAAAGTCATTTCCCTTCCCGCCGCCCTCGAAGGTCTCTTTGAAAAAGGGGGCCTGCCTCACCACAGCGTTGTCCTGACCTTTGATGATGGGTACGAGAATTTCAAGAATTATGCCTTCCCCCTACTCAAGCGCTACCACTTTCCCGCCACCGTTTTCCTCGTGGCAGGGCTTCTGGGCAAGAACGCAAAATGGCTTGAAGATGACGGTAGATTTGGTGCTCCCCTGATGAATCGGGAAACCATACTTCACTTAAGGGCGCATAATGTTATTTTTGGGTCCCACAGTCTGACCCATCCCCTCCTCACACACATTGACCGGGAGAGGCAGAAGCGGGAAATTGCAGAAAGTAAATCCGCACTCGAAGAACTGTTGCATGAACAAGTGAACTATTTCTGTTACCCGAGTGGTGACTACGACGAAGCAGTGATTGACCTGGTGCGGGACTCAGGATATGAGGCGGCGCTTACCTGCGACCGTGGTGCCGCAACTCCCTTTGACAACCACCTCACCCTGCCGAGAAAGGCCGTATCCTTTGGCGACAGTCTTATCGGTTATTTCTGGAAACTTCATATGAAGCACAAGAGAAAAGTTCAACCGGCGAAACGGTGATGATCAATTCTGTTCATATCATTGGCAGCCACCAGATGGGTGGTGCGGAACGATTTCTGATGAGACTGGTCCGTGAACTGAATCAACATAACCATCGAGCAGTCGCGATCATTCGGCCGAACAGTCCTCTCCGATCCGCCCTTGACGGCAATATTGAACAGGCCCATGTCCCTATGCGAAACGGATGTGATCTTCTGTCACTGCTGGCCATTCGCCGCTTCATCAACAGATCACACCCCCAGATCGTTCAAACCTATATGGGAAGGGCCACAAGATTGACTCATGTACCCGCCAAATCTAATGCCATCCATGTAGCAAGGCTGGGTGGATATTATAAGATCAAAGGCTATTACGAGCACGCGAATGCCTGGGTCGGAAACACCCGGGGATTGTGTGACTATCTCATCAAGAACGGAATGCCTGTACAAAAGGTGTATCTCATCGGCAATTTTGCTGAGGTGGGCGAACCCACCTCTTCCGAAGAATTGGACGCGTTAAGACGGTCTCTTTCCATCCCTGAAGAGGCTCTCATTCTCTTTTCCCTGGGCCGTTTCAACCACCAAAAGGGATTCGAAGATCTCCTTGAAGCCTTCTCTCTCCTGCCCCGGCACATCGACACAAGACCCCTCTACCTGTGCATAGCGGGTGAAGGTCCTTTGAAGCAGGCGCTTCATTCGCAGGCCGATCGCCTGGAAATCCAGGATCGTGTCGTGTGGTTGGGATGGCAGGACAATCCCGGCCCTTATTACGATTTCGCTGATGTCCTGGTTTGTTCTTCCCGGCATGAAACGCTCGGAAATGTTATCCTGGAGGCCTGGTCTCACAACCTTCCGGTCATTTCCACCGCTGCGCCCGGTCCCATGGAAATCATCAAAGACGGGGAAAACGGCATCCTTCTTCCCTGCCGCAACCCTGAAAAACTCGCCGGCGCAGTTGAACAGATCCTCAGGGCGGGACCCCGGCTTTGGCAAACCTTTGCCGAGCAGGGTATGCGGACACTCTTGTCTCAGCATTCCAAGGGAGCGGTTGTCAAAAAATACCTGGAGATGTATGAAGAGCTCACGGGAATGGATGCATGACCATACGTAAACCTGACATACAAAGCATTCTCATCATACGACCCAGCTCCATCGGAGATATCGTTATGGCCTCCCCGATGCTCAATGCCCTGAAAGAGGGCTATCCGCGGTCGAGGATCTCCTGGCTTATGGATCCTTCGGCAATAGACCTGTTGCGATTCAATCCTCTTCTTGATGAGGTTATCCCCTGGGATAAGAACCGGTGGAAAAGGTTTTGGAAAGAGGGACGTTTGCTTGCTTTTCTGGGCGAGCTATTCCGCTTTTCGAGGGAAATGCGGGCCCGCCATTTTGATCTCGTCCTTGACGCCCAAGGATTATTGAGAAGCCGCCTTCTCGCCAGGCTTTCCCATGCCCGTATGCGAGTGGGCTTTGCGTCCAAGGAGCCCGGCCGCTTTTTCATGACGCGAATCATTTCGCGCGGTCCCAGCAGTAAAAACATGGGCTCTGAGTATGAATACATGGTACGGGAACTGGGGATCTCCCCCTCCCCTTTTTCCCCTAATATAGTGCTTTCCGACAAAGACCTCATGAAAGCGAAAGAGGTGATCCATAAGACCGGCATCGGAGAGCGGTATGCTGTTTTTTGCCCTTTCACGACGCGGCCCCAAAAACACTGGGTCAGGGAAAGGTGGGCCGGCCTTGCTGAGACAATTCATGAAAAGCTTGCCCTTCCCAGCATAGTTCTTGGAGGACCGGGTGACCGCTCTCAGGCGTCGGCAATCCTTGCACTGGCTCCTCATAAGATTATTGATCTCACGGGCGAGCTGAGCCTGGCGGTGAGCGCCGCAATTATCAGCAGGAGCGCATTAACCATTGGCGTAGATACCGGCCTCACACATATAGCTGTCGCCTTTTACCGGCCGACAGTCGCCCTTTTCGGTGCAACGTGTCCGTATCTTTACTCCCCGAATCAGAAGGCCCTTGTGCTCTACAACAAGATGGACTGCTCCCCCTGCAAACGAAGTCCCACTTGCAAAGGGGAATATACCTGCATGAAAAAGATCGACATAGACGATGTGCTTGAAGCGGCAAAATGCGTGACGGAAAATGGATGAAACACTGCATGTACTGCACATAGAAACCGGCCGGAATCTTTACGGGGGGGCCCTGCAGGTTCTTTATCTGCTGCAAGGACTCTCAAGAATGGGGTACAGAAATAGCCTCGTGTGCGCGAACGGAAGCGCCATAGGCTTGAGGTCTGGCGCATTTTCAACGGTCCACCAGGTCCCAATGCAAGGCGACATGGACCCGAGGTTTCTGTTCTATCTCCTCCGCATCATTCGAAAAGAGAAGCCCCACCTAGTGCATGTGCACAGCAGAAGAGGAGCAGACTTGTGGGGAGGATTAGCGGCAAAGATGTCCGGGACCAAAGCGGTTATCACCAGGAGAGTGGACAATCCTGAAAGACCCTTCATGGCCCGGCTGAAATATAGCCTGTATGCCCGAATCATTACCATTTCAAAAGGAATACGCCGGGTTCTCCTCACAGAAGGGATCCCGGAGCAGAAACTGGTTTGCATACCGAGTGGTATAGACCCTCGCCCCTACCAGAGACCTTGCGAAAAAGATTGGTTCGATGAAGAATTCGGCTTGGGTTCAACAATGAAAGCCGTTGGAGTGATCGCGCAGCTGATTCCAAGAAAGGGCCACCGCTATCTTATCGAGGCCGCACCGAAGATTCTTAAGACCTGCCCTGAAGCACAATTTTTATTTTTCGGCCAGGGGCCACTGAAAAATGATTTAGAAGCACGATGCAAAAAACATGGACTTGCTGGAAAAATCTCCTTTGCCGGATTTCGACCGGATCTCGCGCGAATCCTTCCCTGTCTTTCCGTTGTTGTGCATCCCGCGACAATGGAAGGGCTGGGAGTTGCCCTGCTGCAGGCATCGGCAGCAGGCATACCAATCGTAGCAACAAAAGCAGGTGGCATTCCTGAAATAGTAAGAAATGGTGAAAATGGGTATCTCCTGGAACCCGGTGACGTGAACGGAATTGCAGATGCAGCGATCTCTCTGCTCACGGACTCTGGCAAAGCGAGGGAATTCGGTCAGGCAGGCCGTGAACGGATACTCTCGCATTTTTCAATCGAAAACATGGTCAAAGGGAATCTTGCAGTATATAGCCAGCTCACTTAACCCCACCAATCTTCTCCTTTACACTCTTGACAAGGGGTGTTATGAAGAGCCCTGTTTCATCCCGATGTTCCTGAAAGGAATAGGAAACACGACATGTGCGGCATTGCAGGCATAGTCAATAGGCGCTCCCCGGTCCAGGAAAAGGATCTCCGGATAATGTCCGGGAAGCTCCAGCACCGTGGCCCTGATAACACGGGTTATTATATGCATGAAAAGGTAGGACTGGCACATACCCGCCTTTCTATTATTGACCTTGAAAGCGGGGACCAACCCATCGTAAGTCTTGACGGAAATATGGTGCTGGCGGCAAATGGGGAAATCTATAATTACATTGAACTGAGAAAAGAACTTCTTCAGGAAGGTTGCCGATTCAAAACCCGCTCTGACAGCGAGACCATTCTCCATGCCTATGCCTCATCCGGTGCACATTTCGTGGAAAGACTGCATGGCATGTTCGCTTTTGCCTTGTTCGAGCGGACGTCGAAAAAGGTTTTTCTCGCGAGAGACCGGCTGGGTATAAAGCCGCTGTTTTACACTGTCTCTCCCGAAAGAATCGCTTTTGCATCCGAAATAAAGGCCCTTCTCCCGATCCTGGAACATGCTCCCGAAATAAACCCGGAAGCCTTGAACCAATTTTTCCATAATCAATTCAATACCGGGAGAGAGACCATTACCAAGGGCATACATCGTGTGTTACCGGGAGAACTAATCACCATTGACAAGGACCTCGCAATCTCTCACAGCCAGTATTGGACTCCCCTGTCAACACAACCGAGAGACTTCACTCTTGAAGAAGCACAGGAAGAATTTGACCCCTTGTTTGAACAGGTAATGAAAGAGCACATCCGTTCCGATGTGCCCTATGGCCTTTTCCTCTCCGGCGGTGTAGATTCCGCTATTGTCCTGGCAATGCTCCGTCGATTCCAGGAAAGGCCGATCCGCACGTTTTCAGTGGGATTCAAGGATTCCACAATGACAGACGAGCTTGAGCCTGCCCGGTTCATTGCCCGCCATTTCAACACCGATCACAAACCGATCACCCTTGACAAAGAACGGCTTTTCAACCGCCTTCCCTATGTTATTTGGGGAACAGACGACCTTATGCGTGATTATGCCTGCTTACCAACTTCATTCCTGGCTGAAGCGGCATCAGAGGAGCTCAAGGTAGTTTTTACGGGTGAAGGAGGTGATGAAGTATTTGCAGGGTACGGGCGGTACAAGAAATCGCCGATTGAAAAATGGCTGAAGAATCTCCTTGCTCCTGGCTCAGGGGGGTTCAGGACGAGGAGCCAGATAAAGAGGGGCTGGACAAAGCGGTTCTTCGGCCCGAGTGTCAAGGAACAGGAGGATGGCTTTCGCAAGCCATTCATACAAGCCTGGCAAGCCTGTCCCGCAATATGGTCGGATGTCAAGAAAAGCCAGTATGTGGACATGGTTACGGCCCTGCCGGACAATCTCCTCGTCAAAGTGGACCGGATGCTCATGAGTTTCGGAGTGGAAGGCAGGGTTCCGTTTCTTGATCATCGTGTTGTTGATTTCGGTCTCTCACTGCCGGACCACTTGAAATGGGAATCACATTTCGGAAAACTCTTTCTCAGACGCTGGGCCGAAAAGCATGTCCCGAAAAATCATCTGTGGAGAAAGAAGACCGGTTTTCACGTACCGGTGGGAGATTACCTTTCAAAAGGGTTTCTGGATGATCTCCAGGAAAAACTTCTCCGAAACAACGCAGTGAAAAGCTGGTTTGACTCTGACGGCTTGAAACACCTGTTTCATTTTCAACGTCGCGGGGGACATGGAACCAGGGCGATCTGGTGCCTGATGCAATTCGCCATCTGGCACCGCATCTTCATCGAAAATGGAGGGGAGCGGCCCGCTTCTGAAGAAAACCCCTTGGAGTGGATAAGTTAGAAAATTGTTGTTTCCTGTTTTGGAATTTCTAGCCTCAAGTTATAAGATAGTCTCATCATTGGTGTCCAAAATAATTTCGGTCCCTGTCATCAACCTCCGGCATTATGACAACAAAGGTTCTAACGTGGAGCCCATTTATTGAGCTGTTACCACCTAAACGAGTCTCATGAAATGTAGGTCGCTTTTGTTTTCAGAAATTTGTTGAAATCCCGCATTCTCTGAGTATAGTGATTGGACACTCGCCCAATGGTAACTTAATAGAGAATGAAGAGAGGGAGTGAGGAAAACAGAGGTGATGAATGAATAGTGGGAGAAGAAATTGTGGTTGATTTCCAGCATATTGCCATTCTGAGCCCCCTTCTCCACCATATCGGCGAATTCGGCGGTGGCATCACCCCATGGCTGGTTAACCTGGCAAATGGCTTTGTTGCACGTGGTGCAAAGGTGGACATCCTAGTCAATGCCAAAGCGAAAACACACCTTGAGTATACCCCATTAGGTTCTTCCATAAACGTCATCAACCAAGGCTATCACAAAATTGAGGCACTTATACGCCTAACGAAATATTTACGCAATACTCATCCAAACATTTTGATGACAGCAGGTTATCGTTATAACACTCTAGGTGCATTGGCAAATCTTTTTGCGCGTGTTAATATAAAAGTTTACCTCAGCGTTCATGAAAATGTGTCCGAGGGCTCCAATGACATGAAGTCCTGGAAACGCAACTTACGTTTTCATGGTATACGAACACTCTATTCAAGTGCCGACGGCGTAATTGCAGTATCTAAAGGTGTTGCAGATGACTTGTCAACCCTTGGATTGCCGCGTAATTGTATCAAAGTCATTTACAACCCCATTGTGAATTCAAATTTGATCGAAAAGTCCCAAGAGCGAATAAACCATCCATGGTTCCAGCCGAAAACAAAACCAGTGCTTCTAGGAGCAGGACGCTTGGAGCCTCAAAAAGACTTTTCTACCCTGATAAGGGCTTTTGCAAAAGTACTGAAGCAACGCTCCTGTCGCCTGCTTATCCTGGGTGAAGGAAAAGAACGTTCCGCTTTGCAAACCTTGGTCGATAAACTCGACCTGCAGGACAGTATCGCCATGCCTGGACACGTCGACAATCCTTTTGTTTTTATGGCACAGTCTGACGTCTTCGTCTTGTCATCCGCTTGGGAAGGATTTGGAAATGTGATAGCGGAGGCTCTTGCCATTGGTACTCCAGTCATTTCCACTGACTGCCGAAGTGGTCCACGGGAAATTCTTAAAAATGGCCAATTTGGGCCATTGGTACCCATAAGAGATCCGGATACCTTGGCTAAGGCAATTATAGAAACATTATCGCAACCCATTGACCGCGAAGCCCTCAAACAACGGGGGCATGCTTTCAGCGTTGAAGCCTCTATAAACCAGTATTGGCAATACATGATTGGAGAATTGAGACACCACAAGTAGATTATGCCATGGCCATGTCCCAATCACGATTTAGGTACACATTTACTATATTTATACCCATTTACAACAGGGCGCATCTATTGCCTCGCGCATTTGCTAGCATAGAAAGACAAGGAGAGTGCTGCTTTGAGGTTCTGATTGTAGATGATGGATCTACGGATAATTCGAGAGAAGTGGTCACCGCTTGGCAGGATAAAGTTAATTTCTCTGTGCGCTATTACTATCAATCCAACCAAGGCAAGTTCGCCGCCCACAATGTTGCCATTGAAAAAGCCCGAGGGTTCTTTATCGTTATCTTGGATTCCGATGACACACTCGCCCCCAATGCCCTGGAAAGCTTGAAACGCCACTGGAAAGAAATTCCTGAAGCAGAACGTCATAAATTTGCTGGTGTAGAAGGCCTATGCGCTTACCTCAGCAATGGAAAAATTGCTGGCGACCGGTTTCCAGAAGACGTTTTCGATTCAAATTATCTGGAAGTCCATCATCAGTTGCACTTAGGCGGTGACAAAAAAAATGCCATTCGCACCGAAGTACTCAGAGAATTTCCTTTTCCACGCTTTGATGGGGAAAAACATATACGTGAATCTCTAGTTTGGAACCGTATGGCGCACAAATATAAATTTCGCTACATTAATGAAATCATCCAATATATAGAGTACCAACCAGACGGACTCTCTTCCGGCATATTCTGGAGACGGGTAAGCAATCCAAATGGGTTTCGCTTGGCTCACCTGGAAATGGTCAACAACCATAGCCAATATTGCAGCCTTGTGGACTTATACAAGGAAGCCTCCAAATATGTGCGATACTCGTTCCATAGTCGTATCCCGATGGTTCAACAAGGAGTGGCCATCAAGAACAAAATGCTCTGGCTGCTTGCTTTACCCAAGGGGACCATCAACTTCTTGTTAGATCGCCTACGTATGCGAAAAGGGTTTAGCCCAGGTTTTCACCGATCTTCGTCGAGAGACACAAGAAATAGCCCGTGAACACAAGGGGCACGAGATAGCGTATTGTTATTGATTTATTGAAACGGTCTACTACTTGACCTGACTGACAAACTGAAAGAAGACAGGGAACCATAAATGAGCAAAACAAATAGACTGGCCGGTATCCTTTTTCAATCCCAATCAGAAACTTTATGGTATGAAAAATTGGGCTGGGCTGGAGCACAACTCTTTGCATTAACTTCTTGGTTCTCCATATTCTTTGCACAAATTGGCTTGGGCATGATGTTGATTGCCCTGATTTTCAACCTTCCTCAAGCCAAGAAACAATTCGCAAACTCTGCCATATTTTGGATTTCCATGGTCTGGCTAACTTATCTAGCACTATCTGCAATAGTCGCTTCATATGTTTTTCCTCAGACGGTTCTGTCACAAGCAAGAGCATTTAAGCAATTTTTCTGCTTGAATTCGTTCCTCCTCTTCGCCTATTGGCTTAACGCTGATTCTAAACGAATAAGGCAAGTCCTCTTGTTAGCTCTGGGGGGACTAGTCTTCGGTATAGTTCTAAATCAAGACTGGAGCAAATGGACATTGCTGCTCCAAGGAATACGTAGTGGACGCAATAAATGGAGTTATTTTACCCTTGGCTTATATGCATCTACTGCCCTGCTTGGAATGTTTGCTTTCAGCCACAGGTTCCTAACCAAAAGTAAGGGCCCATGGATATTTGTAGTACGAATCGTTGCTTGGATTGCCTTAGTTTTAGTATTTTTACAGGAAGTGATCGCGAGCCAAAACAAGTCGACTTGGATCGCTTCAGCAGTAACATATATTGTTTTAGTGATCTGGTATACTCGCGTTCGAGCAAAAACAAAGAAAACGAAGAGAAAAATACCTCAAATGCTTTTTTTGCCGGTACTCATAGGCCTTTTCTGTATATCTGTCATTTTATTTAACATTCAATCAATTCAAGAACGTCTAGACAAATCGAAAGCAAGTACTTTAAGTTTTTTGTCTGGCGATTTTGGTAAAATTGACCCTTTTTCTAGCTTAGGTTGCCGCATCCGAATGAATGTTTTTGGTTTACAACAGTGGGAAAAACGACCTTGGTTTGGCTGGGGCGTTGGCATAAATGCAAACAGATTTCTTGCCGATCCAAACAAAAACCCAGTGGTTTCAATGCATGCACACCTCCATAATACTTATCTTGAACTTTTGTTTCGTTTTGGAATCGTGGGTACATTGATTTTTTCTCTGCTTAATCTTCTGATTTTACTCTCGCTTTGGGACGCATTCAAAACCAAGAAAATAGGACAAGATATCTTCTTAACCGTCACGGGGGCTTTTCTATTGACTCTCATTTCTTCATTAGCAGATTACAGGCTAATGCACTTTGATTTTTGCTCCTATTTCGTTTTATTCACCGGGATTGCCTGTACACACAAACTTGGGTTTTCACCCCAAGCGCCAAATATTTGTAAAAGAGAATCACCGAGAATATCTTTGACAGCGGTCGCGACCATGATATAAGAACAGCATATTTTCGGAAGGATAGGAACAGAGAGAACAGATGAACACCTATCTGGTAACCGGTGGAGTCGGCTTTATTGGGAGCAATTTCGTCCTCAGGAAGAGGAAACAGCATAGCGCAAGAATCGTCAATCTCGATCTGCTCACCTACGCCGGCAATTTGAAGAATCTCGATCCCCTCCAGCGAGATCCGAACCATATTTTTGTGCAAGGGGATATCGCTGACCGGGAACTCGTTCGAAAATTGTTTGAACAATATCGGCCGGGTGCAGTGGTTCATTTTGCAGCCGAATCTCATGTGGATCGCTCCATTGGCGGCCCCGCTGCTTTTATTCAGACAAACGTTCTTGGAAGCTTTCACCTGCTGGAAGAGGCAAGACGATACTGGAACGGCATCTCCGCGGGAGAAAAAAGGGCGTTTCGCTTCCTGCATGTTTCAACCGACGAAGTATACGGATCTCTTGGTTCCAACGATCCGCCGTTCAGTGAAGAGACCCCGTATGCTCCCAACAGCCCCTATTCCGCCTCCAAGGCCGCAAGTGATCACCTTGTCAGAGCCTATTTCCACACCTATGGACTCCCAGTGCTGACCACCAATTGCTCCAATAACTATGGGCCGATGCAGTTTCCGGAAAAACTGATTCCGCTCGTTATCCTGAACGCCCTTGAAGGAAAAAACCTTCCCATCTATGGGGATGGTCTAAATGTCAGGGACTGGCTTTACGTTGAAGATCATTGCGAAGCCATTGAAATGGTACTCAACAAAGGCATCATTGGAGAAACGTATAATATCGGGGGGCACTGTGAAAAGAGCAACCTTGACATGGTAAAAACCATTTGTTCTATTCTTGATGAATTGCGCCCCCAATCCCCGAACTATCCGCATTCCTCTCTGATCACTTTTGTAAAAGACCGTCTCGGCCATGACCGTCGATATGCTATAAATTCCTCAAAAATCGAGAGGGAATTGGGGTGGTTCCCGAAAAAATCCATTGAAAGCGGCCTGCGAAAAACCATACAATGGTACCTCGATCATGCAGATTGGGTGGAGTCCGTCAGGACCGGGGCCTACCGTGATTGGGTTGCCAAACACTACGGGTAGGCGGAATGCGGAAGTGGAAATGCGGAATGCGAAAGGTGGATAGGATGGAGAGACGTAAACCACGCAGAGAAAAATATCTGTCCTTTGCGTTCTTGGCGTCTCTGCGGCGAAAAAACTCGGGAACCGGAGGATAAAGAGAACCATGAAAGGAATCATCCTGGCAGGTGGCAGCGGAACCCGGCTATTTCCCATAACCCGGGTCGTCAGCAAGCAGCTCTTGCCGGTGTATAACAAACCCATGATCTATTATCCCCTGTCTGTTCTGATGCTGGCAGGTCTGAGGGAAATCTTGATCATTTCGACACCCCAGGATCTTCCTCTCTTCCAGGACCTTCTGCTGGATGGTTCCCAGTGGGGTGTTCGCTTCAGCTATCAGGAACAACCACGGCCGGAAGGCCTGGCGCAGGCCTTTATCATCGGAAGAGAGTTTGTGGGGAATGACCCGGTCTGCATGATCCTTGGAGACAATATATTCTACGGGCATGGCTTTCCCGAAAAACTGAAGAAGGCTGTGCGGCGTGACAAAGGTGCGACCATCTTCGGGTACTGGGTGAAAGATCCTGAGCGGTATGGAGTAGTCACTTTTGATTCCGAGGACAACATTCTTGCGATCGATGAGAAACCTGCACATCCAAGATCAAACTATGCGGTCACCGGGCTTTACTTCTATGACAACCAGGTCCTGGATATCGCTGCAGCCCTGAAGCCTTCACCAAGGGGGGAACTGGAAATTACTGACGTGAATCGCGCGTACCTTGAGAGGGGAGAATTATCTGTGGAGAAACTGGGTCGGGGAATAGCCTGGCTTGATACGGGAACCCATGAAAGTTTAATGCAGGCCTCCACATTCATCCAGGTCATTGAGGACCGGCAGGAATTGATGGTTTCATGCGTGGAAGAGATCGCTTTTCGCATGGGCTACATAGATGCTGCAAAGTTGGAGGCGCTTGCAAGACCATTACAAAAAAATGGTTACGGAGAATACCTCCTCCGGATTCTTGAGAGTTCCGGGAGCCGGCCATGAAGTTGTTGAAAACACCCCTTGAAGGACTGGTGATTCTCGAGCCGCATGCCTATGAAGACAATCGCGGCTATTTTATGGAAACCTATCAAATGGCACGGTATCGCGACCTTGGCATAGAAGTCCCATTTGTACAGGACAATGTGTCCTATTCCAGGAAAGGAACGCTCAGGGGTCTTCATTATCAACACCCTCAAGCCCAGGACAAACTGGTGCAGGCAATCACCGGAGAGATCTTTGATGTGGCGGTGGACATCAGGAGGGGTTCTCCCACCTATGGCCAATGGAGTTCCTCGCTGTTATCGGAAAAGAACCACCGGCAGTTGTTCGTCCCGGGCGGCTTCGCTCATGGTTTCTGCGTGCTCAGTGAAACCGCATACGTCCTTTATAAATGCAGCAACTATTACTCTCCGGAGACCGAAGGAGGCATTCTTTGGTGTGATCCTGACCTCGGCATTCAGTGGCCGGTTCAAGACCCTCTCGTTTCCCCGAAGGACACAGCCCATCCCCGGCTTCAACAGCTTTCCCAAGACAGATTACCTTCTTTCAACGACAGATGATGAACACACACACTCCTCGCGCAATGGTGCATGAAAGCCCCAGAATAGGTGTTTTTGTCTCTTTCTCCGGTACGGGGGGTGTTGAGCGAATGATCCTGAACCTCACCAGAGGGTTCGTGAACCTTGGAGCCAAGGTTGATATGATCCCGGTCAGGCAAAAAAGCATCCATCTTGGTGCCCTTCCCCCTGGCGTGAACGTGGTTGATCTCGGGTCATCCCACACCCTAAGCAGCCTTCCCGGCCTTGTCCGCTATTTGAGGGCCGAGCAGCCCGATGCGCTCCTGGCGGCAAAGGATCGGGCAAACAGCACCGCTGTCCTGGCCCGCCGCCTGGCCCGAGTCCCTATCCGTCTTGTCTTGCGAATGGGCACAACAGTGTCCGCGGCTATGGCAGAAAGCCGTCCCCTCAAGGAACGTATCTGGTACCTGCGTATGAGAATGCTGTACCCCTCTGCAGACGCGGTGGTTGCGGTCTCAAACGGGGTCGCGCAGGACTTGAAAAAAAACGCCGGGCTGTCCCCCTCTCTCTTGCGGGTAATTCCAAATCCGGTAATCACACCTGAACTCATTTCAAAGGCTCAAGAACCACTGGATCATCCGTGGTTCAAGGAAGGGGCAGAGCCGGTCCTCCTCGGAGTCGGGAGGTTGACCCGACAGAAGGATTTCCCCACACTCCTGCGGGCCTTCGCACTGGTCAGGAAAAACCGCTCTTGCCACCTCATGATTCTTGGAGAAGGACGCAATCGGGCCGCTCTTAAAACCATATCCGCGGGGCTGGGGATCCGGGATGACGTTGCCATGCCGGGATTCATGGAAAACCCTTACCCCTATATGAACAAAGCCGCCCTCTTCGTTCTTTCTTCACGGTGGGAAGGCTCCCCCAATGTGCTGACCGAGGCCCTCGCCCTCGGCACCCCCGTTGTATCCACGGATTGCCCAAGCGGCCCGAAAGAGATCCTGGATCACGGCCGTTTCGGCCCGCTCGTTCCCATGGGCGAGCCTGATGCCATGGCTCATGCCATCCTGACCACTCTGGATGCACCTCTTGAAAAATCTCTTTTAAAGAGCGCCGTGCGGGCATATACTGTAGAGGAAAGCAGCAGAAAGTATCTCAAGGTGTTGCTTGGGGAAGGTTGTTGAGAGCTACCAATGCTTTTATCGCTCCGTTACAAATTTCTCTTTGTTCATATTGCCAAGACAGGTGGCACAAGCATTCGTGCCGCTCTCCGTTCGTATAAGTGGAAAGACCCCTACCGTATTCCCCTGTTCGTGTGCAGCCGCATCAGTTCTCTTTCGAACCATCGCCTTGCATGCAAGCTTCCCCGTCATGCAAAGGCCATCGCGGCGTACGAAATGCTTCCGAGAGAACTCTTCAACGAACTCTTCAAATTCGCATTTGTCCGAAACCCTTGGGACCTGCAGGTCAGTTCCTACCATCACATTCAGCGGGAACGACCCCATCTCCTCAAAGGCATCGACAATTTTGAGGACTTTCTTCGCTGGAAGCTTGATCCTTCCCGCAGGCCGTACCAGTACATCATTGACACTTCAATCGAATTGCAATCAGACTACCTCATCGACCTGAACGGGAGCATTATAGTGGATTTTATCGGGAAATACGAACACCTCGAGGAGGACTTCCAGGAGGCATGCTCCAGGATCGGCATAAGAGAGCCCAAGCTCCCGCACAAGAGACAAGCCAGAGATCGTACCACGTACCAGAAATATTACACCGAAGAGACTGCCGAACTCATCGCGAAATATTTCAAGCGGGACATCGATATGTTCGGTTACAGCTTCTAACGAAGTCGCCTAGAGATAGATTCCAGACATGAAGCAACTAATTGATACGATATCTCACACAGAGCTCGCAGAGATCACAGAGTTTTAAGAACAAGAACCAAAATTGTTTTTCTCTAATATCTCTGTGCCTCGAGCGAACAACGTGAGCCCCGATAGCGGGATCTTCGCTTCGCTGCGACGGGCGTGAGATTATGTCTTTTTCTGTTTTCTGGAATCGATGATCCAGCGGACAGCCTCCAGCAGATCCTCGGCAACATAAGCGGGCCTGACCGACTCCCCGGGAAGGATGTACTCTCTTTCTCCCCTGCCATATCCCGTGAGGACCAGCACACCTTCAAGACCCGCTCTCCGGGCCATTTCCAGGTCCTGGCAGCGGTCTCCGATCGCATATGACCCGGTCATATCTATGTCAAGTTCATCCCTTGCCTGCTTGATAAGCCCGGTGCCGGGTTTTCTGCAGTCGCAGGAAATCGCGTATTCAGGGACGACACCCTGCAGATGGTGGGGACAAAAAAATATCCCGTCAAGCCGGGCCCCTTCCTTCGAAAGAAGGTTTTCCATGAGGTCATGCACTTCATGAACCAGTTCCATGGGAAAGTAGCCCCGGGCCACCCCGGACTGGTTGGAAACAACAATGGTTGCGAAGCCGCTCCGGTTGAGGGCCCTGATCGCTTCCGCCGCCCTGGGAAGCAGGACAAAGCGGCTTGGATGGTTGATATAGCCCATTTGCTCATTAATGGTTCCATCCCGATCAATAAATACAGCCGGTCTGCCCATTTTCTTTCCTTTCTCTGGCTACCCTATCGCCGGGTTCACCTTTTCTGCTTCTTTTCATACGCATCCTGCACCATCCGGAAAAAAGTGTCTTCCCCGTCCAGCAGCTGAAACTGGATGTCCACATAGCCCATTTCCTGGGAAATATTGCCTGCTCGCTCCACCTTCACCCAATCTTTTCCGGTCATCAGAATATAGTGCGCGCGGAAATGTTCCTTTCTCGCCACAAGGTTGCCTATTTCCTGGGAAGTGTAGATATGATGATCCATGAAAGGTTCAAAGGCCAGGATCTCCACGCCGAGTGTTTCGAGTGTCGCACGGAAGTATTCCGGGTGTGCAATGCCCGCAAAAGCGATAACAGGTTTTCCCTTCAGATCACTGACCGGTACTATCGTGTCATCACCCGTCCCAGGAAAGACTACGTGAGTTGGAACGTGATTGCTCTGAAACATGGGCGCCCAGGGAAATCCCCTTGAAAGAAGCCTTCGGGTCCCCTCATCTTTCTCTCCCGCGCCGCACCTGGTAAACACCAAAGCGTCCGCCCTTTTGAGGCTTCCAACTGGTTCCCGTAAAGGACCCCTTGGAAGTAGATAGTTGTTCCCGAAAGGGTTTGCGCCATCCAACAGGACAATATCCAGGTCCCTTTGGAGCTCCATGTGTTGAAACCCGTCATCGAGAATAAGAAAATCTGATCCCAGCTCTTCACACGCGAGGATTCCTCCCCGATATCTCTTGTTCGAAACCATGACCGGGATATGGGGAAGGCGCTTTGCCAGAAAATACGGTTCATCACCGCTGGCAATGGGGTCGGATTTAACCTCCTTGCCATCAGACACCACCAGGACTTCTCCCTTGAATTGACCTCCATACCCCCGCGAAAGGACTGCCGGCCGATATCCCTGTTTCAACGCCCAATTGGCGATCATTTCCACAGCCGGGGTCTTTCCTGTTCCCCCTGCGGTCAGGTTCCCGATGCTGATGACGAACGCGGGAAGGCGACGAGATCGGAAAATGCCCAAACCATAGGCATGAAGCCGGATCCCTACCCCCATACCATAGAGCAGGGATAAACCAGTCATGAATATCCTGAAAGGGTCTTTTCGGCTGTCGCGGTGTAACCCAGACCAGTCGTATCCTTTCACCCCCAACGGGATCCCTCCCTCTCCTGTGTCAGGAATTGACCAATTTCAGCCACGACGCGTGTCAGAGCCCCTCTGTTTCCGAGAACAAATTCTTGCGCACGTTCTCCCATCTCCTTGCAAAGGTCTTGTTCTTGTAAAAGGCGCAAAATTGCCTTCTCCAATTTCTCCTCATCCTCAATTTTCCACCCGCCTCGCGCGCGAATAATTCCCTCAGACATGCGCACAAAATTCTCCGTATGTGGCCCAAAGAGAACAGGACACCCGAAACTCGCCGGCTCAAGGAGGTTGTGGCCCCCAAAGGGTACCAGGCTCCCCCCTACAAAGCTGATTCGAGCGAGCCCGTATATACTGCCCAACTCCCCCAAGGTGTCCACAATCAGCACATCGTACTCCCCGTGATGATTCGGGATCTTCGTTTTGAGCGTGGCAACAAATCCTTTGTCTCGTGCAAGTTTTAGAATCTCATCGGCACGCTCGATCTTTCGAGGGGCAAGAAGCAGATGCAGACCGGGAAATTTTTCAAGAACCCTCTTAAATGCGCGGAGCAGGATTACCTCTTCGCCCGGATGGGTGCTCCCTGCCACAAGGACACTGCTCCCTTTTGATATTCCCAATTCTTTCATCCACCGCGCCCGTTCTGTATCCTCCATGGGGGCCCAAGGTCGGTCAAACTTGATATTTCCGGCTGTGTGTATCCTTTTTCTATCAATACCAATGGCGATAAGACGGTCCCGATCCAGATCGGTTTGCATCAGGCAGATGTCAAAGAACCCATACATCTTCCGAGCCAGGAATGAGAATTTCTTATAAGATGCATACGTCTTCGGGGATATTCGTCCGTTTACGAGGAGGCACTTTACCTTCTTTTTCCTCACGGCGGACAGAAGGCCCGGCCAGATATCTGTCTCAATCAGGACAAAAACCGCGGGATGGATATAGAGCAGCGCTCGACGAACGGACCACCAGAAATCCACCGGCATGGGGATCAATGTCTTCACCTTCGCCTCGATTTCTTCCCTGGCAAGGGCAATACCCTGGCGGGTCGTTGCTGAAAATACGATGTCATTTTCGGGGTATTTTTCCCTGAGAACATCTATCAACGGAATCGCCGACATAACTTCACCAACAGACAATGCATGCACCCAGATGGGTTGGTGAAAAGGAGCGATGCCCTTCAAGCCAAGGCCCAGTTTTTCCCTGATCTTTTTGCCCCGCATGAAAGGGAAGAAAGGAATCGCCACCAGGACAATGCACGAAAAGACGATATGGTAGAAAATCAAAAGGATAATCATTCCGGGCGCACGCATCCTCCTCTCAGGTTTCTGCTGTTTCCCCCACGGGGAGTTCAATGATAAATTTTGTCCCTTTCGGCATATTGTCTTCCACGCGAATAAAACCATTATGTTCGGAAATGATGCTGCTCACGATGGCCAAGCCCAGCCCGGTCCCCTGTTTTTTCGTTGAGAAGTACGGTTCAAAAAGACGGAGCTTGTTTGCTGCCGGGATCCCCCTGCCGTTATCGGCAACCACAATCTTCACCATTTGGAGTTCCTGTTCATACGACAGCATGATTACAATTTTCCCCGCTTTTTCAACGGCAGCAATGGCATTGTCCAAAAGATTAATCAAAACACGCTTCATCTGTTCCCTGTCCAAATGGAGCATCGGGATTCCATTTGTGTCCTGAAATTGAATACGGATCCCCTTATGTGCCTCGCTGTAGAGGCGCACGATCTCACGAATAATCTCCCGAATATCTCCGGGCAAAAGCTTTGAAGTGGGCATCCTCGCGAAGGTGGAAAACTCATTTACAAGGGCCTTTATTTCTTCCACCTGATTGATAATCATCTCCGTGCATTCCCGGAAAATCTTGCCATCCTCTTTTTCCAGCCGGGCCCCATATCTTTTGTTCAAACGCTGTGCCGACAATTGGATGGGGGTAAGGGGGTTCTTGACTTCGTGGGCAATCCGCCTGGCCACCTCTCGCCATGCCGCCATCCTCTGCGCCCTTTGGATTTCACTTAAATCTTCAAAAACAGCAACCAGGCCCAGGTAATTTCTCTGATCATCACGCAACACATTCAGGGAGACGAGAAGAGGCAAGCTTGTCCCCCCTGCCCGCAACCGGATTTCCTTCCTGAGAAATCCTTTCCTGAAAAGTTTCTTTTCCGTAACAAATTGTTCAGTGATCCGAATATACTCGCTTGACAGCACCTCCTGGTAATGTTTCCCGATAATATCCTGCGCTCGAATATTCAGCATTTGTTCTGCAGATTTATTAATGGTGAGAATCCTTCCCTCCGGATCCGCTGAGACAACGCCCGCCCCAATATTCGCGAGCACAATTTCCATGTAAAGCCTTCTCTGCTCCAGCTCAATGTTGCTCCTCACGAGTTCCCGGTGTGCCCGTTCCAACCGTTCCTTTCCGGTCTTGAGATCCAGAGTCATTTTATTAAAGGATTGGACCAGGAGCCCCATTTCATCTCTGGAAACGATGTCAATGGAGAAGTCATAATCTCCTGAAGCAATGCGGTTCGTCCCCTCAGCCAGTTCTTTTATAGGTACGGTTATCTCCTGAGAGAGGTAAAATCCAAACCATATTGATGAGAAGATAATCAGGAGCGTAACGATCGAAAGGGTGATCATGTGACTGATTTTGATAGGACGTTTGAGCATCTTCAGTTGCCGGTATTCCTGGAGACCCCTGGATATGGCCTTGAGGCGGTTGACAAACGCACCTGGAACGAACTTCGATGCGAACACAAGTCCTACAACAGCCTTGGATTCTGTTCTTGAAAATATGGGAATAATCCCGATAACCAGGTCTCCATGGGTTGAGGATTCAATGTAGGGTGTCTCATCCCCTTTCTCAACTGTCTTCCGGAGAAGGTCCACACCAGCCCCCCTGAACGTGCTCAGATCGACCGATCTGTTTTCAGAACCGCAACGAAGTTTGAGATTTCCGGAAAAAACCTTCAAGGAAGCAAGGTGATATTCCTTCCTCTTTTCGTGGATAAATTTTTCCAGGTCCCCTTGCTTTGAAACCAGCATGTAACCTTCATAAGTTATGACCCGGCTTACGTTGTTCCCTAAAGCGAAGATGTCATCGGTCATTCTCTTGTAATAATCGCGCCCAACTTCAAGAGAATTCTTCAGTGACTGTTCGATCTGGAGATGGAACCAGTATTCGATGGATGTAGATATGAATTGAACAGACACGAAAAATAATATAATGGTGGGAAGCAGTGACAGCGTAATAAAGGCCAGGACGAGTTTCGTCCTGAGCTTTGCACCCATGATTTGTTTTTTTCTCTCAAAAAAGAGTTTTACCAGGTTTCTCACAGAGAGAAAAAGGAGCAACAAAAGTAAAATAACATTTATGTTGATAAGAACGAAGATCATGATATTGCTGGAAAGGGGGAGTTCGAGCCCAAGGTCGAAAACCCGGGTGCCCGCATAGGTCAACAGGGAAACCACCGCGGCAAGGAAAACGATTAGATATCTTTCCCTGCGTTTTCTCTTCTGATCCCGCTTCTCTGCTTCTTGGTAATTCTTCATCACTTACTTTTGCGCTCTTGGGCAGGAATATTCCTGTCAATATCAATAACCGAATTCGACCGTGTACCAGTCGGTCTCAAAATTCCACAACGAGAGAAAAAACAGGACATAATGCAAGTGAAACGGTAATTCTATTCTGTCAAGCTGGGCCATCATCCGCACCCTGTATCGATTTTTCTTTTGAAGTCTTGAAAGCTTTGTGACGTCCAGACCAACAATTTCACTCATCAATTCCTTGGCCTTTTCGAAGTCTTTGACTGATATTGCTTTCCCTTTTTTTTCATTGAGGGTGACCACGTATGTCTTCTTGAGATTGTCATATCGAATAGTATGGCTGACTCTCAAGTCGGCAATTTTCTTGTCCAGGGCATAGTCCTTCTCTTCAAAAAGCTGGACAAAAAAATTGAAGGTAGTGGGGATTCCATTCTGAATAGCCTTAATCATCTGGGGTGTGAAACAATCTCTCACGTTGAAGTAGACGAGCAGGTCATCTCTCGTGTTGGTCACCACGATACCCTCCAAACGGGCATCCTGTGCCCGTGAAGAAATCTCCAATGCGGGTATCAAGATAAAGAGGATGAGCGAGATCCAAGCAAATTTTCTATTTTGGCGCCGCATCATCGTCATCTCCCTGTTGCATCCTCCTCATATTCGCTGCTCAGGACCTGATCCTAGGATTGAGCCACCCTGCCTTGGTCATACGCTCTGTAAAAGAGAAAAGCCAACCATTGCTCTGGCAGAATTATTTGACCTTGAAACAAGACTCTTCGTATCAGTGCGGCCGCTTTTTCCGACGGGCTGTTTCATAAGATTGATGCAGGTATGATAGTGAACGCTCTGCTGAATTGCAAGCGGTAACTCCCCGGAGGAACAGGAAGCCGCAACAGGGGAAAGGATGAAAAATGACGAGAAAATAAAAACGGCAGACTTCTCATTCCTTGAATGACGAAGACTGCCGTTCGGCTAATGAAAGGCAAATGAAATTCAGGCCGGCATGGCGTCAATGCTCCCGAAAGCAGGTATTTTTACCTGATTCTTCGTGCATTCGTCGGGGTTCTTGAACGTGACAACCTCCCAGCATTTTCTTTCATTCATAAGACTTCTAAACATCTGGTGATTCAAAAAATGGCCTGATCTTTTCACCACGAAATGACCGATAACGGGATATCCGATGATGGAGAGATCACCGATAAAGTCCAGGATCTTATGCCTGACAAATTCATCTTTGAACCGTAGCCCATCTTCATTCAAAATCTTGAAATCATCCAGCACAATGGCGTTGTCAAGCGACCCTCCACGGGCAAGCCCGTTGTCTTTCAACATCTGTATATCTTTCAAAAACCCGAAGGTTCTTGCTGTGCTGATTTCACGAATAAAGTCCCTGCCGGAAAACCGGAGTTCGTATTCCTGCCTTCGCAGCAGAGGATGGGGAAAATCAATAAAATAGCTTATCTTGAGTTCTTTTGAGGGCTTGATACACACAGACCTGTTTCCGTCTTTTAGCTCAAAGCGTTTCCTGATCACCAGGAATTTCTTCGGTGCCTTCTGCTGGTTGATTCCAGCACTTTTTATTAAATAGACAAAAGGGGCTGAACTCCCATCCATAATCGGCACTTCGGCGCCATCTACCTCAACGACGGCATTGTCAATACCGAGGCCGTAAAAAGCCGCCATCAGATGCTCTACTGTTCCAATTCTGCAGCCATTCAATCCAATGGTTGTCGCCAGCATCGTATCCGCAACCTGATCAAACCGCGCCTTTACTGTGGGGTGTCCTGAGATATCTGTCCGACAAAACTGAATTCCTGTATTGGGAGAGGCTGGGCGGAGAACAATCGTGCTCTTTTCCCCGGAATGGAGGCCGATGCCCGTGCATTTCACTGCTTTTTTCAACGTTCGCTGTCTATAGTCCACTGCGAGCTCCTAGATTATTTTTCACAACACCTGACTGTTAAGCAAGGAGCATGCCAAACATCCCAGGCCCATTTTCACCAACGCTATGTATATGATTTGATTATATCTTTGCTTAAAATACTCAAAATTATTTTCACATAGAACAAAACAACGCGAGGTATCGTGGCAAAATAAACACATATTTTCAGTCGCTCTTATAAAAAAAGCTCCTTTTTCCCTGTTTACTGCAGCAACTTTCTTCGGATTTGTCACTCTTGGCTTGAAAAACAATGTCAGGTATACTACGTTCACGGTGAACTGAGAATCAGATTTCTTTTGAGGAACCCCATGTCGTTTTCATTCAATTCAAGAAAAATATGCCTCCCTTCCCGCATAGCTGCTTTTGTGCGGGTTCTTACCGCCATCATTGCCTTTACTTTCCTTTCACTGCTTTTCGCATGCCATCCAACACTGACCAAAGAGGCGAGCAGGTCTGCAGAAGCCCTCAGCAAAGTTCATTTTTTCTATCCGCAGTTTGCGGACGACATGGATCTCGATTCCCTTGCTGCAGCCGTTGATCGGAACCTACTCTATCTCGATCGACTGCCGGAAGACTATCTCTTCTCCTATGGGGACGCCACGTTCACCCGCGAACAGGTTCTGGAAACCCAGGAGGCACTCATGGACCTCCTGTCCCAAGGGAAACAAGTCCATCAACTGAACCGTGAAATCAGAAAGCTTTTCTGGATCTACAGGGCGACTGGACGCGCCGGCAACAACAAAGTCCTTTTCACAGGTTATTTTGAGCCAACCTTTGAGGCCAAGCTAATTCCCGACTTGACTTTTCGGTATCCAATATACCGGAAACCAAAGGACCTTATCAAGATTAACCTCTCCCGTTTTCGGGAAAAATACAGGGGAGAGAGCATCGTGGGTCGTCTCGACGGCGATTCCATTGTGCCCTACTACACCCGGCTCCAGATTGAAGCGCAGAAGGTCCTGGGCGGGAGAAACCTGGAAATCGCATGGCTGAAGGATCCTGTCGATGTTGCGTTTCTGCAGATCCAAGGCTCCGGCCGATTGATCCTCCCCGGGAACAAAAGCATTTGCGTCGGCTACAGCAGTTCAAATGGTCACCCCTACCGGAGCATCGGGCGATACCTGCTCGACAACGGTCTCCTTGAAAAAGAACAAATATCCATGCAGTCCATCCGGAGCTTTCTTGCCGCCCACCCATCCCTTGTGCAGGACATCCTGAACTACAACCCATCGTATGTCTTCTTCAGGATCCTTGACAAAGGTCCCCTCGGAAATATCGGCGTCCCCTTGACACCTGGACGGTCCATTGCCCTTGATTCAAGATTATTTCCAAAGGGAGCCTTGGCTTTCATCTCCTGCCAGAAGCCTGCGATTGATGGAACTGGTACCATTGTGGGATGGAAAACATTTTCGCGCTTTGTTCTGAACCAGGACACTGGAGGGGCCATACGTGGTGCCGGGAGAGCTGACATATTCTGGGGGAGCGGCCACTATGCCGAGATTGCCGCCGGCCATTTGAAACACGAAGGCGAACTTTATCTCTTGATCAAGAAACCCGAACGCTAAACGTTTTCTGTTTCACCTGAATGAAGTGTACTTTCAGCAAATGTTCCAGGGATACAGGCTATGTCTTTTTTCTTCGTGACCGGCGGGAGGGCTTCGTATTTTCGTGGCTTATCTATGGGGGAAACCGCAACCAGGTCCTCAGGACGTTTTTTCCTGAGGACTGGAATGCAGAGGGGGCAAAACTCCCCCGTAGATAAGTCACTGAAAATACCAGCCTGGGAGACTCGTCATCGAAGAAAAATGGGCATAGCCTGTTCTGACTTTCACAAATCCTTCAGTTTCAAAGTACGCAAAAACCGGAATAACCAGAAATTATATGGAAAGTTTGGAAAAATCGGCGATGCTCAAGAAAAGTCCAGCCAACTCCTGGAGCAGTCCGATACGATTTTGCCGAAGGGCCGGTGAGTCCTTTGTGAGAATTTCAACCCCGTCGAAAAATTCATCTACCGGACTTTTCAGGCGCGCCAGGACGTCCATTGCCTCTGCATAACGGTTGCTGGAAATGGACGACTTCATGCCCTCACTGACCTCCTGGTATTGCCTCCAAAGCGCCCTTTCACACTCCTCCTGAAAAAGATCAGGGTCTACCTCATAGGTTCTCTTCTCTCGCTTCAGCATATTGATAATTCGCTTGAATGTGAAGGCAAGAGCTTCAACTCCGACCGATTCCAGGGCATAACCCCTGACCTGCTCGATTCGCGGTTTGACAAGGTAGATGTAATCGAATCCCGTGGATATGACTGCATCAATGTACTCGCTTTCGAACCCGTTCCGGAGCATCAATTGTTTGTATCGTTCCCTGAAAAACTGAAGCACCTTGTCTGCGGCGGGCCCCATTTCAAAGGTTAAGCTCCGCTTCAAAATAGAGAGACTCTCCATTATGAATCCAACCAGAGATAGATCCCACGCGAACGTTTCAAGAATCCTGAGGATGCCGATAGCGTGCCGCCTGAGAGCATAGGGGTCAGCCGTTCCTGAAGGTTCCATCCCAAGGACAAAATAGCCGCAGATCGTATCCATCCTGTCCGCAAGTCCTACAATCGCCCCGATCTTTGAATCCGGAAGCTTTCCGCCTGCCCTGTCCGGGAGATAATGTTCATGAATCGCCGTGCAAATCTCTTCCGGATATCCTTCCAATCTGGCGTATTCTCTCCCCATGGTGCCCTGGAGCGAAGGGAATTCGGTGACCATTTGGGTCTCAAGATCACATTTGCAAAGTTCCGCAACAGTCCTGATATCATCCAGTTGATCGGGAAGGACCCTGTTTCCAAGAAATTCTGCCAACTCGGTAAAGCGCATAACTTTCTCGTATGATGTCCCCAGTTGAGCCTGGAATATGACCCTCTTCAGATCATCGAGACGGGAGCCGAGAGGACGCTTCCTGTCCTCTTCAAAAAAGAAATCAGCATCTGAAAGCCTCGCCCTGAGAACCCGTTCGTGCCCTGTTTGCACAATCATTTCATCTCTCGCCAGGGTGTTATTAATGGCCACGAAATTTGGCATCAAACCTCCTTCGCTGCTATAAACCGCGAAATATTTCTGATGCTCCTTCATGGGTGTTATCAGGATCGGGGCCGGAAGACGGAGAAACGCTTCATCGAAACGGCCGCAGATCGCCGAAGGATACTCCACCAGATTGGCTACAGTCGACAAAAGCTCGGGGTCCTGTCCGGGTTTTCCCCCAACCTCCCGAGCTACGGCCTCGATCTTTTCCTCAATGAGTTTCTCGCGTTCTTCTTGATCAATGATGACGAAGCCTTTTTTCATCGCCTGGAGATACTCATCGGTATTGGAAACCCGGACAGCATCCGGTGCCAGAAAGCGATGCCCGAATGTCATGGTATCCGCCTTGATCCCGGCAATAGTAAAAGGGATTATTTCACCGTCAAACAATGCCAGGATCCAGTGTATTGGACGAACAAAGGAAAATCCCACGCTTCCCCACCGCATGGTCTTGGGCCAGGGAATCCGTTCCACCACCTTCGGCAAGATCTCGGCGAGGATTTGACCCGTAGATTTTCCTGCAACCTGCCGTTTGACATAAAGATATTCCCCCTTTGAAGTTGTGGTGGTGGAAAGCTCGTCAATGGAGACACCTTGCTTTTTCGCGAAACCTTCAGCGGCCTTTGTGGGATGTCCATCCTGATCATATGCCACCGACTTTGGAGGCCCGGTAATTTCCTGGCTCATATCCTCCTGTTTTTGCGGCAGACCCCTTCCTACGAGGATCATTCGACGTGGGGTGCCATAGACATGGAGTGGGGTATCCATCTCAATCCTGCTCTCCTTGAGCATTTCAAGAGTCAAGTTCAGGAAGGATTTCAGCCCGTTTGCCAGATACCCTGCTGGGATTTCCTCAGTTCCAATTTCCAGTAAAAGTTCGCCGTTCATTTCTTCTATCCTGTTTCAGTCATTCATTTGAGGTTGTTTAGGCTGTAGCCTGTTAGACTGTTAGGGGTCTACCAGCCGGTATCTGCTTTGATTTCTTCATCAAGGGGTATCCAAGTTCTTCCCTTTGCGCCAGGTAGTTCTTCGCAACCTGCCTGGCAAGGTGCCTGATCCGATCAATGTACTGTGATCTCTCGGTCACACTGATCGCACCCCTTGCATCCAGTATATTGAAGGTATGAGAGCATTTCAGGCAGTAGTCATATGCAGGAAGGACAAGGCCTTCCTCGCTCAAATGAGTGGACTCGCTCTCGTACATATCGAACAGCCCCAAGAGCATATCCACATTGGCTTTCTCGAAATGGTATACGGATAGTTCCCATTCTCCTTTCTTGTGGACATCCCCGTAGGTTATTTGTTCGTTCCACGCCAGATCGTACACATTTTCCTTTCCCTGCAAGTACATGGCGATTCTTTCAAGCCCGTAGGTAAGCTCTACCGAGATGGGATCCAAACGGACACTTCCAGCCTGCTGGAAATAGGTAAACTGGGTGATCTCCATCCCGTCAAGCCACACTTCCCAACCAAGACCCGATGCGCCAAGGGTGGGAGATTCCCAATCATCTTCGACAAAGCGGATATCATGGTCAAGAGGGTCTATCCCGAGCGCTTTCAGACTGTCCAGATAGAGATCCTGGACCTCCAGGGGTGATGGTTTTATGATGACTTGATACTGGTAGTAATGACAGAGGCGGTTTGGGTTTTCACCGTACCTGCCGTCTGTGGGTCTCCTGGACGGTTCCACGTAGGCCACTGCCCATGGCTCAGGGCCCAGAACGCGCAACAGGGTTGCCGGATTGAAGGTCCCCGCTCCCACTTCCAGGCCGTAAGGTTGCTGCACAACACACCCTTTCTCTGCCCAAAAGGCTTGCAGGGATGAAAAAAGTTCTTGAAAGGTCATCGGTGCCTCCAGCTCATCGGACTCAACAGGGCCGAAACCCGGATCTTAAATGAATTCTGATTCAGGGAATGCAGACTAACACCGCGGAGCGGCGATGTCAAGATGGCTTGGGCTTGCGCCATTGGTTTACATCCCTTATTCGCTTGTGATAAAATCCTGTCTATCGAAAACCTCAAAGCGGATCTTTTCATGGAAGCTGATTTCAGTCTCGCAAGAGAGCGCATGGTAAAAACACAACTTATTCCCCGGGGAATCAAAGCTCGCCGGGTCCTTGCGGCCATGAAAAAAGTCCCGAGGCATCACTTTGTTGAAGAAGCTCTCTGGGGAGAGGCATACAATGACCACCCTTTGCCCATAGGACATAAGCAGACCATTTCCCAGCCGTACATCGTAGCGCTCATGACCGAGGCACTTGAGCTGGCCGGCAACGAAAACACCTTGGAGATCGGCACAGGAAGCGGTTACCAGGCTGCCATTCTGGCAGAGCTCAGCCATAAAGTTTATACTGTTGAAAGAATACGACCGCTGATGACGACGGCCAGGGCTACCTTGGCTGGCCTCGGATACACAAATATCCTCTTCAAGGCCTTTGACGGGACTCTTGGCTGGGAAGAGTATGCACCATATGATGCCATCATGGTGACTGCAGGGGCTCCCAAAATCCCCGAACCGCTCCTTGAACAACTGGCAATAGGAGGCCGGCTCGTCATTCCCGTCGGAAATCGCTTCACCCAGGAGATGATACGAGTTACTCGCAAAGAAAAAGAGGTTTTCACTCGGAAAGAATTCGGCGGATGCAGATTTGTTGATCTTATCGGGACCCATGGATGGAAATCATAGTCTGTGCGCTTCTTTTGAATGCCTCCCCTCTCAGAAATCCCCTTGCTATTCCAGACAGTTGCCCCAATCAACCGCAGCTGGAATAGTGAAGAAACCAGCTATTCTGATTCCTGCCTTCTCACTTCCAGCCCGCATTTCTCACGGGTCTTCGTAGCGAGGTGGTGGAGAGTCTCATGGATAGCAAGTTGAGCTTGCGAAATCCCGCTATCGGGAGCGCGCGATGAAAAATGGATGAAGGCCACTATCAGTACGTCGAAGTCATTTTTCGAGCACAACGCAGGAGACATGGGGCTATCCGCCGCCACAGTCCCGCGCATCGCGGGATGAGAAATGCGGGCTGGCTCCCGAGGCATAAAATTGCTCAAGTCCAGGCAGGTCCATTCCGATGAACATTTGTGAGGAATGGACACGAATGCTCATGCTTTGAAGGCATTTGGAGAGGGAGAAAGAGGGCCAGGATCCAGTCCAATGGAATTCACTATTCTCATAGTTGATGATGACACAAGCCTGTTGTCTGTACTACAAAATTCATTTAACGAAAACAATCAGCATGTTACCGTTTCTTCAAATGGTCTGGATGCCATCGAAAAGTGCAAAGCAAATGGTTATGACCTCATTATTACAGATATCATGATGCCCGGCGCCACCGGCCTTGAAGTGCTGAGCGCGGCAAAAATGATTAATCCCAACACTCTTGTCATCTTGATCACCGGTTTTGCTTCTCTGGAAACAGCAGTGAAGGCAATCCGGGAAGGAGCTTACGACTACATTACCAAGCCGTTTAGGCTGGAGGAAATAAGGATCGCGGTGAAGAACGCTCTGGAGAATGTTCATCTGTTGCGGGAAAATAGGAGGTTGATGCTGGAATTAGAGGAGGCCTACCAACAGCTCCACTTTGTCAAAAGGATCATGGCTTCCCACAATACCATGGCTTCAAAGAGCCGCTCATTTTCGTCCGGGACTGCCCAGGGCAAAACACTTATTGGGGGAGATGTCCTTTCCCACCACCTGATGGGCACCAAGGGAATGGGTGAGCTCGCGTTGATTTCAAGTCTCGAGCGTTTGTCCCATTTAAAAGCAAAAGGTCTTCTTTCTGAAAAGGAATTCGAATTATGCAAATCGAAGCTGTTGCAAGATCGGCAGTAGAAACTCACGGTGGTCTTGGATCGCTGAAGGTCCTCGTGGTGGATGACGAAGCCAGCATCCGGGAGGCCCTTGAATCCTATCTCTATCATCTCGGTGTTCCAACCGTTCATACCGCCCAAAATGGAAAGATTGCCCTTGAGGCGCTGAATACAGAAAAATATGACTACCTTTTCATGGACCTCATGATGCCTGAAATGGACGGCATGGAGCTTCTCCAAAACCTGGAAAGCAACGGACGGCCCATGAGCATCATTGTCATGACCGGCTATCCTTCCATGGAGAAAGTCATCGAGGCCATGCGAAACGGGGCCTCTGATTTTCTGATAAAACCCTTTCGTCTCCAGGACCTGAAGATCTCAATGGAAAGGGTCCATCGCCTCCATAAGCTAGCCAAGAAAAACTGGTTGTTGAAAAGGCAACTGGAACAAAAACGCCAGGTAGAAAAGCTGAATCAGGAACTTCAGACGAAAATACGGGAAAAAACCCTCTTGTACAACATCATTGATTCTCTCTCCAAGGTGAACAATTCTGATGATCTCTATGAATATCTCATCAATAAAGCTCTGGAGGTTTGTGATGCTACCAAGGCTTGTTTTTTTCTTTACGATCAAGAGAAAACAGATCTCATTGCCCTTTCCCAGAAAGGATTAGACTCTGTCCATCCCGGTTACAGGGTTCATCTTGATCCTGACAAACAAACAAGCAAGCGCATATCCCTCGATTTCGTAAAAGAACATTTCTCGGTAACACATACCCACGGTTTTTCCGTTGATTCCCCCTCATATTCGCCGGATCTCCTATCCGTCCCTTTTCACATCCGCAGTGAGCTTTTTGGCGTGATGCTCATCGGGGAGAAAGGCAACGGAGGAACCTTTTCCCAGGAAGATCAGTCCCTCATGAATTTTCTTGCGGAGCGGACCGCCCAGAATATCGAGAATCTGGCCCTCTATGACAGCCTGAAGGAAAATCTCTTTGCCACACTTGGCACGCTGGTCAGTGCCATAGAGGCACGTGACCCTTACACACGCCAACACTCTCAGCGCGTAACACAGATGGCGCTGCGTATTGCCCAGGCCATGGATCTCCCCTTCGAGGACTGCAGGCGACTCGAATCGAGCGGCCCTCTTCACGATATAGGCAAGATAGGCATTGATGATCATATCCTGAAAAAACCGGGTCGTCTTACGGACGAGGAATTCAAGAATATCCAGGCTCATCCTCTTATTGGGGTACATATTGTATCTCCTCTCGGCCTAGACGAACAGGAACTTGCGGTTATCAGACACCACCATGAGCGATGGGATGGAAAGGGATACCCGGATGGGCTGAAAGGAAAAGATATTCCCTTGCTGGCCCGGATTTTATCAGTAGCGGATGCCTTTGATGCCATGAACTCCGATAGAGCTTATCGGGAAGCCCTTCCTTTTGAACACTGTCTTGAGGAATTGGTGAAAAATAAGGGGGCCCAATTTGATCCGGAAGTGGTTGACGCGGCACTGCCTGTTCTCAAACCCTATACCTGGGAAGAATCAATGCCACCACCAAAACTTGTGGCATGAGGAAATATCTGATATCCTTTTTTGCTTTGCGGCTGCTTACTATTTTTATTGCAATTGATATTGATTTATGCTTTTTTCAACATGAGGATTCCAACTGGCTGAAAGCGAGAGGCTCCATCCCAACATCTCTGATATGCGGATGGGCGTAACCAATATTGCAGACATTGGGGGAAAAAGATGAACCCTGAAAACCAGCGTGAATATCTGCGAACCGATGTGCTTATATCTGCTCGATTACAAGCCTTGACTCAGGAAGAGTTGACCCTGCTCGAACTAGGAGATGCCAATAGTGTTCTCGAGGGCAACGTCTTTTCCAGCCCCATTGACGAAATCATTGATCAGGTGCCGACAGGGTCAAAAGAAGAAACCCTTTACCGCTGCCTGAAAATGATGGACAAAAAGCTCAATTTCGTTATTGAGCAAATGACCACCCCGTCTGATCAGCCAGGCAGATCATTGAACGACGTTGTGGAGCTCAGTGGATCAGGGCTTAAATTCCTGAGTGAAATTCCCTATCCTGAAGGCACCCTCTTGAAAATGGACCTGATCATGCCCGGAACATTTGAGTTTAAGGTAACTATGATCGCAAAAGTTATCCGCACAGACACATTGGAGCACATGAAAAAAGGAGACACTGAATTGTTCTCCGTAGCTGTTCATTTTGCTGAAATCGATGAAAAGGCAAGAGATGCCATTATCGAAACCATATTCAGAAAACAGAGAAAATTAATCCGGCTGGAAAAAGAGAAAGAGGGGGAATGAATGGAATCGCTCCAGGTATCCGTGGACGAGCTCGCTCACCTCTGCCACCTTGCCTCGCTCGGGAAACTACTTGGAGGGCTCATTCACAATCTCAATAGCCCGCTGCATAGCCTGGGAATGCAGATGGACGTCACGCAGCATTTCATCCTCAAGAAAACAGACAGCAGCGATGACCTCTTGGAGAAGCTCTCGGCACGCCTCGTGCAGATGAATAATGAACTTGAAAACTTGAACAATCAGATCAGGATCGCGGGGATGCGAGCCGACCTCATGGAATTTCCCCCTGAAAGACTTGACATCAATCATTTTCTTCATCAAGAGGTGCAATTTCTAAAAACAAACCTCTATTTCAAGCATAACGTTGAAACCACATTGGAATTGTCCCCATCGCTCCATGCGATAACTGCCCCTCCCCTGCATTTCGGCCTTGCTATGGCTCTCTTTCTCGAAAGACTGGTCGAAGAGCTCGAAAATCTCAAGAGCAGCGTCCTTTTCCTCGGTACCAGTGCAGAGGAAGAACATCCTGTCATCGCTATTCGGATGGATAATACCGCGCTCTCGCAACCCTTCCGTGATACCCTGGAAATGAATCCCAGGGATCCCCTGCCAATATCGGAGATACCGGGAGAGATGAATCTCTTCATCTCTGTTCTGTTGTTAAGAAACGGGGGAATCCAATTGGAAACAGAATTGAATAATCAGAGCACATCCGTCAAACTCCTGTTTCCCCACGAAAACGGTACGGCATAGGCAGTCAGGAGTAATCCCCCCGCCTGAATTTCGCCACTTCTGTACCCACCGCGAGATCTAATTCAGAAACGATCCCTTTCAATTCTTTGTCTATGTTTCCATTATTCTTAAGATCACGGAGCCCCTCCATTTTCTCCTCGAGATGGGTTACGAGTGGCTCCAAAGATGCTGTCTTAATTGAGGAATCCTCGAGTTTTTTCGTGTAGAAGCCGGTGAGGTCCAGCATAGATTCAACTTCTTTCATAACCTGTGCGCCTGAGGGAATGGGATTTTGTCCTTCGATATCCCGGATCAATTGAGCCGGCGCTATGATTGAGGAAGCTCCTGGTGAATTCATGGAAGCAGGTTCTGCAGTTTTCCCGTCCCGTTGTTCCATCGCCTGACTCATCACTTCCTGGAATGCACCTTTCGTCTTCGATTTTTCCGCTCTTGTCCCGTTTATCCCAGGCATCATTGAACCATTTGCATCGGAAATTTTCATTTTTCTTCTCCTCTTCTGGTCTTTCCAGGGAACCACACTTCCTGTTTTCTGTCACCTGCTCAAGGAAGATTATCTTACCATCTCTCCTCTTGGATTTCCGTTGGTTCTTTGTCATTGCTCTTCTTTGCAAAAATGCTGCCAATAACAGCATTCAACTGAACTGAAAACGCTCGCTTAACGTAAACCTACAACGGAGGCTCCTTTCGCGTTAAGCATAGAATTTAACCCGCATTTCTCACCAATCCCGCGAAGCGCGGGACTGTGACGGCGGAAAGTCCCATGACTATTGCGTTGAGCTTGAAAAATGACCTCGACGTACTGTGAAAGTACGCCTGCGATCATTTTCCTGCACGCGTCTTCTATTCACGGGACTCTCCACCGTCTCGCGACAAAGATCGGTGAGAAATGCGGGTTAACCACCGTCTCCAGTAGGCAAAAACTTCCGATCGGAAGGCAGAAAGAGCCCCCGTTTGAAAAACAAGTGATATGCCGAAATTATATCCTTGATCTGCCTTGCATATTACGTTAATCATTTTCTTGTATTTGTCCCTCTTTCTATGGAGCACGTATGAAAATCGCCATCTGCCAGATAGATCCTGTTATCGGAGACTTTGTATATAACACCTCTTTGATCCTGGATGCCATTGAAAAGGCAAAGGCGAAAGAAGCCGACCTGGCAGTTTTTCCTGAAATGTCCCTCATCGGCTACCCCCCGAAGGACCTCCTGGAAAAGCCTGCATTTGTCCGTGAAAACCTTGTGCAGCTCAGAGCGCTCGCCTCGAAAATAGAGGGCATTTCGGCCCTCCTGGGGTACGTGGACCGGAACCCCGGGCCAACCGGAAAAAGGCTCATCAACGGTGCCGCCCTGCTCAAAGAGGGAACCATCGCCGGGTCCGGTGGGAAGCGGTTGCTCCCCACCTATGATGTATTTGATGAAACCCGTTATTTTGAACCCGCCCAACAAAGTCTCACCTTTGAGCTGGGGGGAATGAAGTGTGGGGTTACCATCTGTGAGGACATTTGGAATATCGATGGTGTCAGCGGTATACCGAGGTATCCCCTGGACCCGGTAGCGGAACTGGTTTCAGAAAAAATTGATACTCTCATCAATATCTCTGCGTCTCCCTATTCTCTGAAAAAGGAACAGGTGCGGTTGAATATCCTCAAAAAATTGTGCGCAACACACAGAATACCCGCCATTTACTGCAACCAGGTGGGCGGCAATGATGATCTCCTTTTTGACGGCTCCAGCATGGTCCTTGACGCTCGCGGCAAACTCGTCGCACTTGGGAAGGCATTCGAGCCCGACATCTTCACCTGGGACACACATCGCCAAAATCCGCAAATTCAGAACCCATGGCTGTCGGATGAAACCGCAATACTGAAGGGATTGATCATGGGGACCCGGGACTATACCATGAAATGCGGTTTCAGAAGGGTGCTGGTCGGATTGAGCGGAGGAATCGATTCCTCCCTGGTAGCATATATCGCCGTTCAGGCGCTCGGCGCTGATAATGTATTGGGTGTCAGTATGCCATCACCATACACTTCCCTGATGAGTAAGGAAGACGCACGGCGCCTTTCTAAAAATCTGAATATTCGTCTCGAAGAAATACCTATCGGCAAGCTGTTTGACTGCTACAAGGATGCCTTGGGGGAAATATTCTCCGGGCTCCCTGAAGATGAAACAGAAGAGAACATACAGGCCCGCATCAGGGGAAACCTCCTCATGGCACTCTCCAATAAGTTTAACGCGCTTCTCCTGACGACAGGGAACAAGTCGGAATTGGCTATGGGGTATTGCACTCTCTACGGGGATATGAGCGGCGGATTGGCAATCATCTCAGACCTTCCGAAGACCTTTTGTTATCGGCTGGCAAGACACATAAACAGGGACTCGGAGATCATTCCTACCCGAATCATTTCCAGACCCCCCTCCGCGGAATTGAGACCGAACCAGACAGACCAGGATTCTTTACCGCCTTATGAAATATTGGACGAAATACTGGAGGCTGCCGTTGAAAGGAATCTCGCGCCGCAAGAAATCGTGGCCAAGGGACATGACCCTGCGGTGGTCAATGACGTCATGCGCCGGCTGTTCATGAATGAATACAAGAGACGCCAAGCCCCGCCAGGGCTCAAGATTACCTCAAAGGCATTCGGATATGGGAGAAGATATCCTATTGCCAGGGGCAAAAAGGCGTTTTAGCCCGCTTTTCTCACGGGCCTGCGTAGCGAGGCGGTGGAAAGGCCCGTGGATAAAAGGCGCGGGAAGAAAAATGGATGAAGGCGTACTTGTAGTACGTCAAGGTCATTTTTCAAGTGCAACGCACTAGCCATGGGACTCTCCGCCGCCACAGTAGATTGCCCGTGAGAAATGCGGGTTAGCCCGGGCCCTACACACGAGACAAAAAAGCCCTTTAGATTAGAGAGAGATATTCCGATTATACAACAGAAGGTTCACTGGAGAGATCTGGAAAAAGATAACCCTCTGCTTTTTCTTGGAAGACTATGACATTTAAGAAAAAAATTTTTTACTGGGCAATAGCATTGGCTGCGGCCTATTTTCTGCTCAGCTACCATTTCATATTTTTCGGAAAACGCCCCAGGCTCCTCAAAAAATCACACCTGACACTCAATTACACCTTCTTCAGTATCCAGTCGAGGCCAAACAAAAAGATCATGTCCATCGATGATCTCCGTGAGGACGGCATCGCTGATCTCCTTGTTGATGAAGGGAGAATGAGTGAAGAGGAGCGTGATTTGTTTCTCGAGCGATATGGTGGAGAATCTGAAGAGACTCCTTAAACCTCGAAATCCACCTTTATTTTGAACACCTTGACCGCAGGAAGGTTCAGAATTTCTTCCACCCCGCTCTCTTCCGCTATCTTTGCCAGTGCGGAGCGAATATACTCTCTATCTTCTGCGATAAAAGTGAACCAGACATTGTAGGTATGGTTTCTCAAGTAGTTATGGGTAACACCGGGGTATGCGTTCACCGCATCAACAAAGAGTTCCAATTTTTCTTCCGGGACTTTGGCCGCGCAGAGTGTGCTGGCAAAATTGAGGCGGTTTGAATGAAAATTCCCCCCTATCCTCCGGATAATCCCCATTTCTTTTAACTTCCGCACCCGTTCCAGCATTTCTTTTTCAGAAAGTCCAACTCTTTTCCCAAGTGCCTGGTAGGGACGTGACACCAAGGGAAAGTCTGACTGAATCTCGTTAAGAATATCTTTATCCAACGTATCCATTTTGGCTCTTCCGGCTTTTCCTGCTTTAAACCTGGCAAAATTCATGAAAACTCAAACAGGGTATGACCTTTTTTCTTCGTGACTGTTGGGAGGGCTTCGTATTTTCGTGACTTATCTATGGGGGAAACCGCAGAACTCCGCTTTGCGGAGTAAATGCGGAGTCCCGCCTATAGATCTCTATAGGCGGGACGTGGATAAGTCACTGAAAATACCAGCCCGGGAGACTCGGAATCGAAGAGAAAAGGTCATTCCCTGTTTCCCCTGTTCAGCCTCCGTGTTATACCCGTTTGGAAGGTTCGTACACGCACAGTGGTTCTTCCGCGAGAAAATCCCCCGTCGCCTCGAAGGCACGCGCTCGGCACCCGCCACAAACGCTGATGTATTCGCATCGGCCGCATTTTCCCTTGTACAGGGAAAAATCTCTCAGCTTGGTGAAAATCTCCGCATTTTCCCAGACTTTCTTGAAGGTATTCTTCCCTACGTCTCCGCACTTCAATTCCAGGTATCCGCAGGGTTGAACGATACCATCGTGACCGATGAAACAGAAGGCTGTTCCACCCAGACACCCTCTGGTCACCGCATCAAGCCCATAGGTATCAAAGGTTACCTTCTCTCCCTTTGCATGAGCTTCTTGGCGCAATATTCTATAATAATGTGGAGCACATGTTGCTTTTAGATGAATATTTACTTTATCTCTCATCCGGTAAAACCAGTGAAGCAGCTTTTCATATTCCGCGGCCTCTATTTCCTGATTCACCATCTCCCTTGCCCTGCCGGTGGGGACGAGAAGGAATAAATGATGGGCCGCCGCGCCAAGATCTACGGCCAACTGTAATATCTTCTCGGCAAGATGGGCGTTATGTCTTGTAATGGTGGTATTGATCTGGAACTCAATTCCTTGCTCTTTCAGGAGGTTAATTCCAGCGATGGCCGCATCAAATGCCCCTTCTACCTTCCTGAAGGCGTCATGTTCCCGGGCACCGGGGCCGTCAAGGGAGATACTCACACGCTTGATTCCTGACGCCTTCATCTTTCGGAGAACAGGAGGGTTGAGCAGGGTGCCGTTTGTGGCCATAACCATGCGAAGGCCAAGTTCCGTTCCATAGTCGGCAAGCTCAAACACGTCCTCTCTCAGGAGAGGTTCCCCTCCCGTAAGGATGACAATGGGACTTCCAACCTCCCGGATTTCTTCCAGGAGTTTCAGACACCTTGCAGTGGAAAGTTCTCCCGGATAGGGGCCCCTCTCTGCTGCCGCCCTGCAGTGCACACAATTCAGGTTACAACTGCGCGTGATCTCCCACGCCACCAGCCGGAGCTGATTTCCTCTTTCGGCTTTTTTCTCCATACGCAGCCCATGTATTCCCAGATACGATGACTTAATTCTTTGCGTTTATCCTCATGTATTGAAAAAGATTCTTTATCACCGAGTCACACAGGACACAGAATTTCCTTCTTTTGTCCGATCGCGAAAGCCCGATCGGACAAAAACCGTTCCACAGGCTACGAAGCCAAGTCATTCTCCTATTTTGATTTCTTCCGGATTCATTTCTATGGAACTCCGGGTCAAAATATGCTGTTTCCTCGTTTGTTCAGAATGCCTTTTTTTCTGGACAAACGAGGAAGGTTGCTCTCTGTGCACTCTGTGGCTCCGTGGTGAACAAATCAGAGCAGTTGAGCGGCCTCTTTAGCAAAATAGGTCAGGATAAGATCAGCGCCTGCGCGCTTGATGGACGTCAATGACTCCATCATGACACGCTTTTCGTCAATCCAGCCATTCAATGCAGCAGCCTTGATCATTGCATATTCACCACTCACGTTATAGGCCGCAAGCGGCACAGCACAGATTTCCCGCACACGAGAAATGATGTCAAGATAGGGAAGGGCCGGTTTTACCATGATCATGTCAGCCCCCTCAGCCAAATCCAGCTCCGCTTCCTTGAGCGCCTCAAGCCCGTTAGCCGGGTCCATCTGGTAGCTGGAGCGGTTTCCGAACTGGGGAGCAGATTCGGCTGCGTCCCGGAAAGGACCGTAAAAGGCAGAGGCATACTTAACAGCATAAGAGAGAATTCCTATCTGGTGGTACCCTTCCCTGTCAAGGCTCTCCCTGATGGCCGCGACCCTGCCGTCCATCATATCGGAAGGAGCGACCAAATCCACCCCTGCCTTTGCATGGGAAACGGCCTGTCGTGCCAGCAGTTCCAGGGTTGCATCATTGTCCACATCACCGTTCTTAATCACACCACAATGGCCGTGATCGGTGTACTCACAAAAACAGACATCAGTAATAACAACCATCTCCGGCACGGCGGACTTCACCGCAGAAATGGCTTGCTGAACAATACCGTCATCCGCCCATGACCGGCTGCCCAGGGGATCCTTGCTGTCCGGCAGACCGAACAGGATAACGGCCGGTATTCCCAGCCCTGCCAATTCGCTGATCGCAGTGACCAAGGTATCCACCGAATACTGATATTGCCCCGGCATGGAAGGGATCGGGTCTCTTGTGCCATTCCCGGGTTTTACAAACAAAGGCGCTATGAAATCCTTCACTGAAAGATGTGTCTCCCGCACCATGTCCCGCATGGCGGGAGTTCTTCTCAACCGTCGCGGCCGAATAATCATGTTATATTTCCTCATCGGTTAGATAGCAGGCAGGATCCGGCGCCCAGATGTCGCCACTCACCGCCTCGGCACGAACACGAAAATTGCCCCCGCATATATCCAGCCACTGACATTGCGCACAGCGTCCCTTGACATATTTCTTCTTATCTTTCAATCGCGCCATTAGCGGGTTGGAAAGATCAGTCCAAATCTCGCTGAAGGGTTTCTGGAGCACATTCCCAAAGGAATAGTGCCGCCAGAACTGGTCCGCATATACGGAACCGTCCCAGCTCACACATCCGAACCCCCTGCCCGAATTGTTCCCCTCGTTCATTTGAAGGAGTTCTAAGACCTCAGATGCCCTTGGATCCTTTTCTTTGACCATTCGGAGATGGACATACGGCCCATCGGCATGGTTATCCACAGTCAGGACTTCCTTCATGATTCCCCGCTCATGGAGTGCTTTTGTGCGGTCAATGATAAGATCAACTGCCCGGCGGGTTTCATCGTGGCTGAGATCCTGCTCCACGAGTTCCGATCCCCGTCCCGCATAAACCAAATGATAAAAGCAGACCCTGGGGATATCATAGGCGTCAAGAAGGTCGAAAATATTGGGGATTTCCTGGGCATTCATCCGGTTAATGGTGAAGCGCAACCCCACCTTCAACCCCACTTTCTGGCAGTTCCTGATCCCTTCCATTGCCTTCTGAAAGGCGCCTTTCTTCCCGCGGAACCGGTCATTCACCTCTTCCATGCCATCAAGGCTCACCCCGACATAAGAGAGACCGATATCCTTTAATTTCCGCGCCTTTTCCCGGTCAATAAGGGTGCCGTTGGTTGAAATGACCGCCCGCATTCCTTTGTTTACCGCGTATTTCGCAAGATCCAGAAGATCCGGCCGTGCGAGAGGTTCACCCCCGGAAAATAATACCACGGGGACTCCGAATTCCGCCAGATCATCAAGAAGGGCAAGTCCCTCTTCATGGCTCATCTCCCGTTCCCTGCTCTCCTCCACAGCCCTTGCATAGCAGTGCACGCAATGCAGGTTGCAGGAACGGGTCACATTCCAGACCACGACAGGTTTCTTGTCTTTTGAAAACTGGAGCAAATGGGCAGGCAAATCCCCTGAACGCCTCCCGTAACGGAGCGCGTCAGATGGCTCGACAGTTCCACAGTAGAGTTTTGATATTCCAATCATTGTTATCAGTCACGGACCTTGAAATTGGGTATTGGTCCACCATATTCTTCGTGATAATATTGTTTCAAAAGATCATTGACGAATTTCTCCATATTGATGATTGCCTCACCATTGATGGAAAAATGTTCAATCCCCGAACGATCTCGAACCAGCTTCAGACCATATTCAAGTTTCTTGGCGAGCTGAAATGCCAGGGTGCCCGCTTCTTCATCCTTCTCTATGGCCTGATGGATGACTTCATCAATGGCGCTGTCCTCAAAAGAAACACTGACTTCGAGTTTCTCCGGCAGAGACGCTTCCTCGATCTTTATCTGCTGATACATCGCCTTGAAATCTTCAAAAACGCTGTTAACATCAGAAATATTTTTCAAATACAATTCAGAAAGAAGTTCAATCCGTCGTTCCCCTATTTCCAGGCCGAAATTCTTGCGAAAATTTTCTGCGCTCTCGGCAATATGGGCCTGAATATTCACGAAGTCCTTCTCCTTTGCATCCTGAAACCTGGAGATAAGCACAGGATCATCGGGATTTGCCAAGAGTTTCTCCAGTTCTCCTACAGGGCTTTTTACCACATTAGAGGTCACCAGGAAGTACTTAATATCCGTCGACGGCAGGGTTTTTTCAAAGGGGATCAGCACTTTCTCAATGGCGCTCACCAATCCTCTAGCCCCTGTCTTTTCTGCGGCAGCCATCTCGGCTATCTGGTCCAGCGCTTCGGGTTCGAACTGTATATCAATGCCGTACGCCCTGAAATCTCTCCTTTTGCTGATGAGGATCGGGTTGTTCGGATTGTTCAGGATCTCCAGCAAATCTTCCTTCTTGAGTTCGTCAAAAACCACAACCACTGGGAGCCGGCCCACAAATTCCGATTCAAAGCCGAACTCGACCAAATCCTGTGCCTTTACTTCTTTCAGGATCTCCCAGGGTACCTCGGTAGACCGCACATCAGCTTCAAATCCGATCCCCTGCTGCTGCAGCCGTTTCCGAACAATTTCCGTGAGGTCGCCGAACGCCCCGCTCACGATAAACAGGATATTTTTCGTGTTGACCACGCGCTTTTCTCTTTTTCCCGTTCTCCTGTACTGCTCGATGGCCTGAATCTGGGAAATGGGATCGTGAGGGACCTTCAAATCAACGTCCGTCTCTTCCATGGGTTTCAGAAGTGCCCGCTGGACACCGCTCCGTGAGACATCATGCCCGATCAGATTCTGGGCGGAAGCGATCTTGTCTATTTCGTCGATGTAGACAATCCCATTTTCGGCCAGCTCAATATCATCGTTCGCCTCGTAAACCAGGTCTCTGACCAAATCTTCCACATCCCCGCCCACATAGCCGGTCTCACTGAATTTCGTGGCGTCTCCCTTCACAAAAGGGACGCCCAGCTTATGGGCGATCAGCTTGATGATATAGGTCTTTCCCACCCCGGTCGGTCCGATCATGAGGACGTTGTTCTTAATCATTCCAACACTGGTTTTTTTTCTCCCCTGTGACGTATTGCTATAGTACTTGATGCGATTGAAATGGGTGCAAATCTTGGTCGAGAGTACCGCTTTTGCGTCATCCTGCTTGATCACAAAGCCATCCAAGTATGCCTCCAGTTCCTCTGGAAGCAGGTCAAATTCAGGGCATTTTTCTCCGTGTCTGGTCTTCTGATCGTCGTCCATTCTTTCTTCACCAGGACGCGGGACCACGAAGGGAGAAATGACTTTTACCCTGTTCCCGTACTTCTTTGAAAGGTACTCACTCAGTTCCTTTTCAAGCTCTTTCTGGTTCGGAATCTTGGTCTGCCCTTCATTCCCCTCCAGATAGTCCTTTTTATCATCCATAATCTATCCCCTCCAAGGAGATTGAGTTCATATTAGCCTTGAGACTTATGTCTTAAACCCTTAGCCTCAGATTTGTTTGTCCCTAATTTATTGAGTTGTTTGTTACTTTTAACCTAAAGACCTAGATTCTTGTCCTGATATTTAATATAGACACTGGCTTTCAGTAATGCAAGCTTCATGTAGGATATAGGAAATCGGACTATTTCTATTGACTCATATCCCACGGGTTTATTATAAATATTCACATTGCCAGGTTCACGGGTAGAGTAGAGGCCCAAAAGCGCCTGTTCCCCATTTTTCCCTATTTCACACTTTCCCGGCTCGCTGGGGAGAAGGCTGCAGTTGAAAAGGCGGTCAGAGCAATGCTTTCAAGGTTGGAGATACGTCTCAAACAGGAACTGATGGACGCCGAAGGACAATCCATTCGGCGAAAGGCAAAAGAATATTTTGCGCTGGAAGTAAGAAATATCCGCGTGATACGGGTCCTCACCATGGAGACGTCTTTGACCGAAGAGCAATTGGAAAGGGTTCGCACCAAGCTGTTTACCAATCCGGTTACTGAAACATCTTCCTACGTGCCTCTTGCCCGGGAGTTTGACTGGCTCATTTGGGTAGGGTTTCGCCCTGGTGTCAGGGATACTGCCGGCAGCACCGCCGTGGAGGCAATTGAAGACCTCCTCCAGCTCGAATTCGGCCAGGGAGAAGCGGTGTACACTTCAAAATTATATGAAATCACGGGGAACCTTTCTCGAGAAGACGCGGAGACAATCGCGAACGAACTTCTTGCAAACGGGATCATCCAGCAATGGAAAATATATGGGAACAATGAATGGTCTCGGAATGAGGGGATCGGGTATCCAGTTCCCAAGGTCATCCTCGATCACGAACCCCAGGTAACAACCATTTCCATTGAGAGTGATGAAACCCTCAGGGAGCTTTCTGAAGAACGAAATCTGGCCCTCCATGAGAGGGATATCCCCGTCATAAGAAACTATTTCCTCAGGGAAGATGTCCGGCAGGAAAGGAAAAAGGTAGGACTTGACATTCCCACTGACGTGGAATTGGAGTATCTTTCACAGGCAAGGAGTGACCATTGCAACCACAACACCTTTAGAGGGCTTTTTCACTATCATGACCTCGATACCGATTCACGGGAGACGGTGGACAATCTTTTTAAGACCTGCATCGAACAGCCCACCCTTGACATTCAGACGAAAAAGGACTGGGTCATATCGGTCCTCTGGGACAATGCGGGAGTCGCAAGATTCGATGACGATCATTATTATGCAATCACCGGTGAGACACACAACAGCCCTTCCAATATGGAGGCGTATGGAGGTGCAATCACCGGCATCGTTGGAATTTACCGCGACCCCATGGGAACGGGTAAGGGAGCAAAGTTGATCCTGGGGCTCTATGGATACTGTGTCGGGCCGCGCGATTACAACAAGGAACTGAAGCCCCATCTTCATCCTCGGAGACTCCTGGACGGTATTGTTGAGGGAGTGCGGGACGGAGGAAACAAGAGCGGTATTCCAACGGGGTATGGGCTTCTCCTGTTTGATGAAAGCTATATCGGCAAATGCCTGGTCTTTGTCACGGCCCTTGGTCTCATGCCCGCCAAGGTGGGAAACAGATCTTCACACGAGAAAAAAACACACCCCGGTGACCTGATCGTCATGTCAGGAGGCCGGGTCGGGAAGGACGGCATCCACGGGGTGACGGCCGCGTCGGAAACCTTTTCCGAGCACACGCCTGCCGGACATGTACAGATCGGCGATCCGTACACCCAGAAGAAAATGCATGACTTCCTCATGGAGACCCGGGACGAAGAGTTGATCGAGTTTATTACGGATAATGGCGGCGGAGGTCTCTCTTCATCTATTGGGGAATCTGCTCGATTCAGCAACGGATGCCGCGTTGATCTGGACAAGGTGCCGCTAAAATACGAGGGCCTGGACCAATGGGAAATCTGGGTATCAGAATCACAGGAAAGAATGACCATAGCTGTTCATCCAAAGAACATTGAGCGATTCATGGAGCTCTCCAGAAAACATTCAGTGGAAAGCACGGTGATCGGCGAATATAACGACAACGGCGTCCTTGAACTGGACTATAAGGGGAAACCCTGCGCCTATGTGCGGATGGAATTACTGGAGTCCGATTTCCCCCAATGGGAATTCGAAGCGGAGTGGACTTCTCCTGAACGCAGGGGGCTCACAGAGCCTGTCTTCAGCGAGCCTTCCCATCAGGGGGCCCTGTTGAGAGCCATGTTATCACGGCCGAATATTTGCTCCAGGAACTGGATCCCCAGGCAATATGACCATGAAGTCCAGGGTGGCAGCGTCATTAAGCCACTCGTGGGGAAAGGGAGGGACCTCCCGAGTGACGCATGCGTGATACGGCCTGTTCTCGAATCTAAGAAAGGAATCGCGGTAGCACAGGCCGTTAACCCGTTTTACTCAGAAATTGATACCTACCACATGGTCGCCGCGACCATTGACGAGGCCGTTCGGAAGGTGCTTGCAGTGGGCGGATCCCCTGAACATCTCGGGGGGGTGGACAACTTCTGCTGGCCGACCATTCAATACCATCCCATCCAGAATCCGGACGGCAAATACAAGGCCGCCCAGCTCGTTCGAGCGAACTGGGCCCTGCGTGACTACTGTAAAGCTTTCGGCATTCCCCTTCTGTCGGGAAAAGACAGTATGTATATTGACGGCAACCTGGAAGGGCCTTTTGGCGAACGAAGAAAAGTTTCAGGGTTGCCCACACTTCTTTTTAGCGTAAGTAGTGTGATCCAGGACATTCATACCTGCGTCACCATGGAAGCCAAATTTCCGGGGGACCTTGTGTATGTGCTTGGAGAGACCCGCAACGAACTGGGAGGAAGTGAGTACTACCAGATGATGGAGGAAACGGGCCTTAACATGCCCAGGGTAGATCCCGATTTCGTGCTCCCCCTGTACCATGCCCTTGCAAAGGCGGTGCGTCAAGAGCTTGTCACCTCCTGCCACGCGGTTACCAGGGGCGGGCTCGCCGTTCACCTGGCACTGGTTGCCATGGGTGGCGAGCTGGGCATGGACCTTCACGTGGAAGACATACCCAAAGATGCCGGAATGAGCCCAACCGCGACCCTCTACTCCGAGACCGGTGGACGATTTGTGGTTACCGTTGATCCCTCCAAAAAAAATATTTTCGGCTCCCTTTTTTCAGGACTAAATATCTCCCGGATCGGGGCGGTAACCGCTTCTCACCGCTTCATCGTAAGAGATTCCCAGGGAAATCCCTTCATTGATGAAGACATCCTGGACCTGAAACAATCCTGGCAGAAACCCTTTGGAGACCTGGTATGAACCCCATAAAGGCATTGCTATTTACCGGCTATGGTTTGAACTGTGATTACGAAACCCAATATGGACTTACACTGGCCGGGGCCAAACCGGATCGGGTACACATCAACCAGGTCATCTCCGACAAAGCGCTCCACCTCGAGGATTATCATATCCTGGTCTTCGGGGGGGGGTTCAGCTGGGGAGATGATCACGGAGCGGGCGTTATCATGGCGGCCAAAATAAAACGGCGGCTCGGAGACCAAATCGCCCGATTTGTAGACTCAGACAGGCTTATCCTCGGGATCTGCAATGGATTTCAATGCCTCGTGAATCTTGGGCTATTGCCGGCATTGAACAACAGGTACGATGAACGGCGCGTTGCACTCACGTACAACGATTCAGGGAATTTTGTGGATACCTGGGTAACCTTGAAGATCAACGGCGAATCGCCCTGTGTTTTTACCAGGGGAATTCCGTCCATAGAGCTTCCCGTGCGACACGGAGAGGGAAAATTCTTTGCTGCAGAGAGCGACCTTGCCGATCTCTTTCATCAGAACCAGGTAGTGCTCCAGTATGCGGGTCCTGAAGGAAATGAAGCCAATGGGACCTACCCTTGGAATCCAAACGGTTCACTTGGAGATATCGCAGGGATCTGTGATCCTACCGGCAGAATTCTAGGTCTTATGCCCCACCCGGAGGCGTACAATCATTTTACAAATCACCCCGGATGGACCAGGGACAAAGAAACCCTGCTCCGCAAGGGAAAGGCCCTGGAAACGGAAGAGGGAAAAGGGATTCAACTTTTCAGGAACGCCGTTGAATACCTTAGAGAAAACTTTTGATGCGCAGGCATAAGGCTTCAGTCAAGAAAAAGAGGAAAACATCCTTAACCCCAATCCATGGAAACCTGAAATGAACAAATGCCAAAGCTCAAATGTCAAATGAAATCCAAATGCCTCAATGACAAAACATATTTCGCTCACCAGCCTGCTGGAACCGCGGACGATGGAGGAGCCCAAAGCACTGAGAATTTTTTGCCATTTTAGTCATTTGGTATTGGTCATTAATTTGACATTTGGATTTTGGCATTTGGCATTAATTGCGACTGCGACGGACATTTTCTGTCCTTAATTGAACGCAAGTTTGCCGATAAGCTATTTAGTCGACCCGAAGCCTAATTCACATTTCCCCTTGACCCTTTTGTCTCATCATAGTATGCTCACGTGCAATTTTCTGAATGTAGAGCCGGTTTCCAAATGCTCAATTTTGTTCGAGCTTAAGGAAGGCAAAAATTTTAACCACAGGAATACATTGAGGTATTTCGAGGACTAAAATTTGTGCCTGACGCAAAGATCGGGCAAAAGGGGGCGTTTTGAAACTGGCTCTTGTAACCAGCCCGTTTCCGGGCGGATGATGACTTACAACAAGTCATCAATTTTTTTATGAAGGAGACAAAAAACAATGGCTTCCAATTCCAAGAAAACCAAACTCATCAGGGCGAGAAAAGCCAGGTCCAACAAGAAAAACCTCAAGGTGAATATGAAGCGCCTCCAGGAAAACACGAAAATCCTGAAATCACTTACCGAACAGAAGCAAGACTAGAAAAGGAGCAACAATAATGCAAGACGTTGTAATAGTTTCCGCATGCAGAACAGCCGTAGGCGCCTTTGGAGGGACCCTTCGCGACCTGAATGCGGCCGTTATCGGGAGTGTCGCCATGAAGGAGGCAATCCGGAGAGCGGGCATTGAGCCTTCCATGATTGACGACGTGCGATTCGGCTGCTGCGTGGAGCCGGCAGATGCATTGAATGTGGCACGCGTTTGTGCATTGATGGCCGGAATTCCAGATACTGTGACCGCCGTAACGGTAAACCGGGTCTGTATTTCCGGGATGGAGGCCGTCATATCAGGGATGGCTATGATTCAGGCGGGCATGGCGGACATCATCCTGGCAGGCGGTGTGGAACACATGTCAGGAGTGCCTTATTCCGTTCCCAATGCCAGATGGGGGTGCCGACTCCAGGACCACGTGTTCGTGGACAACATGATACATGCGCTCCACTGCGGATCCCATCTCATTCCTCATCCCGAAGATGGGCCCGTGAAAGAGGGCATGCCGCTTGAGCTTTTCAAAGGAAAGCCATATATTATGGGGCATACTGCTGAATTCATTGCTCAGCTCCATAATATCAGCCGGGAAGAAATGGACGAGGTAGCACTTCGCAGCCACAACAACTCGGAGAGGGCCACCAAAGAAGGGGATTTCAAGGACGAAATCGTTCCCATTGAAGTGCCCCAAAGGAAGAAACCGCCCATCATTTTCGAGAAGGACGAACATTTCCGTCCCGGCCTCACCATGGAAGACCTTAAGAAGCTTTCTCCCGCCTTCGTACCAAAAATAGGAAAAGTTACGGCGGGAAACTCCTCGGGGATCAATGACGGCTCAAGCGGCATGGTGATCATGTCTGCCGACAAGGCCAAGGAATTAGGTATAAAGCCCATTGCTCGAATCAGGGCGATCGGGCGAGGGGCCTGCCATCCTTCGGTCATGGGTTTGAGCCCGGTGCCTGCGGTGCGAAACCTGTTCGAAAGGAATCCCGATATCAAGCTGGAGGACTTCGAACTCATCGAGGTGAATGAGGCATTTGCATCCCAATATCTCGGCTGCGAAAGAGAACTGGGCCTCAACCGGGAAATCACCAACATCAACGGTTCCGGGATCGGTCTCGGTCATCCGGTGGGTTCAACCGGATGCAGGATTATGGTTACCCTTCTGTATGCCATGAAAAACCACGGGAAGAGTCTTGGTCTTGCGACCCTCTGCGGTGGAGGCGGGGTATCCATGGCGTGCGCCCTTGAAATGATATAAACCACAAACTCCGCTGTCAACCACCATGTACAAACTCCCCGGTTACAGGATGTGCCCTTTATTCCGAGTGACTGGCGGGAGGGCTTCGTATTTTCGTGACTTATCTATGGGGGAAACCGCAGCCAGGTCCTCAGGGCGCCTTTTCCTGAGGACTGGAATGCGGAGGGGGCAGTGCTCCCCCGTGGATAAGTCTCTGAAAATACGAAGCCCGGGAGACTCGGAACCGAAGAATAAAGGACAGATCCTGTTCGTGATTGAATTGATTTTTGACGCAAGAACTCCTTCTTTCTCTCCTGTACGGTGAAACAGGGAGGCGTTCATCAGAGGCACGTCGATGTCTTCAGGCGTCTTCCGATGCGGTATTCGATGTGCCTGGTGAGGACGGGCCGGAGTTCCTGTACCACCTCCTCATCCAGATAAAGTGATTCATGTTCCGGCCACCACCCCGACTGTAATTTATCCAGCATCTTCACGCTCAGGGGATTCATCCCGGGGGTTTCGGCCGTCTCCCGTGCGCACTTGAGACAAGCAATCCCCCCTCCCTCGCATTTGAAAACGGCCCTGCCCTCTCCTGCATAGGATCTCTTACAGATGCTGCACCCGTGCAGCTGGATCCCATACCCCCCAAGAGTCATTGCCCGCGCTTCAAACAGAACCCGAAGCATATCCCTCTCTTTTCCCTCATGAAGAGCTCCAAGACATTTCTTCAGAAGTTCGAACATAGCAGGATCAGTGACCCGGAGGGGAAAAAGAATCTCGGTAAGCTCAACCATGTAACTGGCCAGGGAAAGCAGCGTATAATCGGATCTCAGGGAAAGGAAATTCTCGAGGAGTTTTCCGGATTGGAGAAAGCAGAGATCACGTCCGGGCTTTTCGGTGAATTCAAGCGCAGAGAGACAAAAATAATCCAGGCAATTCACGAATCGCCTCCGGCTTCGCCGCGCACCCTTTGCAATGCCCCGCAATCGACCCCGGTCCGCGCTGAAAAACGTGACGATCAGGTCCGATTCACCGATCTCTTTTATTCTCAGGATGATGGAAGGAGAATCATGTGCTTTCATCGCACAACTCAACCCGCCTCCTGCTTTCCTCCATACAGTTCCTTTATCTTCGCTCTATCGGGGCTTCCATCATCCAGGCGCGGAAATGTATCCACAAATTCCACATACTGCGGTTTTTTGTACCTGGCAATACGCTCCCCGACAAACTCGATAAGCTCACGGCTTTCAAGACGCTCTCCTTCCTTCAGGAGGCACACCGCTTTTATGCCTTCTTTCCACTTGGGATCGGGGACCCCGAAGACCACTGTCTCTTCCACCGCAGGATGTTCCAGGATGGTTGTTTCAACCTCGGCCGGGTACACATTCTCGCCGCCCGGCTTGATCAATTCCTTTTCCGGTTTCCTCCCCGCATACCAGAGAAAGCCATCTTCATCAAAACGACCGAGATCCCCCGTATGATGCCTGCCGCCTCTGAATGTATAGGAAGTATCCTCGGGGAGATTCCAGTACCCCTTGAACACCAGAGGTCCCTTGACGGTTATTTCTCCAACTTCTCCCGTTGCCACAGGGTTTTGATCGTCATCTACAAGCACCACATCCGCCAGGGGAAACATCCTGCCTGCTGATCCGGGTCTCTCATTATACGCCGACAACGTAGCAAAACCGGAGGTCTCCGTCTGCCCGTAGAGGCAATAAAAAGTGCCCCCTGTCTGTTCCTGGTACCTTTCGATGGTTTCCGGTGCCTCGAGGCCGAGAACCGATGACAAAGAGCTGATGTCTCCTCCTTTTTTCTCGTGCACATCCAGTATGGAAGAAAGGATGGGGGCGAAATCAAACATGAACGATACCTTTTTCTCTACAATCAGCTCATAGGCCTTTTCAGCGTCAAACTTACTCATGTTTACATTGATTGCTCCGGCATGAAAACTTGTCATGGCCATAAAAAGCCCGCCCACATGAAACAGGGGAAGCAGGTTCAAGTGCACATCCCTGGGGGTGAGGTTGCAAAGCCAGCCAAAATGCATATCAATGCAGAGGACATTTCCATGGGTCAGCAAACCACCCCTCGGCCTTCCCGCAACCGCGGCCGTGTGAATGATCACAATGCCGTCGTCGGTGGAAACATCCGCAGATCTAAAATCTTCGCCATTGGAGAGAAGAGTCTCAAACTCTGCAAAAAGCCCACCACCATTTCCCAGGCCATAAAATTTCTCTACCGAGGCAAGTGAAGCTTTGAGAGACGAAATTGTTTCCTGGAACTCTTCTCCTGCGAAAACGAGCCGCGGTTCGCAGTCATTCAAGTTGTATCCCATTTCCTCCGGAGAGAGCCTCCAATTGATGGGGAGAACGATGGCACCCAGGGCCGCGGCAGCACCATAGAGCAGAAAATATTCAAACGAGTTTTTCCCCACAACACCCAGTCGGTCCCCCTTAACGACCCCCGCATGCTGGAGACCGCACGCCACACGGTCCACTTGGTGCTTTACCTCGGCAAAGGTGAACTGCCTCCCGTCATCCACCTCAAACCACGCAGGCCGGTCCGGGTAACAGCGGGCATTCCGGTTGATAGCATCATAGATACTAAAATCAGTAAGTCCCATAATAGTTTTCCTCATTAAAGAGGGGCCAGGCATCAGCAAATAGGCGAGCCCGGCCCCTCTGTTTACTTGCTGCTATTTTACAGTCGCTTCAAAGGGGAGAACCTTGATGAGCCCGTCCGCCTTGAAGTTAAACGCACCTTCCGTCACCTTCACGGGAACTGAATAGTCGGGAATCCCTCTCCACCATCGCTCCAGGGCCTTCCAGGGGCTCCATCCACGATCCTTTAACTTATACCCTCCTGTTACCATCAGGCTCAGCAGGGCGGAGCGCGTCGTAATCATGGTGTCCACCCGTACCTGATTCGTCTTTCCTGCCGGAATCCAGATGGAATCGTCATTGTTGACGGTCACTACCTGAAAATCATTGTCGAATGCCACCGTGAACGTTATCCCTTCCAGCAACACGGGGAAAGGATTCGGGTTCTGGATGTCAAAAAGAAAGCTCATGGGGAGCGGAGCACCTCGATTCCCCGCATCTCCCTTGGTAGGTTTCACTTTACTGGAGATATACCAGTATCCATCATACTGGGGAACTTCGAAAGAATCCAGCGTGATCACCGGACTCTTGAAGTTTGCGGCAGTGGGCGTGACCTGCATGCCTGCACAGGATGCAAACACCACACCGAGGGCAAAAATCATCACGGTCAAAAGAACCAGTTTTTTATGCATAATAAACCTCCCTCTTTTAAATTCGGAACTCGGAAGTCGGAAGTCAGAATAAGCAAATAGATCCTCAATTCCGCATTCCTCCTTCCCCCTTCCAACTTGAATTATGTTTCTGTTCAGGAGAGCCACCTCTTTCTTCGCTTGTAATGTTTCACGTCACGAAAACTTTTTCTCTTCCCACTCTTGTCGCTGAGCCCCAGGTAGAAATCCTTAATGTCCTCATTTTCACTCAGTATTTCAGCAGTGTCATCCATGACGATCCTCCCCGTTTCCATCACATAGGCATAGGGAGCCACATTCAAGGCCAGCTTCGCGTTCTGCTCCACCAGCAAAATGGAGATACGCTGTTCCTTGTTGAGCTGCATGATGATGTTAAAGATCTCATGAATGAGCATGGGGGCCAGACCCATGGAGGGCTCATCCAGCAGAACCAGTTTGGGCTCGGTCATGAGGGCACGCCCGACCACGGTCATCTGCTGTTCACCGCCGCTGACAAACCCGGCCGTCTCGGTCCTCTTCTCCCGCAGCCGCGGGAAATAGTGGTACACCATCTCCAGGCCTTCACGGACGGACCCGGTCTTCCTGAGATGGGCACCCACCTTCAGGTTTTCCTCCACGGTCAGGTGTTCAAAGACACGGCGGCCTTCAATGACCTGGACAATCCCCATCTTGGCGATGTGGGCGGCCTTCTCATGGTGAATGTGGCGGCCTTCAAAATCGATGGCACCGTCAGTCACCTCGCCGTCCTCCACCTTCAGGAGTCCTGATATGGCCTTCAGGGTCGTGCTCTTCCCTGCGCCATTGGCCCCGAGCAGCGCAATGATCCCGCCTTTCGGGACCTCGATGGAAACCCCTTTCAGGACCAGGATCACCTCATGGTATCTGACCTCGATGTTCTTGATTTTCAAAATGGGTTCTGCAGCTTCCAAGTTTCAAAAACCTCCAAGGGATCTGTAACAGTTTTTCGTGACTGAAACAGAAGCGAATATCACCATCCAAGCCATTCCTTGGCCCATTTCTCGGGCCAACGCTTCTGAAGATCAACGCGTTCGACTTCCTGAAACTTCCCGTTTTTCCATTCCTGGATCAGACAGCCGGTGGTGGGCCGGTGATCTGTCGACGTAAAGCTGATGGGTGAGGCACCAAGACCAATATCGTAATTTCTAAAGGTCTCAAATCCCTTGGTCATAATTCCCGGACCCGACAGGTCTCCTGCCTTGTCCGCCCGCTTCAGGGCCTCCCAGGTGATCATTGCATCACCCCATGCCTGAACTGTGCGAATGAGCCTTTTTTTCAGGGGCACACCGGGGTTGTATTTCTTTGCTGTTCTTACCACGATATCCATATTCTTGTAGTCCTGGCCAAAAAACGCGCAGGGGGTTGCGCCCATGACACCCTCTGCGGCGTCTCCTGCCAACCGCGGGAGGTTCTCGTCAAATCCCCAGTTATTGATGATCCAATCGGCAGTAAGCCCGAGGGCATACGCGTCCCTGATGGTCGCCGATACCGACATGGTGGTGTTCCCGTGCCAGAGGACATCCGGCTTGAACTTTTTGAGCGCCATGATCTGGCTCTTGGTATCCAGGGCAAACAGGGACACATCCTGGTCAGGACCTACCTCGAAGCCCAGCATTTTTGCCTGATCCTTGATCGCCTTTATAGGTGCGCTGCAGTATGGAGAGGCAAACATGTAACAACAGGCAAGCCGGGGTTTCCGCTTCCCGTAGTCCGGTTTGGTGGGCCATTTTTTATCAAACCAAGCCGTTAGAGCGGCACGTGCATTGGTGGAATAATCAGAGGAAAAAAAGAGGTTGTACCGGGTCTTGGCCGGATCGGTCAAGTGCGCGGAATAGGAAGCCGACACATAGGGTATCTTATCTTTATTAATGGTGGGTGAAAGGGCCTCGGTATCACCGGTCCCCCATCCCATGATAGCTGTGCTTTTCAACCTCTTAAGAAGCTTATATTTGGTGATTGCCTCAGGGATACGATACCCGTAGTCGAACCAGGTGTACTTGATCTTTTTCCCGTTCACGCCCCCCTGTTCGTTGATGTACTTGAACGCCTCGTCCATGCCAATAGCATAGTCCTTGCCCACATCGGACGTAGCGCCGGTAGTGTCCATAATGCCGCCGATCCTGATCGTCTTGGCAACAGCCATAGAACTGAATCCAAGAAGAAAGATCCCTGCCAGAAACAGCGCGATAAAACCCAGAAGGATACTCTTTTTCATAACTAACTCCCCCTTTGCGGTTAAAAAAACATGAATTCCAACAAAAACTCAACAGTTTACCCAAAAAGATTCCTTTTCACCTCCTTCCTAATATGAAAATGGCCAGAGATTAAAATAGTTCTTCACCTGCCACCATCGGTAGGCAAGCCCGTTGGGCTCATAGATGAGAAACGCACAGATGGCCAGTCCAAAGGCCATATCTTTTATGTAGGCGAAGTCGAAGAGCAGTTTCGGATAATAATCGGCAAGAGGAATAGCAACCATCTGGAGCAGCTCCATGATCACCACCATGAAAATGGAACCAAAGATCGCCCCGTGGATGGATCCGACACCACCGATAAGGATCACGCCCACCAGCCACAGGGACCAGAACCAGGGGAAGGCCTCCGGGCTGAGCGCGGCCGTATTGCTGACCCAGAACGCACCCGCGACACCGGCCATAAACCCTGCCACGAAAAAGGCAAGAAGTTTATACCACACGATATCGATGCCCAGGGCCTCGGCTGCGATATCATTGTCCCTGATGGCCACCCAGGCACGCCCCACCTTTGACCGGAGAAGATTGGTCAGGATGATAACCATAAAGGTTAGGAGAATTGCCATGAGGTAGTAGACCTCAACATCACTGTCTATAACCCATGGGCCGAGCTTGATGGTCCCGGGCGGCAGGGAAAAGGCCTGCCCCCTCCCGCCGATCTGGCTCACGTACTGGGTGAGGATAAAATCCACCGTGATAAACTGGGCGGCCATGGTGGTCAGGATCAGGTAGAAGCCTTTGACTTTGACACAAGGGAGCCCGAATAGCACACTCCAGAGGCCGGCCGCAATGCCGGCAACTGCAATGCTGATAGGATAGGCCAGGCCCCAGTGCACAATAAACGGCGGCCAGGGAAACTGGAGGACCAGAAGCGTGCTCGTATACGCTCCTACGGCAATGAAGGCCGCATGGCCGAGTGTAAGCAGTCCGGTGTATCCGATCAGCAGTTGCACACCAAGGGCGCCCATTGCCGTATAGCCCACCATGGTGGCAACCCCGAGCGAGTAACCAGGTGCAAGGAGCGGAATCCCGACAAACATGATTGCCAGGACCAGGAGCATCTTCCCTTTTATGACTCTCGACTGCCACCATCCCTGGTCCTCAGCATAATCCTGATGATAATCACCACACGGCAACCACACACTGGACATAAACTACCCCTCCTTGAAATCAAATCCCGAACTTCCGCCTTCCCACTTCCGAATTCTTCCTAGACCCTCTCAATCCTCTCCCAACCCCAGAGGCCGTAAGGCTTAAACAGGAGGAAGACCGCCATGAAAGCAAAGGGCATAATCTGTTTTACCCCACCGGGAAAATATCTATCCAGATAGGTCCCGGACAGGTTCTGAAGGACCCCGATGATAATCCCGCCGACAATGGCGCCGGGCACGGAATTGAGCCCACCCAGGACCACGGCAGGCAGGACAAGCAATCCCAGGTACCCCACCGAGATATTTATCCCATTAACATTTCCCAGGAGCGCTCCGCCGACCCCCGCGCTCATGAATGCAATGGCCCACGCGGCAGCGTAGACAAAACGGGCGCTAACCCCGAGGGACAGGGCGGCCGTTTCATCATCAGCAGTGGCCTGCATGGAAAGGCCCCACCGCGTATATTTGAAAAAGGACACCAGAATAATGAGCAACACGATAGAAAGGATAAAAGACCAGAGGTAAACCGGAGAAACCTTCAGAAAACCGACGCTGATGGGTTTAAGTGCAAAAATCGGGGGAGTAAAGACCCGCGTATCGGTTCCAAAGACAAACTCGATTGCGCCCTTGAAAAAAAACGAAAGGCCCACGGTCACCATGATGACGCTGAGGATCGGTTCACCGATCAGTTTATCCAGGAAAATTCTTTCCGTCAGAAAACCCAGTATGATCCCCACCAACAGGGTGAAAACAATGGCAATGATAAAAGGTATATGCATCTCATAGAAGAAATAGGTCACATAGGCGCCAATGAGGGTCAATTCCCCCATGGCCAGGTTCAGGACTCCCGAACACTTGTAGATCAGCACCCACCCAAGGGCCACCAGGCCGTAAACCCCACCGATCAGGATGCCGTTGGTGAAGGTCATCAGGAATAGCTCCATTCTCTTCCTCCTAGACGTTGATGTTCTGGATCCGCAAATCAGTTCTTATCCGTTGTTCCCGTCCGTCCTCATAGGTAATGGTCGTATCCATGTGGACCACATCCCGGTCCGAATACAGCCCGTCAACGATATCCTTATATCTGTTTTCCACGAAGGCACGCCGCAGCTTACTGGTCCTCGTCAGTTCCTCATCATCAGCATCGAATACCTTGTAGAGGTTCACGAATTTGTGAATCTTGGCGGGCCCGGGCAAATCCTTATTGGACTCCTCGATCTGGGCCTGCACGAGATTGTACACAGCGGGTTCCTGTGAAAGCTCCATGTAGCTCGTGTAGTTGATCTTCCGGTCATCCGCCCATTTTCCGACCACCGCATAATCAACACACATGACCGCCACGATATATTCCCTTTTGTCACCAATCACCCATGCTTCCTGTATAAAGGGGCTGAACTTTAGACGGGTTTCCAGGTACTGGGGAGAAAAGGGTCTCCCGTCGTTCAGGGTCATGACGTCCTTTGATCGATCAAAGACCACCAGGTGGCCGTCCTCATCAATAAACCCCCTGTCCCCTGAATAGAGCCAGCCATCTACCAGGGTTTTCCTTGTGGCCTCATCATTCTTGTAGTATCCCAGGAACACGGACGGGCTCTTGGAGATAATCTCCCCTTCATCGGTGATTTTCACCTCTGTCTCAGGGATGGGTGTCCCAACGGTGTCGAATTTGACATCCCCATCCCGGTGCACGATGGATATTCCCGCTATCTCGGTCTGGCCGTATATCTGCTTGAGGTTCACCCCCAGGGCGTGAAAAAAGCGGAAATGGTCGGGTCCCATGGCAGCGCCCCCCGTGTAAGCATGTCTGAGTCGCGACATCCCCAGGTGGTCTTTGAGCTTTTTCTGCATGACAATGTATGCGATCCAGCCAAGGAATTTCCATGACCAGGACACCGTTTTTTTTTCAAACTTCATGTTGGCGATCTTATAGCCCACCTTGGTCGCAAATTCGTAAATATTTCTCTTGATCCAGGTGGAGTCCATATATTTCACCTGGACTTTCCTCGTCATTCCCTCATACAACCTCGGTGGGGCGAACATGACGTGGGGGCCGATTTCCCTGATATTCTCCTGGGCGGTCTCCGGCTCTTCGGGAAAATTGATGGTATATCCCACCTGGAGCCCGCAGGAAATGGACATCATCTGCTCCCCGATCCAGGCAAACGGCAGGTAGGAAACAAAATCGTCCGTGTCATAGCAGGGGTCGACGGCCATGAGGTTGTGACCCATGGTCAGCATGTTCCAGTGGCTCAGGAGGGCGCCTTTGGGCAACGCGGTGGTGCCGGAAGTGTAGAAGAGCAGGCAGATATCGTCCCCATGTCCGTCACTGATCCTTTTTTCAAAGAGATCAGGTTCCTTTTTCTCGAGCTCCCGACCGAGTTCCTGTACCTTCTTGATGCTTATCAGAAAATCCTGGTGATAATTGCGCATGCCTTTCGGGTCATCCCAGACAATCCATTGCAATTTCGGGCATTCATCCTTAATGGCCAGGGCCTTGTCGACCTCTTCCTGGGTCTCTCCCATAAAGAATTTTGCGTCGGAATGGTCGATGATATATTTGACCTCATCCATCATGCAGTCCTGAAAAAGCCAGACCCCTACCCCTCCGGCGCACATTGCCGCCATCTCTGCCCAGAGCCCTTCTGGCCGGTTGTCGCCGATCATGGCAACCTTGTCTCCGGGCTCCAGACCCAGGCTGATCATGCCCAGGCAGAGGTACTTGACATTGTCATAATAATCCTGCCAGGTAAAAGGGCACCAGATCCCGAATTCCTTTTCACGCATGGCAACCTTATTTGCCCCGTATTTTTTGCACTGCCTCGAGAATAACTTCGGTATGGTGAGGTCCTTTGTAATCTCTATGTCAGGGCCGCTCATAATGGTTCACTACCTCCTTGTGGAATACAAGTCCTCTTCACCCAGGTAAGCTTTAATAACATCAGGGTTTTCCTGGACCTCCTCCGGTGGTCCGTCCGTAATCTTGTTCCCGAAATTCAACACGAAGACACTGTGAGAGATGTCCATGACCACGCCCATATCGTGTTCCACCAGGATGCAGGTCACCTTCCAGCGCGGCTCCTCATTGATATCCAGAATGAAGCGTGCCATATCTTCAACCTCCTCCAGATTGAGGCCCGCCAGGGGTTCATCAAGGAGAAGGAGCTCGGGGTTGAGGGCAAGGGCCCTCCCCAGCTCAACCCTTTTCTGGAGCCCGTACGGCAGCATGTGGACCGTCTTGTCCCGGATACTCTCTATTTCGAGAAGGTCTATGATTTCTTCCTCAATGAATTTCCTGGACTTCAGTTCTTCCCGCTTTGTCTTGCCGATATATATGGAGCCGCTCACGATGCCCGACTTGAGGTGGATGTGCCTGCCCAGCCGGATATTGTCGAGCACCGTCATCCCCCCGAACAGTTCAATTTTCTGAAACGTCCGGGAAATGCCGAGTTCCGCGCGATGGTGGGGCCGCAAATGGTTAACCTGTGTTCCCTTGTAGGAGATATTTCCCTTTTGCGGTCGGTACAGTCCATTGATGCAATTCATCATCACCGTTTTTCCAGCCCCATTCGGTCCGATGATCGAATGGATCTCACCTTTTTTCACTTCAAGGCTCACGCCGGCCAAGGCGGCCACTTTTCCGAAATACATGTGGATATCTTCGAGCCTTAAGAGAGTATCGCCCTCTTTCACCTCCCCCACTTGCACCATATGATCTGGCCTCCATTCTCGCTAAGTCTAAATAATGAACTTCACGGTATTAGATATGGAATAGATTGGGTTGGATTAATAGAATAAATGTCTGTATATTCGACAAAAGGAAAATACCGGTGACTTCTCCGGAAGCCACATTACGCTCATATTCTTTACTGATTCCACTCTTTTTTGTCAACACCTATTTCGAAAAACCCTAAGCCGGATAAACCGGAAACGACACCAGCTTGTACTTTGGCTCATCCCTGATCCCTCTGTTCAAAAAAACGCCTGGTTCTAATTTGTGGTATGAGATTTTTTCTGCATTGCTCTAGAAAATATTCATCCGTCATCCCGGCAATAAAATCACGGACTATGCCTGCAGGGGGTGTCTTGGCCTCATAATCGGAAGACATTCCCTCAAGAAACTCCCGGTAGATGTCAGAGAACTCATTTCCCTTTTCAAGATCGCTGAGATATCGCTCAAAAAGGAGTTCGAACATAAGCCGCACTTTTTCCGTCTGGTCTTTTACCTTGGGATTCCGATAAATATGTTCCTGGTTAAAGCTTTTGAGTTGCCTCAAGGCCTCACCCACCACTTCACTAAAGCGAAGATACGGTTTGTCGAGGCTGCCCGCCACCAAGTCCTCCACCAGTCGATACACAATAGTCCCGTTGGAATCTCCCAGGACTTCTTTACAACTCCTCGGGAAATCGTTCCGGTGGATCAGACCCAGCCGGATGGCATCCTCTATATCCCGCCCTACATAACTGATGCTGTCCCCCATTCGCACCACGCAGCCTTCCAGGGTCATGGGTAACATGTCCCGCTGCGGGTTCGCCGACTTTTGCGCTATTTCCCGGGTGAGCATTTCAAAGCTTTTTTCCCTTTTCGGTGCAAGGGCCTGGGAATGGATTTCCCCGTCATGGCAGAAAATCCCGTCAAGGACCTGCAGGGTCAAATTCCATCCCCGCCCCTTCCTTTCAATTTCCTGAAGGAATCGAACCCCTTGAATATTATGAAGGAAGGGGCCTATCTGGTGCTGCTGGCAAAGTTGGGAGAGAAATTTCTCGCCGTCATGACCGAATGGGGTGTGGCCGATATCATGCCCCAGGGCAATGGCCTCAATGAGGTCCTCATTCAGCCGCAGCAGGCGTCCTATGGTACGACCGATTTTCGAAACGAGCTGGACGTGCAATACCCGGTGGGTGATGTGGTCGTTCTTGATCAGATAGAAGACCTGGGTTTTATCTATGTAACGTGAGTAGGCCAGTGAATGAAGAATGCGGTCCGCGTCGATGGAAAAATTCTGCCGGTGCCCCCCGTTCACAACCGGTTCGTCTCTCATTCTCACAGCGGCACTGCTCAGGCACGCGAGAGGGGACAGTCTCGTCTGCTCGGAATGATCAAGCGCAACCCGTATTTCCCGAAGGGAATCCCCGCCTTTCAACCGTCGTCCCCTCCCTTTTTGTCTTTCTGCCGTGCATACACATTCCTGAGCTCATTCCACACACTCCTGCCCCTCCTGGCGATTATTTTGTGTGCCTGGTCAACGACCTGTTTTGACTGACCTTCAAGGGCATCATCAGGGGGTAAGGGTCTGCCTTCTTTCTTGTACTTCCAGCGAATAACTGATCGAGTGATCCCGCGCTCGGCTCGATCCAGGGCACGTCTCATTTCATTTCTGTTTTCTTTGCCCACAGGGCACTCTCCTTCTGACTAGCCCGAAAAACATTTTACTTTTTTCTTGCACAAAAAGGTCTTCAGTGCTAATTATATTTGTTTACATTATTTACGCCGACGCCGGTGCGACTGCTTCCGCAAATCCTCGTGATAAGACATACCATTTCCGCGCGGAAACTGCAAGAGGCTGCCTTCTCGATAAACATCGTACAAGGGCGTTATGCGCGTAAAAAATTCGCAGATCCAGACAGCCCCGGTGCCCTGTGCCTGTGAGGGTTTTCTTTGATCTGGATCGAGGAAAAAACTGTGGGAGGGAGATAATGATTTATCCCCCGAGAAAAGGAGAAAATTATGCTGGCAATTAACATGAAACAACTTCTAGAAGCAGGGGTCCACTTTGGACACCAGACCAGGCGATGGAACCCGAAAATGAAACCGTACATATTCGGGGCCAGGAATGGGATCCACATTATCGACCTGCAAAAAACCGTTAGGCTTTTCAGAACGGCCTATGATTTCATCACCAGAATCGTGGCCGACGGTTACTCGGTTCTTTTTGTAGGCACGAAAAAGCAGGCCCATGATTCCATTGTGGAAGAGAGCGAGCGTTGCGGTATGTTTTACATGGTCAGCAGATGGCTCGGCGGAACACTTACCAATTTTCAGACGATCCAAAAGAGCGTGTCACGGCTCAAGGAACTGGAGGCCATGAAAAATGACGGCACCATCAGCCGGTATACAAAAAAAGAAGCGCTCAAGATGGAAAAAGAGCTGGGGAAGCTTGAAAAAAACCTCGGGGGCATCAAGAATATGGACGAACTGCCCGGTGCTGTATTCGTCGTTGACCCCAAGAGGGAAAGAATCGCGGTGAACGAGGCGAGAAAACTGGGGATCCCGGTCGTTGCCATCGCTGATACTAATTGTGATCCTGATGAAATCGATTTTATCATACCCGGAAATGACGATGCTATCCGTGCCATACGATTGATCTGTTCAAAGATCGCCGATGCTTCTATTGAAGGACACAATCTGGCAGAGGAGCGTTTGCGGGCCGAGGCCGAGCAGCAACAGGAAAAGGAGGAAGAAGAGCCTGAAGTCCAGGTCCCGGAGGAACGTGCGGCAGAGGGGCCGGAGGTAATTGTCGTTTCCAAGAAACAGGAAGCTCCTGCACAAGAACCCTCAGAACCCGCTGAGGCAGCCTCGGAATAGCGGGCACATTCACTTTTAGCTCGATGCCGACTTAATACCTGAACAAGGAGGCACCTTTTTGCCTTTTCCCTTTAACGGGGTGAAAAATTATACGGAGGAATCGAACATTGGAAATATCTGCAACACTTATTAAGGATTTGCGTGACAAAACCGCCGTCGGCATCATGGACTGCAAGGAAGCCCTTACTGAATGTGAGGGTGATATCCAGAAGGCGATCGAATATCTAAGAAAAAAAGGCATCGCAACCGCCAAGAAGCGTGGGGGCAGGACAACCTCTCAAGGACAGGTACAATCGTATATCCACGGCGGGGGCAAGATTGGTGTGCTCATAGAGGTAAACTGCGAAACCGACTTTACCGGGAAGACAGAGGACTTTACGCATTTTGTCCGGGACCTGGCCATGCAGATCGCCGCCACCAATCCCGTTGCCATTGACCGGGAGCGGGTGCCTGAGGAAACCATTCAAAATGAAAAAGAAATCTACACCAGCCAGGCGCGAGAGACGGGCAAACCTGAAAAGGTGATCGAAAAGATTGTAGAAGGGAAGTTGAAAAAGTTCTATAGTGAAGCATGCCTCCTTGAACAACCCTTTGTGAAAAATCCAGATATTACGGTGCAGGATTTGGCAAATGAACTGATGGCGAAGACCGGAGAAAACATTGTGATAAAGCGATTCGTGCGCTTTCAGCTTGGGGAGGAGGATGCATAGAACCTCCCCGCCATTCAAGCGCGTCATGCTCAAGCTGAGCGGAGAGGCCCTCATTGGTGATCATGCCTATGGTATTGATCCTTCCGTCCTTCGGTCTGTGGGCGAAGAGATTGAGTCGGTCCATGCGAAAGGCATTCAAATTGCAGTTGTCGTTGGAGGCGGCAATATTTTCAGAGGCCTCGAATCCTCGGCGTACGGTGTAGGAAGGGTGCCGGCCGACCACATGGGCATGCTGGCCACTATCATCAATGCGCTGGCCCTTGGAGAGATCCTGGTTCGGCTGGGAGCCGAAACGAGGGTTATGACGGCAATCGACATGATCAAGATTGCCGAGCCATATATCCGCGGAAGGGCTATCAATCATCTTTCCAAGGGCCGGATCGTTATTTTTGGAGCGGGTACCGGAAACCCTTATTTTACCACGGACACCGCGGCAGCCCTGAGGGCCATGGAAATAGACGCGGATATCCTGTTAAAGGCCACGAAAGTGGATGGTGTATTCGATTCCGATCCTGAAAAGGATCCTGATGCCCGACTATTTTCCAGGCTGACGTACAGGGAAGTACTGGAGAAAAGCCTGAAGGTCATGGATTTAACCGCTGTTTCTCTTGCCATGGACCAAAATCTGCCCATCAGGGTTTTCAACCTGAAGAAGAAGGGGAATATCCTGCGAGTTGTTGACGGGGAAGATGTGGGAACCCTTGTTAGAGGAGAAGAACGATGAAAGAAGAAATACTTTCTGAACTGGGACAAAAAATGGCTAAAACGGTTGAGGCAATTGGCAAGGACTTCAAGAAGATAAGGACCGGCCGGGCATCTACCGCCCTCCTGGACGGAATCAAGGTAGAGTGCTATGAAACCCAGATGCCTCTCGAGCAGGTCGCTTCCCTGTCCGCTCCGGAACCGCGTCTTTTGACTATTCAGCCGTGGGATCAGTCCGTCATTGGCGAAATAGAAAAGAGTATCCTCAAATCCGAACTGGGCCTTACGCCCATGAACGACGGAAAATTGATACGAATATCCATTCCTCCCCTGACGGAGGAAAGACGCAAGGAGCTGGCAAAACTGGCGAGGAAGATGGCGGAAGAGAGCAAGGTTGCTATCCGAAATCATCGGCGCGATGCAAATGAAATGTTCAAACAGATGAAAAACGATAAGGATATTTCAGAAGACGAATTCTTCAAGGCGCAGGATGAGGTTCAAAAGATCACGGATGAATTTATTGAAAAGATAGACACCGTTACCAAGGAAAAAGAAAAGGAAATATTGGAATTCTAGGACAGCCCAGCCGCAAACACAATTGCTGACTGCTCACCATCTTCATTCATCACTCGCAAGGCCAATCAGGCGTTTCCCTGCTGTGCCCGGACAGGGACCGAGTGTAACGCCCAACATATCTGAAGGAAAAAACATTGATTGACCCAAAGAAACTTCCGGAACATGTAGCCATTATCATGGATGGAAATGGCAGGTGGGCCAAGCGCCAGGGCATGGACAGGGTCCGCGGACACCGGGTGGGTGCTGAATCTGTACGGGAAATTGTGCGGACCAGTCGGGAATTGGGCATCTCGTGGCTGACCCTATACGCATTTTCAGAGGAGAATTGGAAGCGGCCCAACTTTGAAATCCGTGCGCTTATGAAACTCCTGAGAGAATTTCTCAAGACTGAGCTTGACGAAATGCTTGAAAACGGCATTCGTTTGCAGGCCATCGGAAGGATCAGGAAGCTTGATGAAAAGACCCGGAAGACTCTGGCAGCGGTCATGGAACAAACCGCGGAAAACCGGGAGATGGTTTTGACATTGGCCCTGAGTTATGGCGGCAGGCAGGAGCTCCTCGACGCCTTTCGTTCACTGGCCTTGCAAATCCAGCAGGGAACCATTTCCCCGGAACAGGTTACCGAGGAGACGATCTCCCGATCTTTATATGCATCCTCCATGCCCGATCCGGACCTTCTGATCCGGACGAGCGGAGAATATCGTGTCAGCAACTTCCTTTTGTGGCAAATCGCTTATGCGGAGATATACGTAACGCCGACCCTCTGGCCCGATTTCAGAAGAGAGGAATTTGTGTGTGCCATCGAGGACTATGGAAGCCGAGAAAGACGCTTCGGCGCCACCTCCGACCAGATGGATCAAAAAGCATGATTTCCTTTAAAAAAAAGGGATTAACAACATGCACTTAAAGCGATGGATTACCGGCATCATTGCCGTGCCTGTACTTGTATTACTCGTGGGTTTCGCACCCAGGTGGATGTTTTATACACTCGCCTGGTTGGTATCTGTGGGCGGGCTCATTGAATTTTACCGGATGACCAGCCCTGAACTTTCTCGGGTTATGAGTTGGTCTATTACAGCAATCACAAGCTTCCTTTTCTTCCTCCTGGGAATCAGAGAATTTTACCTGGCCTTAGGTTTTGTCCCTTTTCTTCTCATGCTGGCCATGATCCTGTTCATTTTTTCCCATCGATCCATTGCTGCTGAAAACACGGGATTACTGGCCAAAGCAATGCTCGGACCGGTTTATATTACCCTGCCGCTCTCACTCTTTCTCCTGATCGACCGTTTCCCTGGAGGGAAATTCTGGATTTTCTTTCTCCTGGCTGTTATCTTTTCGAGTGACATGGGCGCCTTTTATTTTGGAAGGCTTTTCGGTTCTCACAAACTCTGCAAAAGACTCAGCCCGGGAAAAACATGGGAAGGGGCAATAGGCGGGTTGTTGAGCAGTGTCTTCGTGGCAGCCCTTTTTTCCAGGCTGTTTCCCCTGGGCCAGCACATTATTTGCATATTGCTTCTCGGCGCGGGGATATCCTTAGCAGGGCAATTTGGGGACCTTTGTGAATCGATGATGAAGAGGAATCACGCACAAAAAGACTCGGGCCGAATCCTCCCCGGCCATGGAGGGCTCCTCGATAGAATCGACGGTTTGCTTTTCGGCATACCGGTCCTCTATGGGTATCTGTCTTTTGTCGTGTTCTTTAGGTAGACACGCTGTAGCATAGGCACACACTTATGAAAAATATCACATTACTGGGGTCCACCGGATCCATCGGAGTCAATGCCCTCAAGATCCTTGAAAGGTACCCCGACCAATTCAGAGTTTTGGCACTGGGGGCAGGGAGAAATATAGAGCGGTTAGCAACGCAGATCGAGCAATTTCATCCTTCTGCGGTCGCGGTCCAGGACGCGGAAAGCGCTCATCAGCTTCGCGAGCTGTGCCCGGATAAGCAGGCATGCAGGGTTCTTTGGGGAAATGAAGGATTCATGGAGCTGGCTGCTCTTGAGGAATCTGACACGGTCATTTCAGCGATTATGGGCGCCGCGGGCCTCCTTCCCACCTTCTCTGCAATCCGGGCCGGAAAAGATGTGGCCCTGGCCAATAAAGAAACCATGGTCATGGCCGGGGGATTGGTCATGGCAGAGGCAAGGAAACAGGGCGTGTCGCTCCTTCCCATCGATAGTGAACACAGCGCCATACTCCAATCCCTGCAGGGACATGCACGTGAGGACGTAAGGAGAATCATTCTTACCGCTTCGGGTGGACCTTTCCGTACTTTCTCTCTTACACAAATGGCAGAGGTGACCCCTGATGATGCACTTAATCATCCCAACTGGCTTATGGGTCCCAAGATTACCATCGATTCTGCCACGCTGATGAACAAAGGACTCGAAGCGATTGAGGCAAAATGGCTGTTTGACCTTTCCATGGACCAGATTACCATCCTGGTGCATCCGCAGAGTATTGTGCATTCCATGGTCGAATACAGGGATGGATCCACCATCGCTCAGCTGGGGGCCCCGGATATGACCATACCCATAGCGTATGCCCTCTCCTATCCGCGACATCTTGAGAGCCTCTTGCCTCCCCTTGATCTTGGATCGCTGGGCACCCTCAGCTTTGAGGAACCTGATTTCAATAAATTCAAGTGCCTCTCCCTCGCCCTTGAAGCGGCCTCTACGGGAGGTACCATGCCCGCGGTCCTCAACGCTGCCAATGAGATTGCGGTTTCTGCATTTCTGTCGGGAAAGATCCGGTTTCTCGCAATTCCTGATGTCATTGAGCAAACCATGCAAAAACACGCGCCGTTGCCGGGGAAAAGCATTGAAGAGGTGATGGATGCGGATGGCTGGGCCCGGAAAATTGCAAAGGCCCTTTTGAATGAATTTGACTTAAAGTAATACCTTCAAAATAACGGAGTAATTATGAGTTTTATTTCTTATTATCTTCTGCCATTTGTTGTAATCCTGGGAATTCTCATTTTTTTCCATGAACTGGGTCATTTCCTCGTGGCCAAATACTTCGGGGTAAGAGTCCTGAAATTTTCCCTCGGGTTCGGGAAGAAGATTATCGGCCGGAAATTGGGAGATACCGAATATCTTATTTCCATGATACCGCTCGGCGGATATGTGAAAATGCTCGGTGAAACGGACAATGATGACGCTGAACCTCTCACCCCGGAAGAAGAGGAACGGTCTTTCAGCCATCAGCATGTGTTCAAGAGAATGGCTATCGTTGCTGCAGGGCCAACGTTTAATCTTCTTCTGGCACTGATCATCTTTTCCCTCTTTTATATCGGTGTTGGAAAGCAGATCATGGAACCGGAAATCGGGCAGGTTCGTGAGCATTCCCCCGCAGAAACAGCAGGGCTCAAAAAGGGCGACTTCATTATGGCCGTGGACGGGAAACAGGTCCAGTCCTGGCATGAAATAAAGGACGCCGTTCATGATCGAGCGGGAAAATCTGTAAGCATTGCTGTTCGAAGGAACCAGCAGTTGTTTACGTTCACGGTGGTTCCTGAAGAAAGCGTCTCCAAGAACATCTTTGGAGAGGATATAAAGACTGCCCTCATCGGCATTGTTGCCTCCGGGAAATTTAGGACCCTTACGCTCCCAACCGGCAGTGCCGTGGTGGAGGCAGGGAAAAAGACCGGGGAAGTTATCTGGCTCACCTGTCTCACCGTCATCAAGCTGTTTGAAAGGGTAATTCCGATCCAGACCATTGGTGGTCCAATTCTTATTGGCCAGATGACCGGACAGCTCGCACAGGAAAGCTTTCTCTATTTGATCCCGTTCATGGCCGTCATCAGCATAAATCTCGGGATACTCAACCTGCTCCCGGTTCCTATTCTCGATGGCGGTTTTCTGGTTTTCCTTTTTCTCGAACTCATTATCGGGAAGCCTTTGAGCCTGAAAAAACGTGATATGGCGCAGAAGGTCGGGCTTTTCCTGTTAATCATGCTCATGGTGGTCGTCCTGTTCAATGATATAACCAGGCTGTTTAAATGAGGGTTATGGCGGAAGTTCTTGAGGCTCAGTGAAGTCATGATTCTTGCAATAAATACTTCAACACTCCAGTTCAGCCTTGCACTGTCGCGAATGAACGGAGACTTGTTGGCTGAATGTACACTCTCTACCCCGCACAAGCACTTCGGGGGACTTTTCCCCACCCTTGATTTTCTCCTTGATCTTTCCAAGAAAAGCCTGGCCGATATCCGTGCTGTTGCCGTTGCAACGGGACCGGGGAGTTTTACCGGCCTCAGGGTGGGTTTTTCCATGGCCAAGGGAATATGCCATGGGCTACATCTCCCTTTGATAGGCATATCAACCCTTGAAGCCCTCGCAAACCAAGTCCCGTGTTCTGATCTTCCTGTCACGCCTGTAGTTGATTCCAGGCGAGGAGAGGTATTTGTCGCCCGCTTCCTCTGGAATACACAGACGGGAAGCATGGACCGAATCATGGAGGACCGGTGCGTGAAGTTTGAAGATATCCCGCGGATATGTGAGGAAGCTACTATCCTGATTGGAAATCACGTGAGTAAACAGGCCCCGATCTTGCACAACATTTTAGGACTACAGGGCGTCTTTGCCCCTGAAGACAAGTGGCACGTTCGAGCAGGCACCATAGCGAACCTGGGGTATCAGCGGTTCAGGAGTGGCGAGACAGATAATCTAGAACACCTCTCCCCGCAATATTTCCGCCCCCCCGACATTCGCCCCAATCCTCATCCTGTTCTGGAGAGGAATGGGGGGAATTAATTGACAAGCAGGCATAAAACGTACTATGTTCTCCACATGTGACTGGGCGTTGAAAAACCCAACACCGAAAAATGCTCATACTCTTCATTAACAGGAGCCGGTTTCAAAATGCTCAATTTTTTCGAGGTCAAGTCGAAGATCTCGGACTCTGAGCGGGGAAAGGTGATCCCGCCGTGGCGGGATTAGCCACAGGAATATGTTGGATATTTCGAGGATTACAATTTTCGCCTGCCGCATAAATCGGGCAAAAGGCGGCGTTTTGAAACTGGCTCACGGGGATATTCTTGATCACAGATGGATGCTTCACGCGTGAATAATAACTGGCCTTTTGCCAGGGAGGGGCTCCCTTTTATCCTGATAGGAGCCCTCCTCACTTTCCTCTTCTTTGTTTTTGGTATTATATTTTTGACAATATTATCAGGATTCTTAGCTCTATTTACAATGTATTTTTTTAGAGATCCAAATCGCGCCTGCTCCTGCCCTCCCAATGCGATGCTGACCCCTGCTGACGGCCGGATCGTAAAAATAGAGCGGTTGGAAGGAAAGGACAACCCACTGGGAGAACCTGCTGTCATGATCAGCGTTTTCATGAGTCTTTTCAATGTGCACGTCAACCGTATCCCCATCTCCGGAGTCATCCGGGGAATCCAATACTATCCCGGAAGATTTTTTTCAGCGAATCTTGACAAGGCATCCGAGCAAAATGAGCGGAACAGCATCATCATGGAAACCATCAATGCAAGGCGAATAGTGGTAACGCAGATAGCAGGACTCGTCGCCAGAAGGATTGTCTGTTGGGCAAGACAAGGTGACCAGGTGCAAACAGGACAGCGATTCGGTCTCATTCGATTCGGATCCCGCCTTGATGTCTTTCTGCCTGGCGACAGCCAGGTAGCCGTGCGCAACGGGCAACGGGTCAAGGCAGGCCAAACCATCATCGGGTATATGTCATGAGACGAAGACGAAAAAAGCGACCGCGAAATAGCAGAAAGAAAGGGATCTATGTGTTGCCGAATCTCTTCACCTCTGCCAGTCTCTTTGGGGGATTCTATGCCATCATCGCCGCAATACAGGGTAAATTTTCCCTTGCCGCCACAGCAATACTCATCTCCTGCGTCTTTGACGCCCTGGACGGAAGGATTGCCCGTTTCACCAACACGTCCAGCCAGTTTGGATCTGAATACGATTCACTCTCTGACCTGGTAGCGTTCGGGGTTGCCCCGGGTGTCTTGGCATTTCTCTGGGCCTTGAAACCATTTGGAAGGCTTGGTTGGTTGGCGTCATTCATGTATGTTATCTGTGGGGCACTTCGTCTGGCTCGTTTCAATGTGCAGAAAGAAACGGTTGAAGCAAATTACTTCAAGGGGCTCCCGATTCCTGGGGCGGCAAGCCTCATCGCATCTCTCGTCCTTTTTGCATCAGCACTGGGGGACATTCCTGAAGGGTCGAAACACATCCTGATCATCCTCCTCATTTATGTCCTTTCATTCCTGATGGTGAGCGCCGTTCAATATCCGAGCTTTAAAGACCTGGAATTCAAGCACAGGAAATCGTTCAATGTTCTCGTTTCAATCATATTGGTCGCCCTGGTTATTGCCTATAAACCCAGGGTTATGCTCTTTTTCGTCCTGGCAGCCTATACGCTTTCGGGGCCGGTGATCACCCTCTATCGCATGCGGGCGAAACGCACTGCAGCGAAGCAAACAACAGAAGGAGTCCATCCACCGGTACAACAAGAACCAACGAAAACAGGGGAAAACGGGATTTCTCAGTAAGCCCCATGAGAATCACTGGCGGCAAAGTCAAAGGCAGGCATCTGGCGGCTGTGAAAGGGCTCAGTATCAGACCAACGTCCGACCGGGTCAGGGAGGCAATTTTTGATCTTATTGGACAGCGCTGGGAGGGAAAACGCGTTCTTGATCTTTTCGCTGGCACCGGCAGCCTGGGACTGGAGGCATTGAGCAGGGGTGCTTCTGAAGCTTTTTTTGTAGACTCTTCCCCTTATGCGCTCAAGCTCCTCAAGAAAAACATTGAACGGTGCGGATTCGCCCATTGCAGCAAGATCATGCGAAGGGATCTGCGGAAAACGCTGCCGGGAAAGCACCCTTTCGGAAAGGAATTCTTCCATTTGCTTTTTATGGATCCGCCCTACCGGAGAAACCTGATTCCAAGGGTGGTGGGACACTTGGGGGTGTCTCCGCTGATCTCTCCCGGTGCGTTGCTGGTTGCCGAATGCTCAAAAACGGAAAACCTGCCTTCCACCATCAACTCCTTTGCCATGAATGATTCACGCACCTATGGTGACACGAGAATTACTATCTATATGAACGAGGTTGATGAATGAACGGGAAATCAGCGATTTATCCTGGAACGTTTGACCCAATTACAAACGGCCATCTGAGTATTATCGATCGTGCGTTGACTATATTTGACAAATTGATTATTGCCATTCTCAACAATCCGCAAAAGGAACCACTGTTTACTATCGAGGAACGAATAGATATGATAAGAAAAAGCCTCAACGGCGACCGGAACGTGGAGGTTGATACCTTTGATGGCCTTTTGGTGGACTATGCGGTTGAGAAAAATGCCAACGTAATCCTCCGGGGTTTGCGGGCTCTTTCTGATTTCGAATATGAATTCCAGATGGCACTCATGAACAGGAAGTTGAACAGAGATGTACAGTCCATTTTTCTCATGACCGATTACAAATGGTTTTACATCAGCTCCACTATTATCAAGGAAGCCGCCAGCCTTGGCGGTGACACGAGCGGTCTTGTTCCGGAAATCGTAGACAAAAGGCTAAAAGAAAAATTTAATTTTGCAAAAAATACTTGACACATCTTTTGCCATGCGCGATAGTGCAAGGTCAAAAGATTGAAATTAATGGGTAATATTGCTGAAAGTACGAGACGAGGAGGATGAAAAGTGGCCCTGACGAAAGAAAAGATTATCAGCAGCATTTATCATCAGGTGGGACTCAGCAAGAACCGTTCCAGGCTTGTCGTCGAGACGCTTTTTGAGATCATCAAACAGACATTGGAACAGGGGGAAGATCTCCTAGTCAGTGGTTTTGGCAAGTTTGTGGTCAAGGAAAAATCGGCCCGGAGAGGCAGGAATCCCCAGACAACGGAGGACCTCCAACTGAGGGCCAGGAGGGTAGTGGTTTTCAAGACTTCCGGTGTGCTGAGGAACAAGATCAACCAAGGCTCTAAAGACTCACAATAAAAGCCTCCTCAAACCCCATATCTTCCAGCTTTTTTTCTACTTTCCCTGCCTGCTTCAAGGTCGTAGATCTTGAAACCCGAAGCCGGTAAAGATGGGCGCCACTTGGCGTTTGAAGGACGGTTATATCGACATAGTGGAATATCACTTTTAGCCGCTTTGCCAGTCGCAGGGCATTTTCTCGCTCACTGAACGCGCCGACCTGTACCGTAAAAGCTCCTTTTTCAAGATCTCTCGCTTCAACCACCGGCTCCTTCCCGGATTTCAGATCATATTCTCCCACCTGTCTCCCAAGTGCCTCTATTCTAACCCTTGCAACGCCCGGCCCGACTAAGCCAATATCCCGTGCAGCAACATAGGAAAGGTCGATGATCCTCCCCTTCACAAAAGGGCCCCGATCATTTATTTTCACGACTGTCTGTTTTCCGTTTTCCAGGTTGAGGACTCGCACATAGGTGCCCAGCGGTAATGTCTTGTGGGCCCCGGTTTTCTGGTACATGTTATAGGCAGCGCCACTGGCCGTAGGTCTCCCGTGAAAATCCTTCCCATACCAGGAAGCTTCCCCAGTCTGCACAAACCCATGGGAGTGGGGAAGCGGAAAATACCGCTCCCCATTGACAATGTAAGGCCTGAAACCAGGGCCCTGTTTCTTGGGGGTGATGACTATGGTTTTTTTCCCCGGCGGCACCATTACAATATGATTCCTGGGCCTGGCGCAGGAAGAGAAGACGAAAACAACGCTCAACAAAAGAGGAAGAAAATATTTATTCACAGGCGTTCTCCTAACCCGGGTTTCTCACGGGCCTTCGTAGCGAGGGGGTGGAAAGGCCCGTGGATAGCAAGTTGAGCTTGCGAAATCCCGCTCTGCGCGGGGGCGCGAAGAAAAATGGATGAAGGCGCACTTGCACAGTACGTCAAAGTCATTTTTCTAGCGCAACGCAGGAGACATGGGGCTATCCGCTACCACAGTCCCGCGCATCGCGGGATGAGAAAAGCGGTCTAAATATTTGTGCGATGACAAAAGTCATCCCCGATCCTAGCAGAGACATGGATTTTTTCAACCAAAATTCCTCCTGTTCCTTTTTGCTTGACACACTTGTGAATTTTTTCTAAAGTTCACATCGTAACTATATTGTAATTATAATGTGATTACTCTTTCCAGAGGTTTTCCACTGAGAAAACGTCATTTCAAACCATCCTAAGGGAGCGTGCGTCATGAAATTAGCAGAAAAAATCGCAGTGGTGACGGGAAGCAGCCGGGGAGTAGGCAGGGCGGTTGCCCTGGGTTTTGCCGCGGAAGGCGCCAATGTGGTCATCAATTATACCTCCAATGAAAAGGCAGCAAATGAAGTCGTTGACATTGTTGCGGACATGGGCCGTAAAGCGATTGCCGTTAAGGCCGACGTGGCCAACAGGGAGGAGGTTGACCGACTCTTTGGGCAGGCCCTGGATAGCTTTGGAAAAATAGATATTCTCGTGAACAATGCGGGATTCACCCGCCCTGCCCTGATGCTCAAGATGACGGAAGAGCAATGGGACCAGGTGGTCGATATCCATATGAAAGGTGCATTTCTCTGCGCCCAGTCTGCGGCAAAACACATGAAAGAACAGCAGGGCGGAAAGATAATCAATGTTACTTCAGTCGCCGGTCTCGTGGGTACCGTGGGTCAAATTAATTACAGTGCGGCCAAAGGAGGCATTATCAGCATGACCAAGTCCATGGCCCGGGAACTGGCAAGATACAATATCTGCGCCAATGTCATATCCCTGGGTATTGTGGCAACCGACATGACCGAAAAAATTCGGACAGATGAAAAACTCAAAGATATTTATATGAACAGGATCCTCCTCAAGCGCTTTGCTGAACCGGAAGACATCACCCCGGCCTTTGTTTTTTTGGCCGCGGATGAAAGCAATTATATCACCGGCCAGCTTCTGTGCGTGGATGGAGGCTATGGCATGATCTAGGTGCCCAGGAAAGACTAGGATTGGGACATTCGACGATCCGTGAAGGCAGATTTTATCATTAATTAACATTTGCGATGAACGAACAAACAACCATTAAGAAATCAGTAAGGAGGGAAAAAATGGCGACAATACCAGACAAAATCCTGACATGGCAGATGGTTCAACCAACTTCACGTGACAGGGAAACAGGCGAAGTAACGCCGGGAAAAATTGAAAAAACAGAGGTTCCCGTTCCTGAACTGGGACCGGGCGAGGTCCTGGTGGAAGTGGCCGGGTGCGGGGTCTGCCACACCGATCTCGGCTACTTCTACGACGGTGTCCCAACAGTTTCCAAGCCGCCCCTGACCCTGGGTCATGAGATCGCAGGTACCGTGGTAGCGGGAGATGAGGCCTGGATCGGAAAAGAGGTCATCATCCCTGCAGTCATGCCCTGCCGCCAATGTATCCTCTGCAAGACGGGGCGGGGAAATCGATGCCTGAACCAGAAAATGCCGGGGAACAGCCTGGGGCTTTACGGCGGATTTTCCAGCCATATTCCTGTCCCCAGCATTGATCTTTGCGAAGTCAAGGACCGGGGAGAATTTCCCCTTTCACACCTGGCGGTGGTAGCTGATGCAGGCACCACTCCGTACCAGGCCGCCAAGCGGGCTGACCTGCAGCCCGGTGACAACGTGGTGGTCATCGGGATCACCGGCGGGGTCGGACAGTATGTGGGCCAGATCACAAAGGCTCTCGGTGCAAAGACGGTCGTAGGCATTGCCCGAAACCAGGAAAAACTTGATCGATCCCTTAAGTACGGTGCAGACTTCGTCATTAACTCCACGGACAAGGACGCCAGAGCCATCTCAAAAGAATTCAGAGGACTCTGCAAGGAAAACGGACTTCCCACTTTTGGATGGAAGATATTTGAGGTCACAGGGGTCAAGCCGGGGCAGGAAATCGGCCTCGCGCTCCTTGGTTTCGTAGGCAAACTCATCGTAGTGGGATACGGCCTGGCCAAGACTGAATACGCCATCGGCCGCCTCATGGCCTTTGACGCGGAGGTTATCGGCACTTGGGGATGTCTCCCCGAGTATTACCCCATTGTCATGGATATGGTGCTGAACAAAAAGATCGATATTGGGCCCTTTGTGGAAACACGGCCTATGAGTTCTATTGTGGAAACCTTTGAAGAAGTGCACAAGGCGGGTTCTCCTGCCAAACGAATTGTCCTGACTCCCGATTTTTAGACAATTGGGCGTCCGCATGGGCGTGAAAACCGCAGGAGAGATTTTTTTTCAACCGGGCTGTCTGTCAGCCCAACAGCCGCCGTTGG
>Ga0315556_1000012_pt1 | contig 75164 bp, 59 predicted proteins | sample SalMarSW160310MG_FD_202112 | JGI IMG/M metagenome (GOLD analysis project Ga0315556, IMG submission 202112) | Salt marsh sediment microbial communities from the Plum Island Ecosystem LTER, Massachusetts, United States - Salt Marsh Sediment SW1603-10 ...
ACCTCCTCGTCAACAACGCCGGGGTCACCATGAACGCCCGCTTCTCGGAGCTCGCACCTGAGGTCTTGCGCACCATCTTTGAGATCAACTTCTTCGCAGCCGTGGAGCTGACACGGCTCGTGCTGCCCGATCTGAGAGCGCGCCAGGGCAGGATCCTGGTCATCTCTTCGGTCACGGGTCTCGTCGGCACCCCGACGCGGACGGCCTATGCGGCATCGAAGCACGCCCTGCACGGCCTCTTCGACGCCCTGCGCGTCGAGCTGCGGCAGGACGGGGTGGGCGTGACCATCGCCTGCCCCGGCTACGTCGCCACACCGATGCGCGAGAGGGCCCTGCTCGGCGACGGCTCCATCCAGGGCCACGACCAGGCGGCAGGGCGCCGGATGCTGAGCCCCGAGGAGGTCTCGCGAAGGGCCCTGCACGCAGTCTGGCGGCGCAAGCGGCTGATCAAGATGGGCGCCGAGACCCACCTGGCACGGATGTTGTCGCTGCTTGCTCCGGGAATCCTCGACGCCGTCCTGGCCAGGGCCACCGGCTAGCCCATGCGCCCCCCTTCTTGGGGGCGTTCCGGCGCAGGGGAGAACTTCTGTGAGAACCGCGGAGCCGTCTCGTCCTCAGCTGGGCCCCCGGGACACCAACCACGGAGTCATGAAGAGCACATAGAACCACAGAGGTAGGAGAAGGAAGGCAAAGCCGGAGGGGAGCCTTCTTCCTTCAGATGATCCTCTCTGAGCCCCTCTGTGTCCTCTGTGTCTCTGTGGTCATCGGTTCCCAAACGCCCTCGCTATCATCTGCGACCTGGGTGGAATGGGGCGATTTCCAGAACGCACGTAACGGCTTCGGGGTGCAACCACCGGCGCCGGAATGAGACGACCCTCCCGTGCGTAGGGTGCTGCAGATGATCGTCGCGACCCCCGAGCATCGAATAGCCTACAGCCACCGAACCCGGCTGCCGGCGGCAGAGCGGCTGTCCGCTCGGCTATCATGGGCGCCGATGGCTGCCGGGAACGCCCCCGATTTCGAGACCTGCCGCGACCTGGTGCGACGCCTCGTCGCAGGCGGCACGCCGCACGGCGAGACCTTTGACGCGTGCCGCGCCGTACTGCTCGGCGAGCCGGGATCCGAAATGGCCTTCCAGGCGCTCTGCATGCTCCTCGAGGGTGGTCTCGCCGACGCATCGCTGCCGATCCGGGACGCACAGGTCATCGTGCCGCTGTTGAAGAACCTGGCCAAGGGCGCGATAGACGCCGGGGATCTCCTGTGACGGCCGGCTGGGTGCTGCTCGCGTTGCTGGCCCCGCTCCTCCTCACCGTGGCAGCGGTCGCCCTCCGCCCGTCCAGCCCCTCACCCCTGGCGGCGATTGCCGTCAATGCCCTCGCGCCGGGGGCCGGGCTCGCCCTCCTTGGACGGCCCATGCTGGAGGTGGCGGTAGGCCTCCTGATCACCGTCGCCTCGCTGCTGACGATAGGTGGCCCTGAGCTTCTCGGCATGTACGTGCCGGTCATGATCGCGGGTGGGGTGTGGGCCTCACTCTACACGCCCTGGAACCCGTTCAAGCGGACTCTCGAGCAGCTCCCGCCGCCGACCGTGCCGCGTCCCGCGAATGAGCAACCTTCCCGCAATGGAGGCCTCACCGGTTCCACAGGCACCGCGGTTCCTTCGCGGTCAGGACCCAAGGAGGAGGGCGACCAGGGGTACCGCATCGTCGTACGGTGCACCGAGTGTGGGGCGGAGATCGAGGTCCCCGTGCTCCACCGCATGGCCCACTGTGAGTACTGCGACAGCAACCACATGGTCGTCGGGCACGAGGACACACTGTACGTCACGATCCCTGAGAAGGCCCGCGACCAGCAAACGCTTCGCGAGGCGTTGCTCGACCACTACCGGTACCAGCACTACCTCAAGCTCTACGCGCGTCAGGTGGCGCCGCTGGAGAAGCGCAAGACCATTGCCAGCGAAAACGGCACCCTGCTGGCGAGCCCCGAGCTGGGCGCCGCCGCCGCAGCTGCGGAGCTGCTGGTTTCGCGCGCCGCCGACGCATTCCGGGCACGACTGGCCGAGACACTCCAGGTGACGCCGCAGCATCACTTTCTTGCCCCCTACCGACACGGCATGGGCACGCTGTACGAGGCCGCCTTCGGCCGTTCTCGACAGGACATGGAAAAGAAGCTCCGGTTCGCCGTCGGCACCGTCGAGGCTGCCACCCTCGCCAGCGAAGGCGTTGAGCTACCGGCGATGGGGAAGTTGAGCTACCTGCGCGCCGTGTTGCCGGCGGCCCAGCTCGAGGAGACGGCCCACTGCCTGCCCCTCGCTCTCGGCCCGGAAGCGCTCCAGAAAGCCTACGGCAACCTCGACCGCAAGCAGCTCGACCGCTCGCTCCAGGTCATCCGCCTCGGCACCGTCTTCGTCCCCGAGGTCAACGCCGTTGTCTGGCGACCCTGGTGGGTCGTCGAGGTATCCGGCGGCGGAGTGTCGGAGACACTGCTGGTCGACGCCGCGGCAGGGTCGGTTGTCGGTCCTCCGCCGTCTCTTGAACCCGGCCTCATGGCCGAGCTCCCGGTAGAGGCGCGCGAGCCCGGCAACGGGCTGCGCTTCCTGCCCATGGAGTGCCCCACCTGCGGGTACGAGTTTCCCTTCGACGTCGCCGCGGTGACTCACTTCTGCCACAACTGCCACCGCATGTTCACGATCCAGGGCAGCAGCAAGAAGGAGAGCGATTACGACTCCTGCGTGTTCGATGAGCGCGCCGCCGTCGATCTGGTTCCCTTCTGGCGTTTTCCGCTGCGACTGCGCACCGCTGACGGCAAGGTCCTGACCGACCTTCCCCACCTCACCGATGGTATCGACGGAACGTTCGATCAGATCGGTGATGAGGCGACCGAGGGCGACGACGAGGTCTTCGTACCTGCCATCCGGCTCATCAACGCCCGCCTGATGACAGAGGCGTTCAACCGCCTCTTTCGCTTCACGGTCCGTTCGGCGCCGACATACCGGACCGAGCGGTTCCCACTCGACAAGAGGCCGAAGCCGCTCACCGTTTCCCTCGGTGAGGCCGAGGCTCGCGAGCTGGCGCCCCTGTATCTCGCCAACGCCTTCGGGCGCCGCGACCTTGCCCGCGTCAACGTCAACCAGGTGGCGTCGTGGCTGTTCGGCGCCCGACTCCAGTCCACGGGCCGTCTCACCTTCCTCGCCGTGCCACGCCCGATCACCGAGCCGTTTCGAGCCTATATCGGCCGCGGACCGGCCACCGCCGTCACTCGCGCCGAAGGCACCAGCGGCCCCGAGTGAGCATTCGAGGCTAAACCACAAAGACACGAAGAACACAAAGAAGAGCACCAAGAAGATCTCTCCTCGCCGGTCGTAGCAGGGCACAGGTGGAGGGTCCCCGCCACGGCAGATCCACGGCCTTCGGCCGCACCCCTCAGGGTCCGCCAGTCCGTCCTCGAGGAGGACCTCGGGCCGTCCTGTCAGCCCCGAGGGGCCGCTGCGCTCGGATCTGCCTCCCACGTTCTCTGAGAGGTTGCAAGGCCCCTCTCTCTTGGTAGGAGAGGGATCGCGTAGGAGCGCCCTCTCGCACCCCGTCGCGGGACCGTCCCAGGGGAGTGATGTCCGTGAGCTTCCGGCATGTGCGGAGACTTCCCTACTCTCCCCGGGAACCCTGACCCCCCTTTTGGGGTCCTTCTCTTCTTTTCTTTGCGTCTCCGCGCCCTGGCGTCTTTGCGTTGTATGGGTCACCCCGGCCTACCGTGACCTGGAGCTCCTCAGCCCGCGAGTCTCTCTTGGTGTTCCTCTTTGTGCTCTCCGTGCCTTCGTGGTTGATTCCCGTCCGCTCTCACCGGGATCGCTCATGGAGAATCCGGGCTAGAATGCGGGCGCGAACGGAGGTGACCGATGAGCGCTCCCGTCCACATCGAGCTGACCGACCTCCCCGAGCCTTCCCCGTTCGAGCCCGGGATTCGCCACGCTCCGAGCCGCGGCTACGAGCTCGGGCGGCGCGACACGCTGCTCGCCCTCAAGAACGCCCTCCGCTACGTGCCGCAGGAGCATCACGAGATGGTGGCACCCGAGTTCCTCGACGAGCTGCGCACTCGTGGCCGCATCTACGGCTACCGCTACCGCCCAGCCGGGAGAATCTGGGGCCGACCGCTCGACGCCTATGAGGGCAGGATCACCGAAGCCCGGGCGATGCAGGTCATGATTGACAACAACCTCGATTTCGATGTTGCGCTCTACCCGTACGAGCTGGTGACCTACGGCGAGTCGGGCCAGGTGTGCCAGAACTGGATGCAGTACCGGCTCATCAAGAGGTACCTCGAGGTGCTGACCGACGAGCAGACGCTGGTGGTCATGTCGGGTCACCCGCTGGGCCTCTTCCCGTCGCCGCCCGAAGCACCGCGGGCGATCGTCACCAACGGCCTCATGGTCGGCATGTTTGACAACCCGGAGGACTTCCACCGCCTGGCCGCCCTCGGCTGCGTCAACTACGGACAGATGACCGCCGGCGGTTGGATGTACATCGGCCCGCAGGGCATCGTGCACGGCACCTACATCACGTTGCTCAACGCCGGGCGGAGCTACCTCGGCGTGCCGGACGACGCCGACCTCGCGGGCCGCACCTTCGTCACCTCGGGGCTCGGCGGGATGTCCGGCGCCCAGGCCAAGGCGCTCGAGATCGCCGGTGGCGCCGGTATCATCGCCGAGGTCGACGCCTCGCGCATCCAGACCCGGCACGAGCAGGGTTGGGTCTCGAAAGTGACCTCCGACCTCGCCGAGGCCGCACGCTGGATGCTGGCCGCCAAGGACAGCGGGGAGGCACTGTCGATCGCCTACCACGGCAACATCGTCGACCTTCTCGAGTACCTGGACCACGACGACATCCCGGTCGAGCTCCTGTCCGACCAGACCTCGTGCCACGTTCCGTATGACGGCGGTTACACGCCCGCCGGCGTGACATTCGAGGAGGGACGGGAGCTTCTGAGGAAGGACCGAGCTCGCTTCCACGCCCTGGTCGATCAGAGCCTGCGCCGCCACTTCGAGGCGATCCGCCGCCTCACCAACCGCGGCGCGTACTTCTGGGACTACGGCAACTCGTTCATGAAGGCCGTCTTCGACGCCGGCGTGACCGAGATCGCCGCCAACGGCAAGAACACCACCGAGGGGTTCATCTGGCCGTCCTACGTCGAGGACATCATGGGGCCGCTGTGCTTCGACTACGGCTACGGGCCGTTTCGCTGGGTATGCCTGTCCGGCCGGCCCGAGGATCTGGCCGCCACCGACCGCGCCGCCATGGCATGTATCGATCCGGAACGGCGCGGCCAGGACCGCGACAACTGGAAGTGGATTCGGGAGGCGAGCTCAAACCGCCTCGTCGTCGGAACCCAGGCGCGCATCCTGTACGCGGACGCCGAGGGCCGCACCAGAATCGCCCGCACCTTCAACCGCATGGTGCGCGAGGGCGAGATCGGACCGGTCATGATGGGCCGCGACCACCACGACACCGGCGGCACCGACTCGCCGTTCCGGGAGACCGCCAACATCTACGACGGCTCCAACCTGACGGCCGACATGGCTCACCACTGCTGGGCGGGCAACGCCGCTCGCGGCATGACCATGGCGGTGCTCTCCAACGGCGGTGGGGTCGGCACCGGCAAGGCGATTAACGGCGGCTTCGGCCTCGTCCTGGACGGCTCGCCGCGGGTCGACCGGATCCTCGCCACCGCCCTCGAGTGGGACGCCATGAGCGGCGTCTCGCGCCGCGCCTGGGCACGAAACGCGAACGCCCTCGCAACCATCGCCGAGTGGAACCTGGCCAACGCCGAGCGCGGGCACATCACCGAGCCGGCCCTGGCCGACGAGGGCTACCTCGAGCGGCTGGTGGACCGGGAGGGGTGAGGGACAGCCCACGGGAAGATCCTCCGCGCTCGGTGAGCCCAAGACTCCAGCTCATCTGATCCCCGTCCGGCTACCAGCTCCCCTGACAGGGTCGAGTCCCAGGGGGATCAATTCTTATGCCTTCAGCCGTTTCGCAACACAGTCTGTGTCTTGACATCACACAGAATGGGAAGTACTTTTGTGTAGTCATCATCGAGGAGCTCGTCACTACGACCGGGAGGAATCCGCTTCCCGGCAGGTCTTCTTGGATTGGTAAGCGGAAACGTCTACCGGAACAGAGGAGGTTCTCCATGGGGCATCGGGCAGATCGACTTGTCATTGGTGCGTGTGCCGCCCTGCTGCTTGTGGCGCCGGCGGCCCTGGCGCAGTCGGGAGCACCGGCGCCGCCAAACTCCTTCGGCCAGGCAAACCAGCTGACCGCCTACTACGCGGCAAGATGGGTACCGTTCAACGGGACTCCCATTCCGGTCCAGGACAACCTCTCGGGCTATATCGGCCCGAACGCTCCGGGATACAATGCACAATACTGGACTCAGGTCGGGCTCCCCAACGGCGCCTCTCTGGATGGACTCGACTTCCTGGTCTACGACAACGATGCAAACGGTCATATAGCGTGCGACCTCATCGGGGCCCAGGGGGCCTTCCCGAGCGCAGGTGATCCCGACCCGACGTTTGACTACGTCACAGGGGCCTCGACCGGGGATGCCGAAACGCCTGGGTACACGGTCCTGAGCCCGACTTTCGTCGTGTCACGGATCATCCACGCCTGGGAGGACTGGGACGACGACGGCGCCGCTTCGGCTGCAGCCTACTATCTCGCGTGCTTCGCGCAGCAGGTCGACGGCAACGCCACCCTTCGCTTCTGGGGCGCTCTGCTCCACTGGCACCGCACCATCTCGCCCGTCCCGGCCACCGCCACCTTCGACGATGTACCGGTGGGCTCCTTCGGCTTCCAGCACATCGAGGCGCTGGCCGCGTCCGGCATCACCGCCGGCTGCGACGCCACCCACTTCTGCCCCAATGCCCCGGTCACGAGGGCACAGATGGCCGTCTTCCTCGCCAAGGCCCTTGGACTTCATTGGTATGAGTGATTCCACCACCTCAGGGTCATGGCGGCGCGCCCCCAGGCGCGCCGCTCTTCACCTCTTCGGCTTGTAAAGCGCAGAGCACCGGGGCTCCACCTGAAGCATCGCGGGCGTACCATCTCCTCGTTAGTTCCCATCCGGAGCGTCATAAGTTCTTGCAAATAGGGAAGAAAACGCGCATTCAAAGCTGGAGTTTTCGATCTCAGCGGCGTATAATCATGTTGATCAAGACATTGATTCTAAGCCGTTTAAAGAGAGCGAGGCCAACAGAGAATGCGCGAGAATCACAAGACTCAACCGACACTCACCGAGCCATGGCTCGATCTGCAGCATGCCAAAGAGCTCAAGGTCATTTCAGACCTTCTCGATCAGCATCCTATGCTCGGGGCACTGGTGGCGCAAGATGTCTCGCGCGGGAAGTCGAGGCGTTCTGGCGGTCTCACCGGAGCTCAGGTTCTGCGAGCCATGGTGGTCAAGCAGATGAATGGCTTCAGCTATGACGAGCTGGCGTTTCACCTTGCCGACTCCCAGACGTACCGGACCTTTTGCCAGCTCGGGATCACCGATCGGTCTCCCAAGCGCTCGACGCTGGCCGAGAACATCAAGCGCATCAAGGCATCGACGCTCGAGCAGGTCAACCGGACCCTGGTCACTGCTGCGAAGGTGGCTGGGATCGAACGGGGCCGTGTGGCTCGCGTCGACAGCACGGTGTCCGAGACGAACATCCACCCACCGAGCGATTCGGCACTGCTGTTCGGCTGTGTGCGTGTGTTGACGCGGCTGATGGCGGCCGCCAGGGATTTGGGGGTAGACCGGATCGAGTTTTCAGATCGCACCCGCCGTGCGAAGCGCCGTTGGCTCGGAATCCACCGCGCCCGAGGCAAACGCCAACGTCGGCGGCTGTATCGCGATCTGGTCAATGTCACCGAAGAGGTCTTCTCGGCCGCTTCCGACATGCTCGACGCGGTCTCGAACCACAAGCCGACGTCATTGGTGGACGCAGCGCGTCTCGCAACAATCACTGGCGACCTCCAATGGTATCTGCCGCTTACCGAGCGCGTCCTTGACCAAACGCGCCGTCGTGTGTTCGACGAACAGACGGTGCCCGCTACCGAGAAGCTGGTTTCGATCTTCGAGGAGCACACCGACATCATCGTCAAGGCTCCGCGGAAAACCCAATATGGGCACAAGGTGACGCTGACCGGTGGCTCCTCGTCGATGATCCTCGACTGCGTGGTGGCCAAAGGCAACCCGGCCGACTCGTCCGACGCCGAGACCATGATCGACCGCCAGATCGAGATCTACGGGCGACCGCCCCGCCAAGTGGCCTTCGACGGCGGCTACGCGTCCCAAGCCAACCTCCACAACATCAAGGCCAAGGGCGTCAAAGACGTCGCCTTCCACAAGAAACGGGGTCTGGAGATCTCGGAGATGGCGAAGAGTGCCTGGGTCTTCAAGAAGCTCAAGAACTTCCGAGCCGGCATCGAAGGCTGTATCTCGTTCCTCAAACGAATCTTCGGCCTGAGTCGATGTACTTGGCGGTCCTTCGCATCATTCAAGAGCTACGTCTGGGCATCCGTCGTCAGCTTCAACCTCCTCGTCATCGCTCGGCATTTGCTCGAGTAAACGACCCCCCCGCCCCCCACTGCTCCTGCCTCCCAACTCTATGCAGGGTGCGTCGACTCAAGCCGATTCCCGTAACTCAGTGGCGTCTCACCGCCCATGGGAACCTGAGTTGCCCGGCCCTGGCGGCCTTCCCGCGCAGCCTCGCCACAACCGCCCGCTGAAACCAGCCATTCCGGATGGGAACTCGTTAGCGCCAAGGAGGTGCCACCCATGAAGGCTCTAACCCGCCGGACTCTCACCCTCATCACGCTCCTGCTCCTCGCTCCCGCTCTGGCTTTGGCCACCCCGCAGACGAAGGAGAGCACACCGCTCGAGCAGGGGCTCGCGGCTTATCAGGCCGGCCGCTACCAGGAGGCGCTGGAGCTTTGGCGTCGACTGGCGTCCCAAGGAGACCCGGGGGCCCAGTTCCGCCTGGGGTACCTCTACGCGACGGGACAGGGAGCTCCGCAGGACCAGGGGCTGGCCTTGACGTGGTACCGGAAGGCCGCCGAGCTCGGCCATGCCAAGGCGCAGTACAACCTGGGCATTGCCTATCTCAAGGGCAACGGCATCGAGAAGGACCCGAAGGAACGGAAACCTCCAGGCTATCTATAAGCTCGGAACGCCCAATCCGGCCCACGGGCTCAAGCCGGACTCTCCGGAGGCGCTGGCCAAGGTCCGCAAAGCGGCCGAGCTCGGTTACGCCCAGGCGGAGTACGACCTCGGCAAGGCGTACGCCAACGGCGAGGGCGGGCTCAAGGCGGACAAGAAAGAGGCCGCGGTCTGGTTCCGCAACGCCGCCGACCAGGGCATGGCACGCGCCCAGTACGACCTCGGGTGGCTGTACGAGCACGGGCAGGGAGTCCCCGAGGACCAGGCGAAGGCGGTTGAGCTCTACACCAAGGCTGCCAACCACGGCTTTGCCCGTGCCCAGTATCAGCTCGGCATGCATTACGCCTCGGGACGCGGCGTGGAGAGGGACGCCAGCAAGTCGTTCGAGCTGATCTCGAAGGCCGCCAACCAGGGGTTCGTCGAGGCCGAGTACGCCCTCGGCGTCATGTACGACAACGGGAACGGAGTCAAGCAGGACTACTCCAAGGCCATGGAGTGGTACAGGAAGGCCGCCGCCGACGGCAACGCCACTGCTATGTTCGCGGCGGGCAACCTGTACGCCAACGGTTACGGCGTTTCCAAGGACCTCGAGGAAGCCAAGAGGTGGTACTGCAGGGGCGCCCGTCTCGGCCTGCCGCAGGCCAAGCAGATGCTGGGCGACAACGTTGACGTCGAAAAGGTCTGCAAAGGGCTCCACTGATCGAGGTGCGTGTGCCGCATCCACCAGCAGCGGCCTGACACAGGGCCGTCCGAGGTTCGTCCGGCTACCCCCCAACCATCGATGACGGGCCTTGCGGTCCGCCCTCCAGACCGCTTGAAGAGCTGCGCAGCAGATGAAGTCTGCCCGTCCCTGCCCCGCAATCCCTCGGTCTACCCCCTCTGCATGCCGATTCCGCCCGCGGCATGACCATGGCGGTGCTCTCCAACGGCGGCGGGGTCGGCACCGGCAAGGCGATCAACAGCGGCTTCGGCCTCGTCCTGGACGGCTTGCCGCGGGTCGACCCGATCCTCGCCACCGCCCTCGAGTGGAACGCCATGAGCGGCGTCTCGCGCCGCGCCTGGGCGCGCAACCCGAACGCGCTGACAACGGTCACCGAGTGGAACCAAGCCAACGCCGAGCGCGGCCATATCAGCGAGCCGGCCCTGGCCGACGAGGGCTACCTCGAGGGGCTGGTGGACGCAGACCGGGGTTGACCCGATTCCCCTTGGTGGGGTGGCGGTCAGACCCGCCTCGACACGACCGCCGGCCGTGGCTCGCGCATGGCGAGCGTGATCGAGCGCGCCGCCGGGGTCAGGCGCGGCAGGATCACCGCGTATATCAGAAACAGGCGCTTGAAGTCGGTCCTGTGGCCGAGTGCGACCTGGCGCCTGATCCGGCGGAAGACCAGGCCGAGGCTGGTGAGCCACCAGTAGTGGACGGACCGGACCATGAGCCGATGGTAGCGAGCGGCCGCCCACCCCCGCTCCCTGCCTCCCGCCGCACCCTCGACGATCGCCCGCGCCGCCATCTCGGCGCTCAACACCGCGTACACCAGGCCCCCTCCGGTGACCGGGTTGACGAGGCCCGCGGCATCGCCGACAACCAGCCCCCCCGGCCGGCCGAGGCGGCGAGCAACGGCGAACGGAATGCCGCCGCCGCGGGTCCGGGAGCACGGCAGCGACTTCAGCTCCGCACGCTCCGCGATGAAGCGATCGAGTAGACGTCGCAGCGGCTCGCGGCGCTCGCCGTGGAACCTCCCCACCCCGACCTGGACCAAGCCGCGCTTGGGAAACACCCAGAAGTAGCCCGGGTCCTCGTCCTCGAGATCGAGCATGAAGTCGACCTCGTGGCTCCGTTCCTCGTCGTTCTGAAGCTCGCGGTAGATTGCGGAGGCCATTGGCGTGTCGCCGTCGATCCCGATTCCGGCGGACCGCGCCACGCTGCTGAAACCGTCGGCGAAAACTACCTGGTCGAAGGGCTCCCTTTCGTCGGCGCCGTTGCGCCTCCACCTCAGCTCGCCGCTGGCAGGGTCCCAGCCGACAACACGACATCCGGAGTGGAGCCGGGCTCCCGCGCCCACCGCCCGCTCCGCCAAGAAGGCGTCGAACCGGCAACGGTCGAAGTTGATGAACACCGGCCGCCGGAATTCAAGCCGGTCACAGCGGCCCCCTTCGAACAGCCGCAGGCTCGTTACCTCGCCGTCGATCAGGTCCGGCGGCAGCTCGAGCCGGCGGTAGAGCGCGTGCAGCATCACGCCGCCGCACGCCGCACTGACGCCGGGGGTAGGGTCCTTGTCGAGGAGGACCGGCGCTAGGCCGGCCTGCGCCAGCCTCCACGCCGCGACCGCTCCCGCACAGCCCGCGCCGACGACCGCGATCCGACGGCGGTTCAGGCTCACGACCCGTCCCCGCGGGCGGGCCGGGCGCCGGTGATGCCGGCGCCAACCTGAATGACCGGTTCCCGGGCAAGTCCGGCCCTCGCCGCAAGCCACCGCGGGCGCCGGCCAAAGCCCGCTCCGAGCCGCCATTCACCGATGTGCGCGGGGTTGCCCGGGACCCTCCACAGCGCCAGCAGAGGCTCCACCCGGCTCCACATCGGCGCCGAGGTGACGACAAAGTTGATGCCGACGGGCCGCAGTACCACGAGCCCCTGGCTCCACTCCGGGTGACGCAGCTTGACGGCGGCGTCGAGGGAGATCTCGTCCCCGGCGCCCTCGACCCACACCGGCCCCGCAGCGCCGAGGCCCTGCGCCTCGAGGGCGCGGCAGGTTCGTTCCACCAGCGCCTCGCTGGCTCCGGCTACTTGGACCCACCTGCCGACCCTGCCGGCGGCCAGCCAGCCTCCCCCCGCGAGGGCGAGGACCATTGCCGCGGCAGTCGCGTTCCGAGCCGCTTCCGAAAGCGCAGAAGCACGTGCGAGACCTGCCCCGACGAGGACGGTGCTAACCACGACCAGAGCGAAGAACAGACGCAGGTAGACTCCATGGGGATCCTTGGGGATCGACAACGCCATGAGCGCCGAGAGCGCGGCGGTCGGAGCGACCAGCAGCAGCCCCAACCGCCACCAGGTGCTCGACCACGAGAGCCAGAGCACGGCCACCGACCCTGCCGCCAAGAGACCGCCGACCAGAGTCTGCGGCGCAACGAGTGACGACAGGTTTGCGACTCCGCCGAACCCTCCGAGCACGGCCTCCCGCCAGGCAAGAGCGGCAGCCACCGCCGCCACCACCCCGGCGGCGTGAAGCACGCGGTCCCGCGGTCGGCCTCGCCCGCACCAGGTGGCGTAGACCACGGCGGGCAGGAACACCACCGCCTCCTCCTTGGCCAGCGTCGAGAGTCCAAGAAGCGCCGCCGGCGCCCAGCCCGACCATCCGCCGTCCAGGTCGAGGGCCAGATCAACTGCCGCCAGGGCCAGCGTGACACACAGCATGGAGTAGAGGTTGGCCGCCCACACCACCGTCGCCGCCGTGATCGGGTTCGCCACCGCCAGCAGGGCCGCCGCAGCAGACACCTTCTCACTCCCCCCGAGCCGGCGCCCGAGCCGGTACAGCAGGACCGCGATCGCACCGAGCAGGATCAGGTTCACCACGTGCAGTGGCAGCGGAGCCGAGCCGAAGAGACGGCCCGCAACCCACCACACGAGCCCGCCGAGCGGCCTGAAGTAGACCTTCAGCATCCCGTGACCGAGGAACCAGCTCCAGGGAACGCGCCCGATCACCCAGAGATGAACGTAGTCGTCCCAGAACATCGGCGCCGCCAGAGCACGGCCGTAGAGCAGCAGTGCGCCGATGGCCGTCACGACGGTGAACCACACATCCGCCCGACCCCAGCCGCCCTCGCCCGAGCCGGCCCGCTTGCGCCGCAGCGACATACCGGCGTCTTCGGGCTTCGTTCGGCGCGTTGACGCCGTACGGCCGGCCGCTGGCTTTCTGGTGGAACGCTTGCGACTCCGTGTCACGCGCACGCGAATATACCATGCAAGAGGCGAATCGATCCTGGGTCTCATTACGTAGGGTCGGTGTATACTACCACGCGGAGGGGAACCTGGTGAGAAGAGCACACGGAATCTTGCGGCCACCGGCGTGGGCCGCAATCGCATGGTGCGCGGGCATCATGGTCCTGCTTTTCGGAGGCAACGCGGCGGCGGGTCCGGCGGTCGAAACCTCCCACGAACCTGCTCATCCTTCGATATTGCTAGTGACGGTCGACACGATGCGCGCCGATCACCTCCAGGTGTACGGGTACGAACGCCCCACGGCACCGTACCTGACCTCTCTCGCCCAGAACGCCACGGTGTGGACGCGCGCGTACAGTACCTCGTCGTGGACCGTACCGTCCGTCACGTCGTTTCTGACAGGCGTCTACCCGGCCACCCACGGCGTGGTGCACGGGGTCATCCGCGGCGGCCACGTGTTCGAGCAGGAGGTCATCCCGGACGACCTCCCGCGCCTGGCCGAGGCGCTCAAGGCCGCCGGCTACAGCACCTTCGGCGTCACCGCCAACGGGCACCTGGATCGCGAGCACGGGTTCGCCCGCGGCTTCGATCACTTCAAGTGCATCGGGATCGGCACTGCCGATCAGGTCAACGCCATCGTTCGCGGCTGGGCGGACGCGATCCGTTCTGCACCCGGGCCGGTGTTCGTGTGGCTGCACTACTTCGATCCCCATTACCCGTACCACTGGCGTCAGCCCTGGTCGAGCCGGTTCGGCAGCAACCCGACTCCGCATGAGCTCCAGCTCATCGGAGAGATCATGCACACCTGGCCCAAGGCCCCGCCCGAGATCAACCGTAACCGGAAGCGCTTCTTGGTGGTCGGGAAGGGGCTCTACGACGCCGAGATCCGCTACTGGGACACCTCGTTCCAGACGCTGCTACAGCAGGTCCCGGAGCTGGCAACGTACCTCCTGGTGGTCAGTGCGGACCACGGCGAGGAGTTCTGGGATCACGGCCGGCTCGGCCACGGCGTCGATCTCTACAACGAGACCGTTCGTGTGCCGCTCATCGTTCGCCTCCCCGGCGGCGGACCGGCGGCCACCCGAGCAGAGCCGGTCAGCCTCCTCGACCTGCCGCCCACACTGGTCGAGGCGGCCGGGGGGAAGATACCGGCCAGCTGGCAGGGGCGCTCGCTGTGGACGGCCCTCGTCTCTAGCAAGCCGCTGCCCCCTCACCCCCTGCTGGCGGACCTCGACCGGTTCGAGGACAAGCCGCGTCAGCTCGCCCTGATCACGAGCCGCTTCAAGCTCATCTTCAACACCGAGACCAAGGCCGAGAAGCTCTACGACCTTCAGGACGACTTCCATGAGAAACAGAACCTGAGCAGCCAGGACGCGCAGGAAGCTCGTACTCTGTACACCGAGCTCGCCGACCTTGTCCGCTCGCTGCCCAAGCCCAAGCAACCACCCCGCGCTGCAGCCATCTCCGCCGAGCGCGAGAAGCAGATGCGGAGCCTCGGTTACCTGAAGTGAGCACCTCCGCCACGTTCGGGCGCGGAGATCGCAAGCACACCTCGAAAAGACACCGTCCAGGCAAGCGGCCCACCCCCCGACGCCAGCAACCAACGGGTGCCGCACTCGATGCCCCGCGCCGCGCTCCCGCGCTGATCGCGATCGCCGTGTGCGCCGCCTGTGTCGCGGTGGTGCCCGCCGCCGGGCGAGCTCTGGGCGGTTGGTCGCAGCTGCGCCGCTACGGCACCAACCTCTCCAACGGCATCAGCTGGGCGAGCCAGATTGCGCCCCGGGAGGCCGCCTTCCTGCTCGTGCTGGCCACTGCGGGCGTGGGCGCGATTGCCGCCCTCAGCCACGGGATCCGTATCCTCGCACCAGAAACGCTGTGGCGGTCGGTCACGGGGTTTCTGTTCGCCACCAACCGTCGCCTCTTCCTGGGCATACTGATGGCGGCAGTCGTCGTGTCGACCCAGCTGATCGGCTCCCACGTGCTGCACCACTCCCCGATCACCGACGACGAGGGGGTGTACCTGCTGCAGGCACGGATCTTCGCACAGGGCAAGCTGTACGTGGACAGCCCCGAGCCCCGCGAGTTCTTCGACAACATCTTCGTCGTCAACAATGGCCGCTTCTACGGCCAGTACCCGGCGGGCCACCCAGCTCTTCTCGCCTTCGGCGTGCTGCTCGGCGCGCCCCGGCTGATCCCCTCGCTGCTGGCCGCGGCCACACTGCCCCTGATTCTCGGCATCGGTTGCGAGCTCGGCGACGAGCGCACGGGTCGCCTCGCGGCCCTTCTGCTGTGCGCTTCCCCGTTCTTCATCCTGACCTCATCGACCCTGCTCCCGGGACCGAGCTCGCTGTTCTTCGTCAGCCTCGCCATCTGGGCGGCCCTGCGTGTCGGCTCCGGCGAGGGCGGACTCGGCGCCGCGTTCCTGGCCTCGGCGGCCGGCGGTCTGGCGTTCCTCGTCCACCCGCCCTCCGCCACCGTGTTTCTGTTCCCGGTCTACGCCTACCTGCTTCTGGGCCCGGTTCGCCGTTCGCCCGGGGCGATCGGGAAGGCGGCGGCCCTGGCGGCCGGCGGCCTGGTCATCATCGCCATCTTCCTGACTCTGAACAAGCTGCAGAACGGCGGCTGGCTGGTCACCGGCTACCAGGCCCTGTGGGGCGGCAAGGCGGCCCAGCTGGGCGTCAGGACCCCGTTCGGCTTCGGCACCTTTCTGTGGGGGATCAAGCACACGCCGGCGCTGGGCCTCCGCAACACCCTGGTCAACCTCCTACGGACCGACTTCTGGCTGTTCGGCTCGGCGATCTCCCTCCTCCCCGCAATCGTGGGTGCGTGGTCCACTCGTCACCGGGCCTGGACGCGCGTGTTCCTGGTCGCGTCGGCGGCGACGGTGGTTCTCTACTTCTTCTACTTCTGGCCCGGCATCTCCGACACCGGCCCGGTGAACTACTACCTGCTGCTGCTGCCACTCGTTGTGCTCTCCGCGTTGGGTCTCGGCACACTCGGCGAGCGGCTCCAGGCCGCTCCGCACGAGGCGCGGAGGCGGCTGCCGGGGGCTACGGCCGCGGCGTTTCTCGGTGTGGCGGCTCTCACCTTCTGGCCGGTCCAGCTGCAGGCGCTGCAAACACTGGGGAGCTCCGTCTCCGAGCCGTACCGCCTCCTCGCCGCCGAGGCCGTCCGCAACGGCTTGGTGTTCATGCCGTACTACCTCAACCCGGACGCCCCGAAGAGCTGGGTCGCCGGCAGGAGGAACAACTCCCCCGAGCTGGACGACGACGTGCTGTACGTGCGCGACCTCGGACCGGCGCGGGACTTCAAGCTCATGGCAATGCACCCCGAGCGGTCGGCCTACCGTCTCGTCTACCGAGACGGGCGCCCAATCGTGACCCGGCTCAAGCAGCCGAGACGCTCGTCTGCCGGACCGCAAACCTGGCTCGGACGGCAGCCGTGAGGCTCGTGCTCCTCCGCAACCTGTCGCTCTCCACGAGGGCGCCCGAGGCCATCCTGATGTGCGGATTCCCGGCCATGGGCTTCGCCCTGGGGCTGGCCGGGACGCAGACCGTCCCCCTCCCCCGGCTCGCGGTGTTCCTGGTCGCGACCTCGTTGCTTTCGCTCGGTGTTTACGTGTTCAACGGCTGGGGGGGCGCCGTCCACGACCTCACCAACCCGAGGTTCCGCACCAACTCGATCGCCAACGGGACGGTCCCGCTCACCGGCGCCCTCGCCTGCTCCCTCGTGACCTCCACTCTCAGCATCGCGGTGTTCACCGTGGCGGACCCGATGGCCGCCGGGCTCGCGCTGGCGATCTTCTGCCTCTTCGCGGCCTACAGTCACCCCGGCCTTCGCCTCAAGCAGGGCCACACAGCGCCAACGCTGATCCACCTCGCGGGCGGGTTCCTGATGCTGTGGCTCGGCTACACGATGGTCCGGCCGCTGGACGGCACTGGCATCGTGCTGGCCGGGTTTTTCTCGCTCGTCTTTACCGCCGGCCACTTCAACCACGAGGCGCTCGACGTCGACGCCGACCGCGCAGCCGGCCTGAGTACCCGCGCCGTCCGGTGGGGACCGCGGGCATCCCTCACAGCCGGCATCGCCGTGTTCATCGTGGCCTACCTGCTGCTGCTCGCGGCGCTGCTCGATTCGTGGCTCGAGCTGCGTCACATGGTCCCGTTCTTGGTTATCGCGCCGCTCCACGGTGCGGCGTTCGCCAAGGTGGTCCGAGACCCGAGCCATGAGGGAATCACGCGGTACCGCCATGTCTACCGGCAGCTCTACCTGGCCGCAGGAGCCGCGTGTGTCTTCCTGATCTGGTTCCTCCACGGCCGCTGATCCGAGGCCCGGCGTTCGGCGCCGATGGTAGGCGGAACAGTGGCTGGCCGCACCTCTCCTCCGTCAAGCCGCTGCGGGAGGCAAGGACAAGGGGCGGCCTCGAGTGGAGCCACCGCTGCGGTCGCGCTCGGCCTTGCCCGGTTGCCGGCCGGCCTCTTGTGTGCGTGGGGAGCCATGTATCATCTGCAAAGTGTGAGCGGAAGGAGCGCGGCATGAAGGCGTCACGGATCGCGGTCGGCATCTTCACATTGGTTCTCGTGGCGGGCCTGACCTGGACGGCCCGGGCTGGGTCCGACGACCAGCTGCAGCGCGGGCTCGACGCCTACAAGACCGGGGACTTTGCGCAGGCGCTTGCGGCCTGGCGCCCGCTGGCGGAGCAGGGAAGCTCCGAGGCACAGTTCCGGCTCGGCTTCATGTACGCGCAGGGGCAGGGCGTTCCCGAGGATGCCGAGATCGCGGCGAACTGGTACCTCAAGGCCGCCGGGTCCGGCCACGCCAAGGCCCAGTACAACCTCGGAATCGCCCTGCTCCAGGGCAAGGGCGTCGGCAAGAACGCGGCGGAGGCCGCCACCTGGCTCCACAAATCCGCCCAGCAGGGGTATGCGCCGGCGCAGTACGCCCTCGGCCTGCTCGACGTCCAGGGGCTCGGCGTTACGCGCGATCCGGCAGCAGCCGCAGAGTGGTTCCGCAAGGCCGCCGACCAGGGAATGGCCGAGGCGCAGTTCAGCCTCGGCATGGAGTATCTGCGGGGCACTGGGGTCAAAAAGAGCATGCCCAGCGCCATCGAGTGGCTGCGGAAGGCGGCCAAGCAAGACCATCTCGAGGCCATCTATCAGCTCGGAATCCTGAACCCGGCGCGCGGTCTCGAGGCTAGCTCTCCCGAGACGCTCGCCAAGATCCGGGCCGCTGCCGAGCTCGGCTACTCGCAGGCCGAGTATGACCTCGGCAAAGCGTATGCCACCGGAAAGGCGGGACTGACGACCGACAAGAAGGACGCCGCAGCCTGGTTCCGCAAGGCCGCCGACCAGGGGCTGGCACGCGCCCAGTACGACCTCGGCTACCTGTATGAGAACGGCGATGGAGTCGAGAAGAGCGATTCCGAGGCCGAGGCATGGTACGGCAAGGCTGCCGACCAGGGGTTCGCACGCGCGCAGTACGCCCTGGCCCTCCTTGTCGCCTCGGGCCGAGGCACTGCGCCCAACCTCGAGCGTGCGTTCGATCTCATGTCCCGGGCCGCCGCCCAGGGCAACGTGAAGGCCGAGTATGCGCTCGGCGTGATGTACGGCGGCGGCCGCGGCACAACGAAGGACTATTCGAAAGCCCTCTCCTGGTACAAGAAGGCGGCAGGCGACGGAAGTGCGGAGGCCATGTACGCGATCGGCAGCCTGTACGCCAACGGCATTGGCGTCGGCGAGGACCAGAGGGAGGCCGAGCGCTGGTACTGCCAGGCCGCCAGGCTGGGCCTCGAGGACGCCCGCAAGGTGCTCGGGGGGGATCCCGATACCGTGTGCAAGGAGACTGCCACGCCTCACAAGAGCCTCACACCGAAAGCAACGCCCACGCCCTGAGATCGAGGCTTTTGCCGACGGCCTGAGGCCGTTCCTTGCCCAGGAAGATGCTCTCGGCCCGAGTCGGCCTCCACGGTCCGGACGGCCCCCTACGGCTGGCCACCGATAGCGCCCTCCCGAGGATTGACACGCCCCGCGTTCCGTGTCACAGTCGTGGGTACCGAAACAATCTGTGGGTGAGCTGGCAAAGGAGGAACTCCTCGAAAACCCCGGCCTCGAACCTACGCAGAAGGGAGTTTTGTATGAGAAGGTATTGTGTCGCCCTGATCGTTCTCGTGGTAGCCGCCATGGCTACAGCATCGCTGGCCCAGGCCCAGATGGTGGCCTGGAACGGCGCGGAGATGGACGCCTCGCAGGTGCCCGCGGACGTCCCGGCCACGACCGAGGTTGCTACGGGGAACATCCCGGAAGGCCCTCCCCCCATGGACCCGAAGTGGGGCATTCAGGACTATGTCACCTACACGGTTGGCGTAGCAGACTACGTTCGGCGCTGGGGATGCAGCTCCAACGGAACACCCTCCATCAGCAATCTGGACATTCTCAGGCCCTCCTCCGACACCGGCCTCTGCGTCGGCTACCCGGTCCACCTCCCCACCGGAGCACACCTCGAGTACGTGCGGGCCATCATGTACGACAACACGACCGCATCAACCCCGAGCATGGGAATGTTCGAGAACTACATGTACGGTCCGAAAGCTACCATCGTGAGTCTGACGCCCAGCGCTTCGTCCGCCGGTAACAGGTATGTCGACTTCGCGGTCGATTACACCGTTCCCAATAAGGGCACGTCGCAGTATGTTCTGGCGATCCTCCATCAGAGCGGGTCCCTCTACGAGGGTCTGTACGGCATGACGTTCTGGATGCACCTCCAGATCTCCCCGGCGCCGGCGACGGCGACCTTTGTCGACGTGCCGGTGGGTTCCTTCGGCTTCCGGCAGATTGAAGCGCTCGCATCCTCCGGGATTACGGCAGGATGCGATGCGACCCACTTCTGTCCCAACTCGCCAATCTCGAGAGCGCAGATGGCCGTCTTCCTGGCCAAGGCGCTTGGCCTGCACTGGGATATCTGATAGCCGTTCTCGTTTCGGATCGAAACCCGGCGCGCCGTACGGCGCGCCGTTTTGTATCTCCACAACGGTTCTCCACAATCCGCCCGGCCGCGAGGCTGTCGCGACCGCGGGTCGCATACGGCTCCCGTGCCGCTCAGAGCGCTTCCATCCAGCCGGTCCACACGGCCACGGACCCGGTAGAGGGGCCGTTCTGCAACCTCTCGCCCCCGATCGGCAGCTTCCGGCAGATCGAGGCGCTGGCAGCATCCGGCATCACCGCCGGCTGCGATGCCACCCACTACTGCCCCGACGCCCAAATCACGAGGGCACAGACGGCCGTCTCCCTCGCCAAGGCGCTCGGTCTGCACTGGTCGTCCTGATCCAACCGTCCTAGGGCTAGGCTCGAACCGGCGCGTCCCTCCTCTTTCGGGGACCCGTACGGCAGCGGTGCCCCCCAGCGAGCGCCGGTGCCTGCCGGGAGCCCCTCACGGACACTCCGGCCGTAGAGCGGGCGCCTCGGCCCTCTTTGCCATGACATCGAAAACCGCGCCGGTGCAAAGCTGCTCCGCGGGGCATCTTGACACTCGGTAGTTGAGGATGTAACTTAATCTCAGTTGGGGGTCGAGAAGAGATCATCCTGACAGATTACTGAACGCGGGCGCAATGAGCGTGGACGGAGTCATGTGGCCGCGCCCATGACACAAGGGGGTTGGATCGATGAAACATCGTCTTTTCCTTTTCGCCTTGTTCCTTGCCGTTGCTGTACTGGCGGCTCCTCCGCCTGCCGCAGCCCAGTATGCCAATGGCGCGCCGGCTACGGGAAGCTCCTCGACCCCGGTTGTCACGCCGCCCCCGGGTCAGCAGGCCCCCGACGGTTTCGGGACCGCTGGGACATACACGGCGTTCCAGGCGGCGCGCTGGATCCCAAAAGCTGGCACCCCAAACCCTCAGTTCTATGCTGCCTCGGGTTACGTTGGACCTTCCGGCACCAGTCAGGCGGACTACTGGACCCAGCTCGATCTGCCGAACGGTGCCGCGATCGACTACGTGTACGCCGTGCTCTACGACTACGACCCTAACGGGTACTGGTCCTTCACTTTCAAGGGCTACGAGGGCGCGGCGTTCTCCGGAAGCCCACACATCGTGACGTGGCAAGGTGGTAGCACCAGCGCTGGCGGCCAGCCGGGCTACACGGCGATCCAGCTGTACCCGAACCCACCAATAGTGGTCCACGAGTGGGCCGATCTCAACGACGACGGCACGCAGGACGTCGTCAGCTACAACCTGGAACTGGAGGCTGTGCCATCATCCTTGAACACTCTTGCCTTCTGGGGTGCCGTCGTCCACTGGACCCGGACGATCTCCGCCGCTCCCGCGACGGCGACCTTCCTCGACGTGCCGGTAGGCTCGTTCGGTTTCAAGCACATCGAAGCTCTGGCCGCATCCGGTATCACCGCCGGCTGCGACGCTACCCACTTCTGCCCCAACGCCCCGCTCACGAGAGCGCAGATGGCCGTTTTCCTTGCCAAGGCTCTCGGGCTTGAGTGGAGCGAGTGATGCATCCGTCTCCGAGGGGAGGCGGTGCGCCCCTCCCCTCTCGGTGACCCGGACAGCAGCAACAGTTGCGCCCGGCCGGCGCCGGGACCTGCCGCCAGGTCCTGCCGGACACCCGAGTCGTATAGCGGTCGCTTCGGTTCTTCTGCCATCCCATCGAAAACCGCACCGGTGGGGACTTGCTGCGCACAACACCAGGGCACCCCACAATCGAGTCTGTAGCTGAAGCCGAGTTGCAGACCGAGAAAGATGGACTCTCCTCCGACATGAGCTCAAACGAACACAGGACGGGCGAGGTCGTGTGACCACGTTCACGACATAAGGAGGTCAGATCGATGAAACGCCGTTTTGTCCTTTTCGCTCTGTTTTTCGGCGCTGCAGCGCTGATAGCCCCTCTACCGGCCGCAGCGCAGTACGCCAAAGGCACGACTCCCACTGGTGGCACAGCCACACCGGTTGTCACGCCGCCCCCGGGTCAGCAGTCGCCGGAGAGTTTCGGACCCGACGGGGCCTACACGGCCTACCAGGCGGCCCGCTGGGTCCCCTGGCAGGGAACACCAACGCCGTCAGCCTACCTCGGGACGGGTTACGTAGGACCGTCCTACGCGACGCCCGCAGCCTACTGGACTCAGCTCGATCTGCCCAACGGGGCTTCCATCGACTATGTGTACGCGGTGGTCTACGACAACGACACTGGCGGAGGGTGGTACTTCGACTTCCACGGCTACGAAGGGGCACCGTTTGAAGGTACCCCGCATTACGTCTCGTTCGCATCCGGCAGCACCGGGGCTTCAGAGACCCCGGGCTACACGGCGATACAGCTGTATCCGAACCCACCCGTGGTGGTCCACGAGTGGGCCGATCTCAACGGCGACGACATACAGAACATCGTCAGCTACAACCTGAGCCTGGCAGGAACGCAAACTTCCGGGACCAATACCCTCAGGTTCTGGGGCGCCGCCGTCCACTGGACTCGCACGATCTCCCCGGCGCCGGCCACGGCGACCTTTATCGACGTCCCCGTGGGTTCATTCGGGTTCCAGCACATCGAAGCTCTGGCCGCATCCGGTATCACCGCCGGCTGCGACGCCACCCACTTCTGCCCCGATGCCCCGATCACGAGAGCGCAGATGGCCGTCTTCCTTGCCAAGGCCCTTGGACTCCATTGGTATGAGTGATTCCACCACCTCAGGGTCATGGCGGCGCGCCCCCAGGCGCGCCGCTCTTCACCTCTTCGGCTTGTAAAGCGCAGAGCACCGGGGTTCCACCTGAAGCACCGCGGGCGTACCATCTCCTCGTTAGCGCCAAGGAGGTGCCACCCATGAAGGCTCTAACCCGCCGGACTCTCACCCCCATCACGCTCCTGCTCCTTGCTCCCGCTCTGGCTTTGGCCACCCCGCAGACGAAGGAGAGCACACCGCTCAAGCAGGGGCTCGCGGCCTATCAGGCCGGCCGCTACCAGGAAGCGCTGGAGCTTTGGCGTCGACTGGCGTCCCAAGGAGACCCGGAGGCCCAGTTCCGCCTGGGGTACCTCTACGCGACGGGACAGGGAGCTCCGCAGGACCAGGGGCTGGCCTTGACGTGGTATCGGAAGGCCGCCGAGCTCGGCCATGCCAAGGCGCAGTACAACCTGGGCATTGCCTATCTCAAGGGCAACGGCATCGAGAAGGACCCGAAGGAAGCGGCCACGTGGCTCAAGCGTTCGGCCTCCCAGGGGTGGGCGCCGGCCCAGTACGCTCTCGGGCTTCTCTGCATGCAGGGGATGGGGGTCGACAAGAACCCCGGGGAAGCAGCGGCCTGGTTGACGAAGGCGGCAGACCAGGGACACGCCGATGCGCAGTACGCCCTGGCCATGATGTACCTGGAAGGACGGGGAGTCGAGAAGGACAACGCCCGAGCGATCGAGCTGCTTCGGGAGTCTGCAAAGAACGGCAATCTCGACGCGATCTACCGGCTCGGAACACTCAATCCGGCACGGGGGCTCAGGCCGGACTCTCCGGAGGCGCTAGCCAAGGTCCGCAAGGCGGCCGAGCTCGGTTACGCCCAGGCGGAGTACGACCTCGGCAAGGCGTACGCCAACGGCGAGGGCGGGCTCAAGGCGGACAAGAAAGAGGCCGCGGTCTGGTTCCGCAACGCCGCTGACCAGGGCATGGCGCGTGCCCAGTACGACCTCGGGTGGCTGTACGAGAACGGGCAGGGAGTTCCCAGGGACCAAGCAAGGGCCGTCAAGCTCTACACCGAGGCTGCCGCCCAGGGGTTCGCCCGCGCCCAGTACCAGCTCGGCATGCACTACGCCTCCGGGCTCGGCGTGGGCAAGGACGCCAACAAGTCGTTCGAGCTGATCTCGAAGGCCGCCAACCAGGGGTTCGTCGAGGCCGAGTACGCCGTCGGCGTCATGTACGACAACGGGAACGGAGTCCAGCAGGACTACTCCAAGGCCATGGAGTGGTACAGGAAGGCCGCCGCCGACGGCAACGCCACTGCTATGTTCGCGGCGGGCAACCTGTACGCCAACGGTTACGGCGTTTCCAAGGACCTCGAGGAAGCCAAGAGGTGGTACTGCAGGGGCGCCCGTCTCGGCCTGCCCCAGGCCAAGCAGATGCTGGGCGACAACGTTGACGTCGAGAAGGTCTGCAAGGGCATCAACTGAGCCGGCCATCGCGTCCGACGGCCGCTCATGTGTGACACTGATGCGGATGGGGATGTGATCGGAGCGGAGAGCTGGGGCGCTCCGCACCCGCGTTCTACGGGCGGGCGGGCTTCTATCCTCTACCCCCTCTCTTCTACCTTCCTGGCCGGGCAGGTTGGCGTGCTCCGTCAGGCGGCGAACAATGCCTCGCCGGCGCGCACCAGGGCAGCGTAGCGGCCGTCGGCCGCCATCAGCTCGTCGTGGGTCCCCTGCTCCGCGATGCGGCCCCTCTCGAGAACGACGATGCGGTCCGCGTTGCGGACGGTCGACAGGCGGTGGGCGACGACTATTACGGTGCGTCCCGTGAAGAGCCGCTGCAAGGCATCCTGGATGAGCCGCTCGGTGACGCTGTCGACGCTCGCCGTAGCCTCGTCCAGGATGAGCACCTCGGGCGCAAACGCCATCGCCCGGGCGAAGGTGAGGAGCTGGCCCTCCCCTACCGACAGGTCGGCGCCGCGCTCTCGCAGCAGGTGCTCCCAGCCCAGGCGGCGTACGATCCGATCCGAGTGCACGGCCTCTGCGGCTTCCTCGCACCGGCGCAACGAGACCGCCGGGTTGTCGAGGTCGACGTTGAAGCGGAGGGTATCGGTGAACAGCTGGATGTCCTGGCGCACGCCCGCGACGTGACGCCGCACGTCGGCGCGCCGCAGCCCCGAGAGCTCACGCCCGTCCAACGTGATGCTCCCGCGGTAGCCGTCGTACGAGGTGTCGAGAAGGCGGGTCAGGGTCGTCTTGCCCGAGCCGGTGGTCCCGACCACCGCCACTACCTCGCCGGGCCCGACCTCGAGGTCGATGCCGTGCAGCACGTCCTCGCCTTCCTTGTAGGCGAAGCGCACGTCTCGCAGCGCCAGGTGACCGTGCGCCTCGTCCACTGTCTCTCCCGAATACGGGTCCTCCACCGGCCGCTCGAGCAGGCCGAATATCTTGGTCAGTGCGGCCGCCCCACGCTGCAGCACGGCGATCTTTCCCGACAGCTCGCGGAGGGGACGGAACAGCCGCTCCAGGTAACCGATGAACGCCACCAACAGCCCTGCCGACAGACCACCGGCGTACGGGATGTGATAGGCGGTGGCGCTTCCAGAGCCGATCCAAAGCATCGCCGCCACCGCCAGTGCCGATGCGCCGTCCACCAGCGCGAACATGAAGGCGTCGTAGACGTTCGAGTGCGTGGTGGCTCGGCGGAAGCGCCGGTTCAGCTGCTCGAACTGCCGCTCGGCGACCGGCGCGTGGCGGTACAGCTGTACCAGCTCGACGCCGTCGACCCGCTCCGCGAGGAATGCGTTGATGGCTGCCAGCGCGTTGCGGATCGCCATGAACAGGACCTTGAGGCGCCTGCGAACGACCTCGAGGATCAGCAGCAACGGCGGCGCCATCACCAGCAGCAGCAGCGTCAGCCGCAGGTCAAGCCACAGCATGGCGGCCAGCGTACCGACGATCATCAGCAGGTCGAGCACAATGGTGATTACGCCCGAGCTGAAGGCCTCGCCAACCGCATCCACGTCGGACGTCACCCGGGTCAGCAGGCGCCCTGCCGGCACCCGGTCGAGCGTCGCCTGGGGCAGGCGCAGGAGGTGCCGGTAAAGGCCCTCGCGCAGGCGCAACACGCTGCGCTGCCCGCCCCAAGCCAGGCACAGGCTGTAGGCGGCCTCAAGCACGTAGGCGCCAGCCAGGGCCGCCAGGTAGAGCCCCGCGATCCGGCCGAGGCCGGCCAGCGCGCCGGTCACGATGTGCTCGTCTATCGCCTTTTTGATCAGGTACGGCTGCACCAAGCTGAGGGCTGCGGCGGCCGGCGTCAGGACCAGGGTCACGACGAACGTCCACGCGTCCTTGCGCGCGAAGGGCCACAGGCGCCGCAGCAGGCGAACCTCGTTCACGATGCGGCCTCCGAGGTGACCTCGCTCGGCATGCTGCGCTGAGCCAGCCACGCGTCCCGGTAGGGGCCTCTGCGCTGCACGAGCCCGGCATGGCGACCGGAGTCCACCAGACGGCCCCGTTGGAAGACAAGCACGGTGTCGGTGTGCTGGAGAACCGACAGGCGGTTGGACACGATGACCACCGTCGGCCGGCGCTCGGAGCGTGCCAACGAGCCGAGCGTGTCCACCAGTCTTACCTCGGTTTCATGATCGACCGCGGACAATACGTCATCGAGCAGCAGGAGGTCGCCACCGCGGTAGAGCCCCCGGGCCAGGGCCACGCGCTGGCGTTGCCCGCCCGATAGCATGATCCCGCGCTCGCCGACCACCGTCTCGAGGCCGTCCGGGAGGGCCTCGAGATCGTGCTCCAGGGCGGCGTCTCGCACCGCACGGTGGAGCCGCTCCTGATCGGGATGCTCGTCCAGGGCGACGTTGAAGGCGATCGTCTCGGAGAACAGGAATGGCCGCTGCACTACGGCCACGACCCGCTCGCGCCAGGAGGCGATGTCGAGGTCGGCGAGGTCGGCACCGTCGACCCGGATCGCGTTCGGCGGCGGCTCCTCCAGGCGCGCCAGCAGGCGCAGCAAGGTGCTCTTGCCGCTGCCCGTCCTGCCGAACACTCCCACCACCGAGCCCGCCGAGATTGAGGCCGACACCTGCTCCAGCGCGGGCCGGCCGTCCGCCCCGGGGAACGAGAAGCTCACATTGTCGAGAACAATCGCAGGTCCCCGGCCGGCCGCCGTACGCGTCGAGCCCGAGACCTCTTCCTCGGTCGGGGTGTCCATCAGCTCCAGCAGCCGCTCGAGCGACGCCCGCCCGCGTTGCAGGACCGACAGCAACCAGCCGATCGAGCGCAGCGGAGGCAGGAGGACGGTCAGCAGGGCAACAAAGGCCGCAAGCTGTCCGACTGTCAGCGCGCCGCTTTTGACCAGGGGCGCGCCCGCGACGATCACGATGTAGAGCGACAGACCACCCGACAGCACCAGCACCGGCAGCGCCAGCGACCGAAGGACGGCGATCCGCATCCCGGTGCCGAGCCAGGCCAAGTTCTTGCGCCGGAAACCCTCGATGAACGCCCGTTCGGCCGAAAAGCCCTGGATCGTCGCCATTCCCTGCAGACTGCCCAGCACGCGATCGGAGATGTCGCCAAGCTGGCGCTGGTTCTCGCGGCTGAGGGTGAACAGGCGCCGGATCCACCACTGTGCGGCTGCCACCGCGGCCAGGATCGGCAGCATTGTGAGGGCGGTGAGGCGCGGCGACAGCGCCACCATCTTCCAACCGGTCAGGGCCACGGCGAGGGTCACGTTCACCACCTGAAGGCCGCCGAAGCCCACCATCACGCGCACCCAGCCGATGTCGTTGGCGGCACGGCTGATGATGTCGCCCGTCCGGTGGCCCGCGTAAAACGCCGACGGCAGCCGCAGCAGGTGGGCAAAGAGGTCCTGCCGAAGCTGGTACTCGAGGTAGCGGCCGGGGTTGAAGATCAGGATGCGCGACAGCGAGCGCACGAAGATGATGGCAAGGCCCATGAGGGCGATCGCGGCCACGTTACGGCCGAGCGACGCCGAGGCGCGCAGGGCGTCGATCGCGTGCCCGATCTGGCCCGGGATCGAGACTGCCAGGTAGTTGGTGACCCACAGGAACCCCGCGCCGGCGAGGTAGCTCCACCGGTACGGCCAGGCGTAGCGCCGCAGGAGGCGGACGATGGGGGCAGAGCGCACCCTTCCAGCGCCGTCGAAGATCATCGTCCTCATCCCGTGAACCCTATCACCGAACCAGAGAACGTCGACCCGCCGCGTCGGCTTCCCTGACGCTCCTCTGGAACCCCGGCGGCCAGGAACTCCGTCACTCCGTCACTCCGTCACTCCGTCACAGCTAACGGTACAATCGAGCCAAGGAGAACAACATGAACAGACCGAGACAGTCGCTCGCCGCGACCTTGGCGCTTGCCGCACTCATCGTTGGGCCCCCGCCGACAACTGCGGCAACTGACGATCCGCTGCCCGGCCTGGGCATCGCGGCACACCTGCCCGCCGACCCGCTGATCGCCTGGGCGGCGGACATCGGCAACGCCGCAGAGCAGTATGACGCCGTGCTCGTCACCGTGCGCAGATTCCTGCCCGAAGAGGAGACGAAGGAGCTTGACAAGCGGCTGGCGGACCTCGACTCCAAGCTCGGGGTCTCGCTTCGCGAGGACCTACTCGCAGGCCTCGGGCCGCAGGCGGCGGTCGCCGTCGACCTGCCCCCCATCGACACGGCGGTGGGCCTCATCATGGCCGGCGCCGAAGATGGGCCGGCCCAGGTGCTGGCGAACGTCGGCGCATGGGCCGACGTCCGCGACTCTCCTCGCGTCGAGCGGGCATTGCGGGCGTTGTTTCGCACCCTCGGCTTCGAGATCAGCGACGCCGAGGGCGTCGTGCGGCTCCACTACCCCCTGAAAGTCCCGGAGACCGAGGGAGCACAAGGAAAGCGCCAGCCTCGGCTGGACCTGTACTACACGATCGACCGGGAAGTGCTGGCCTTCGGCTTCAACTCCGAGCAGGTACGCTCGATGACGAGGGTCCTTCCGGTCGCACAGCGGCTGACGGCCGGAGCCGACTTCCGGACCGTGCTCTCACACCTCGATCCGTCCCCGCGCAGCATCCTGTACGTGAACCTCCCCAGGCTCCAGGAGATGATGCGCTCGTCCCAGATGGTGCAGGGCGCGCTCGCCGCCAACCCGGAGGCGGCGCCCGCCCGCTCGTTGCTGCTCGATCCGAGCCTCGCCGCAAGCGGCTTCGGCGTCACCAAGACGGACGTGGCGAGCGGCGTTCGCCAGGTCAGCTTCGGGCCGCGATGGATGTCCGGTGGGGCCGCCACGGCCGGGATCGTAGCGGCGATCGCAATCCCCAACCTGATCAACGCCATCAACAGGGGACGAGCAAAGCGTACGATGACCGACTTGAGGACGGTCGGGACGGCGATCGAGATGTACCGGATCGACCACGAACGGCTGCCCCCTCCCTCCGACAGCATGGTTGAGGTCAGCGCTCTCAGCAGCGCTCTGGTTCCCGCGTACATCAAGTCTTTGCCGACCGAGGATGCCTGGAAGCACCCACTGATGTACTGGTCTGACGGGAAGCACTACCGCCTCATCAGCCAGGGGAGGGACGGCGCGGCCGCCCGGGACTGGTCCGCCACCGTCGAGGGAACCGCCACGGACCCAGCCGCGGATGACATCGTGTATGTGGACGGCGAGTTCCTGTCGGCGCCTGAACCTGTGCACCGCGGCGCCAAGACAACTCGACCCGAGCGGAAGTAGCCGGCGGCTACCCTCTCTCGCACGCTCGGCCCGGCGTGTCCGGGAGCCATCGTCAGTGTGTCTTCTCGCTCAGGAGGCCCTTAGCCCGGATTCTTCATGAGCGATCGTAGCGAGACCGGCGAGACGCTTGTTTTGGGAGGAGGTCCGGCTGGAGAGCCCGTTCGCAGCGAAATGCGCGAGACGCGCGTCAGACGTGCGTTTTGTCGCGCCGGAGCACCGCATCTCCTTCGAGCCCGGGTTATCCGGGCGCGATCGTAGCGAGAACGGCGAAACGCCTGTCAGGGCTGGGATCTGAGCGTCGAGCCGCCGCAGGCATACTCCCTGTATGTTGAGGACAGCGAGGCGCGAAGAGCACGGCGATGGCTGGCGTATCGCCGGTCGCAGTAGATCGCGGGCGGATGATCCGGGCTCAAATGGTGCCGGAGGAGGGATTCGAACCCTCACGGCCTTGCGACCGGCGGATTTTGAGTCCGCTGCGTCTACCGTTCCGCCACTCCGGCCCAAAGGGACCTCATTCTGTCCTCAGGCGAGTTGATGGTCAACCCCTCAAAGGGCCACTCTGTGACTCACGAGTCCCCCTGCGCCGCGGGCGGCTCGGGAATCCACAGCTCCCCGCTGGCACGTCGCCGCGAAACCTCGCTGCCGACACTCTCGGCACGTTTGCTATCAATCCCGCCGTCTCGACCAAGGTAGAGCGTCTGGGACGGGAACGCGAACCCGCTTCCGGAGGCGGCCACGATGTCGAAGATCTTGAAGTTCAGCTCCTCGGCCAGCGCAGTCGACTCGGCGTAGTCTGCTGCCAACAACCAGGCGAAGATCCCGATATTGATCGAGTACGCGCCGAACTCCACGAGGCGCACACGCACAACCTCCTGCCACACCTTCGGGTGCCCAACGAGCAGCTTCTTGATCTCGTCGATGACGAACTCCAACTGCTCCTTCGTCGAGTCATAGAGAAGACCGATGGTGGGGCGGTAGAGGAACCGGTCGCGCAACCCATAGTTCTCGACGCGCTCCGAAATCAGGGGCCCGTTGGGGATCGTCACCACCGTACGATCGAGGGTGCGTACTCGTGTCGATCGCAGCCCGACCTCCTCGACGGTGCCCAGGATGTCGCCGATCTTGACGAAGTCGCCGATCCGGAACGGCCGGTCGGCAGCAATTGCCAGCGAGCCGAACAGGTTCTCGACCGTCTTCTGGGCCGCGAAGGCCACCACCACGCCGCCGATGCCGAGTCCGGCCACCAGGCCCATCACGCGCAGCCCGACCGAGTCGAGCCCGACCACGATCGCAAGGGCCCACACGCCGACCTTCATGATGCGCGCAAAGATGGGGATGAAGTTGCTCGCCGTGTCGTTGTCCTTGGCCACCGCAGCCAGCCTCAGGACGCCCGCCGCAATCTCAACCCAGCGGCTCAGCAGCCAGCCGAGGAAGATCACGGCCACCAGCTTCCAGACCACACCGACGGTTCTCGTCGCCGGCTCGGAGAGCCCGAGCCAGGGCACCACGAAGAACAGGAAGGCGGCCAGAATGCCCAGGCGTGCCGGTCCGTCAAGCGCATCGACAAAGGCATCGTCCCACCCCACGGCCGTGCGGTTGGCAAGACTGCGGAACCCACGCATGAGCCTCGGGGTCACCACCCTCGACAACAGCAGGCCAACCGACAGCAGCAGCACCAGGCCGAGCCACTGCCAGAGTTGGACCTCGCCGACCTCAATGGTGAAAAAGAACGCCGGCAGGTGGTCGCCGAGCCAGCCGAACCCGTCCTGCTGGTACAGCGGGTCGATCGCCGCCACGGTGGCCCGGTGGAAGACCCAGATGTCACCCCGGTCCGCGAGGTGCCGGTGCTGGAGCAGGATGTCCACTTTCGAGCCCTTGAGGTCGAGTGTCGTCAGACGCTCGACATCGGGGCCGAGGCCCTTCTGGGGCGCCGGCTCGGGCTCGTCCGGGATCGCCTCTGGATTGACCCAGAACGTGCGGTCGAGCACGATCTTGAAGCGACGGGCCAGCCGAGCGCCCTTGACACGCTGAACGCTCGCTGGGTAGGCCTCCAGATCGAGGTAGTGGGCCGCCGTGGCGAAGCGGCCCTCACGGCAGGCAGTGAGAAAACCGATCACGGTCTTGCGCGGGGTTGACCGGTGGACGTCTTCGGGCATCGGCCCCAGGCCCAGGTTGACCGGATCCAGCCTTGCCGCTGGCGCCTGCGTTGCCGCCGGCGTTGCCGCCTGAGCCAAGACGGGGCCGGTCAAGGCCAGCCACGTCATCCCCAGGATCCAGAACAGACGAGCGGTTTTCATGCAGCCCCCTCCAAGAGGTCAGCCCGCCAGACGGCGCGCCGTCTCGGCGAGCCTCGCCTGAGCCTCCCGATCGATGGGTGGGAACGGAAAGTCGGCGAGCCGGTTGGTGGGTAGAAGGTGGATGTGAACATGCTCGACCTCGTAGCCTACGATCACGGTGACCACACGGCGGCATGCGCTGCGTTCTTTCAACAGGCGAGCCACTGTCCGTGCCGCCTGCCACAGCTCAAGGTAGGGCTCCTCGTCCATAGCGTAAATCTCCGACCACGCGCGCTTGGGGATGACCAGGGTGTGGCCTTCAACCCGCGGGTTGACGTCGAGGAACGCCAGGTGCCCGCCGTCCTCCCACACCTTGTGGCAGGGGATTTCACCGCCGACGATACGTTCGAAAATGGTTGACACGCGACACCTCCGCGCCGTGACTCGGAACCGCCCTTGGAGGCCAAGCTTACCATCGCCGCCACGGGCCGCCGCCCGTGAGCTCGTCGTGTCGGTGCCCCACCCGGGTGGCGATCGTCTCAGGTTGACGTTGGCCGCATGGAGGACTATATTCGTAATTGGTGATGAATATGAGCTTGGGGGGAGACACAGGAGGGACCGTGCCCCTATCCGATGAGTTGCTTCACAAGATCGCCGACGTCCTCAAGGCAATGGCGGACCCCACCCGGCTGAAGATTATCCACTGTCTTCACAACGGTGAGCGCTGCGTGTCGGCCATTCTCGAGGCCGTGGGCGGCAGTCAGGCAAACATCTCCAAGCACCTGTCAGTGCTCAAGCGAGCTGGCCTTGTGGACAGCCGTCGCGAGGGCCTCAATGTCCACTACCGGATCATCGATGACGGCGTGTTCACCATCTGCCGGAATGTCTGCGATTCGCTGGAGGAACGCCTGGATCGGGAGCGAGAGGCCGTCGTCTCCGGTCGACAGCAGATGGAGGAAGAGGAATGGGGTGAGCCTGTCATGATGCCGGGCCACCCAAGCCGGTAATCAGGGCTGTCGCAGCCGCTCCTGCCGCCGGTCGGCTCCGGCTGGCCGTGGGGTTCCCCCTCCAGACCCGTACTTGCACGTCGGATAGCATCGAGCACAGGAGGATTCGATGCCCATTTACGAGTACCGCTGCAAAGAGTGCGGCCACGTGTTCTCGCGCCTGCAACGGGTCGGGGCGCCCGGTGACGGCATTCCGTGTCCGGAGTGCGGCAGCGCAAGCTCCGAGCGCCTGCTGTCGACTTTTGCCAGCGCCTCGTCGAGCGGCTCGCACGGCACGAGCACCTGTGGCAGGTCGGGTGGCGGGTTCACCTGAGGCGCCTGAGCCCGATGGGGGCCCGTGAGGCCTCCCCGCACACGTGATCTGCCCAACCGGCCACGCCCCGGGCATCGACAGCCGGCGTCTCACGTTGTCGCTACGGCCGCCCTCGAGGAGCCTGGGTCACCCCGCCTGCAAGCCCTCTGAGCCCGGCTTCGCCTCCTCCGTACACTCGCGAAGCCGAAGCACCCCGCGCTGCATGAGCCCCGCCACCAGGACCTTGTTGCGGAGCTCGGCGCCCGGCAGCAGCGTCAACACCTCCCCGAGCGTGTAGGTGCCGTTCACGCGCGACAGCAGGAATCCCTCCTCAGGGCTGCAGTCGATCTTGGGCAGCTCGGCGGGTGTGATTGCCAGCTCTGGAATCGCCTCGTCGCTGAGGCCGGCGGTTTCGAGCGCTCCCTCGATCTTCCCCTCCAGGTCGGCGGCCAGCTCCTGGACCTCCTTCTGGCTGCTGTGCTTCGTGCGGAGCTGGTGGACCCGTTCGCTGGCCTGAAGGAGCTCGCCTCGCTCGAGCTCACGCTCGCCGTGCCTCAGAATGACCCTCCAGGAGCTCTGCGAGAATCCTGGGATAGAGGCGCCTTCCTCCCCGGGAAGCAGCTCGAACAGGCCCTGAGTGATGCCCTGGTAGACGAAGTTGACGACGTGGAACTCCGACAGCTTGCAGGCGAGCGCAATCTGCTCGATGGTGTTGGCGCCGTTGGTTTCCCGCAGGACCGCCAGCTCCGTCTCGCCCAGAGACTTGACCTCCACCGCCCGCACCAACTTCGGCTTCCAGTGCCCGGCCGGGATCGTCGTCCTGATCCGCTGCCACTCATCCTGACGGCGAACCCCTTCGAGAATCAGGACGTCGACGGCCAGGTCGAGCGGCTGGAACCGCTTGGCAGGGAGGATGTTGTCAAGAAACCGGAACTCCCCCTCGTCCCACAGGAAGAGGTCGAAGATGACCTCTTCCGTCTTGACCCTCAAGACGTGGAGGAGCTCCTCTCGGGTGACGCGCCCAACGATGACGAGGAGCTCCCCCAGCATCGTCCCGTGGCGATCCTGCATGTCAAGCAGCTCCTGGAGCTCGTCCTCCTCGAGAAAGCCCCACCCCACCAGGAAGTAGCTCAAGTACTCCTTCGGGTTGTCCGACGACGCCGCCACCACTTGCCCATCGCGGAAGTACACCTTCTTGCTGTGCAGGCTGCCGTCGATCGCCAGCGTGCCCGTCTTCTTGCTCTGCGAGACCCACTGCAACAGATCCGCAAACGGCATGGTCCGGAGGTTGCCGCCGATCGACACGCGTCACCTCCGCCGGCGAGCGGTCGGCGAGCCGTTAGGCGCGGCGACAAGGACGGCACGCCAGCACCACACTCGCCGCGCTCGAGCGCGTGACCAGGTTGACGCAGGGGCTGCAGTTCTCTGTCGCATCGTTTCGAGGACCGAGAGTCACCTCCCGGCCGTGCAGACCGGTAGCACGGGCATCCGCTCAAGTATAAACGCGATCGCAGCCGAATCGGGGTTGTCTGGCCGGGCCTCTACGACACTCAGGAGGCCGCCCGCTGCGCCCGAGGGACCTGGACAGTCTCGCGCAGGTAGCGGTCGATCCCCCGCGCCGCTGTCTTCCCGGCACCCATTGCGAGAATCACGGTTGCTGCTCCGGTGACGATATCGCCGCCGGCAAAGACTCCCGGGATCGAGGTCATCATCGTCTCCTCGTCGACGACGATGTTGCCGCGACGGTTGAGCTCCAGGCCCGGTGTACTCTGGGTCACCAGAGGGTTCGGCCCCTGCCCGATAGCCATGATCACGTTGTCGATCTGGACATCGTACTCGCTGCCCTCGATGGGAATCGGACGCCGCCGGCCGGAGCTGTCCGGCTCACCGAGCTCCATCTTGATGACCCGGACACCGGTTACGAGCCCCTCTTCGTTGCCGTAGATCGCGACCGGGGAGTTCAGCCAGCGGAAATCGATGCCCTCCTCCTCGGCGTGCTCCAACTCCTCGAGGCGTGCCGGAGACTCGGCTCGGGTCCTACGGTAGAGACATATCACCTCTTCGGCACCCAGTCTCAGCGCCGTCCGCAGGCAGTCCATGGCGACGTTGCCCGACCCCACGACGGCCACCTTCCGGCCCACCTGCACCGGTGTGTCGTGTCTTGGAAAGTCAAATCCTTTCATCAGGTTGACACGAGTCAGGAACTCGTTTGCCGAGTACACGCCGATGTAGTTTTCGCCCGGGATCCCCATGAAGTAGGGGAGGCCGGCCCCCGTGCCCACGAAGACCGCATCGAACCCCCACTCGTCGAACAGCTCCTCCACCGTGGCGGTCTTGCCGACAACGAAGTTGCAGCGGATCTCGACTCCCATCCTGGCCAGATTCTCGATCTCGTCCTTCACGATGGCCTTGGGCAGGCGGAACTCGGGGATCCCGTACACCAGCACCCCACCCGGCTTGTGCAGCGCCTCGAGAATCGTGACGTCATGCCCGTTGCGGGCAAGCTCGGCGGCGCAGGTCAGCCCGGCAGGCCCGGAACCCACGATCGCGACCCGGAATCCCGTGCCCCGGTCCCTCGCCGGCATCTTGATCTCACCGCCCGAGCGCTCGAGGTCGGCAACGAACCTCTCCAGTCGCCCAATCGCAACGGGCTGGTGCTTGTTGCCGACCACGCAGGCCTTCTCGCACTGATCCTCCTGCGGACAGACACGGCCGCAGATTGCCGGCAAGGTGTTCATGTCCTTGATAATCTCCAATGCACTTTCGAACTTCTCCAGCCGGACCGCATCGACGAACCCGGGGATGTCGATACCGACCGGACAACCGTCCACGCACTTGGGCTTCTTGCAGGCCAGGCAGCGTTCGGCCTCGGTCTGGGCCATCTCGGCGGTGTACCCGAGAGCAACCTCATTGAAGTTCTTCCCACGCTCGTGAGGGTCCTGTGCCGGCATCGGCTGGCGCGGTATCTTCAGGCGTTCGGCAGGCTTGAGTTCGCGCGCCATCACTTCACCTCCGCCGCCTGCAGCGCGTGACAGGCGTGCTCCTCGAGGAATCTCCTCCGCGCCTCTTCCTCCTCTTTGAAATACGTCCTCTGACGCTTCATGAGGAGGTCGAAGTCCACCTGGTGCCCATCGAACTCGGGTCCGTCAACGCACACGAACTTGCTCTCGCCGCCAACCGCGACCCGGCAGCCGCCGCACATCCCGGTCCCGTCAACCATGATCGAGTTCAACGACACCACCGTGGGGATACCCAGGGGACGGGTTTGCTCGGAAACGACCTTCATCATGATCGCCGGTCCTATCGCCACCACCAGGTCGGGCTTGCCGCGTTCCTCGACCAAGGTCGCCAACGCATGGGTGACGAGCCCCTTGCGGCCCAGGCTCCCGTCGTCGGTGGTGTAGATGATCTCGTGCGAGGCAGCGGTCATCTCCTGCCGCAGGATCACGAGATCCTGGTTGCGCCCGCCGAGTATGGAGATGACGTGGTTCCCCGCCTTCTTGAGAGCGCGGGCGATCGGCAGCATCGGCGCGATCCCCGCACCGCCGCCGATGCACACACAGGTCCCCCACTTCTCGATGTGGGTTGGCGTCCCGAGCGGCCCGGCCACGCCGAGCTCCGCGCCGATCTCCAGCTCGGCCATCTCCATGGTCGTCTTGCCGACCTCTTGCACTATCAGCGTGATAGTCCCGGCCTTTGCATCCGAGTCGGCAATCGTGAGCGGGATCCTCTCCCCGTACTCCCCGAGCAACACCATGACGAACTGCCCCGCGCGGTGCTTGCGCGCCACTTCCGGCGCTGACACCACGTAACGCGTGAACTTGGGCGCAATGGTCTCCTTGTGAACGAGCCGTGCCACCGGCAGCCTCCTCTCCAGCGGGGTCCCCTCCCCCATCCCGCGCAGACTCTACAGATTCCCGACTTTTCTTTCAAGACCTCCTCATGAATTGAGATAGAGTCTCTCTGTCATATTGCCGGAAACGTTGATCTTTGACTCTCTACCGACCCCTCGGTACACTCACCTTGTCGTTACATGAGCCAGAGCGGTCGGGCCTCGGGCGCGGCCGGCTCTTGGTGGCGAATGATGCTGATATCCGCGTTAATCCTTGCCGGCGGCTGTGCCCTAATCAGCCTCGCTTCACGGCAGTGGCGCTGGAACGCTCTGCCGTGGGGAGTCGTGGCGCTCTTCGTCGCCAGCGGGCTCGGCGCATCCCTGGGGCTGGTTCTCTTGCTGTCCGGCATCCTCCTCGCTATGGAAGCGGCCCGTCGCCCCCGTGCCCTTCTCCATGCGCTGCCGCCGGTGGCGGTGGCACTGGGAGCTTTCCACCCAGGAGCCCCCGGCCTCTCGCGGGCCGTTTCCGATGTTGTTCTGATGTTCGTCATCGCACTCTTGGCCGCTGCGGTCATCCACGCGGTCCTGCCCGGGGAGCACCGGGAACCGCGCAGCCCGTGGACCGAAACCGCCACCGGCCTGTTCCTCCTCAGCGGCGCCGTGTCCCTTACCGCCGGCCTGATGCTGCACCTGCCAATTCTGGCCATCGTCGGCATCATCGGCCCGACCATGCTCCCCGCGCTGCTCCTTCAGAGCAGTGAGCGAACAGCCAGGCTCATCCGGCTCGACGCTCTTCTCGATGCGGCTCGTACCTCGAAGGCCGGCCTGAACGGTGCGGACGAACCTGGTCTCGAGGTCTTTCTCGGGAACCTCCATGGCCTGCTCGAGCCAATCCTGAGCCACGAGCTGACCGTTCTCGCCGTCAACCCCACGCTGTCGGCGACGGGTCCCGCTGCCATCGCCTGTCCCGCTGTCGGCGAAGAGCTTCCCAGGATCAGGGAGCGGGCACGGTTCCTCTTCCAGTCCGGACGAGCGGAGAAGCTTGACGCGCCGACTTCGAGCAATCCAGGGGACGTGCTTCATCTGCATCCACGTTTCTCCAGTCAGCTCCTGCTGCCGGTCCGCCAGGGTCAACAGGTGGTCGCATTGATCGCCCTGCTCGGGCTGCCGCAACCCCCTGAAGGGACATCCCTGCATCGCCTCGGGACGGCAGTGGCCGACCTCGTCCGCGATGCCCTCTCCAGGTCCGAGCTGGCGAACCGGTTGCGCCTCCTCGAAGAACGGAATGAGTCCCAGAGCCGACGTCTCCGGCATCTGCTCGAGCTCAACCAGCTGGTCACGACATCGAGCAGCCTGACCAGCCTGACTCAGAACCTGGTGCGGGCCGTCAACCTCGGCTTCGGTTGCACCTGGACCGGGCTACTTCTCCGACAGCAGGGCAGCGAGCGATTCGTTCTCTCGGCCTGGGCAGGAGACGTCGAGGATTGGAGCCACGAGGCCGACAGGCTCCCCGCGATCGCGGAAGACGAGATGCGCCTGCTCCTCGACACCGGCTCAACCGTCTCGCAGCTCAATGTCGTTCGCTGGGAAAGCTGGCCTTTCCGGCTCCCCCACCCCGTGGGCGTGGAGCACACCCTGGTGGCGCCGCTGATCTCCAAGGAAGAGACGCTGGGGTTCATACTCATCGTGCCTCACCCGGTGCAGCCGATGCCGGACCTCGATGATCTCCGGGCGTTGGAGCTGGTTCTCAGCCAGATCTGTCCTTCGGTCCAGACGGCCCTGCACCTCGAGGAAGTCGAGCGAAAGACGCTTCAAGACCCGCTCACTGGGATAGCGAACCGACGCTCCCTGGACAGCTTTCTCAAACAGACACTCGCCTCGTGTCAGGCCAAGCAGGCGACAGCTTCGTTCGCAATGGTGGACATCGACGATTTCAAGCTCGTCAACGACCGGTACGGCCACCGCATCGGCGACGTCGTGCTCGTCGAGCTGGCGGCTCTCCTGGCCCGAAACGTCCGTGCCAACGACTTCGTGGCCCGGTACGGCGGCGAGGAGTTTTCGATCGTCCTGCCAGGGCTCTCGTACCAACGCGCCACAGAGGTTCTTGAACGTCTGCGGGAGTCCATCGCGCGGGAGCGCTTTGCCAGCGGCGAGCTCACCCGTCCAATCAGCCTCACCGTCAGCATCGGCGTCGCCGCCTTCCCGTATGACGCGGACACCGCCTCGAACTTGGTCGAGCAGGCGGACAGCGCGCTGTACTTCGCCAAGAGACACGGCAAGGACAAGGTCATCGGCGCCTGGGAGGTGACCCCCCTCCACAACCTCGATCTCGAGGAACCGCTTTCGACGTAGGCCGCAACTCCGGCGCCCGGACGTCTGCTCCGCCGACGCCCGTCGTCGCCTTCCCAAAGCGAGCGACATCGGGAGGGGTCTCCGAAGCCCCGACGGCCGTGCGGTCCAAAGCGACCGCACGTCCGTTTGAGTGCACCCTTCTCTGGAGTGCGCTGTTCCAGCGTTCTCCGGGCGGGCGGGAGGGTCGTTCCCCGTTTTCCGTTTCCCGTCTTCCCGGGTGGGTGCGGGCCTCCGTCACTCCGTCACCGGGTGGGTAGTGGGGGGCTGCCAGAGGAAGCGGAGGGGCCAGGTGGCGGCCTCTCCCGCGTAGGCTACGCCGACCCTCGGGAGGCTTCGGACCTCGGTGAGCGGCACCTTCGTTCCGTCATCCCCGAGGTACAGTCCGCTCTCAGGGTCGCAGAGGTCGAGACCGTTGTCAGTCCGAGTGATGGACAGCGCCTGACACAGCTTCCCAGGGCCGTCGCTCAGTCCCCTGCCTCCCGCGCGACGCTCCCGCATTAGCTCTTCGCCCAAGACCGGAAGGCCGCCGCGGACCAGCACGGCCTCTCCGTGCCCTTCGCCTACGGTGACCACATTGAGGCAGTGGTGCATGCCGTAGACCAGGTAGACGTAGGAGAACCCGGCCGGGCCCCACATGACCTCGGTCCTCGGTGTCCGCCGTCCACCGAAAGTGTGGCAGGCCAGGTCGCTGGGCCCCAGGTAGGCTTCCAACTCGGTCAGCCGCACGGCCGCGAGGCCCGCCTTTGTGGTCCTGATCAACAGCTTGCCGAGGAGGCTCCGCGCCACCAGCTCCGTCGAACGCTGGTAGAATCGCCGCTGCATGGGCTCGAATTCGACCACGTAGATCCATCCCAGAGGAGACCCCCCCGCATGAGCCACGTCATCTGTGTCACCGGAGGAGCAGGGTTCATCGGTAGCCATGTCGCCGAGGCGCTGCTTGCCGCAGGCCACCGGGTTCTCATTGTGGACGACCTGTCCAGCGGCCGCAAGGAGAACGTCCCGGCCGGCAGCGAGCTTCATGTCTGCGACATCCGAGGCGAGCAGGCGGGCCGCGTTCTCGTCGACAACGACGTCGATATTCTGGTCCACCACGCCGCCCAGATGGATGTCCGACGCTCGGTCGCCGACCCTCGGTTCGACGCCGATGTCAACGTCGGCGGCTTGCTCAATCTCCTGGAGGTTGGCCGGCGCGGCGTTCTCCGGCAGGTGATCTTGGCCTCGACCGGCGGCGCCATCTACGGCGAGCAAGACGAGTTCCCGGCGAGCGAGACCCACCCCCAGAGACCGGTCTCCCCTTACGGAGTGTCCAAGCTCGCCGGCGAGCGCTACCTGTACTTCTACAACCAGGAGTATGGTCTGGACGCCACCTGCCTGCGGTACGCCAACGTCTACGGTCCGCGACAGAATCCGCACGGAGAGGCGGGCGTGGTCGCCATATTCCTCGATCGCCTGCTCCGCGGCCAACAGCCCATCATTCATGGCGACGGGCTCCAGACGCGGGACTATGTGTACGTTGGGGATGTGGTGCGCGCGAACGTGGCTGCCCTCGGACGCGAGGGGTTCGAGGTGTGCAACGTCGGGACCGGTGTCGAGACCGACGTCAACACTCTGTTCGAGGGGCTGTGCGCGGCGGCCCGCTCACCACTCGCAGCGGTCCATGGTCCGGCCATGCCCGGAGAGCAACGCCGCTCGTGCATCTCCGCACGCCGTCTCGAGCGCGAGCTCGGCGTCCGGATCACGACCACCCTCGAGGAAGGCCTCCGCCTCACCGCCGAGTGGTTCGCACAGAACTCGCAGGCCTGAGCCACCCGGCATCATCGCAGCCCTCTGACCGCTAAGAGCAGCACTGCAACCGTTGGCTGCCCAGGAACCGAGTGCGCCGCTCCCTCCCTCAAGCTACTCGGTCACAACCAAGCCAATCCGAGAATCCCGTGAGGAAGGTCATCCAAGAGGCCCGACCGGGAGCCCCGTTCAGACCTCAAGGGCCTTCAAGCTGGATGGTGCGGCCCCCGGCGTCCTCCAGCCAGGCCGGGTTGCGTCGCGCCTCGTCGCGCAGCTTCTCGAGGCGACGAGCGTGGGACCGCTCGAACTCGACCAACTGGCCCAGCAGCCTCTTCCCCGAGGGATCGGTGGCACGGGCCCCTGCCGTTGAGTAGGCCGTTTCCGCCAGCTGCTCCTTGGTGATTGCCAGGTCGAGAACCTCGAGCAGGTTCATACCGTCGTGAACGTCGGGTCCGAAAATCTTGATTCGAACGTTCGGCGCCGGGGGCGGCGAGTCGTCACCGGTGGCTGCAGAGTAGTACTCCTGCAGCCACCTCTCGTGCTGACGCTCCTGATCGGCCAGGCCAGCGAACTCGTCCCTCAGCTCGGCCTTGGTCACCTGGGAGGCCATCGCCGAGTAGAGGTCGAACGCATCACGCTCCGCCCGGATCGCGACACCGATGATCTCGAGGGCGGTCAGGCTGGGGTCGATCATCTTCCACCTCCTTGTGAAAAAAAGTATAATGCGCGCGCTGACGGACGCCAAGCGGATGGCGCGGACTAAACGGTACTTCCCCGCTGTTCCCGGAAGGTGAAAGGAGGTCTGATGCGACAACCCGATGGGAGCTCCTCACTTCTGACCACGCGGGTCGATGCGATGCTGCGTTGGGTACGCAAGAACAGCCTCTGGCCCCTCCCGTTCGGAACAGCATGCTGCGCCATCGAGTTCATGTCCGTGGTTTCCGCTCACTACGACCTCGCCCGCTTCGGAGCAGAGGTAGTGAGGTTCTCGCCGCGGCAGTCCGACCTGATGATCGTGGCCGGTACGATCACGGACAAGATGGCGCCGGTCGTCAAGAGGATCTACGACCAGATGGCCGAGCCGAAGTACGTGATCTCGATGGGCGCGTGCGCGTGCACTGGCGGATTCTACCGCGCCTACCACGTGGTCCAGGGAGTCGACGAGTTCATCCCGGTAGATGTCTACGTTCCGGGCTGTCCGCCGACCCCGGAGGCCCTGATGCATGGGGTGCTCAAGCTCCAGGAGATGATTCAAAACGGAGAGACCCAGCATGACCGCTTCAATCACCGAGAGCTCGACACGACGGCCTGACCCGGCGAAGCTGCTGCCCGACGGAGCCGTGACCTCAAGCGAGCGCGGGGCGGACGGGCACTCCGTCCTCACCGTCGACCGCAGCCGGCTGCTGGAGGTTCTACGAGCCTTGAAGGAGCGGCCGGAGCTCGACTGCGACCTCCTTCTCGACATCTGTGGGGTTGATTACCCACGGCGCGACCCGCGCTTCGAGGTCGTCTACCACATCGCCAGTCTGGCCCACGATCACCGGTTCCGGGTCAAGGTGCCGGTCGCCGAGGATGACGCCACGATGCCGTCGGCATACAGCATCTGGAAGGCGGCCGACTGGTTCGAACGCGAGGCGTACGACATGTTCGGGATCACCTTCGAAGGTCACCCGAACCTCAGGCGCATCCTGACCCACGAGGCGTTCCACGGCCACGCTCTGCGCAAGGACTATGACCCCGGGCAGCGCTGGCTCCTGACCGAAGACAAGAGCATGGTCCCGGCGTGGGCGACCGAAGACCCCGCCGATGAGGACCACCTCGAGTCACAGGTACTCAACCTCGGCCCATCGCACCCGGCCACGCATGGAACGCTCCGCATCGTCGTCCGCCTTCAGGGGGAGACCATCACCAAGGCCGAGTGCGAGATCGGCTACCTCCACCGCTGCTTCGAGAAGATGTCGGAAACCCACGGTTGGCAGCAGGTAATCCCGTATACCGATCGCCTCAACTACTGCTCCAGCATGATCAACGGCGTCGGCTATGCACTTGCCGTGGAGAAGATGCTCGGCATCGAGGCGCCTCCTCGTGCGCAGGCCGTCCGCGTCATCCTGTCCGAGCTGTCGCGAATCATGGATCACGCGGTGTGCCTCGGGGCCAACCTCGTCGACCTCGGCGCCCTCACCAACTTCTGGTATTTCTTCCAGCCGCGGGAGGAGATCTACGGGCTCTTGGAGTCGTGTGCCGGCGGACGGCTCACCGTCTCCTATGCCCGGATCGGCGGCCTCGTCCACGACGTGCCGTCGGACTTCGAGGCGCAGGTCCGATACCTGCTCGACTACATCCCGAAGTTCGTCAACGACGTGGAGAAGCTGATTACCACCAACAAGGTTTTCCGAGATCGCTCCGAGGGAATCGGCGTCGTGTCGGCGGCGGATGCCGTGGCCTGGGGCTGGACCGGCCCCTGTCTGCGGGCCAGCGGCGTTCCGTACGACGTGCGCAAGGCTCACCCGTACATGGGGTATGACCAGTACGAGTTCGACGTCCCCGTCGCGTCGACGGGCGATACTTACGCCCGCTACCTGGTGCGGATGGAGGAGATGCGGCAGAGTCTGCGCATCATCCAGCAGGCGATCGATGCCCTCCCCGGCGGCCCGGTGGTGACCGACAACCATCACGTGGCCCTGCCGCCCAAGGAGAAGGTGTACACGGAGATGGAGTCGTTGATCTGGCACTTCAAGCTGATCTACGAAGGTATCCAGGTGCCGGCAGGCGACGCCTACTCCTTCACCGAAGGAGCCAACGGCGAGCTCGGGTACTACATCGTCTCCGACGGCACGGGCCACCCGTACCGGATCAAGGTCCGACCCCCCTGCTTCGCGATCTTCCAGGCCTACCCACATATTCTCGAAGGTCACATGGTGCCGGACGCGATCGCCATTCTCGGCAGCCTGAACATCATCGCAGGGGAGCTCGACCGATGAAGGAAGTCCCCACAGTCAACGTCGACCGCGGCGCCATCCCGTTCACGGAGCGCATCTACCTCGGACCGATTGTCAAGGGTCTGGCCGTCACCCTCCGCCACTTTCTCCGCAACCTGTTCGGCCACCGTGACGTGGCCACCATTCAGTACCCGGAGGTCAAGCGCCAGTACTCGGAACGGATGCGGGGCCGGCACATCCTCACCACCAAGGAAGACGGCTCCCTGCGTTGCGTGGCGTGCTACATGTGCGAGACGGCCTGCCCGGCCGACTGCATCACGATCGTCGCCGAGGAGGACCCCGAAGCCACAGTCGAGTGGGAAAAGAAGGCTGCCGTATATGAGATCGACCTCCTCCGTTGTGTCTTCTGTGGCTACTGCGTGGACGCATGCCCCAAGGAGGCGATCATCATGAGCCGCCAGCATGAGATGGCCTTCACCGACCGAGCGGAGGCTATCGTGGGCATCGACGATCTGCGCCAGAAGGGCCCGATTGAGGACGAAGATCTCGGTTACCGCCCGTACTTCTGATCGGCACTCCGTTTTCGTCGGGCGAGGGAACGGCTGCCGGTCACGGGCTCTCCTGCAAGCCTCGACCCATGGATGCTATGATGAAACCGAGACGCACGTGGAGGAGCTGCATGACCTCAGATCGCCAGTCAAGGGAGACCGAGGTGACTGACTACGACGAGCTGCTCCGACAGCACCGCGACTACGAGCGCAGGCTGGAGGAGCTCAACAACAAGTCGTGGCTCACGCCGGACGAGGAGCTGGAAGAGAAACGGATCAAGAAGCTCAAGCTGAAGGTCAAGGACCAGCTCGCCCAGCTCAGCCGGACCGCTTCCTGAGGACGCTTCCATGATTGCTCAGGAAGGGTGGCCCTTTGTCCTGCTGCCCGCCGCAGTTGGAATCGTTTTCATAATCGTTGGCTGGCCGATCCCAGGCTGGGTTCTGGTCTCACTCGGGGCCTTCGCCCTGTTCTTCTTCCGCAACCCCGAGCGCCGTTGTGAGGCTCCGGACGGGGTTGCCTGCTCGCCCGCCGACGGCAGGATCATCGCCGTCGACGAGGCTCCGAAGGAGCTGCAAGAACGTGGGCTCACGCAGCGCGTGAGCGTCTTCATGTCCGTGTTCGACGTCCATGTGAACAGGGCTCCTCTCGGCGGCACCCTGGTCGAGTACAGCTACAACCCGGGCCGGAAGGTCTCGGCGTTCAAGGAGAAGGCCTCCCTGGAAAACGAGCAGAATCTGTCGCTCTGGGATACCCCAAACGGTATCGTAGCGCTCAAGCAGATCGCCGGCATCATTGCGAGACGGATCGTCTTCGACCACCGCGAGGGCGCCAGCGTTCAGCGCGGTGATCGGATCGGGCTGATCCGCTACGGCTCGCGCGTGGACGTCTTTCTGCCCGAGACCGCCGAGGTCCTGGTCGCGATCGGCAACCGCGTTCGGGCCGGCGCCACGCCCCTGGCACGCCTCGGCTCCCCGGACTCCAGATGACTGCGCGGGCTTCCCGGCGGCGCCGCCGTTCACCCGGACGGTTCCACAAGGGGATCTACATCATCCCGTCGCTGTTCACGGTGGCCAACATCTTCTGCGGCTTCTACTCCCTGGCGCTGACGACTCGTGGACGCCTTGAGGCCGCCGCGTGGTTCATCCTGGCGGCGGTCGTCGCCGACATGCTCGACGGCCGCATCGCGCGCCTGACCAGAACTGCCACCACATTCGGCGAAGCTTACGACTCGCTGGCAGACGTCGTCTCGTTCGGTGCCGCACCCGCACTGCTGGCGTTCCAGTGGGGGCTGTGGCAGAAGCCCAGGCTCGGCATGGCGGTCGCGTTCCTGTTCCTCGTCGCCGGCTCGATCCGCCTCGCTCGGTTCAATGTGAGCGGCCACGAGGACCCCAACTTCAAGGGGCTGCCGATTCCGGGCGGCGCGTCCGCGATTGCGCTGCTGGTCCTGATCTCGCCGGCACCGGTGACCCACCGTTTGTTCATGCCAGTGGTCGTCGGCTTCGTTCTCGGACTGGCCCTGCTGATGGTGTCCAACCTCCCCTACCGGTCGTTCAAGGACATCGATCTCCGCAAGCGCTGGCCGGCGACGACGCTTTTCGTTATCGCGACCCTGTTCGCGCTGCTAACCTACGTACCGACACACGTGCTCGCCATCCTCCTGTCCCTCTACATCGTTTCGGCCCCGGCGGCAGTGCTGACGGGCTGGTTGCGGAGGAACCGGAGCGGCCCCGGTCTTCCCTCGGAGCCCGGACCTGTCGGGAAGACTGAAGAGGAGAGTTCCCGCGATGAGCCCAGCCCCCGGCTCGATAGCGCTGATTGACCCGCTCACGCTCCTTGGCCACGAGGTCTTGCAACGCATGCAGGGGCTCCCGCAGCTTGGCGCCGGGCTGCTGCTCCTGCACACCCGGTTGGAGGAGGAGCACGAGATCGCCGAGATCGGGGACAGCCCGCGGCTGGTCCCGCCGCTCATGGAGGAGGGTGATCTCGAAGGGTGCGCGGCGGTCGTCGTCGCCAGCGACACACCCTCAGAAAGGCTGTCCAGGCTGCTCCCGTTCCTCGACCGCAACCCGGACCTGCCCGTCGTCGACCTCAGCCGCCTCGAGCTGCTTTGGGAGAAAACGGTGCCGCTCGCCGCACCGGCGCCCCGGCGTCCGGCCCCTCCTGCCGTTCGCGTCGCCCATCCGTGTCTGGTAGCAACCCACCACATCGTGCAGGCGCTGCGGGACCTGGGACCGACGGCGATCACGCTCACCGCGCTCGAGCCGGCCTCCATTCACGGGAAGGCGGGCGTGCAGGGCCTGGCGCGACAGGCGGCAGCCCGTCTCCGCGGTGAGCCGCCCGGCGATCTCGTCGGCGGGGAGACGCTCGCCTTCAGCCTCGTCGCCCTGCCGGCGGACGAGCTCATGGAGGAGGCATCTCTCATTCTCCAGGGTCTCCAGGTGACGGTTGGCCGTGGCGCCGGGGGCTGGTTTCACGGCCACGCGGTGCTCCTCGGGATCAGCTTCACCGAGCCGGTAGAAGAAAGCGATCTCCTCGAACGGTGGATGGCCGCCGAGCCCATAGCCATGGAAGAGAATCGCCTGCGGCTCGACGCCGTCACCGACCGGGAGGCGGTCCTGGTCGGCACCCCGTGCCTGTCAGCGGACGGACGGACAGTAGCCGTCACGGCCATGGTCGATGGGCTCGTCGTTGGCGGCGCGCTGACGGCGGTGGAATTGTTGATGTCGTTGCTCTAATATCTGCGGTGCGACTGCGTCTCGCAACGCCGCAAACAGATTCTTAAGGAGGTTTCGTATGAGCAGCCCTTTGGGAGAGCTTGAGCCACGCTACCTGTGGCAGAATTTCGACGCCATCCGGCGCATCCCCCGACCGTCGAAGCACGAGGAGAAGATCGCCGAGCACGCCGTGAGCTGGGCCAAGGGGCACGGTTACGAGGTTGCCCGGGATCGGGTCGGCAACATCGTCATCAAGGTGCCGGCAACGCCCGGCCACGAGAACGCGCCCATCGTGATCCTCCAGGGTCACATGGACATGGTGTGCGAGAAGAACTCCGACGTCGTCCACGACTTCATGAAAGACCCGATCCAGGTTGCCGTCGACGGCGACTGGGTGAAGGCTGTCGGCACGACCCTCGGTGCCGACAACGGCGTCGGCGTCGCTGCCGGAATGGCGATCGCGGAAGACCCCGAAGCCGTCCACGGCCCGCTCGAGCTTCTCCTCACGGTAGACGAGGAGACCGGCCTCACCGGCGCCATGCAGCTCGACGGAACGCTGCTCGCCGGGCGGACCATGATCAACCTCGACACCGAGGAGGACGGAGCGGTGTACATCGGGTGCGCCGGCGGCGCCGACTCCATTGCCGAGTTCCCGCTGGCTCGCCGCAAGGCGCTGTTGGGCTCGGTTCCGGTCCAGCTCACGATCAAGGGCCTCCGCGGAGGGCACTCGGGCGTCGACATCCATGAGAATCGCGGTAACGCGATCAAGCTCGCGGTGCGCACGCTGCTGGCCGCCATCGGCGACGGCATCGAGCTCGACCTCGTTTCTCTCAACGGCGGCTCGAAGCACAACGCCATTCCGCGGGAAGCGTTCGCGATCTGCCGGGTTGCCGCCGAGTCGCTCGCCGGAATGGAGGCGATCGCGAAGCGTTGCCTCGCCGATTTCCGCCAGGAGTTCGCCGCCATCGACCCCGATCTCGAGGTGAACATCAGCCAGTTGGACGACGGGGAGGACTACCTCCATCCCCTGAACTCCCACGCCCGCGACCGGCTGCTGTACGTCCTCGACGGCATTCCACACGGTGTGCTGGCGATGTCGCGTGAGGTTCCGGGCCTGGTTGAAACCTCCAACAACCTCGCCGTGGTCCAGACCGAGGACAACCGTGCAGTCGTCACGACCTCGCACCGGTCCTCGGTCATGGCGGCGCTGTTCAGGGTCCAGGAGCAAATCCGCTCCATCTGTGTGCTCGGCGGCGCCACCGTCGAGGTCCACGACGCCTACCCGGGCTGGAAGCCGAACCCGAGCTCACCGATCGTCAAGAGGACCGTCGGCGTCTTCGAACGCCTGTTCGGCTCGACCCCCGGCGTCAAGGCGATTCACGCCGGTCTCGAGTGCGGCCTGTTGCTCGAGAAGGTGCCCGACATGGACGTGGTGTCGATCGGGCCGGAGCTCCGGAACCCTCACTCCCCGGACGAGAAGGTGCAGATCTCATCGGTCCAGCGTTTCTACGCCGTCCTCAAGGAGGTTCTCGCCGAGCTCGCGTAGCCCGAGTCATCCGCTCGCGATCTACTACGAGCGGCGATACGGCAGCCAGGGCCGTGATCTTCGCGCCTCGCTTTCCTCGACGTACAGGAAGTACGCCTGCGGCAGCTCGACGCTCAGATCCCGGTCCTGACAAGCGTCTCGCCGCTCTCGCTACGAACCGGTTCTCCGCCCGGACCTCCCGAAACTCTGAACGGAGGGGCCCACTCACGTCTCGGAGAACCCCAGAGGCAGATCTGAGCGGAGCGAGCCCTCGGGGCAGGGAGAGCGGACCAAGGTCCTCCTCGAGACCGGGCTTCCCGATCCCGAGGGGCGCGGCCGCAGGCCGCGGATCTGCCGGTGTAGCGTCCTGTTCCCAGGGACGGTCCCGCGGCGGGGCGGGGAAGGAACGGAAGGAGGCGAGCGGCTATCCCGCCGTGGGCGGCGGGGGGACCGGGCGCAGGAGGCTTGGCCCGAGGTTTCACGAGGGTAAGCCGCCGAGCACGGCCTCCCCGGCGTCCGCGACGGGTGCAGCCGTGAGCCGACGCGCCGCTCCGTTCCCGCCTCGCCGGCCCGCGCAGCGGGCTGCGGGCAACGCCCGCACGGGACATGCGATCGCGCAACACCCGTCCAGACGGGATCGCGCAGGGCGTTCTCCTCGCGCCTCGCCGCCAGCGAGCGAGGAGTCGCTGACCTCGTGGTCGCGACGACGATGCGAGCGCAGCGGCGGGGTGCGAGAGAGTGCTCCTGCGCGATCCCTCTTCCATCAGAAGGGAGGGGGGTTCACTCGCCTTCCGAAGAACTCTGAAGGCAGATCCGAGCGAAGCGGCCCCTCGGGGCGGGAAGGTCGGACCGAGGTCTTCCTCGAGACCGGGCTTCCCGATCCCGAGGGGTGCGGCCGCAGGCCGCGGATCTGCCGTGGCGGGGCGCCGGAGAACTCAGGCCTTCCGGCTCAGACCGTTTGCGAGCTTCCACAGGCGGTCGGCCTCACCGGCACGAGCGCGGCGAACGTTGTAAACGCCGGTACCGACGGCGATCGGCTCGTCCTCGGCTCCTGCATGGTAGGCGGCGAGCTCGGCGACGCCGACACGGTTGCCAAGGCGGACGACGCATCCGCGGCCGATCAGCAGCTCGGGCCGTCCCGGTCGCAGGTAGTCCACTCGCAGGTCCACGGTGGAGATGCGATCGCTCCTGCCGATCTGCGACCACACGGCCACCCCACCGCAGGTGTCGAGGAGGGACGAGACCACACCGCCGTGTAGCGACGGGACCAGAGGGTTGCCGATCAGCTCGGCGCGAAAAGGGATCTCGACCACTGCCAGACCGCTCTCGATTGTCACGACGCGCATCCCGAGAAACTTCGAGAACGGTATGACGGCTTCGAACAGGTGCGCGAGCCTCTCGTACATGCCTTGCTGCATCACGTGCCACTCCCGGGCGGGTGCCTTGCGAGGCCGGACATTGGTCCACCGCGGTCCACCGCCGCTCTCGGACGCCCACGGCATCATTCTGCCATGCCGCCTCTCCGGCCGCATCCTGCTCGCGCAACTCGGCCCCTGTTCTATCCCCGGGTCGGCCGGTCCGCGCAGGGGGCCAGAGCGATAGCAGAGGGACCTCCGGTCGCAGTGATTGCGAGTGAACGATCCGGGTAGAGTGCGTGCTGGATCACAGAACGCCGACTTTCTGCATGTCACAATGCAAGACGTGCGCACTGGCATCAACTTCCGCCCGGCGGGCTCAGAGAGCCGCGGCAGGCCGGTCATGAACGCCGCCGAAGCCCCGGGCCCGGCTGCCGAGAGCGGCGCTTCGGAAGCAGTGCTGATGGTCGCGCTCGACCCCACCACAGATGGCAGGGTGCGGGAGGCGATGAGGGACCTGAACGTCTCGATCCAGACCGCCTTGAACTCCGACGTCGCTCTGAGCACCCTGCGCTCCCGGTCCATTCGGCTCGTGTGGTGCGGCTACCCCCTCCCACACCTCCTGCTGCGCCACTTCTTGCAGATGGTTCGCAACCCGGTCTGTGAGAGCCGGCGCTGCGGGATCATTGTCGTGTCGATCCCGGAGCTCCTGTCGGGCGCCACTCGCTTCGTCGGCGAGGGGGCCAATGCCGTCGTCCCTCGGTGGGCGCCGGTGTCAGCGCTCGCGGACACCGCCCAACGCCTCCTGAAGGCGCCGCCGCGGTACCCAGCCCGCCACGGCACCCTGGTTCGCGTCTACTCGTCGAAGGGGGACCCGATCCCGGTCGCGGCGGTTGCCAATATCTCGGCTTCAGGGCTGCTGCTCGAGTCCGACGAACGCCCGCCGCTGGGCTCGGAGTGCGTTGCAGAGGTCTCCTACACGGATCTGCCGGACTGCCTGTCACTCCCGTCGCGAGTGGTGCGCCACACCCGTCCTGGACGGGAACGCCACTCCGGCTTCGCCCTCCAGTTCGCGGCCCCTCCACCGGAGCTCGGCCACCACCTCGCCGCCGTCATCTCAGGAGCCGACCTCCTGTCCGGGTGAGACGACGCCTGAGGTGCAAAGACAGCGTCAGGTTTGGAGGACGCCCTGTCGGAACGGGGGCAGATCGGTGTTGTGGGCCGTGGCGGCGAGGCTTCGGGCGACGATCTCGCGTGTACGGCGGGGGTCGATGATCTCATCCACCCAGAGGCGGGCGGCGGCGTACCGCGGGTCCATTGCCGCCTGGTAGCGCTCCCGGATCTCCGACAGCCGATTCTGCTTCTCCTCCTCCGAGACCTCGTTGCCGCGGTTCTTGAGCTGAATGGCCAGGAGGGTGTTGGAGGCCTGGTCGCCGCCCATGACCGAGATCGACGCCGACGGCCAGGCGAAAAAGAACCTCGCATCGTAGGCCCTCCCGCACATGGCGTAGTTGCCGGCACCGAACGAGTTGCCGACGAACACCGTGATCTTCGGCACCACGGAGTTCGCGACCACGTTGACGAGCTTCGCCCCATCCTTGATGATCCCCTCACGCTCGGCCTTCGAGCCGACCATGAAGCCGGTCACGTCCTGGAGGAAGAGCAGCGGAATCCCCTTCTGGTTCATCAGCTCCACGAAGCGTGTGGCCTTGTCGGCGGCGTCGGGGTAGATCACGCCCCCGATCTGCATCTCGCGATCCTTGGCCTCGAGACCACGGCGGCGGTGCACGATCTGCCGCTGGTTGGCGACGACCCCCACCGCCCAACCGTGGATCCGCCCGGTTCCACAGATCAGAGTCCGACCATATGTCGCCTTGTACTCGTTGAGCTCGGACCCGTCGAGGAGCCGCGCCAGGATCTCGTAGGTGTCATAGGGACGCGATCGGTCCACCGGAACGAGGCCCAGCAGCTCCGCGGGATCGGCCACCGGGTCCCTGGGCTCTTCGCGGCTGAAGACGGGGGCCGGGGGACTGGCCAGCTCCCCGATTCTGACGCGGATGTGCTCGATCGCCGCCGCATCGTCCGCAAAGCGGTCATCGACGACGCCCGAGATGTCAACCTGCACCTCCGCCCCTCCCAGGGCCTGGTTGTCGATCCCCTCGCCGATCGCGGCTTTGACCAGGTGCGCGCCGGCGAGAAAGATGGTCCCCGTCCCCTCGACGATAAGTGCCTCGTCGGACATGATGGGCAGGTAGGCGCCGCCGGCAACGCACGAGCCCATGATGGCGGCGATCTGATACACGCCAGCCGCCGACAGCCGGGCGTTGTTGAAGAACGCGCGGCCGAAGTGCTCGCGATCCGGGAAGATCTCGTCCTGCATCGGCAGAAAGACGCCGGCCGAGTCAACCAGGTAGATGACCGGCAGGCGGTTCTCGAGCGCAATCTCCTGCGCGCGCAGCACCTTCTTGCAGGTCAGCGGGAACCAGGCACCCGCCTTGACCGTGGCATCGTTGGCAACGACCACGCACTCGCGGCCGCTGATCCGTCCGAGCCCGATGACGACTCCGGCCGCCGGGGCACCCCCCCACTCCTCGTAGAAGCCCCACGCCGCAAAGCTGCCGAGCTCGAGCAGCTCGGTACCGGGATCGAGCAGGGCGGCCACGCGCTCTCGTGCGAGCATCTTGCCCTTCGCGCGTTGCTTGTCGGCAGCTTCCTCGCCGCCGCCGGCCGCGATAGATGATCGCTGGGCGTCCAGAACCCGCAGCTGGTTCAGCCAGTGGTCCTGGTTGGTCTCGAAATCCACGTCGTGGTCGACACGCCCGTCCAGCTTCCTCGGCATCGGACCTCCTGGCCGGAGTATAGCCCTTCCGGAGCTGCCGGTAACGGCGATCCTCAGTACCTCATCGCACGCCGTCTGGCAGCCACTGGGTGAGGAGCTCAGAGGGTCTCAGTCGTCCACATCGAGACGTTGCCCACGGGCCCACGCGGGAGCGACGCCTATCGGGAATCGAGCTCGGGAATCGCGGTCGCGGCCCGTTCCATCGCATCGGCAAAACCTTCGTGGTCGTTCCGCTCGACTGCCCCTGTGAGCTCGCCCAGGGCGGCCGTCAGCGCCGCGTACACCTCGCCGCGATGCGGATTGAGGCGCTGGATCGCGAAGTAGAGAGCCGGGTCATGGGAGAGCACCGACCGCGAGGTCTCGGATTGGCGCGCAAAGGTGGTCGAGGCGACGCGGCCGAGCTCGGCAGGGTCCAGCCCCGAGCGGGTCAGGGCGTCTCCGAAGAGCATCCCGGACAGGTGGGCCAGTCCGAGGAGCCATCCCATGAGCCGGTCATGGCGATCGAACGGGATGCTGACCAGGTCCAGGTAGGGGTGCCCGAGGAGGTCGAGCAACTGCGCCCGCTCCTTCTCCTCATCCTCGAGCACGGCGTGGACCACGGTCAGCGGCTCGTAGTGGTTCTTTCCCGGCCCGAACATCGGGTGCAGCGACAGCGGAATCGCGCCGCCGGCGCGGAGCTCGACGAGAGGTGCACGCAGGTGGTCCTTGATGGAGGCGATCTCGATGACCGGCAGTCCGGAAGCGATCTGGGCCAGCTCGGTGAGCGCAGACGGAGTCGTCGCCAACGGCACCGCGACCACGATGCCTGCGTACACGCGCAGGTCCGGAACCTGGGTCAGAGACGAGTAGCGGCCCTCCTGCAGCGGGAGTGCGTCCCATGCGGTGTCGACGCCATCGACGGCGTGGCCGATGCCGCCCAGGAACCGGCGCAGCCACACTCCCATGGCTCCCGCCGCCCCCACGATCAGCACGCGCTTGCCCCCCCGGGGGCGAAGCTCCACGCCGACTCGATGCTGGCGCTCCACGGAGCCGCGGATGATGGCGGCGAAGATCGCCTCCATCACCCCCTGAGTGACACCACAACGCTCGGCGTGCTCTCGAGCCTGCGACAGCACGCGCTGCTCGACCTCGCGGACGACCACCGGCTGACCGCGCTCCGCCTTCAGGCGCCCAACCTCCGCGGCCAGTCCGAAGCGGCGCTCGAGCAGCTCCAACAGCGCGCGATCCAGACGCGCGATCTCATCCCGCAGGCGGACGATCTCCTCGGCCATCATGCCTCCCCCCCGTCCAAGCTAGCACGGGTCCGTCACCGGCGACCGCAGCCGCGGCGGCCGCCCGCCCGCCGACGGCACGCAATGCTACACTTTCGTTCCCTGCCCTGCTCTTTCTCTTCCTGCAGGCCCGTTCGTTCACTCGTCGGGGAGGATCAATGGCGAAGATCAAGGTTCGGCGAACCAACCGTGAGGAGCTGCCGGGAGTGGCGCTGCTCAGGTCCGCCGTCTCCGCACAGTCACCCTTCGAGACACCCATGCTCGACCTCGACATGACAAACGACCCGACACTCGAGCACCTCATGACCCATGACCCGGACGGCTTCTTCTCGGCCCTCGACAACGAGGAGACGCTCGGCTTTGCCGCGGCCCACATCCGCTCGCGCCAGTGGGTGCTTTCCGACCTGTGGGTTCTCCAGCAGCACCAGGGTCACGGCGCCGGCGAAGCGCTCCTGAAAAGGGTGCTGGCCTACGGCGAGCGCTCGGGCGCCCGCACCTACCTGGCGGTGGTTCCGACCGGAGGGCCGATCCAGTCCCTGCTGCTCCGTCATGATTTCCGGCCGGGACCACCGGTCTACCTGTTCCGCGTTCCCCACGACACGGCCGAGCCGTTGGCGGCATCACTTGCGCGGCTGCTGCCGGGGCAGGAGGTGTCACGGGATCTCCTGGAGCGGCGCGGCCAGGGCGATCTCGATCGGATCGACCGCCTGGTGCGAGGCATGACCCGCGAGGCGGACCACGTTTTCTGGCTCAAGAAGTGCCGGCTGAACGCAGCCTTCATTCGCCAGGCCAGCAGGTTCGCGGCGTACGCCTACGGCGGTCCCGAGCAGGCCGGCCCAGTGGGCGGGAACACCCAGGATGCGGCGCTGGCGGCGCTCGGATGGTCGATCCAGTTCGCGCGACGCCGCGACCCGCGACGGCCGATCGAGCTCCTCGTCCCGGGCCCGTTCGCGCCCGCCGTGGACGCGCTCCTGGAGGCCGGCGCCCGCCTCGGTTCGACACTGATGATCTACGGCCGTGGTAACCTGCCGAGCTTCGATCGTTGCGTGTTGGGGGCAGCGAGCCTGCCGTGAACGACAGGCTCGGCAACCGCGCTTCTTGGGGCCGCCGGCAGCGCCACGTCGACTACGCCGACGAGCTCAACCCGCAGCAGCTCGAAGTGGTGCAACATCCCGGGGGACCGATGCTGGTGTTGGCCGGCGCCGGAACCGGAAAGACGCGGACGCTGGTGTACCGCGTCTGCCGACTGATCGAGGACGGCGTCCCGCCGGGGACGATTCTCCTCCTCACCTTCACGAATAAGGCCGCCCGCGAGATGCTGGACAGGGTCGAGCAGCTTGTCGAGCGGGGCGGCGGAAGGGTGACGGGGGGCACCTTCCACTCTGCAGGGAACAGGATCCTGCGGCGCTACGCCGAGCGGCTGGGCTACTCGCCGCGCTTCTCGATCCTCGATCGGGAGGACTCCACCGACCTGATGGGTTCCGCGCTCGCCGACATCAGCCCGGAGCTGCCAGGGCGCCGTCTACCACGCCCCAAGCTCCTAGTCGACGTCTACAGCTATGTCATCAACACCGGCCACGCGCTCGACGAAGTCCTGCTGGCGCGCGCTCCGCAGTACCTCGATCAGAGCGAGCTGATGGCTGCCGTCTTCAAGCGATACCTCGAGCGCAAACGCGACGCCGACCTGATGGACTTCGATGACCTGCTGCTGAACTGGCTCCTCCTCCTCAAGCGCTTCCCGGACTCCCGCGCCGAGCTCGCGGACCGCTTCCGCCACGTCCTAGTCGACGAGTACCAGGACACCAACAGGCTGCAGGCCGACATCGTGGATGGCATGCTCGGGCCAGACCGGAACGTCATGGTGGTCGGGGACGACGCCCAGTCCATCTATGCCTTCCGCGGCGCCGACTACGCCAATATCCTCACCTTCCAGGAGCGCCACGAGGGCTGCTCGGTGTTCCGCCTCGAGATCAACTACCGCTCGACACCGCCGATCCTCGCCCTCGCGAACGCCTCGATCGGCCACAACGAGCACCAGTTTCCGAAGGAGCTGCGGCCGACGCGGCGTGGTGAGGAGCTGCCGTCGAGAGTGTCGGTGCCGACGCCGGAGGCACAGGCAGCGTTCGTCGCCGACGAGGTGCTGGCGTTGCGAGAGGAAGGCGCCGATCTGGAGCAGATGGCGGTCCTCTACCGCAACCATGCACACTCCCTCGAGCTCCAGGTCGAGCTGACGCGCCGCAATATCCCGTACCGGGTTCGCTCCGGCGTACGCTTCTTCGAGCAGCGGCATGTCAAGGACGTCCTCGCCCATCTTCGCTTCGTGGCCAACCCGCGCGACGAGGTGGCCTTCACTCGCCTGATCAAGCTGCGGCGCGGCTTCGGCGCCCGTCTGGCCGCCCGTCTCTGGAGCCGGATCTCCGGCAGCGATCCGCTGCGCACGCTGCTGCGACTGGAGATTGATAGCTTCGAGGCGCCGCGGCCGGCAAGGCGCTCCCTCGGCGAGGCGAAGGCGCTGCTCGACGAGCTCACCTCCCCCCGCCGCACCGGCCAGCCCGGAGAGAGCATCCGCGGGGTGGTCGAGGCCTTCTACCGCGACTGGGCACGCGAGAATCTGGACAACGCCGGCTCGCGTCTCGACGACCTCGAGCAGCTCGCCCTGTTCGCCGACGGTTACCCCGATGTCGACGCCTTCCTGGCCGAGATCACGCTCCTCAACGAGCTATCCGGCGAGGATGTCGCGGCGGGACCGCCCGACGAGGCGCTGACGCTCTCCACGATCCACCAGGCGAAGGGGCTGGAGTGGCGCTCGGTGTTCCTGATCTGGCTCTCCGAGGGCCGCTTTCCAACCGTGCGCGCGGAGGACATGGAGGAGGAACGACGCCTCTTCTATGTCGCAGTGACGCGCGCCAAGGAGAATCTCTACCTGCTCCACCCGGTGATGGCTCGCGATCGCTACCGGGTTGACGTCCTCCTCGATCCCTCGACCTTCCTCCTCGAGCTGCCGGCAGAGCTGCTCGAGCACCGGGTCGTGCATCAGGAGATCGGCGCTACCGGCCTTCCCGAGCTGGAAGCGGGAGGCCGCTATCAACTGCCCGACTTCCTGTCCACGGACAGTGGCGGCGACGACGACGAGGGAGACGACATCAACTGATAGGTCATGGTGACCCATGACACATCACCAGGACGGTTGGCCAGCGTGCGTTTCGAGGCTGGGAGCCTGTCGCTTCGATTCTCTGCGAAAGATCCGACGGAGTCTCATGCGGCCGAAAGCGCCCGGCTGAAGAGGGACACTTGACGGCCCGACCTTCCCTCGATTCAGGCTATCCCAGAAAACGTCCAGTGCTGCAGACCTTTGCGCTTCTTCGTTCTCCTTCATCCGTGCAATCCGTGGAATCCGTGGTTCCTGCTTCTCCACCCCAACGCCTCGCCAGCAGACGACCTCCGCACCGGGTACGGCGCGACGCTCTCGTCTCGACCCGCTGTTGCGGGTCGTCAAAGCCCTGTGGTACAGTTCGTTTCCGCTTGGGCGGGCATAACTCAGCTGGTAGAGTGTCAGCTTCCCAAGCTGAAAGTCGCGGGTTCGATTCCCGTTGCCCGCTCCACCTTTGCAACCCTCCTGCCGGGAGTGAGCGCCATGGGCCTCTTCGCACGAGACGACAAGCCGACCACCGGAGGCCGAGCGGCGGCACCCGGCAGAACGGTGCAGCCGCAGCAACCTCTCCAACCGCAGTCGCCACAGGGTGCCCAGACGCCCGGGCACGAGGTCACCATCGTCGCCGAGGCCGCCCGGTTCGAGGGCTCGCTGGGCGGCTCGGGCGACATCCACATCTGCGGTCGCTTCCAGGGAAAGGTCGACTCGTCGGGCAACCTCTTCATCGCAACGAGCGGCCGTGTGAAGGCGTCACTGCATGCGCGCACGGTGATCGTCTCCGGCTCGGTGGAGGGCGATGTCGCGGCCGAGGAGCGCATCGAGCTCAAGCCTTCGGCGAAGCTCACCGGCAACATCACGGCGCCGCGCATCCTCATTGAGGAGGGCGCCGCCTTCGAGGGCCAGGTCCACATGCAATCGCCTTCCGGCGCCAAGACCGAGGCCGCGGTGTCACAGTCGACGCAGGCTGACACCAAGGAGGGTGAAATCTCGAGCGCACGCCGGCCCAAGAACGGGAAGCGGGACTAACACCGGACTCACTGACTCACAACCTACTGCGACCGGCGTTACACCGGCCGCCGCCATGGCGTTCGCGTCTCACCCGTGTCGCTGCGATCACGCGTGAGTCATCCGCGCGGACCCGCAGCGCCCTGGTTGACTGAGAGTCGTGAATGATTTCACAACGGGGAATTGACCTCCTGCACACGAGCGGCTACGATTCCTCGGCGGCCTGGCCGGCCGTTGCGCCGGCTCCGTAGAGGTGCAGGAGAAGGAGGTCAAGATGCGCGTTGGAATCCCCGCGGAGATCAAGGACAACGAGTACAGGATCGGCATGATCCCGGCCGGCGTCAGGGAGCTCACGGACGATGGCCACGAGGTGTTCGTGGAAGCCGGAGCCGGCCTCGGCTCGGGGATCGACGACTCCGAGTATGTTGCCGCCGGCGCGACCATACTCGACACGGCCGACGAGGTTTGGGGCACCGCGGACATGATCATCAAGGTCAAGGAGCCGGTCGGCCCCGAGTACCAGCGCATGCGGCCGGGGCAGATCCTCTACACCTACCTGCATCTCGCCCCCGAGCCCCACCTGACCGACGTCCTTCTCGAGCGTGGGGTCACCGGCATTGCCTACGAGACCGTCACCGATCGCAACGGCCACCTGCCTCTCCTGACCCCGATGTCGGAGGTTGCAGGTCGTCTGGCGATCCAGGTCGGCGCCTACTTCCTCCAGCGTCCCAACGGCGGGCGGGGCGTTCTCCTCGGTGGCGTTCCTGGCGTTCCGCCGTCCGACGTCGTCATCATCGGCGGCGGCGTGGTCGGCATCAACGCCGCCAAGATGGCTCTCGGTCTCGGCGCCAGGGTCACGATCCTGGAGACCAACCTCGACCGCATGCGGTACCTGGATGACGTCTTCGGCGGGCGCCTCACCACCGTCGCCTCCAACCGGCACAACGTCGAGATCCTGACCTCCCGCGCCGACCTCCTGGTCGGCGGCGTCCTCGTGCCCGGTGCCTCCGCGCCCAAGGTCGTCTCCCGCGATCTGCTGGCCGGCATGAAGAACGGCGCCGTGATCGTCGACGTCGCCGTCGACCAGGGGGGATGTGTCGAGACGACCCATCCAACCACCCACTCCGAGCCGACCTTCGTCATCGACGGGGTCATCCACTACTGCGTGGCGAACATGCCTGGCGCGGTGCCGCGGACGTCCACGTTCGCGCTCAACAACGCGACCATCCCGCTCGCCCTCGCCATCGCCAGCCGGGGGCTCGACGCCCTTCGCGAGGACGCTCACCTGCGGGCCGGCCTCAACACGTTCGAGGGCAAGCTGACCTGTGCGGCGGTCGCGACCAGCCAACAGAAACCGTACACCCCGGCCGAGCAGCTCCTGGGGCTTTAGCAATCCGGGTCCTGCGTATCCCCTTGAGTCAGGTTGTCTCCACGCACGCATGATCCCGGTGGGGCAACAATTGAACCGCCAAGGCGCGAAGAACGCGAAGATAAGAAAGGGAATATCTTCTTAGCGAGCTTGGCGTACTTGGCGGCTTGGCGGCTCATAGGGTCTCCACAGGCCACGACTCGCCACCCACCGGAGCGGTGTGAGTCTAACCGGCTGAGTCGTTGCCCGGGGGCTCCGGGGCCGGCACCGGGAGAGCGGTGCACTTGGGGTTGTAGCCCTCGCAGTAGAGCTCGATGAGGGTGATGAAGGCGGTCATCATCAGGGGGCCGACGATCAGACCCACCGGACCGAACGCATTCAGCCCCCCGAGCAGGGACAGGAAGACGAGCAGCGTGTGCATCTTCATCCGGCGGCCGACCAGAGCCGGCTTCAGCCAGTACTCGACCATGGTGCCGACGGCGGCCAGCGGCACCAGCACCTCGAGGGCGCGGGCGGTGTCGCCGGCGAGCAGCAGCACGGCCGCCACCGGCACGTAGACGAGCGAGGTGCCGACGATCGGGATGAAGGCCAGCACCCCCATCACGACGCCCCACAGCACCGGCCCCGGAATCCCGGTGGCCGCGAACACCAGACCTCCGACGACTCCCTGGATGATCCCGGCGAGGCCGTTGCCGATCACCAGCGATCCGGCCATGTCGGTAAAGCGGCGCGACACCAACAGCTGGTGCTTGGCGGGAAGCGGCAGCACATCGTTGAACCACTGGCGGAGAGCCTCCCCGTCCACCAGCGTGTAGAACAGGATCAGCAGCCAGAAGAAGAAGCCGAAACCGAGACGCGCCAGGCCCCTGGCCAGGGAGACGCCCTGGCGGTAGAAGAAACCGCCGAGCTTGACGGCGACCGTCGCCAGCTGCCGGTAGACCACCTCCGGGGTGATCCGCAGACCAAACGGCGCCACCAGCCGGTCGAGGCGGTCGATCGGCTCCCGCCGCTCCTTGAGCAGGTCGAGCAAGCTGCGCTGCGACAGCTGCAACGTGGTCATCTGATAGAAGCCCACGGCCTCCTGCGACACCGCCTGCACGGTCACGAACATCGGCACCAGAACTGCAGCCATGAGGATGAAGCAGACGACAAGCGCAGCGGCGCGCCGGTGGCCCCGCAGCACCTTCACTGTCTTTCGATACCAGGGACCGATCAGGCCGGCGGTGACCAGGGCGAGCAGGATGATCCAGGCGAAGGGCGCCAGGATTCGCAGTACGAGCAACGTCGCCGCCAGCAGCAGGACGAAGAAGGTCCCGCTCGCCGCGCGCCTCCGGCGCGTGCCGTCGCCCGTCGAGTCACCGTCCATGCGGAGATCCTCCCCCACCCTCCAGCCGCCGTCAAGCAGATCGTGGAGGTAGGGGGTTCTGGGTTTTGGGGTTAGGGGCCAGAGAAGGCGGGACGGAAGGGGGAGTCGGCAGCAAACGTGAAACGCGGGCGGGGATGACCCCGCTCCTTTCGGTTTGCACATCCCCGCTGCGGCCGGCGTCGGCGCGATGATGGTCGCTATCAGCGGCACCACAGCCTTCGCGCGATATCGGTGCTACGCTCGTCCTGTATGCGGGTCGTCATCGCGGGATCGAGCGGGCTGGTGGGGAACTGGCTGGCACCGGACCTCGAAAGCCGGGGAGTGGAGGTCGTGCGGCTGGTGCGGGCGCCGCAGGCCGCCCGGACGGCGACTCAGGCCACCTGGGACCCGGCCGCGGGCGACCTCGATCCCGCCGTGCTCGACGGTGCCGACGCGGTTGTGAACCTGGCGGGCCACAGCATCGGCGGCGGCCGGTGGACGGCGCGGACCAAGGCCCTCCTCCACTCCAGCCGTATCGACTCGACCCGCACCGCGGTGTGCGCCATCGCCCGGTGCGACAGCCCGCCACGCCTCCTGATCAATGCCTCCGCAGTCGGCTACTATGGCGACCGCGGCGACGAGGTTCTCGACGAGTCGTCACCGCAAGGCCGCGGCTTTCTCTGCGATCTCGCCGCCGACTGGGAGCGTGAAGCGGCAGCAGCCGAGAAGACGGGCGTGCGCGTCGTGCTCCTCCGCCTTGGCATGGTGATCGCCCGTGGCGGCGCCCTCGCGCGCATGCTCCCGGCCTTCCGTCTCGGGCTCGGCGGCCCAATCGGCAGCGGGCGCCAGTGGTGGCCCTGGATCGCGATGGAGGACGTCCTCGGCGTCATCGCTCACCTGCTTGACTCGCCGGAGCTGTCGGGCCCGGTCAACGCCGTCTCTCCCCGGGAAGTGCAATGCCGCGAGCTCGCACAGACGCTCGGCCGCGTCCTCCGGCGCCCAACATTCCTGCAGCTCCCGGCCACCGCGGTCCGCCTGCTCTTTGGCGAAATGGCCAACGGGCTCCTGCTCGCCAGCACCAGGGTGAGGCCGGCGATCCTCGAGGCATCGGGGTACGCCTACCGCGTCCCGTCACTCGCCGAGGCGATCCGACGTGCCCTCGACTGAGGTGCGCGCTCCGCAGCCGCCGTGGCGGCTTGTCGCCACCTGCAGCCGCGGCCTCGAGGCGGTGCTGGCCGAGGAGCTCCGCTCGCTCGGCATCGGCAGCGTGGAGGCCGGCCGGGGGAGCGTGCGCTTCACCGGCGACCTGCACGTCCTCTACCGCGCCAACCTCGCCCTGCGCACCGCGATCCGGGTTCTCCTGCCACTGGCTTCCGGGCCCGCCGGCGATCGCGACAGCCTGTACGGCCTCGCCGCCGGCATCGGCTGGGAGAGCCTGATCGGCGCCGGCCAAAGCCTCGCGGTCGAGGCGGTCGGCAGGACGCCAGAGTTGCCACATAGCGGTTTTGCCGCGCTGGTCGTGAAGGACGCCATCGTCGACCGCATCCGCGCCCGGCGCCGCCGGCGACCCAACGTCGACCGGGCCGACCCCGACCTGCGGGTGCACGTCCACCTCGACCCCGGGGAAACCGCGATCTCGCTCGACTCCAGCGGCGAGCCGCTCTCCCGTAGAGGCTACCGGCTGCAGGGAGCGGAGGCGCCCCTCACCGAGACCCTGGCCGCGGGCCTGCTGCTGCTGGCCGACTACGACGGCGCCCGCCCACTGCTCGATCCGATGTGCGGCAGCGGCACCCTCGCCGCCGAGGCGGCCCTGATCGCGAGCCGAACCGCGCCGGGGCTGGAGCGCGCATTCGCCGCCGAGCGCTGGCCGTTCCATGACCCCGCTCTTCTCGAAGACGAGAAACGCCGGGCGCGCGGACTCTCGCGCACCCCTCCCGCGGTAATCGCCGCCAGCGACGTCGACGCGAAGATGGTCGCCACGACGACCAGGAACCTGCGTCGTGCACGCCAACTGAGGTTCGTGTCCATCGACCGCGCCGACGTTCGCGACCTCAAGCCCCCCGGCCCCGACACCCTCATCGTCGCCAACCCACCCTACGGCCACCGCCTCGGCGAGCTGGAGGAGCTGCGCCCGCTGTACCGGGCGCTGGGAGATGCGCTCAAGCAACGCGCGGCCGGTTGTACGGCATGGCTGCTCGTTGGCGCGCGCGAGCTCGCCAACGAGATCGGTCTCAAGGCATCGCGGCGGATCGTCGTCTTCAACGGCCCGATCGAGTGCCGGTTCCTCCGCTACGACCTATACGCGGGAAGCCGGCGGAAGCAGCCGACCGGCAAAGCGGGCACGAGCGACTAGCCTCTCTCTCACTTCGGCGCCCGGACGTCTGCTCCGCAGACGCCCGTCGTCACCTGCCTCGGAGCGGGCGAAGATCTCCAACGGTTCATTGCCCTCAAGGCCCGCTCCGGGCAGGCAACGAGGCGCCTCCCTCGTAGCTGAGGCCACACGGACCAACGCCCTCCACGCGGGTTGCCAAGCTCGAGGTTTCCTGCCACCGCGCCGGCACAAAGAACGCACTCCAGAAAACCTCGAAGCATGGCACGCCCCGCCGAGCGCACCATCCTCCAGAGCGCGCTACAGCTACCTTCTGCGGGTGGGCGGGAGTCCCCTTACTCCTTACTCCTTACCTTCTTGGGTGGGCGGGGGCAGGACTTTCCCCGAGTACTCGAACTTGACCTCGCGGCGACCGGTGGCGCACGCCATGCACGCCGCGGCGCCCTTGAGCACCAGTTCCTGGAACCTGTCCACCGGCAGGTAGAAGAGGGCGTCGACGCCGAGCTCGCGCTGGACCTCTTCGACGTCGCCGTTGAACCTCGCGCCGATGAGCTCGGCCTGGGTCGGCGTGTTGATCCCCTGGAAGCAGGAGTCGATCACCATCGGCCACAGGGTGCCGAAGAAGATCTTCGCCGCGCCGGCCGAGCGCAGGGCGCGAACGATCCGGCTCGCGTTGGTACCGCGCACGATGCTGTCGTCGACCAGGAAGATGCTCTTGCCCTCTACAGCCTTGGCATCGACGCGGAAGTCGAGCATCGCCGCCTCATCCCGCTCCTCCTGCGTTTCCTCCATGAAGATCCTGCCGCCGTAACGGTACTTGGAGACCGGCGTGGCGTACAGCAGCATGCCGCCGTCGATCTCCTTCTCGAGCTTCTGCGCGAACGCCTCGGCGCCCGGGATCGGGCTGTGCGGGATCGGCACCACGAGGTCGATCTCGGGAACGATCTCGGGCGCCTGGTCGAGGACGAAGAGGGCCAGCGCACGGCCGGCGCGCCAGCGGTAGGTGCGGTTCTTCTCGCCCAGCATCGCCGACTCGACGTCGGCGAAGTAGATGAGCTCGAACGCGCACGGGTGCGGCGGAAGCTGCTTGAGAACACGCTCCTCGACCTGCAGGCTGCGGTCGACGCACAGCGCCGCGCCGCGCGGGACCTCTTCGTCGACGGCGTAGCCGTTCTGCTCGAGCGCGATGGTCTCCGACGCGACCATCAGCTTGCGGCGCCCGGCCTGCTTCTTGCTACCCCTCACCATCGGACGAAAGCCGACGGCATCGCGAAAGGCGTAGAGCGCGTTCGGCGTCGCGACGACGGTCGAGAAGGCGCCCGTCACCCGTTCTTGCACCTCGGTGATGGCCCGGAACATGACCTCCCGCTCCGCGGCTTCCGGGGCCTCCTCACGGAAGTGACCGAACCACAGTGCGAGGACGCGAAGCAGGGCCTCGGCGTCGCATTCAGCGCCGAGCTCCTGGCCCCTCTCTTGGAGCTCGCGGGCAATCTGCGGGACGTTCGTGACGTGCCCGTTGTGGGCGAGGGCGATGCCCGAGAAGGCGTCGTGGAACGGCTGCGCGTTGCGCACGCCGCCGCCGCCGTGGGTCTTGTAGCGCGTGTGGGCGATCCCCAGGTCGCCCGGAATCGCACCGAGCTGCTTGAAAATGTCGTCGGCAAGCCCCTCGCCCTTCTCGAGCCGCACCCGCCGGGTCACCGGGTCCACGACCAGCAGGCCCGCATAGGCCGGGCCCCGGTGCTGCAGAAAGTGGGAGCCGTTCGCGAGGTCCTTTACGACCGGCTCGCCGCTGTCACCGATGACGCCCACGATGCCGCACATCGCCACCCCCAGGGCCGACACTATAGCGCGTCGCCTGCGGAAGTGCCGCAGCCGGCGGTGAGGGTCAAGACGGCGGTCTCGTGTCGACGGCAGGGGAGACCCCTCCGATATCGCGGGCGGCCTCTCCGCCCCCGCCATTTCGCCTCGTCGGCCACGATTCATCCAGCGGACAGGTGACGGTCTCGGCGCCCCGCGTGGTGCTACCATCTGCTGTACGAGGAGGAGCCCACGTGAGCGAACGAACGGTTCTCGACCTGTACCACCGCGACGTTGCCTCCCCCCGCCCGGATCACTACAGGCACTTCTTCCCCGGCGGCTCCCGGACACTGTCCACCGAAGAGTTCCTGGCCCGAACATCGGCTCTCGCCCATGCCCTTTCAGAGCTCGGCGTCGGCGCCGGCGACCGTATCCTGCTGCTCTCTGACGACCGGCCGGAGTGGCACATGGTCGACCTCGCCGTGCTCGACCTGGGGGCGGTTGACGTCCCGGTTTATGGCACGCTGAGCCCGGAGCAGCTCGCCTACCAGATCAACGACTCGGGCGCCAAGGTCGCGGTGGCCGAAACGCCGGAGCAGATGGCCAAGATTCTCGAGGTGCGGACTCGCTGTCCGGAGCTGACTCACCTGATCCAGATCGAGGGGGTTCCGGAACCCGACGTCAGCTCCCTCGACGACGTTGTCGCCTCCGGAAACGTCGCCGGCATCGAGGACCGGTTCTGGAAGCGGGCCCGGAAGGTCGGCGAAGACGACCTCATGACCATCATCTATACGTCGGGCACCACCGGGGAGCCGAAGGGCGTGATGCTCAGCCACCGCAACCTGGTGCAGAACGTTCTCGCCTCGGCGCCCAGGGTACCGGTCCGACGCCGGGACCTGGCCCTTGAGTTCCTGCCGCTATGCCACGTCTTCGAGAGGATGGTCGGCTACATCTACATGTGGCACTCGACCTACCGCGCCTACTGCTCGATCTATCACGTCGGCGACCTCGTCGCCGACATCAGGCCCCACCTGTTCGCCGCGGTCCCTCGCTTCTACGAGAAGGTCTACCAGACGATCCTGGGCAAGGTGGCGGCGGCGTCGCCGGCCAGACGAGCCCTCTTCAAGTGGGCGGTGGACGTCGGCCGTGAAGCGGCGCACAGGAGAATTGCCGGGCGCGAGGTCACCGGCCTGCTCGCCCATCGCTTCAGGCTCGCCGACCACCTGGTCCTGTCGAAGGTGCGCCAGGGCCTCGGCGGTCGCGTCCGCTACGCGATCTCCGGCGGCGCCGAGCTTCCCCTCCACCTCGGCGAGTTCTTCCACGCGATCGGGGTGCCGGTGCTGGAAGGGTACGGCCTGACCGAAACATCACCGGTGATTGCGGTCAACGGAGCGAAGCCGGAGCAGCTTCGGCTCGGCACGGTCGGCAGGCCGCTGAAGAACCTCCGGCTCCGCATCGCCGACGACGGGGAGCTCCTGGTCAACGGCCCGAGCGTGATGGGCGGCTACTGGAACAAGCCGGAAATGACCGCCGAGGTGCTCGACGAGGACGGTTTCTTCCACACCGGAGACATCGCCGAGATCGACGATGACGGATTCCTGCTGATCATCGATCGCAAGAAAGACATCATCGTGACCGCCGGTGGCAAGAACGTCGCCCCGCTGCCGATCGAGTCGGACCTCAAGCGCTCCCGCTTCGTCGACGCGGCGGTGCTGGTCGGGGACCGGCGCCCGTACATTGTGGCTCTCCTCTCTCCCAACTTCGAAGCGCTCGAGGCATGGGCGAGCGAACACGGCATGGAGTACGCCGGGCCGAGCGACCTCGCCGGACGTCCGCAGGTCCGGCGGCTCTTCCAGGAGATCGTGGACCGTGTCAACGCCGGCCTCGCACGCCACGAGCAGATCAAGAAGCTCGCCGTCCTGCCGGCGGTCCTGTCGGTCGAGGATGGACAGCTGACGCCGACGCTGAAGGTGAAGCGGAGGGTCGTAGAGCAGCAGTTCGGGACGTATGTCGAGAGGTTGTATGGGACCTGAGGGGGAGAGCCTTGGTTGACGGGTCTCGGGCACTGAGTCATGCAGCTTGAATCTCGGGTCCGGGAGGGGCGCGGGTGAGAGAGCCGGAAGGTGTGGGCAACACCTCCCGGTCCGGGGCACCGGCTTCCCTGCTCGACCGCCTGGCCTCGTTGCAGCTCGTCGTCGTGACCGGCAAGGGCGGAGTCGGCAAGACGCTCGTCTCCGCCACCCTCGGCCGGCTGCTGGCGTCATCCGGCAGATCCGTGCTGCTGATGGAGATCGATCCGAGGGAGAGCCTCCACCACCTGCTCGACGTTGCTCCTTCGGGAGGCGAGATCGTCCCGGCGGCTCCCGGCCTCTTCCTGCAGAACCTGCTGCCGCGCCAGGTGCTCGACGAGCTCGTCCGTGAGCGCCTCAAGGTCGGAGTTCTTGCCCGCCGCGTGCTGGCCAGCCCGATCTACCAACACTTCGCCGAGGGAGCGCCCGGCCTCAAGGAAACCGGCGTCCTCGGGCGCGCCCTGCGTCTGGTCGAGGGCCACGGACCGCGCGCACTGCGCCGGCCGGACGTGGTCATCCTCGATGCCCCCGCGACCGGTCACGGCGTCTCGCTGTTGCAGGCGCCGAGCCTGGTCGCCGACGTGGTGCGCTCGGGACCGGTCGGCCACCTTGCACGGCAGATCGCGGCCTTCGTCGCCGACCGTCAGCGGACCGGAATCATCATCGTCACATCGGCCGAAGAGATGCCGGTGCAGGAGACTGTCGAGCTGATCCGCGGCCTCGACTCCATCCTCGAGCTCCGTCCCGAGATGGTGATCGCCAACGCCCTCTACCCGCCTTTCAGCGCTGCTGCGAGAACTGCCGGCAAGAGTCCCGCGCTCGAGTTGTGGAGGCACAGGCGCCGGATCAACGACACCCAGCTCGCCCGTCTCGAGCGGGAATGGAATGGTCCGGTCGCACGGGTGCCTTTGCTGCCCATCGACGGGGGACCCCAGCTGCTGAAGGCCGCCGAGTCCCAGCTCCGGTCTGCGCTGCACGGCCCCGCCGCGGAGAACGGGTGATGCTCCCGGATCGCCTCACCATCGTCGTCGGTGCCGGGGGCGTGGGCAAGACGACCATCGCCGCCGCACTCGGGGTCGGCGCCGCCCACGCCGGTCGGAACGCGCTGGTGATGACCTTCGATCCCTCGCTACGACTGAAAGACGCCCTCGGCGTCGACGACGCTGCGCGAGGCCTCGAGGTCGAGGTCCCTGTCGACGCACCGGGCTCGCTGTCGGCGGGCCTCCTCGACGCCCGCAGCACCTTCGACCGCCTGGTCCACCGCTACGCTCCCGATCAGGAAAGCCGCGACCGCATCCTCGGCAACCGCTTCTACACCCACCTGGCAGGAAGCCTTGCCGGGGTTCTCGAGTACATGGCCGTCGAGCGTCTGTTCGAGGCCGCCGCCGACCCGCGATACGACACCATTGTTCTCGATACGCCCCCCACACGGCAGGCGCTCGACTTCCTTGCGGCGCCCGAACGAATCCTCGGCTTCCTGTCCAGCGGGGCGCTCAGAATCGCCCTCAAGCCGTGGTTCGACAAGGACGGTCACCTGCGGCCGACGGCTCGCCTCGGGCGCCTCGGGCGCAGCGCCGAGGCTTTCCTCGACCATCTCGTCGGCCTCGACCTTTTGCGCGACATGGCCGAGTTCTTCCAGGCCTTCGGCCCCCTCTACGAGGGCTTCCGCCAACGGGCGCAGCAGGTCCAGGACCTGCTACGGGCGCCGGGTACCGGTTTCGTCCTCGTCAGCGGTACCGAACCGCTGCGGGCCCCGGACACGATGTTCTTCGCACGCCGGCTGGAGGAGGCAGGTCACCACCTCCGCCAGGTCGTTGTGAACCGGGTTCATCCGCGGGGCACCGACGTGGAGCAGGTGGATCACCCGTACGATGATCGCGACGGCCGGTCGCTGCTGGCCTGGCTGGGCCGACGGGATCACCGGGTGGCCGCCGAGCTGCGGTCGCTGCTCGGCGAGGGCATGCCGCTGATCGAAATCCCCCTGCTGGCGGAGGAGCCCACCGAGCTGTCGTCGCTCGAGCGGGTGGCGAGGCACCTCTTCGGCTCCCGGAAGAAGGACCATGCTGGCTGAGCTGACGGCCGTCGTGGCCCTGCCGTGGCTGTGGGACGCCGGCGTGCGCCTGATGCTGGCCCGGGTCGCCGAGCTTCGGCCGGCCCGGCCTACGACCGGCGATCACGAGCCGGGCCGCTGGCTCGTTCTGGTACCGGCGCGAGGCGAGGGAGCTGCGGTGGAGCCCACCCTGCGCACGGCGATGGCCGCCGCCGAAGGCAGACAGGTCACAGTGCTGCTCGTGCTCGACGGCTCCGACGAGAGCGCTCACGCTCTCGCGGAGACCCTCGGGGTAGAAGTCGTCCTCAAGGACCCCGCCGGCCCTACCAAGGGCGCCGTGTTGGCATGGGCCGCCAGCGTTGTGGCCGAGCGCTTTGCGCAGGTAGACGCACTCATGGTTCTGGATGTCGGCTCGACCCTCCCCGCTGACTTCTTCACACGATTCGAGTGGCCGCCCGGGGCCGACGTCGTGCAGTGTCGCCTCCTCGGCAGCGGGGACGGCATCGGACGCACGGTGAGCCTCTCCGAGCGCGCGGCTCAGCTGTGGCAGGACCGCGGCAGGCAGGCGCTGGGTTGGGCCGTCCGCCTGCGCGGCACCGGTACCATCTACCGCCCCCAGGTGCTACGGCGCGTGGCGCCCGAGCTCGGGACCTCCGTCGAGGACACCGAGGCCACCCTCCTCCTGGCCTCGTGGGGAGCACGTCTCGCCCTCGGGCCGGAGGGCGCAGCGGTCGCGGACGTCAAGCCGGAAGGTGTGGGTGAGGCCGCGCGCCAGCGTTCGCGCTGGCTTGCCGGCCAGCTCGGCCTGCTGGCCAGGCGCAGCGGCGCACTGCTGCGGCTGGTGCACCGTCGTCCGCTCGAGGGAGCCGCCTTCATCGCCGAGCTCCTCAGCCGCCCGTTGTCGGTGACGGGCCCCCTTCGCCTGCTTGCCGGCTCGGGCTTGGCGGTTGCTGCCTCGCTGCACGGCTGGCCGCCATGGGAATCTGCGCTGGCCGCCGTTCTCCTGGTCAGCACCACTGCCGACCTGTACCTGCTCCGCAAGACCGGCGTCACCTCTTGGCGAGCGCTGCTCGCCGGTTTGCTCTCGCTGTCGGTGTCCTGGCTCGTCGCGGTCGCTTTCCTTCCCGCCGCCCTCTTCGGATGGGTGCGTGGCAGAAGGCCGTGACTGGGTACAATCTCCCAATGCCGAAGCACTCACATCCGCCAACCGCCCTCGTCGTCGCCGGCACGCGCCCGGAGGCCATCAAGCTGGCGCCGGTGGTCGAGGCGCTCCGCGACCGGGGAGAGATCCGGCCGGTTCTGGTAGCGACCTCGCAGCACCGCGAGATGCTGCGCCAGGCGCTGGCGCCGTTCGGCCTCGAGCCGGAGATCGACCTCGACGTCATGACCGACGGCCAGACCCCGACCCGGGTAGCGTTCGAGGTCATGCGCCGCTTCGAGCCCGTGCTGTCGAGTACTCAGCCGGCCTGGACCGTCGTTCAGGGCGACACCACCTCCGCCCTCGCCGCCGCCGTCGCCTCGTTCTATGCCGGGGTGCCGGTAGCGCACGTCGAGGCCGGCCTGCGCACCGGCCGGCTCGATTCACCTTTCCCCGAGGAGTTCAACCGCCGTGCGATCGCCGTCGCCACCTCCCTCCACTTCGCGCCCACGGCGGGCGCCGCCGCCAACCTCGCCGCTGAAGGGATTCCCGGAGATCGCGTGATGGTGGTCGGGAACACGGTGGTGGACGCGGTCCACCGGATCCTCGCGTCCGGGACAACGGTGGCGCCGTCGTCAGGCGCCCCGCTCATCCTCGTCACGCTCCACCGCCGGGAGAGCTTCGGCGGGCCGGTCGAGCGCGTGCTCGGCGCCATCCGTACGCTCGCCCTGGAGCGCGAAGGACGGGTCCGGATCATCTACCCCGTCCACCCGAACCCCAACGTGGCGGGCCCCGCGCACGCACTGCTCGATGGCGTGCCCGGGGTCGAGCTGTGCGAGCCGATGGACTACCCCGAGCTCCTGCGTACGTTCTCCGCCGCCCGCTTCGCGCTCAGCGACTCCGGCGGAATCCAGGAGGAGGCGCCGTCCGTCGGCGTGCCGGTCCTCGTGCTCCGTGAGACGACCGAGCGCCCCGAGGTCATCGAGGCCGGCTGGGCGCGCCTCGTCGGCACCGACCCCGAACGGATTCTCGCCGAGTCACGGCGCCTGCTCGACGACGACGATGCCCACCGTGCCATGACCTCCGGTCCGAACCCGTTCGGAGATGGCCGAGCCGGCTGGGCGATCGCGGCTGCACTGTCGGACCGGCTCCGCTCTCCCGGTCCGTAACCCCGGCCGCCGAACCTCCAGAGAAGGGAACGTTGGACGGGACGTGCCGGGCACGATGTTTCCCCCTGGGGCGCTCCAGCAACCGCCGCGTTGGCGGCAAACATCGATGCCGGGCTCTCCACGGGAAGCGCGATCAGAACAGCTGCCCCACGATTGAGGAAGGCGCCTCGTTGCCTGCACGGGGCGGGCCGGGAGATCCGCTGTGCTGCGCGAGTCATCGCCCGCCCCGGGCAGGCGGCGACGGACGTCTGCGAAGCGGACGCCCGGGCGCCGGAGTTTCAGAGGAGGTCTCGCGCTCCCGCACCGAGCAAGGCACTCATGACCCCCCTGCCTCGGAGCGCCGGAGAGGCGCGAGACGCCGGCTAAGGACAGCGCACCTCGGCGAAGTCACACCCAGACGAGTTAGAATGCGACCGAGCGCCCGATCATGCTCTCATGGAGGTTCACGATGAGGCGAGTCCCCAGCCTGGCGATCCTTGCAGCTTCCCTTCTTCTCCCGGTCCTCGCGGTGGCCACCACCGATGCGACCAAAGCCGCCGAGGGGCCGGAGAAGCGGCCCGACACTCAGCTCGAGAAACTCCTCGAGAAGGCCAAGACCGATCCCGCAACGATGAAGCTGGTGCGGATCGAGGCCGAGGGCCGCCTCGGCGTCAATGTCTTCAGCCTCACTCTGTACGGCGACGGGGTCGGGATTCTGAACAACAGCAGTCAGTTCACGATCCCAGCCACGACGCTCACCAAGGCCATCGACCTGATCCTGGCCTCCGGCTTCACCGCGATGCCGGAGCGGTTCGGCATCGACGAGGAGGAAGGCGAGGTCAGGGAAGGTGAGAAAGAAGGCGCCGACAACCCTCGACGGATCTTGCGGATGCTGACAGTGACCGTGGGCGAACACTCCAAGACCGTGATCCAGGATGACCTCGGCGACATCTCGGAGCCGCTGGGCAAGGCTGTGACCGGACTGGTGACGCTCTGCCAGAAGCCGACCAAGTCCGCCCAGACGGTGGCCGCCCTCGGCGACGGATTGAAGCGGGTCGCAGCCGGAACGTTGGCGCCCGAGACCCTGTTCGTTGCCGTCAACGCACCCCAGATCCGCTCCATGGCAGAGCAGAAGGGCCAGGGCTGGGCGCTGGCCGTCGAGCACGGTCAGATCACTGTCCACAAGCAGTCGCTGAAGCACGGCATCGGCGGGCCAGTCAGACGAATCCTGACGGCGAACGAGGCGAAGTCGCTGGCACGGATGCTGCTGAAGCACGACGCCGCGAAGCTGCCACGCAACATCAGCGCTCCCGGGTACTGTCAGCTCACGGTCTCCGTTCTCGGACACCAGCGCACCATTCTCGTGCGGCCCTTCGCCGGCACGCGGCCGGCCTCCGAGGCGGCCAGCGCCGCGAAGTTCACTGCCTTGCGAGGCGAGCTCCATGCTCTGTTCGAGAAGGAGATCAAGAAGTAAGGGCGACGCCCTTCTGACTCGGGCTGAAGCCCTCGCCGCCGTCACCGAGCCCGGCCAGGTTGGCGGCATTGGCTAGGATGGCCTGATTCTCGGTTAGCGCGGACCTGCGCGGGCCTTTGCGGAGTTCCGGCGTCAGCGTGGGTGCGGTGCGCACTCGCTCGTCTCGCGCCGCCGGCAGTCGTGAGGCAACGAGATGGGGTGGCCGACCTGACGGCGACCGCAGGAGATTGCTCGAGCCGCCTCCTCCGATCGTGAGGTGACTTCTGCCCACGCCAAGGGGCGAGGGTACGCGGCCTCCTCTGTAGCTCCGGCGCCCGGACGTTTGCTCCGCAGACGTCCGTCGTCGCCTGCCCGAAGCGAGCGAGGAGCTCAGACCCCGACCGCCTTTGCGGCCCGCTCCGGGCGGGCAACGAGGCGCCTCCACAGCAGCTGAGGCCAAACAGCCGACCGCCGTTCCCGCGCATTGCCAAGCTTGAGGCTTCCCGCCAACGTACCGGCACGGGGATAGCCCTTCAGGAAACCTCAAAGCATGGCACGTGCCGCCCAACGTGACATGCTCTGGGACGCGCCTCAGCAGCGTTCTGCGGGCGGGTGGGCGGCATCTCTCACTCTTCACTCCTCACCGGACGTGCGGGTGAGCGCCCTCTGTGACACTGTCTTGACACGTGGACAGGGCGGTGCTACAAAAGGTAAGTGCTATCCGTAGGACAGATTTCCCCAGGGCGTTAGGGCGGTTCACCTGTCTCCTCCGACGCGAGGAGGGGGTGTTTCGTCAATCCGCCCGCGCCCTCCGAGGCGGGGAAACCAGACACCGATGGAGGACGCCGCCATGGCCGACAGACCAGGACGCCCCCCTCCCCGTCGTTGACGCCGGCGCTGCCGCCGACGCGGCAGGCGCCCCCGTCCGGAGGGGGTATGGCTTGATTCGAAGATCAACATCCGTGGAAACAAGGAGGAGAACACAATGAGAAGGAAGTTTGGACTCATGGCGATGATGGCCGTGCTCGTCGCGGTCATCGTCTGCCTCCCGGCATGGGGCGAGACGATCCACCCGACGAAGGTGGTCCACCCGACGAACTTCGGCGTCACGCCGGCGATGCGCGACATCACGCCGCTGCCTCCGGAAAAGGGCCTTGCCAACCGGGAGGTCCCCAACCGTGAGGTCAGCAAGCTGCCGGTTCTGCCCAACGCCAGTCCCAGCGACCAGCCGCAGGGTGAGGGCCGGATCACCGCGGTGAGCGGCGTTCTGGCGCCGTCGCCGGCGGTGGCGTTCGACGGCCTCAACAGCGACACCAACGCCTCGGTTGTCGGCTTCCGGGTGATGCCGCCTGACACCGAGGGCGCGGTGGGGATGAACTACTACATCCAGATGATCAACATGGTGTGGGCCATCTACAACAAGAGCGATGGCTCGATGGCCGCCGGCCCGTTCCCCCTCACTCAGGTATGGGCGTCCGGCATCCCGGGCACCGACTGCGCCAACTACAACGACGGCGACCCGGTCGTTCTCTACGACCCGCTGGCACAGCGCTGGTTCATGAGCCAGCTCGCGTACGAGGGCTCCTCGTACCGCAACTGCCTCGCCGTGTCGCAAACCGGTGATCCCACCGGCGCCTGGTACGTCTGGCAGTACACGTACAGTGCTTCGACATTGAATGACTACCCGAAGTTCGGCGTCTGGCCGGATGGGTACTACATGACGGTCAACGAGTTCGGCTCCGGCGACCCGGCGACGACGGTGTTCGACCGCACGGCCATGCTGGCCGGCGACGCGAACCCGGCGGCGCAGTACTTCTATATCGCCGGTGTGCAGCCGGCATTCCCGCTGCCCACCAACTTCGAGGGTGGTGACCCGCCGCCGGCAGGCTCGCCCAACTACAACATCGCGTTCTACGACGACGCCTGGGGCAACCCGGCCGACATCCTCCAGATCTGCACGTTCCACGTCGACTGGACGACCCCGGCCAACTCGACCTTCGACTGCCCGCCGGGAGCCGGTGATCCCGGCTACATCGACCTGACCGCGGCCGG
>Ga0315556_1000013_pt1 | contig 75086 bp, 64 predicted proteins | sample SalMarSW160310MG_FD_202112 | JGI IMG/M metagenome (GOLD analysis project Ga0315556, IMG submission 202112) | Salt marsh sediment microbial communities from the Plum Island Ecosystem LTER, Massachusetts, United States - Salt Marsh Sediment SW1603-10 ...
GGGATGCCCGGCGAGCCTCCGACCAGCATCCCCTTGCCGCCGAACTCGTTGAGCAGCATCCCCGAGCCCATGATGACCGCGATCCGGCCCGCGATCTCGCTCATCGCCTCGAGAACCGGCGCGTGCCCATCGTCGAACTCGATGATCTCGTAGCCGACCGTCGTGACCTGGCGGTCGAGAACCGACCTGAATGCCTCCGGAGGCGCCACGGCCAGGTGCCACGACGAGATCACGACCTGGCCCGGCTGGAACTTGTCGTACTCCGCCGGCTGCGGCGGTGAGACTCTCAATACCAGCTCGGACCTCAGCAGCACCTCCTCCTCGGAGAAGACGATGGTCGCGCCCGCCGCACCGTACGTCTCGTCGGAGAAGCCAGCATCCAGGCCCGCGTTGCTCTCCAGGTAGACCCGGTGTCCCTCCGCGGTCAAACCCCTGACCCCGCCCGGCGTCAGCACCACCCGGTGCTCGAACGGCCGCCTGTCCTTGCCCAGACCGATGTCCATCCTCGTCTCCTTCCGACGGCCTGCCGGCCGCCTTCCGCATCGCTTCTGTGAATTTCATCACATTCATCGCGACGTGGCAAAGCCGGCCTGAGCGCGGCCTCAACGCGCCGACAACACCTCAGAAAGGCGGGCCAGAATCGGGTTGACGGCATCGACCTCCGGCGGCGACATGTGGAGCCGCACCCTGTAGACCACCGATGGCCCGGTGCGCGCGAATGACGACACCATCGCCCACCGCGGGCTTGCCGTGAGCATGAGATCGGCGGCCGCCACCGACTGCTCCGGGTCGAAGGCGACCGGATCGACGACCTCCGCCAAGTGCACGCCTCTCGGCAGCGTGAGCCAGAGCTGGGTGCAAGCCTGCGAGGCGCGGTGGGAGAACACGATGCTGAGCCGCTGCGCGAGCTCCTGCGGCTGTGGACCGATGGCGACGAGGTCCGCCTCGGGCTCGCTCGGCCGTCGGAACACGAGATGGTACACATCGTCCGGACGCCGAAGCTCCTCGGCCACCCGGACCAGGGCGTCGATCAGCGCTGTCCTCGCCTCGACCTCGCGCGCCAGCGGCGCATCGACCGTCAGCTCGAGGCCGGCGAGGGTTGCCCGTTCCGGCTCCCGCCGCCAAACCTTCACGTCGTTTCCGCGCCGCCGTCGCCGCCACCAGCGGACGAGCGCCGCGGCCGGCGCCAGCATCACCAGCAGCACCGATCCCAGGGCTACCCTGAGGCAACCCCCGCGCTGCCGCAGCGGCCGGCCTGGGGAGAGTGGCCGTCCCATGAAACCGCCACTATACAACCGCCCCTGGACCGCACCTCGAGCCTCTGCGGCGAGGGCCTAGTCGTTGTTCACGGGAATCGAAGCCACGTCGCGGCGGCGCAGGCCGATCGCGATGATGATGCCCGTGATGACGATCAGCGTGCCGACCCAGACAAGCGAGATCAGCGGCTTGACGGACACGTCGAGCACCAGGCTGGCCGGCTTCGCCGGCTGCGGCGCCAGGTTGGGGTCGAAGACCTTCACCTCCGCGGTGCCGTCGTTGGCGCTGATCTTCCCGAGCGACAGCGTGATACCGCCGGTGCCCGGGATCTCGGCCGGGAGGATCTGCGGTCCGCCAGCCTGGCCGCCGCGGAAGCGCGGCTCCACCTCGACGGTCTTGCCGCCGTGCTCGACCTCGAACACCGCCCCGATGTGGATCCGTCCCGCCTGCGGGTCGAAGTCCGAAAGGTCGAAGTCGTCGAAGGTGATCTTGAGGTCCTCGTAGGACAGCGACTCGCCCTTGTGCATGACGACCGAGCGGGCGACCCCACCACCGAGGCCCATGAACTGGATCTCGACCATCCCGGCGGAAGCGTTCACGCCGCTGATACGGACCTTCCCCGCCGGGGTGCCGGGAATCGCCACCGGCAGCGCCTGCACGCCCTCCGACGTCGACAGGACTGTCGGCTCCAGCTCAACCGGCTCTGCCCCGGGCCGTCTCAGCTCGATCACGGTGCCCACGGTCAGGGCGCCTGGCACGGCGTTCTGCTTTGACATGTCGAAGCCCTTGAACTCGAGCTCCCACTTCTTGAACGAGGCCGCCTTGTCCTTGGTGAGCATCAGGGTACCGCTCACCGGCGGCTCCTTCTCGGGGTTGTACTCGACCGGCGCCAGGTAGAGGTCACGGGTCAGGAAGACGCGGATGTCCGGGTTCGCCACCAGCTGGTTGGACTTGCGGTTGACCCACATCTTCGGCTCGAGCAGGAAGCTCTTCCCGGACGGCGCCGTCACCTTGACCACCATCGCGTCACGGGACTGCGGCGTCGGCTTCTGCACGCCCTGGAAGGTCAGCGTGTAGCCGAGGACTTTGGTCGGCTTACCCTGCTCGAGCTTGACCTTGCTCGAGCTGTCGTAAAGGCCGGTTGTGAGGAAGGCCAGCAGCATCAGCCCGAGGCCGACGTGCGTCACGTAGCCTCCGGCCGCCCGCCACTGCCCTCGCCGTCCCTTTTCGGCGACGGTCCAGAGGTTCGAGACCACGCAGAACACCGCCGCCGCCATGTAGCCAACGGACTCCGGACTGTGAACGCCGGCGAAGAAACCGAGCGCGGTCAGTACCGCCACGACACCAATCACGAAAGCCAACCGGCGCCCGGCGGCCTTCGCCGGGCCCTTCCAGGCCAGGAACGGGATCGAGCCCAGGAAGAGGCCGAAGGCGATCGCCAGCGGCATACCGACGGTGTTGTAGAAGTGCGGCCCGACCTGGGACGGTTTGGCCGACCACAGGCGGGAGATGAGCGGCGCAGAAGTTCCGACCGCTACCATGAAGCCGGTCGTCATCAGCAGCACGATGCCGATGACGAAGAAGATCGTCCGTGACAAGAAGGGCTCGTCACCACCCTCGGATGGCACGTCGCGCCAGCGCCAGGCCAGGAACCCCACCGACAGCAGGATGAAGAAGATCATGTTGAAGACCAGCCAACCGGTGATGCCGAGGTCGACGAAGGAGTGGACGGAGAAGTCGGCGAGCACGCCCGAGCGGGTCAGGAAGGTGGCGTAGACGACAAACAGATAGGCCAGAACTGCCAGCACCAGATTGAGGCGACGAAAGCGCTTGCGCCCTCGCTGCAGGAGGATGCCGTGCATCAGGGCGCCTGTCATCAGCCATGGCACCAGGGACGCGTTCTCGACCGGGTCCCACCCCCAGTAGCCGCCCCAGCCCAGCGTCTCGTACGCCCAGTAGCCGCCGAGCATGATGGCTGTTCCGAGCGTCACCAGCGACAGCAGGACCCATGGCAGTGACGCCTTGGTCCACTCGTCGTACTGCTTCATCCACACGCCCGCGAGAGCGAACGAGAAGGGAATCGCCAGGGATGCGTAGCCGAGGAACATGATCGGCGGGTGGATGACCATCCAAGGGTTCTGCAACAGTGGGTTGAGTCCCTGACCGTCCATCGGAATCATGCCCGCTGTCAGACCCTTGTGGAACCGGAAGGGATCCTGCTTGAGGAGCAGGATGACCAGCGACATCAGCGTCAGGTTGTAGAAGATCATCACCCGTGACTCGTAGTGGCGGGCGAAGTGCATCAGGGGTAGGCCGAGCAGCGCGCCCCAGAAGATCCAGAGCAGAAAGCTGCCCTCCTGCCCCGCCCAGAACGACGAGATCAGGTAGTGCAAAGGAAGGCTGTTGTCGGAGTACGCGGTGACGTAAAACAGCCGATAGTCGTGGGTGACGAACAGGTACATCAGCAGGCCGGACGCCGCCACGATCGCGACGGCCATCAGCACATAGGTCTGGCGAGCCATCCGGCGCCAGCTCCCATCACCTCTCACGATCAAGACATAGCCCACCGTCGAGGACAGCAGGAGCAAGAAGGCCGCCCATAAGAGCACGGTCCCCGGTAGGTACATTGAATCCCCCCCTTTAACGATTCCGAGTCGCAAGATGACCGGAACCAAAACGCCGGGGCCACGCCCCGGCGGAGGTTGTTACGTCCGCGAGCCGGCCTTCCCGCTCGCCTCTTCGAGTCCCTGATACTTGGATGGGCACTTCACGAGGAGCTGCTCCGCGTTGAACGCACCGTTGTGGTAGGTCCCAATCGCCACGATTTGCGTCGCCTCCTCGAAGTTGCCCGGCTTCACACCCTTGTAGACGACCGGGAGGGTGCCCCCTTCAGGGTCAGCCATGGTGAAGCTCAACTCCTTCGTCGCATCGAGGTACTTGGTCGAGCCGTTCACCAGCGACCCGGCAACCTGAACCTGGGTTCCACTCTGCTCAGCTTCATGGAACGAAACATACGGCGTCAGGTTCGACTTGAACGATGTGGCTCCGTATGCCAGGAAGGCGACAATCAGTGCGCCACCAATGGCGTACCAGACGCGACGTTGCTTACGCGGATCACTCATAGATCCTCCATCTCCAGCCGCCGGACCTTGCGGTCCACACGGTAGACGTATGCGAACAGCCCCGCCCAGATAATGAGCGTGACCAACATGATTCCCAAAAGGTCGTTCATCTACAAAACCTCATGTTGCCGCCGGCGACGAATCCCCTCGACCCGGCACTCCAAAGAGTATAGCCAGGAAAACACGCCAGTAAAGCCGACCAGCGATCCCATCAGCACCTGGAACATCCGTGAGTCCATTTTGATTCTGCCCTGGGTGTTGATGATCGTGTCCGGGTGCAAGGACCAGTAGATCCTCGGCACCACAAAGACCAGGAACGGTACCGTCACGAACGCAAGAATGGCGTACACCGCCGACATCGTCGCCCGCCTTTCCGGATCGGCGATGGCCGCCCTGAGCGCAAAGTAAGCGGCGTAGATCAGTAGCAGAAACGTGATCGAGGTTTCGCGCGGGTCCCAGTTCCAGTACGAGCCCCACATGATACGGGCGAAGATCGAGCCGGTGACGGTCGCCAGGATCGCGAATGTCAAGCCAAGTGCCCCGGCCACGGAGGCCCGAATGTCCTCCTTGGGATCCCGGGACCGGAGGTAACGGATCGACGCGATGCACGAGACCAGGAACGCGAGCGTCGCCACCCACGCCGTCGGCACGTGGAAAAACACGATGCGGCTCGACTGGCCTTGAAAGCCGCTCGCCGCCGGAGCGTAGTAGAAGGCTGCCCAGATGATGACTGCCATCCACACGAACAGCACCCACCGCAGGACCGTCCCCACCGGGCCCGGCCTACTCATTCCACACCACCGGAAACAGAACCACTGAAACCACGGTCATCACGCCTCCCAGGGAGACCACCGCACGCAGCGAGTCACTGATGCCCTCCGCCGAGCCCTCGACAGCCGCCCGCGTTCCCTGGATCAAGAAGATCAGAAGAGGCAGCAGGAGCGGCAGCGAGAGAACCGAGAACAGAGCACCTCTCGTCATCGCCCGCGCAATGATCGCGGCCACCATCGTGGTGGTCACGGCCAGAGTATACCCTCCGGCCACGAGCACGAGAAGAAACCCTGCGGTCGATGCCACTCTAAAACCCATCAGCACCATGTACAGTGGCACCAGGATCGCCATCAAGACGTCGAGCAGGACGAAGTTGAAGAGCAGCTTCCCGGCCCACACCACCAGGGGCTCGGCTGAGAGCCGCAGCAGCGGCGCCGTATGGGTGTCCTCCTCCTTGACGAACGTGCGATCGAGCCCAGCCATCGCGGCGAAAAAGATCACGATCCACAGCAGGGCCGCGAGCAGGAACGGGCGGTCGTTCTCGGCGATGCGGTACGGCCCTATCGTGTAGGACACCGCTGCCAGGGTCGTAATGGCAAACAGGCCCAGGGCATTGAGTGCCACCCGCGTCCTGAACTCGGTCCGCAGGTCCTTGGTGAAGACGGCGCCCGCCTCAGCCAGGAAGCGCCACACGACGTGTCCCCCACTCCATCTCACGGCGGTCGTTCGTGGCCAGTACCACCGTCTTGCCGTGCTCCCGCTGGTCGGCAACGAGCTCCTCCAGCCAGTCCTGCCCCGCCGGGTCCAGGTTCGAGCCGGGCTCGTCCAGGAACAGCACCGGCGGGTCGTGCAGGATCGCCTGGGCGATCTTGAGGCGCTGGTGCATCCCGGTCGAAAAGCCGCGCACAATGGTCGAACGCGCAGGGTCGAGCCCGACCGACTCGAGGCACTCCCGACAGCGCGCCTCGCTCTGTCTCATGCCCCTGACCAGGGCCAGGAAACGAAGGTTCTCGAGCGCATCGAGATTCTCATAAAGCGACATCGACGGGGCCACGATCCCGAGCTGCTTGCGCCACAACTCGCGAGGGATCTCGGCACCGCCGTCCGACAACAGGTACCGGACCGTCCCCCGCGTCGCCCGCAACAGGCCGCACAGGATTGTCAGCAGGGTCGACTTCCCGGACCCGTTCGGGCCCGTGATCGCCAGCACCTCGCCCGGCTCCGCAGCACCCGATACCGCACGGAAGACCACCCGCAAATCGAAGCGCTTGGCCAAGTCATCGAACTCGAGGCGAACCCCCCCACTCATCGCGGGGAAGATACCACGTCCGCAACCGGCCCGGACCATTCACTCGCGAGCGACTGCGACCGGCGACATACCAGCCGTCGCTGTGCCCTGCGCGTCTCGCCGGTCTCGCTACGATCGTTCTTGAATACTCCGGGCCAACTCGGCGACGAGCACCCGGTTGCCGCCTGCCCGCTTGGCCCGGTACAGTGCTCGATCGGCCTGCTCGAGGAGCTCGTTCGGCTTCTCTTCACCGCCGGGACGACATGCCACGGCACCGATCGAAGCGGTCACTCTCAGGTCGGCCCCACGGTAGGACACCTGCTGCCGATCCACCGCTTCACGGACGCGCTCGAACATCTGAGCCGCCTCCTCAGGGCCGCGGACAACCAGCCCGAAGCAGAACTCGTCCCCTCCAAACCTGCCGGCCAGGTCGAACCGCCGGATCTGCTCCCTGACTGTATCGGCGATCCTCCTCAGCATCACGTCGCCCGCCAGGTGCGTGTGGTTGTCGTTGATCTCCTTGAAGGAGTCGAGGTCCAGCATGCCCACGACGATAAAGCTGCCGTCGCGCCTCGCGCGCTCCGCCTCCTCGGCCAACCGTTCGAGGAAGTGGTGGCGTTCCATCAACCCGGTGAGACGGTCGGTGATCGAGTAGGTGTAGTACTGGGCGTACTGGTGGCCGAGGACCATTCCCATGACAATGTAGAACGGGACGAAGAACATGGGAAAGACCATGCCGGCAACGTTCCATGACGGGGTCGGCGCGACGTTCAGGTCGACCGCCATGTCATACAGACCGGCAGCCACCAACAGCACGAGAACCGCGGTGATGGCGGCGGCGTACGGCTCCCGGCGCCTGACTGCCCGCGCCAACAGCCAGACGATCACAGCTGCAGCCGGCACCGCGAGGTACTCCGTGGCGAGAACACCGACATACAGGCCTGCCAGCCGAGGCCAGACGGCCTGCACAGCGGCAATCAGCCCGAGCGCTGCGATCAGCGCCCGAACCGGAATCGGCGGCCGAGTCTCGAAGAAGGCGAGCAGGAATGCAATCAGCAGCAGGAGGCTCAGTGGGAAGAGAATCACGTTGATCCTGAACAGCGTATTCAGTGACAGGAACATCGGGCCAATGGTCGGCGAGAAGGTCAGCATGTAGGTCGCCGTGGAAAGCGAGAAGAGACCGAACAGGAGGTTCGAGCGCGACTCGGGACGGTGCACGAAGAGAAAGAAGTGATTGGCGGCGACCAAGACGAGCAGGGTCGCGAACACGAGAATCAGGTACGAGCCGCGGTGCCGCGCGGCGACGAAGTCCCCGTATGCCCCGATCTTCGGCGGCCCCCGTACGATGCCGCCTTCCCTCGCGTTGTTGTAGACATGGACCAGGATCGTGTTCCATTGGTCCGGTCTCAGCACTCTTCCCGGCAAGGCGTAGACTCGCGAGTACAGCGTGGCCTTCTCGAAGTGAGGCGGGAAGCCGCCGGTGAAGCCAACACGGACACCGTTCAGGTACAGTGCGTCCGTATCCCGAATCCGCAGGAACGAGATCCCGAGGACCCTGCGAGTCAGCTCCTTGGGCACGAACAGCCTCGTGCGGTACCACGCGTGGCCGTCATAGCCGGGCGCCGGGCCCTTCTCCCACGGGCCCGGAACTTTGATCGGACGCCACGCCGACGCTGCCGAGACGGGAGTCGCGAGCGGGCTCTCCTCACCGAGGCGGATCTCCCAGGACCCGCGCAGATCCTGTGGGAGCTTGTCGAGGCGAAAGCCGGGAGGCTCGTCCATCTGGACGGCGGCCGCCAACATTGCCGGGGCAAAGGCGACTACCAGGCATTGCGGCCACCGTGCGGCCCGCAAAACACGGTTCGCCCAGTTGCACCAGTCGGCGATCCCCCAGCTCCTCACCTGGCCTCCATCGCCACTCAGGCTTGGCGCCTGCCAAGAGTGTATCAGCTCGAGACACCCATAACCACCGTGGCTTGGGCCCTGGAGGCCGACCAACTACGAGCCGGGCTACCTGATCCGCTGGGCCGGGATGTAGACAGGATCGCCGGTGCGATTGTCGACAACCGAGGCGCAGGCGAAGAAGGAACCGCCCTCGGTGGTCGTCCGCAGCCGGTGGCAAACTACCCTTCGGCCTCGAGGCGTCGGATTCCCCCCTCGGCGCCGAGAACCAGCAGCAGGTCGCTCTCCTCGAGAATGAAGGAAGCGTCCGGGACCCGCTCGACGAGCTCTTCCGACCCGCCGCTCCGATGCTTGATCAGCAGGACGGTCACGTCGAACCTGGTACGAATCTCCAGCTCGCCGAGGGTCCGCCCGACAAAGCCGGGGGGTACCGGAACCTCGGCCAGCCGAACGCCGTGAATGCCGGGCAAGGTCTGCTCCCGGACCCCGTTGGTGACGGCAAGCGCCATGGTAGAGGCCATTTCCCGCTTCAAAACCTCGGCGTTGTAACGCTCGATGACATCCTGTGGCCAGATGGTCCCGACCACCCGCCCCTCCTCCAGGACCGGGCAGCTGTAGTGGTAGCCGCCGAACCGCCGCATCGCCTCGTCCAGCTGATCGGTAGGGGCGAACCGTGGGAAGCCCCCCTCGCGCATCATGTCGCCAGCGATGACGAGAGATCCAAGCGACGCGATGTCACCCATGATCGGGCGCACCTCATCGATGGTGATGACCCCGGCCAGCAGAGGATCGGGATCGACCACGAACACGCTGTCGCCCGGCTGCTCGATGAACCGTGAAACCACCTTCATGACCGGTTCCTGCGGTGTCACGGTCAGGAACGCCTCACGCATGACATCGCCCACGTGCAGATGACGCAGCACGTTGACCGTCTGGCCGCTGTGAATGTCGACGCCTCGACGGAGCAGCTTCAGGGTGTAGATCGATGCCCGCTGCAGCTGCGTGGCGAGCAGAGTGGCCACGATGCACGTGATCATCAGCGGCAGGATGATCTTGTAGTCGTTGGTGAGCTCGAAAATAATCAGGATTGCCGTTATCGGCGCGTGCGTGCTGGCGCCGACGACAGCTCCCATGCCGACCAAGGCGTAGGCTCCAGGGCCCCCGGTCGTACCCGGCCAGGCGGCGTGCACGACCGTACCAACCGCGCCGCCGAGCATGGCACCGACGAACAGCGACGGAGCGAAGATCCCGCCCGACCCTCCCGAACCGATCGTCAGCGCGACCGTGAGGATCTTGACCACGACCAGGATCAGCAGCACATCGAGAACCACCCTACCCTGCAGCGCCTCGTTGATCGCCTCGTAGCCGACCCCGAAGACCTCCGGGAAGCGGAGGGCGACGACGCCCACGAGCGCGCCGCCAAGCACCGGTTTGAGCGGCCCCGCGATACGCATCCGCTCGAACAGATCCTCGGTCCCATACAGGACCCGGATAAAGACCAGCGCAACAAGACCGGCGAGGACTCCGAGCACCGCATACGCCAGCAGCTCGAACGGGCTCTCGAGGGCGTAATGGGGGACGGTGAATGCAGGGAAGTCGCCGAGGAAGTGGCGGCTGACCACGGTCGCCGCGACCGACGAGATCACGATCGGAGAGAACTGGCTGACGCCAAAGTCGCCGAGAATAATCTCGACCGCAAACAGCGCACCTGCCACGGGAGCGTTGAAGGTTCCGGCAATCCCGGCTGCCGCGCCGCACCCGACCAAGGTCCGTAGCCGGCGCTCTCCGATCCCGAGCCACTGCCCGATCGTCGAACCGATTGCCGAGCCGATCTGGACAATCGGACCCTCGCGCCCAACGGAGCCGCCGGAGGCTATGCAGACACCGGACGCCATCATTTTCGCCAGAACGACGCGCGGGCGAATACGCCCCCCGCGAAGCACGACCGACTCTATGACCTCCGGAACGCCATGCCCCTTGGCCTCGTTGGCGAGGAAGTGAATGATCAGACCGACGATCAAGCCGCCGCTCGCGGGGGCCAACACCTTCCACCATGCCGGAAGCTCACGTATGTAGTCCAGCGTGTAGCTCCCTGTTCGCCATGCTACGAGCTGACCGATGCGGATGAGCTCCCGGAAGCCGACGGCACAGAGCCCTCCCAGAACTCCGACCCCGACCGAAACGATCACCATGTACATCTGCTGTGTCTGGCGCAGCCGGGCATGGACGCTTCCCAGCAGCTGGCCTAATTGAAGTCCGGCGGGACGGCTCACGGTGGTTCTATTCTAGCCCGCGTTCTTCACCGGCAGGCCGGGGCAGCTCTCATGGCTCGGCCTCGGAGGTCGCGAACAGCTCCGGATGAACCGTGCGCAGCGACACCCAGCGCGTGCCCCCGATGATCAGGTGGTCGACGACGTCGGCGCCAACGAGTCTTCCACCGCCCACCAGCCGTCGGGTCAGCTCGAGATCGTCGCGGCTCGGGTCGAGCACACCTGACGGATGGTTGTGGAACAGGAGCAAAGCCGCCGCGCCGTCGAGGAGCACGAGCCTGAACAGCTCGCCGGTGTCAACCGGGGCGAACCTGCGGGTCCCGCGGCTCAGCTCGTGGACGTGGACCACATTGTGACGTCCGTCGAGGGTCAGAAAGCCGAAGACCTCGGTCCTGCGCCCCCCGAGATGCCGTACCAGAAACCGCCCGGCCGCCTCCGGGCGGTCGAGACGCTCTCCGCAGCTCAGCTCCGCGTACGCCAGCCGCCGCGAGAGCTCGAGGGCCGCGACGAGAGTGGCCGCTTTCGCTGGCCCGAGGCCCGGGCGCCGGACAAGATCTCGAGCCCCAAGACGCGCCAGGCCGGCCACGCCCCCACTGTCTCGCAGCAGCTCCTGCGCCTCCCCGATCGCGCCCCGGCCCGGCCGGCCGGTGCGGAGCAGCACGGCGAGCAGCTCGGCGTCGGCCAGTGCCTGAGGTCCGAGCTCGAGAAGCCGTTCTCGAGGCCGCTGCGAGGGCTCCAGATCACGGATACAGAGCTCCATTGGTGCCTCCCCGCAGCGTGGGTGGGACTCCATAGTAGCACCGCGGGATGCTACAACCGAAATCGGGAATCCTTCTCTTTACCCGAGGGCTGTGGCATAATCTCAACGCACGGCCGGCGAAAGCCCTCGGGAGGAGCCATGGAGCGCAAGGTTCGGTCACGGGAAACCCGCCAGCGACGCGTGGTGCTGGAGACGGTACGCGGCACCCGAGGTCATCCGACCGCCGAGTGGATCTTCGACCGTGTCCGTCAGCAGCTCCCCAACGTCTCTCTTGGCACCGTCTACCGGAACCTGAACGTTCTCAAGGAAGAGGGGATCGTGATGGAGATCCGGTCCGCCGGCAGATCGACGCGCTGGGACGCCGACCTTTCGCCCCACGGCCACTTTGTTTGCACCGCCTGTGGCGACATCCGGGACGTGACAGGGCTCCGGCCGCACGACTGGCAAAGCCTGAAAGATCTGGTCGGCTGCGAGGTCACAACACAGCGGACGGAGTTCTACGGCTTGTGCCCACCCTGTCTCCGTCGCGAAGACCGGCCTAGCTGAGGGACACCTCGACCAGGTGGTCGGTCTCAGAGGCGAACGACGCGTTCAACCTCGGGTGCGAACAACCGAATCCGCTCCTCCACGAACTGAACCAGGGTCATGGCGGCCATCGGACAGCCGTGACAGGCACCGACCAGACGCACCGTCACCGTGGCTCCATCCACCGATACCAGCTCGACATCTCCGCCGTCACGGTGGAGGGCGGGACGGACCTCCTCGAGCGCGAGAAGAACCCGCTGCTCCAGATTGCCGCCGGCCCCAGACCATCCAGTCGCCATTGCTTGGTGCCCTTCCCCTCCTCGTGCTCGCACGCCGCCCGAGACGTTGAACCCCTCTGCGGTCGGTTAAAATGGCCTCGGCTCCTTTGGCAACGCGGCGCAACCGAGGGGAATTTCTGATCGGCGCTCGCCGCAGATGACGAGAACTTTTCCCACCGGCGAGCGTTGTGAGTTACGGAGACGCTGATGGAAGATCTCGAGGCCACAGTCGAACGCTGCCGAACCGGGGACGAGGAAGCCTGGCGTGCCCTGGTCGGTGCAACGATCGCCCCCATTTTCCGCCTCTGCGCCAGCTTTGCACCGTCGGCGGCGGAGGCCGAAGAGCTCACTCAGGATGTCTACTTCAAGCTGTGGGAGAGCCTGGAACGCTACAACCCCGGCTCCAACTTCATGGCGTGGGCCTGGCGCGTGGCCAAGAACCTGCTCATCGATGCACATCGCCGGAGCCGGCGCGAGCGCCAGGCGGCGTGGCTGGATCCCGAGGTTTTGGACCGTTTGCCCGGCGCCGACAACCCTCAGAAGACGGCGGAGCACCGGCAGCGTCTTCGTCTCATTGTCAGGGGCCTCGGACAGATCGATTCGGAGCTGGCTCACCTCGTTCTCCTCAGAGACTTCGCAGGAATGGCCTACCAGGAGATGGCGGAGGCGCTCGAGCTGCCGCTCGGCACGGTGAAGTCGCGTCTCAACCGCGCCAGGCTCGAGCTCGCCACCGCCGTGCGCCGCCGGCTCAACATCCGTCCCGTCGACTCCAGTTCCCTCATCAACGAGGGAGGGGCGCCGTGATCCGCTGCGACGAGCTGCGGGAGCTGCTCTCCGCCTACCTGGAGGGCACGCTCGGGGGCACCGATCGCTCCCGCGTCGAGGACCACCTCGCAGCATGTGAGGAGTGTGCTTCGACGGCCGAGGCAATGCGACTCGTCGTCGGCGCCGGCCAGGGGCTCGCCGGCCTGGCACCTTCCGCCGACCTGACAGCCCGGCTGACGGCTTCTCCGTGCGCGCGGTGGCTCGATCTGCTATTCCGCGCGGTGGACCACGAGGTGGCTCCGGAGGCCCTCGCCCGGCTCCTGGAGCACCTCGAAAGGTGTGAAGGGTGCCGGAGAACCTGGGATGACTTGGCCCTCATCCAGCAGGTGAGTGCTACCCTCAGACCGCCATCCCGGCTCATTGAACGGTGCCGGACTGCGCACCTTCGGCGGCCTCGCGGCGGACGCCGGGTCATGGGCATGCGGACCGCCACGGCGGCGGCCTACCTGCTCGCCGTCCTGACCACACTGGCCGTCGGCAACCCCGTCACGCTCGCCCGCTACCGGGCGCTGGGCACCGTGCAACAGGCCAGCGAAATCGTCACCGATAGCGTGAACCAGGTGGCGACCAGCGGCCGCGGCGAGCTGCGCGTGATGATCTGGCGAGCCTGGCGCTGGGGTAAGACTCAGCTCGAGTCCCTGAAGCAGCTCCTGGAGGACCAGGATTCAACCCAAACCCCACGCTCTGCAGCCGACGAACAGCAAGGAGGCACATCATGAGTAACGACCTCAACGCCAACTCCCCACAGGTTTCCCCGGTTCCACCCACGCCCCCCGAGCCGCCGGTGCCGCCCGCCGCAGCAACGGGCGTCGTTCGACAGAAGTCCCCGGGCCTCGCGGTTCTGTTCTCGTTCTTTCCGGGCCTCGGACACCTCTACCTCGGGCTTTACGATCGTGCCATCGTGTTCTTCAGCTGCTTCTTCCTGGTGATCTATCTCGGCGGTCACGGTGCGAACCTCGGCATGCTGATTCCCTTCATCTGGTTCTTCGGCCTGTTCGACGCCTACCGTCAGACCCAGATTCTCAACTCCAGCAAGGAGGAGGAGATGCCCGCCGCACGTAAACCCAGAGGACACGGAGGTCTCGGCTTCGGTGTCTTCCTCACCATAGTCGGTGTCATCCTGCTGATTGACAAGTTCTACCCGTTGGACCTCGAGTGGGTGGAGACATGGTGGCCGGCAATCCTGATCGTGATCGGCATATACCTGATTGCCAGCTTCTACGGTGATCGGAAGAAGCGGCAACGTTCCAGCTACGAGGAAAGCGAGGAAACGTACCTCGACGAGTGACCTTCTTGTCTTTGTGCCTCCGTGTCTTTGCGTTCTGTACGTTGTCCCACGACCACTGGGTCGCAGCTGACGGTGAGATAGGCGCTTTGGATCAGCCCTTGATGACCGCCAGCGGTCTGAGTCGAGCAACGGCGCGGGCAATCCCGGCCAGCTCGACAGCCTCGACGACGTGGGAGACGTCCTTGTAGGCTTCCGGCATTTCCTCAGCCACTGTCCGCTTCGAGTGGGCGCGCACGATCACGCCCCTGTCAGCCATTTCGGCGAAGATATCCCTCCCGCGCGCCGCCTTGAGGGCGGCGTGCCGGGACATCTCCCTGCCCGCGCCATGAGCACACGAGCCCCACGACTGCACCATGGCCGCCGCCCCCGCCACACAGACATAGCTCGCCCGTCCCATGTCTCCTGGGATGAGCACCGGCTGGCCGGTGCCGCGGTACCTCGGCGGCAGCTCACTGTGTCCGGCCGCGAAGGCACGGGTTGCCCCCTTACGGTGGACCAGCAGGCGCCGCCGAGCGCCGCTGACCTCGTGCTCTTCGACCTTGGCAATGTTGTGTGCCAGGTCCCAGACAAGGCGGAAACCGAGCTCGAGGCGTCCCTTCTCCGTCACCCTCGACATCGCCCGCTCGACCAACCCCATCATGGTCTGCCGGTTGGCCCACGCATAGTTGGCCGCCGCCTGCATTGCGGCAAGGTAGCGCTCTCCCTCGGGTGAGGAGACCGGCACCGACACCAACTGCGGGTCCGGAAGCACTATGCCGTAGCGGTTCGAGGCTCGCAGCATCGTCTTGAGCGAATCGTCGCAGACCTGGTATCCGAGCCCGCGCGAGCCCGAGTGCAGCATGACAACCAGCTGTCCCGGGAACAGTCCGAACACCTCGGCAGTATCCGGTTCGAGGATCTGCTCCACCGCCTGAAGCTCGACGAAGTGATTGCCCGATCCAACCGTTCCCAGCTGCGAGGCCCCGCGATCGTGGGCTCTTTCCGAGACTGCCGCGGGATCAGCACCCTCCAGCCTCCCTTGTGATTCGGTAAACGCGAGATCCTCCGGCTGGCCGCAGCCGTGCGCGACAGCCCAGCCGGCGCCCTCTCGCAGCACGCGGTCGAGGTCGTGCCGGGACAGGTCCCGGGTCGCACCCGAGGAGCCCAACCCGGCCGGCACCGAGCGCGCGATCTCTTCGAACAGGCGATTCAGCCGGCGCCCGAGGCCCTGTACCTCGAGGTCCGTTCGAACAAGACGCACGCCGCAGTTGATGTCGTAGCCCACCCCACCCGGCGACACGATCCCCGACTCGGCATCGAACGCTGCTACCCCTCCGATGGGAAAGCCGTACCCCTGATGCATGTCCGGCATGGCCAGCGACGGCCCGACCAGGCCCGGCAGGCAGGCCACGTTACAGGCCTGGCGGAGGGCGTCATCGCGTGTGATGGCCGGCATCAATCGCCGCGTCGCGAACAGGCGCACCGGCGCCAGCATCGCCCCGTGCGGCTCGACCTCGAAGACACCGGGCGCGACCTCACGCGGCTGTGGTCCGGTGTAACCCATACCGGGAATGTACTGGCCGCATGCGGCCGGTGTCCACCCGGAGGCCCGAGGTCGCTACAATGTGCGCATGGAACGAGACACCAGGCTCCTGGTTTGGGTCGGCTCGGCGATCGTGGCCGCCGTCGTCGTCATCGCCCTGCTGTGGCATTACCAAGAGCAGGGACGTCCGGTCCTGCGCGAGGTGCGCGTGGTGAGCGCCTCGGCCAATGATCCGGTGTTCCGTGACGGTCGGCGGAAGCTGGCGCCCGGAGAGAGCTTCCGTCTGGCAACCGCATTGCTTGTTGAGCAGCGGGGCCGCGGTCAGTACTGGCTCTGTCCATGCGAGAAGCTGGTCTTGGCGGGACGGGAGACGCCCCATGTGCAAAGCTCACAGTGGCCCGACAGGGACCGCGTCCTGCGAGTGTTCTGGTCGACGATCGAGTGCGCGTACCTCGGCGGCGAGCTGACCGCGTCGAACGCATCGCAACGTCTGCAGTACCGCACCTTCCTTGCCACCGAGCTGGGCCGCGGCGTGCTGGTGGACGGCACCCTCGAAGCTCATAATGACGACTTCCTGGCCGGCCTGCCGGCACCGCCGCAGCCTGTACCCGGGACTCTCCGCTATCGGGCTCGGGTCGAGATCTCCGCCCGGTCCGATCGATTTGTACCTCTCCAGGCGGTCAGCTCGCTCGGACCTGAGGCACTGCCGAACCCGAGCCTGCCGACGATCAGCCGAGCCATGGAGGTGCCAAAGGGTCTCCACAGCGAGGTCGGTGAGCTCTTCTTCCTCCCTGGCTTTGTCCTCTCACCCGGCCAGGGCGAGCCTGCCGATGACGTGACCCTCGATGCGCTCGGGCACACCGTCCACGAGCTGGTGGCCGGGCGTGTGATGGCGTCGTCGGCCACGTTTGCCGCCGTTGCCCTGACCGGCAGCCCGGTGTGGAACCGACGGTCGCTGCGGCATCTGGGGACGCTGGACGTTCTGCCCGGCCGGCTGGAGCTCCGCGGACGACCGCTGCGCTGGGGTCGCGACATCCTCCCCGGCGACCTCATCGGCATCGGCAATCACTGGATCGTCCTCGAACGGGACAACGGGAACAAGCTGCTCGACCTCAACGACCGCGTCATCCACTGCTGGGGTCGCCCCCCTCAGGAGGTCACACTGCTCGAGGCACTGGACGAGGGCGTCACCGAAATCGACCTCTACCGTCATGCCAACAGCTGACGGCGTACCTATCCTCGAGCTGCACCAGCTGCAGATCGGGGCCCAAGGCCCCGACGGGAGCGTGCGGCCCCTGGTCGACGCCGTCTCCCTGATCATCGCAGCCGGCGAGCGCGTCGCTCTTGTCGGAGAATCTGGGTGCGGCAAGACCCTCACTGCGCTCGCCTCTCTGGGGATCTGCTCAGCTCCGTTGTTGGTCAGCGGAGGTCGCGTCGTGGTCGGCGGCCAAGATCTGGCCAGCACTTCGAGGACGGACCTGCAACGCCTGCGCGGGGGGACCGTAGGGCTGGTGTTCCAGGAGCCCGCAGGCGCGCTCAACCCGGTCTTCTCCGTGGGATTCCAGCTACTCGAGATGATCCACTCTCACAGCGCTACGTCTCGCAGGCAGGCGCGCGAGGAGCGAGACGAGCTTCTCGCACGGGTCGGCCTCGTTCCGGCCCGCGAGGTCGCCCGTGCCTACCCCCACCAGCTTTCCGGCGGTCAGCTGCAGCGCGTCATGCTCGCCGTCGCTCTGGCAGGGCACCCCAGGCTGCTGATAGCGGACGAGCCAACCACAGCTCTCGACCTGACCACGCAGGCCAGAATCCTCGGCCTGATCCGGAGCCTGTCCGAGGAAGAAGGGCTTGCCCTGCTCCTCATCACCCACGACATTGCCGTGGTCGCGGCGCTGGTCGAGCGAATCGTGGTCATGCACGCCGGGGAGATTGTTGAGCAGGCCCCAACGTCGGACCTCCTTTCGCTCCCCCTCCACCCCTATACCAGGGAGCTGCTCGCTGCTGTCCCTCGAACCGCCGGCCGCATCCCGGGTCCCGCCGGTGGGACGGGACCCACACGTGCCGTCCCGCAAGCCGAGCTCGCGGTCGACGGTTGCCGCTTCGCGGACCGCTGTCCGCTGGTCCAGGCATCCTGCCGGCGATACCACCCATCTCTCGAGGCCGTCAGAGTGGAGCATCTCGTACGGTGCCCGGTTGTTGTCAGCAAGGACAAGCAATGAACAGCCTGTTGCTCGAAGCGCGGGGTCTTTCGAAGTCATACGGCTCCCGCGGCCTCCGCGACCGGCGGACCAGCACTCACGCCGTGGACGGCGTTTCATTGAGCCTGCAGACCGGCACGGCGCACGGTCTCGTCGGTGAGTCCGGGTCGGGAAAGTCAACGCTGGTGCGGCTCCTGCTCGCTCTTGAGCGGCCGGACCGAGGCAGCGTCCGGTTCGACGGCATCGAGATCAGCGTCCTCCCCGCGGCACGCCTCCGACCGTTGCGGCGGCGGTTCCAGGCGGTGTTCCAGGACCCCTACGCATCGCTGAACCCACACCTCAAGGTCGGCACTATCGTGGCCGAGCCGCTCGCCGCTCATGGGATCTCACACGGCGACGGGCGGCGAGAGACGGTGCTGCAGCTTCTGGCAACCGTCGGCTTGCCGGCCACCGCGGCGGCTCGACGCCCTGACGCTTTCTCGGGCGGTGAGCGCCAGCGCATCGCCATCGCCCGCGCGCTCGCCACCCGCCCCGACCTGGTGGTCATGGACGAGCCGCTGTCGGCCCTCGACCTCCCGGCTCAGGTGCGGCTGATCGAGCTCCTGCTGCGTCTGCGAGCCGAACGGAACCTCACGCTGCTCATCGTAGCCCACGACCTCGCGGTGGTCCGCTCGCTGTGCGACACCGTGAGTGTCATGTATGCGGGTCGAGTCGTGGAAGAGGGGCCTGTCGAGCAGGTGCTCGGCTCCCCACTGCATCCATTCACGGCCGAGCTTCTGGCTGCGGAGCCGGTCGCTGACCCCAACGCTCGTCCTCCACGAGTCGCCACCGGACCACAGACTGGGGTCTGGCCTCCCGGCGTTTGCAGGTTTCTCCCGCGCTGTCCGCTGGCCAGCGATGTCTGTCGTCGAGAGCCGGACCTGGTGAACTCGGCGCTTGACCACCGAGTTGCCTGCTGGCATCCGGGCTAACGTACTTGGCGGCCCGGCGGTCTACAATCCGTCGACTGGTGTGACAGACGAGAAACGCGCAGACATTGCACCGCGGCCGCTGTGACGCGCGCCACGGACGGGCTCCACCGGTCTCGCCGCCTCCAGACTGCAACTGCCGAGACTGCCGCGACCACGGCCACAGCCGCCCACACCAGGAGGGTACTCCCGTTCCGCACCGATGCCGCGAGCCGGCCGAGGTCCGAGGCCATCCACCACCCTAGCCCACACCAGGTCGCCACGTGGGCAACGAGAGCTATCATGTCCACCACGAGGAACCGCCCCCAGCCGACTCCCACGATCCCGGCGCCGGCCAGCCACGCGGCCCGGCCCAGCGGCAGGACCCTTGCCGGCACGAGCAGAAGGAGGGCCCGGGGGGAGGAGTCGAGACGACCGGTGACGACCTCGAGCCGGCGCGACAGATGCGGCCATCTGTCGAGACGTGGACGCAGCCACCGTCCTGCCAGGAAAACGGCCTGGTCCGTCAACAGGTGCCCGAGCCATGCCGCAGCCAACAGCTGGGCCGCCGCAGCGGGCGACCCGGAACGAGCGGCCAGGACTCCGAGTGCCATCATGAAGATCTCTTCGGGCAGCCAGTGGCCAACCAGGCGGATCAACATCGGCATCACGAGTGCGAGCCAAACGGCATTCGGCTGAAGCCAGAGAATGGCCTCCTGTAGCTGATGTTCCACGAGGCAATTATACAGCTCGAAATTCGGCTGGACCTTTCGTTCGGGTACAATTGAGTCGCATGCAGACGACACTCGAGCAGATCCAAACCGCGCTTGCCTCCGCCTACCCGATCACGTTCCTCGTTTCGGCGGAAGAGGAGCGGCTCGAGCGGCTGCTGAAGAGGTTCGGGGACGGCGCCCGACCCGAGCCTCTTCCGGTCCTGATCTGGAACTGCGTGGACGGGTTCACCGGTGGCGTCAACAACGGCTTGACGGACCCGCTCGAGGCGTTGAGGTGGATTGGTACAGAAGGACCGAAAGGGCTGTACGTCCTCAAGGACATGGGCGACATACTCTCGGACCGTCGGGTACTCCGCCGCCTCCGCGACACTGCTCTCCAGATTCTCGACAGGGGCCGCTTCTTGTTCCTGCTCACCACGGACGGCCAGATTCCGATCGGCCTGCGTCCGCTGTCGTACATGGTGGTCTCCATGTTCCCGGATGACGCCGAGTTGCGCTCTCTTGCGGAAGGCCACCTCAAGGCCCGGAAGGCTCCGGCTGACGTGATGGACCGCCTCCTGACGGCGCTCAAGGGTATGAGCCTGACCGAGGCCGATCACCTGCTCCGCCGGCTGCTGTCACGTGACCCGGAGCTCGACGACCGGTTCTTCGACGACGTGCTTGCCGAGAAGGAGCAGGTGACTCGCAAGGAGGGCATCCTCGAGTTCGTGCCGCCTCAGGCCGGGCTGGGAGACATGGGCGGTCTGGATCAGCTCAAGACCTGGGTTGGTGAGCGTTCAAGCCTCTTCACTGCCGACGCGCGCAGGCAGGGCCTGCCGATTCCCAGGGGCGTCCTTCTCATGGGAATGTCGGGGTGCGGCAAGAGCCTTGCCGTGAAGGTCATCGCTGAGGAGTGGAGGATGCCGCTCTTCCGCCTCGACATGAACCTGGTCTTCTCCGGTATCCATGGATCTCCCGAGTGGGTATTCCACCGCGCCCTGCAGGCAATCGAATCCGTCGCGCCGGCGGTCCTGTGGATCGATGAGGTCGAGATGGGAGTCGCCGGCTATCACGAGGGAGAAAGCGGACCGTTGACGCGGATCTTCTCCACCTTCCTGACCTGGATGCAAGAGCACAAGGCCGAGGTGTTCGTCGCGGCAACTGCCAACCGCATCCAGCTGCTGCCGGCAGAGATCATCCGCAAGGGCCGCTTCGACCAGGTCTTCTTCGTCGATCTGCCGAACGATGAGGAGCGCAAGGAGATCCTTACCATCCACATGCGGCACCAGGGAATCAACCCGGGGAAGTTCGACCTGATCCTGCTGGCGTCGGCAACCCGGGGATGGAACGGCGCAGAGATCGAGCAGGCCGTGATTTCGGCCCGTATCAGCGCGCACGCCCAGGGAGGAGAGGTGACGCAGAACGACGTCCTGCGCACCTTCGGCAAGATCATCCCGCTTTCGCGGACGATGGAGGAGCAGCTCAAGTCGATCCGCTCCTGGGCCCGTACGCGGGCTCTGCCGGCAACGACGCCGGTTCGGCCGGACATGTAGAGGCCCCCGTCAAGACGATCGCTAGCGGCGGCATACCGAGGAGGCCGGTAATGGAAGAGACCCTGGTCGACCAGGAGTGGCTGATCAATGCGGTCGCCCACGCCCTGCGCAACCCGATCTTTGCGGCACTCCTGCAGGCAGAGCTGCTGACGGCACGTACACCCGAGCCCACTGCGCAAACCGTGTACCACCACCTCAAACGTCTTGAGAGGACCATCGAGGAGATGCTGCTCTACGGGCGGCCCACCGAGCTGGAACCTCGCCTCATTGACCTCGAGCCCGTGCTCCGCACGATTGTCGAGACCTTCGCCTACGGCGACCGCGGGGAGACGGCAGAGGTCGATGTGGTGCTGGAACAGGACCACACCCAGGCGTTCGCGGACCCCGACGCAATCCGCATAATTCTCGAGCGCGTGATCGAGAACGCTGCCCAGCACACGCCGCCTCCACACGTCGTACGCGTTCGTGCGGCGGTCCTGCCGGACTGCCTCGAGATCGTCATATCCGACGACGGAGAGGGGATTGCTGAAGAGCTTCAGGAGAAGCTCTTCCTGCCGTTCTTCCCCCAGTACAAGGGGCGTGCGGGCCTCGGCCTCGCGGTTGCCGCCAAGTTCGCCAACGCCGCCGGAGCTACGCTAGCGGTAACCTCAGCGCCCGGGGAGGGCACCCAGGTGACGCTCCGTCTCAGCCCAGTTGGTCCGTGACCAACACCCGTGCGCTGACCCGGCTCGTCGTCTTCCCGACCGCCTCCGGCAGCAGGTTGGACAGTTTCCTGGCCGCCGCGACCGGACTGTCGCGACGGTCTGCCCGGCGCCTGGTTGAGGAGGGCGCTGTTCTTCTCAACCAGGCGGTGGTGAGGATCCTCTCCAGAACCGTAGACATGGGCGATATCATCGACGTGCGGCGGCCGGCTGAGGAGCTGGGGGTGCCTGGCGAGCCCGCGGCTCTACCCATCAGGGTCGTGCTCGAGGATGACTGGATCTGCGCCGTGGACAAGCCCGCGGGGGTCCTCTCTCAACGGGCTGAGCATCGTGCCCCGGGCGAGCTCGCTCTCGACGAGCTGCTGACCCTCCACCTCGCGATCCGGCAGGGGAAGCGCCCCTTCGTCCGAGTGGTCCATCGTCTCGATCGGGAGACCAGCGGCGTCATGCTGTTCGCCCGCCGTCCGGCCGCCCTCCCGGCTCTGGCGAGGTCCTGGCGAGAGGGCCGCGCCGCCCGCATCTACCTCGCCCTGGTCGAGGGCCGGCCAGAGTTCCAATCCAAGGTCGTAGAGGCTCCCATTGCCCGCGATCGCGGCCACGTCTGGAGGTTTGGCGTGGCGTCAGACGGCCGGCCGGCGCACACCGAGATCCGCGTTCTCGGCGATGGGGCCCCTGGCACCAGCCTCGTCGCGTGCATCCTCGGCAGCGGCCGCACCCATCAGGTCCGGGTCCACCTCTCCCATATCGGACATCCGGTCGCCGGTGACCGCCTCTACGGCGCAAGCCGCACGAACGCTCCACGAGCACTGCTCCACGCCTTCCGCCTCTCCCTTCCCCACCCTCGCTCGGCACGCTTGACAGATATCGAGGCGCCCCTGCCGCCCGACCTGACGGCCTTCCTGCCCGAGGACCGAGGTATCTCGATGGTCAGACAACTCAGGGATGTATAATGCTCTGGTGACGTGGAGCTTCCTCTACCTCATGATCTTTCTACTCGGCTTCACGCTGGCCCTCGTCAGCGGTCTCGCGCGGAGGCTCCTCCATCCATCCGAGCTGGCCAGGAACGTCACCGTCCCGTCTCCCGAGCACTGGGCGGATCTTCACACGCCTCGCACCGACCTCATCACCTCCTTCCTGACCGTTTTCGGGTTGGTGACGCTCGTCCTTCAAGGGATGACGAGCATGGGACCTCGTCGCGAGGTCCTGATCGGCGGCGCCGTCGGCTGTGTCGGCGCCCTCGTTCTCCGCCTGTGGCTCTGTCGGACCTGTGACCCGGCGAGCGGCCTGCGCTGCCAGGGTGCGGATGCTCGAGTCGTGAGGACGATTCCCGCCCACGGCTTCGGACAGGTGGAAGTCAATGTCGCGGGCTGCATGGTCAAGCTCGCGGCACGCACCACCCTCGACAGCCCAATCAGCGAAGGAGCGCTCGTCCGCATCCTCGATCGCCAGGAGTCGGTCGTCATCGTCGAGCCTTCCCAGTAGCATGGGTAGCCCTCCCGCGGTCAGCTCCCCGAGCCGAACGGCGACAGTTCTCGCGAGCGGCTCGCCTCGCCGGCATGACCTGCTCAGTCTCCTCGGGCTTCCTTTTCAGGTCGTCCCCGCCGACGTCGAGGAAGTACCCAGCCGTGGGGAGGAGGGCCGGGCCTTCGCCGAACGTTCCGCCCGAGACAAGGCGCTCGAGGTTGCGGGCCGGTATCCCGACAGGCCCGTGCTGGCGGCCGACACGGTGGTCGAGCTCGACGGGCGCATCCTCGGCAAGCCGGGCTCGGCGGAGGCCGCCGCCGACATGCTCCGGACCCTTTCGGGGCGCGTTCACCAGGTTCACACTGGGGCGGCCTTGGCCCTTCGGGGACGCTGCACAACTCTGGTTGACACGGCAACCGTTCGCTTCCGACGGCTCGAGGAGCGGGCCATCGCGTGGTATGTCGGTACCGGGGAGCCGCTCGACAAAGCCGGCGCCTATGCCGTTCAGGGTCGCGGGGGGCTCTTCGTCGCCAGGGTCGGGGGCTCGCCGAGCACCGTGATCGGGTTGCCGCTGCATCGGCTCGAGGAGCTCTACTCACACCTCGGCCTCAACCTCTGGGACCTTGTCGAGTAGGTCCGGCTCGCACCGAGGGCCAATGCCCTACAATTGCCTAGTCACCGCACTTCAGCGGCTCGCCAAGCTCCTGGAGGGAGAAGTTGCTGAAAATGTGGTGACCGTTGAAGTCGAGGACCCTCATGTCCTCCGTCTGCTCCAGGTCGGAGGCGATGACGTCGAACGGCACACCGTACAGTCGCTTCACGTGCTCCAGGGGCACCTCGTAGGCTATGAACTTGGCGATTCCCTTCTGGCGCAGCTTTTCGACCAGCCGCTCATCTCCGATATCGGGATAGGTGGTCAAGACGAGGATCGGACCCGTCCCGGTGAACACCAAATAGGCACGCATGGCCTCACCTCCCGGACCCGAATTCGCGGTCCTTTTCTCAATGTGCGGTCGCCCACCCCACCGCGTCAAGGGCAGGACCTCTAGTGTCCTGTTTGGGAAGTTCCATGTGCTCTTCGCGGAGGCAGTGTGGCTCCTGGCGAGGGGCGACGACGAAGTCGTAGCCAGGCTACTTCGAGGAGGAGCAACGCAGCCAGGGGCCGCGTGGCCCGCGGAGAGTGCACCGGGGTTTTCCGAACAGGGCACTAGGACCCGTTGGCGAAGGTCCTGGCCACGCCGCCGACCACGGCTCGGGCGAATCGCTCGCGCCAGCTGCGCTTGAGGAGCAGATGGCGGTCCCTCTCATTGGCGAGATTGCAGCACTCGATCAACACCGCGTTCTGGGCCAGGGAGTAGCGCAGCACGGCCGGCACCCAGCGCCTCCGGCCGCGCAACACCGAGTCTCTGATCGGCTCGTAGGGGTGGACCTCCAGCCCTTCGCGTCGCAGAGCCTCGATGAGCCTCTCTGCCAGCCGCCGCGACGACGCTTCGGTCCGAGCCTTGAGCCGGGCGCTGAGCCTCACTCTGGGATCGCGACGGTACTCGCGGTACTCCCGCATCACCTTCCGTCCCACGCCGAAGGACTTGGGACGGAGATACCGTGAAGGCACATACGCCATTGTCCCCCTCACGCTCGGGTGGAGCGAATCCGCGTGGAACGACAGGAACACGATCTTCGAACGGGGTACGCCCGAGCTCAAGAGCCCGCGGATGATGTCGTTGGCGAGGTACCAGCGGAGATGTACACCGGTGGTTGGATCCTCGAGGCGATACGGTGGGTGGGTCAGCAGGACCTGATCACGGTCCTGCTCGAGGACATCCCGATCGACAACCTGGTATCCACGGCTTTCGTCCTTCATCGTGGTCCAGACCGTCGCCTTGGTATGTTGCTCGAGGTCGCGTTTAACGCGACACAGGAGATCGTACGCATAGGTCGACTCCCACACACCGTCGACCGTGGCGCCAGAATCGTTGCCGCCATGTCCTGCATCGAGAATCACGTGCACACCCGTGAGGTTCGCCGCCCGAACGACCTCGACGAAACGACCCAGCTCCTTCTGCTCGCGCTCCCAAGCGGCCCGTCGCGGGTTTCCGGGCGGCAGGTACTCCGGTAGGAGGAGATCGACCGGGATCCGAACCGGATAACCTACCGGGATGGCCGTCACGTCCTTGATCCGCGATCTCTGGGCAATGATAGCGGCCGTCGCGTTGACCTCGGCCGCATGAAGCTGGCCCGTGAAACGAACTACAACCGCCGAATAGAGCGCTTCGCCCCGGCGGAGTCGGTAGGCGGCATACTCACCCTCGAGGTCGCGGCCGTAGGTCAGGGGGGAGACCGCGCGTTTCTCTGCCCTAGCCGCCGCGGTCGCCCCGGCGGTTCGTTGCGGTTCGGGCGAACGGGTCGGGACGGCGAGAGGCGTCGGAGTGTGCGTCGGCAGCGGCGTCGGCTGTGGAGTTGGCGTCGCCGTGGCCTCCGGAGGCACCCGCCGGAAGACGGAGAGCAGCACTGCCTCCGGGATCACCATCGGCACCCCACGTCGGGGCGAGCCCCGTCCGAGGGCCCGGTTGGCACGGCGCAGGAGCTCCGCATTGCCCGGCTTCCCGGTAAACAGCTCGGCGAGCCAGCTCCAGCTCTCCTCTCCCCCTCCGAAGGGGTCCAGAGGCCAGTGCTGCCAGCCGGCCATGATACGTCGATCGGCAGGAAAGACCCCCCGGATCGCCGCTAACCTGAGATCACCCCGCAGAATCTCGAGCGGAACCTGCACGGGGACACCGCGCAGGGGCTCGCGGAGCCGCGGGTTGGCTGCGCGAAGTCGGCGAAGCAACGCGGTCGTCCCACAGTAGCGCCGGGCAAGGCTGAACCACCCATCGCCGCGACTGGGCAGAACGGCCAGCACCGGGCCTCGCCCGCGCTCCCACGCCACCGATCTGTGTGGCGTCAGAGTAACCTCAAGGTGTCGCGGCTCAGCCCGCGCCCCACGAACCACCGCTGGTTCCAACAGCAGCAGCGCCATCACGACCGCGCCTGCTACGCGGGCACCAGCCACCCACATCCGGCCACTCCCGGAGGGCGTCCCGCCGACGGTTCCGTTCGCTCGCGGGCCAACGCCGGTCGACTCGAGACCGCCCCTATTCACCGTGGACAGCCGTAACGCGTCCGGGAGGTACCCCGCTCGGCGTGCCAGCCCGCACGCGCCGTGGTCCGTCTCGAACCTGCCAATTCGGGGTGTATACTCCGGACGGATCCCATGAGCGCTGAGATGTTACCACGTCACGGTGACTGTCACCCCTGCAGCGAGCTCTCGGAACATGTCGACCCTGGAGCATGGCGCGAGCTGCGAAGGCTGTGCGAGCAAGTCGCAACGACGAAGCCGGTTGCCGCTGGGTTGCATGCGGCGGTTGCGGGCCTCGCCTCACTACTACCGACAGCTCGGGTCTCGATCGTAGCTCGCATCGGCGAGGACACGCTGCGGGTACTGGCCTCTTCCGACGACGAGAGGGTCGGCGACCTTCTCATCTCCCTCGACCGCTACCCCGAGCTCGTCCATGTGCTCGCCACAGGGGAGCCACTGCTCATCTCACAGGTCGCACGGTCACCGCTCTTGACCTCCGTGCGCGAGCCCCTGAACGCCTCCGGAATCACGAGCATCGCCGCCGTCCCATTCATGCTCGACGGCATGCCACTCATCCTACGCACGACAAGCCACGAATCAGCACTGCATGAGCCGGAGCTCGCCCTGATCACCGCAGCCTCTCACCTGCTGACTCATGCCGCGGAGAGCCGCCTCGCGGAACGGCAGGACGATGCCTGGAGCCGACTGTGCTTGCGCATGGCCGATGCGGTGATCGACATTGCACCCGATGGGCGGATCCTGCGCGCGTTCGGGAGACCGACGGCGATCTTCGGGGAGCTGGGCGCCAACATCATCGGCAGACACGTCGCCGAGCTCGTCCACTTCGGCGACCGGGCTCGAGCTTGGAGCCGTATCCAGGACATGCTGGAGGCCGATCAGCCGCTTCCGTACGTACCGTATGAGCTCACCACCAGCTCCAGGCCGAACCATCGATTCTCGGCCTTCGGCGTGTCTGTCCATCCTCTCGTCCCCCACCTTCGGGTCGCCCTCCGTGCTCTGGATGACGACAGTGTCGACGCACCTATCGAGCGCCTGATGGGTGCCATTCCCGTGCCCACCCTGCTGCTTGACGACCATGGTCGAGTCCTCCGCGCCAACCCTGCCGCCGCAAGGCTCCTGGGACGCCCACCGGAGGAGATCATCACCCTCGAGCTTTCCCACCTCCTTCATCATCCGACAGGCACCACGACGGTGCCGGGTCCCGGCGGCCACCCGTTGCCGGTGAAGGCGGTCGAGGGAGCGGTCGACGACTCCGTTGCGTCTCGGTGGCTTGTCGGGCTGATCGATCTCCGTCCGTTTGCTGACGCGCAGAAGCGCGAGGAGCGGATGCGGACCACGCTCCGGCGCCAGATCGAGGAGCTAGAGCAGGCGCACCAGCACCTCGAGGAGCTCGAGGAGCTCAAGTCCCACTTTCTGGCTGCCTCATCACACGAGCTCAAGACACCGTTGACCATCGTGCAAAGCTACCTCGAGATTCTGACCTCGGATCTGTCAGAGGGGTTGAGCGAGCAACAGCTGGCTTTCGTCCAGATTGCTCACGAGGCGGTTCTCCGACTGCGGCACCTGGTCTCCGATCTTGTCGACCTCGCTGCCCTCGAGAGCGGTCAGATACCGCTCAATATCCAACGTGTCGAGATCGCGTCGCTGGTTCGGCAGGTGGTGGAGGAGATGCAACCCATGGCTGCCAAGGCCGGAGTCACTCTGACTGCCAGGATCCCCGAGCGGGTGGGCGCCGTCCGGGCCGACCCGCAGCGCATTCTCCAGGTCTTGCAGAACCTGACCGACAACGCCCTCAAGTACACACAAACCGGTGGTTCGGTGGCCCTCGAGATCGGGCAGAAGGTGGACACGGTTGACATCAAGGTGTGCGACACCGGAGCCGGGATTCCGGAGGAGAAGCTCCCACACATCTTCGATCCCTTCGTCCGCGGGGAACGTACTGCCTCGGGAGAGCGGGCCGGCTCGGGCCTTGGCCTCGCGATCTGCCAACGCATCATGAGCGCTCTCGGCGGCAAGCTGCAGGTAGACAGTCTGGCCGGACAGGGCAGCGTCTTCAATGCCTCGTTACCACGCTGGCCGGAGGAGGAGGGTGTGGACGATGACCGAGCCGCTCTCCAGGCTCCGTGATGACAGGCGCCTTCAGGAGCTGTGGCGCCGGCTGAAGCCGATTCCGGCCTGGCTGACCGGCGGCTACCTCCGAGACAGCCTGTTGGAACGCCCGAGCTCGGACATCGACCTCGTCATCGACGCCTCCGCATCTGCATCTGAAGCGGTAGCGAGGTCCCTCGAACCGGTGGTTGGCGCCCGGGGCCACCTGATTGGGCGCCCCCCGCGAGCCGTCTGGCGCCTGGAGACCCACCACACCAAGGTGGATCTCTGGCCCCTCGATGGCCTGCCGTTGTCGGACGACGCGTATCGGCGGGACTTCACCTGCAACGCTCTGCTCTGGCGGCTCCCGGACGGACCGGTGATCGACCTCGTGGGTGGGCTCGGTGACATCGCCGACAAGCGACTGCGAGCCGTCTCCCCGCAGAACCTCCGTAGTGATCCCATCCGGCTCCTGCGCGCCGCGAGGTTTCTGGCCGAGATGACGGGATTCCGGCTCGACCCGGAGACGGCCGAATGGCTGACCATCCTAGCCCCCGCCCTCAACCGTGCACCGCCGGAACGGATTGGCCAGGAGCTCGTGGCTCTGCTGCGAGCGCCGTCGCCGGCTGTCGGTCTCGTCATCGCTTTTCGGTTCGGCCTCCTCGCCCACATCACCCCGCAAGGGGCTGGCCGAACATCTCCCCGACTCGTACCTCTCGTCCCCGCGGCCAGCCTCATGGGACACCACCGCCGGCACCCCGTCCCAGCCGCCCTGGCGGTGGCTGGTGACGCCGCCAGGATCGGCCTCCTGATGGATGCGTGGGACATCCGCGATGGGGACGGGGCCGCCGCCTTCGCCTGGCCGCGCAACCTGCGTCTTCAGGCCTCCAGAGCGGCCTCCCTGCTGGAGCGATCTCTGGCTATCGCCACGGCACCGGCGGCGGAACGCCGGGAAGTGATCTTCATGAGCGGCCGGGCCTTCCCCGCTGTGCTGGCGCTTGCCAGCGCGGTCGCCGTGACCGCCGGTTGCGCATCACACCCGTGGCGGCGGTGGTGGCGCCAGTGGCTGCGAAGCGGAGCGTCGCTCCTGTACCCAACCCCGCTGCTCGACGGCAGCCAGATCATGGAGTTGCTGGAACTACCTCCGGGCCCCGCGGTCGGCTTGGCGGCTCGTCATCTTGTCAGGGCGCAGGTCCGGGGACACGTCCGCAGCACCTCTGGGGCGCGGCGCTGGCTGCAACGCTGGTCGCTGCGGTAACATGGTATCTGTCAGTTTGAGCCGGAGGTCTTCCGAGTGGAGCTGAACGAGCTGCTGATGTTCATGACCAAGAAGGGTGCGTCGGATCTGCACTTGAAGCCGACCCGGCCACCTCTGCTCCGCATTCAGGGGAGGCTCATCCCCCTCAAGGCGGAGCCCCTGAAGCCGGAAACGGTGCGCGAGCTGCTCCTCGGAATCCTGACACCGGCGCAGCTACAGCGCTTTGAGGATCACCAGGCGGTTGACCTGGGCTACGGTCTTCCCGGAGTTGCACGCTTCCGCTGCAACTTCTATCAGCAGCGCGGCACGGTGGCCGGAGTGTTCCGTCGTATTCCCTTCGACATCAAGAGCGTCGCGGACCTGCATCTGCCCGACGTGCTGGACTCCTTCACTGAGTATCCGGGCGGGCTGGTGCTGGTGACCGGTCCGACCGGTTCGGGCAAGTCCACCACGCTCGCCGCCCTCATCCAGCGAATCACGCAGACCCGGGCGTGCCACGTCGTGACGATTGAGGACCCGATCGAGTTCCTCTTCACCGACGACCGGGCCACCGTCTCTCAACGCGAGGTGGGGACCGACACACCGGCGTTCAGAGAAGCTCTTCGCAACACCATGCGCCAGGATCCGGACGTCATCATGGTCGGCGAAATGCGGGACCTGGAGACCATGTCCACCGTGATCACGGCAGCTGAAACGGGACACCTCGTCTTCTCCACGCTCCACACAAACTCGGCATCGCAGACGATCGATCGGGTTATCGACTCGTTCACAGCCGAGCAGCAGGCCCAGGTCCGCAGCCAGCTGGCCCTCGTGCTCAAGGCCGTAGTGTCCATGAACCTGGTGCCCCGGATCGACGAGCCGGGGCTCATCCCTGCTGTCGAGATCCTGCTCAACTCACCGAAAATCTCAAAGCACATCGAGCACGGTGAGATCAAGGAGATCCACGAGGAGATCGAGAAGTCGGTTTCGTACTTCAAGATGCAGAGCATGAACCAGTCGTTGATCGCTCTGTTAGCACACGGGGTCATCTCATACGACCAGGCCCTCGAGGCATCTACCGATCCAGAGGATCTGTCTCTGAAGCTTCGCAAGCTTTTCCCATCCATCGAAGAGAGGTTCAGGGAGGGTGCCATGGCACCATCACCGGCGGATTTTTCGCAGATTACCGAGCTGCTGGAGGTCAAGCGCCTGTACGAGGAAGCGGAGGAGCGTCACCGGCTCAAGGTGCAAGAAAAGGACGAGACAATCTCCAGCCTCACCACTGAGCTGGCTGACCTCAGGAAGATAGTCCAGGCAGAAAACGGCTCATCGGGTGAGCTCCAGCACAAGCTCGAGCAGGCGCAGGCCGAGAACCAGCGACTTCGTGAGGAGTCCAACCAGAAGGTCAACGCCCTCAACGAACGCATCCGAGACCTCAATCAGCGGCTGAGCGAGGCGTCCGGCGGCAAGGCTCCCACAGGCTTCTTCAAGCGTTAGGATCCCGCGGCGCAGAGGCCCACGGAAGCGGCTGGGTCTTCGATCTGTCGGTGGTGTTCTCTGTCCCGCAGGGTCCCCTGACGTTCCACCTGCGGACGACACTGGGGTTTCCGGCCAGGCCTCTAGCCTCATGTATGATGAGCCCCCGGAGGACCGATGTCGGACCTGATCACCACGCGGAACCTCGTCGACGAGCTGCGGCCATTGCTTTGCGAGGGCGAGGAAGAGGCGTTGCAGATCTTCCTCCAGCTGGTCAGGTCGGAGGACATTGCCGAGTGGCTGGAGTACCTCTCTGACGAGGAGCGCCAGCGGCTCGTGGCCGCTCTCGACAACGAGACCGCGGGCGCTGTCCTCGACGACGCGTCGACCTCCATCCGAGCCGCGCTGATCGAGGAAATGGACAGCGAGCGTTTGGCGCGCATCGCCGAATCGATGCCCCGGGATGAGGCCGCTGACCTGATCGGTGAGCTCGAGGTAGCTGACAGCGAAGAGCTCTTCCAGAACATCTCGCATGAGGACGAGAGGGTCCTCCGCAGCCTGCTGAAGTACCCCGAGGACACGGCGGGCGGCATCATGAACCCGGACCTGGTGGCGCTGCCAGCGACGGTCACGGTTGACGATGCCATCAACGTCCTCCGGTCAGCCGGAGACGCCACCGTGACAGCAGCGGTCTACGTCGTGGACGCAGCTCACCGGCTCCGTGGGATCGTTCGCCTGCGGCGGCTCGTGACGGCTCGACCCGATGCCACTCTTGCCGAGATCATGAAGGCCGACGTCATCTCGGTGCCGGTCGAAGCGGACCAGGAAGAGGTAGCGGACCTGGTCGAGAAGTATGACTTCCTCGCAATCCCGGTCGTCGGTGCCGACGATCGTCTGCTGGGCGCCGTGACCGTCGACGATGTCCTCGACGTCATCGAGGAAGAGGCGACGGAAGACATCTTCAAGATGGCCGGCTCCTCCGCCGGGGAGGAGGAAGCCGAGTCGCTTCTCCACATTGCGCGCTTCCGTCTTCCCTGGCTCCTGGTCTGCCTGGCGGGGACACAGCTGTCGACAACAGTGATGGGTTTGTTTGCTCACCGGGTACCTCTGTTCGACCAGATCTCGATCTTCACTCCGGCCATTATGGCGATGGGGGGCAACACCTCCCTCCAGTCCTCGACTACGACAGTCCGCCGGCTTGCCCTCGACACCCTGTCCAAGTCTCGCTACCTGACGCATGTCCTCCGGGAGGTGGCGGTTGCCCTGATCATGGGAATCGTATGCGGCGCTGTCGAGTCGGCCGTCGCCTTTATCCTCCACGGCAACCCGCTGGTCGGACTCGCAGTCGGCTCGGCCATGGCAGTAGGAATGTCGGCCGCCAGCCTGCTCGGCGGCTCGATGCCTCTGATTCTCGACCTGCTCGGCGTCGATCCCGCGATTGCCTCAGGGCCACTGGTATCGACGATCAACGACTCTCTGGGACTGACGATCTACTTCACAATCTCGACCGCGCTCCTGATCGCGTTGGGCTAGCCCGGGTCCTGCGTATCCCCTTGAGTCAGGTTGTCTCCGCACACGCATGATCCCGGTGGGGCAGCAATTGAACCGCCAAGGCGCGAAGAACGCGAAGATAAGAAAGGGAATATCTTCTTAGCGAGCTTGGCGGCTTGGCGGTTCACAATCAAGCCTCATCGACACTCGAGACAGTGCCCATGAGAACGAACCTGAACGAGGGAGACAGGCAGGATGCGGGCTAGACTTTCCTGGGTCTGCCGAAGAAGTACCCCTGGATCAGATAGACGCCGAGCTCCTGCAGCGCGGAGACCTCTTCCTGCCGCTCCACTCCCTCCGCAATGACCAGGGACTGGCTCGTCCGCGCGAAGCCGGTGATTGCCGACACCAGGTTCCGCTTGATCGGCTCGGTGGCAAGGTCCCTCACCAGCATGTGGTCGAGCTTGATGTAGTCGGGCCGCAGCTCGGCCAGCGTGTGCAAGGAGCTGTATCCCGTGCCCATGTCGTCAATGGCGACCCGGAACCCCTGCTCCCTCAGCTTCCACACGCGCTTGGCGATTCCCTCCGGGTCTTCGGCATAGGTGTGCTCGGTGATCTCGAGGACGAACTCGCGTGGTGACCAGCCGGCCTGGCGAACGATATGGGCGAGCCCGCCCTGACCGCTCTCGAGGTATTCGAGGCCGCGGAACGAGAGGTTGATGAACAGCGTTGAGCCGAATGGCAGGCGATGCGCCGAGGCCAGCGCCCGCTCTACGCACAGTTGCTCCAGCTCTCCCAGCATCCCGGAACGCATGGCAAAGCCGAACAGGTTCTCCGCCGGCTCCAGGTAAGTACCTTCGGGACCACGCGACAGCGCCTCGAAACCCACCAGCTTGCGCTGCGGCAGCCGGAAGATCGGCTGGAACAGGGTGGTGATCTGACGCTCTCTGAGAGTCCTGTGCAGCTCTCGCAGGCGCGCGAGGTCGAGCTCCTCGCCCCGGCGGTTGAAGTCCTCTTCGGCCTCCGCGACCCCCGCATAGATGCACCGTTCCACACGTTGAGTCGGCCGAAGCCGGATATCTCCCCTGCCGACCCGAAGTTTGAACGTCCAGCTATCGTCAGTCTCGGCCGCCGATACTGCGATCGGCTCCGCGCACAGCTCGAGCAGCCGTGCCGTCTGCCGCCGATCGGACGAGAAAATCAAAAACCGGTCTCCACGCACACGGTTCTGGCAGAGCACGCTGTGCCCGCCCATGGTCGCAGCCAGAGCCTCGATCAGGTACTCCGCAACCGACCTCAAGAGGATGTCGTAGCGCTCCCATCCCACCACCAACTCGAGGCTTTGTTCCTGCTCGATCTGAATGACGAGCACCTGTACCGTGCTGCGTTCGTCGAGCACCTTGCGGACCTGATCCATGACCGCCGGCAGCGTCGGCAGCTGGGTTTCCGGGTCGTACAGGCAGGCTCTGTGCTGCAGGAGCTGAGTCTGAAGCTCGAAGAGATCCACCTGGGGCGCCGGGTCACTCATCCGCACCGCCGCCTACAGGTATCCCGACCAGCTGACGGATCTGCGCCACCAGCTCGCGGTTTGAGAACGGCTTGCAGATATAGGCGTTGGCGCCCAGCTGCAGGCTCCCAATCTGGTTCTGTTGTCCAGACTTGGCCGACACGATGAGCACGGGGAGCTTGGCACCCTTGACATCCAGCCGCAGCAGCTTCAATAGCTCCATCCCATCCATGTCCGGCATCATCAGGTCGAGCACGAGGAGATCGGGTGGATCGGCGAGAATCTGAGCAAGAGCCGTCCTTCCCTCTGTAGCCGTGCTGACACGGAAACCCTCGAGTTCGAGAACCGTCTTCAGCAGCCCGACCACGTCCGGCTCGTCATCGACAACGAAGATGTGCTTCAAACCTCACCCCGCCCTGCAGTCCCCAAAGGCGCCACGTCCTCGAGTCTAACAGAATGTCCGCCATCGATGTCGGACGGCTCCACCGTGACCTGTCCGGACCGTTCGAGCGGAAGCCACACCGAGAACGTCGAACCTCTCCCCTCCTCACTATGGAGCCACACGCTGCCGCCATGGATTTCGATCGCCCTGTGAACCAGCGCCAGCCCGAGGCCCATACCTCCGAACCGCCGGCGTGAGCTCTGGTCCACCTGGTAGAAACGGTCGAAAACCGCCTGGAGCTGATCCGCGGGGATTCCAACCCCGGTGTCGGCCACCTCTGCTGCGACCCCATCGCGATCGTGGAGGCGGAGCTGACGAGCGCGGACACGTATGGATCCACCCTGCGGCGTAAACTTAATGGCATTGTCCAGAAGGTTGAGGAACACGCGCTCGAGACTTTCGAGGTTGGCATTCACTGGTGGCAGGCTGGCCGGCAAGTTGAGCGAACAGAACAGGTTCTTCTGCTCAAGACGAGGCCAGAGCGTCTCCACGACACCGTGCAACAGGGTGGCAAGACTGATCGTTGCCATCGGCAGGGCCGCCCCGTCCCGATCGATCCGCGCGAACTCCACCAGCTCCTCGATACGGGTGGTGAGGCGACCCACGTTTCGCTGGCAGACCTCCACGGCGCGGTCCATGGCCGGTGCCAGGTTGCCGAGCTGGCCGTCGCCGAGCAGCTCCAGGTAGCCGCGCAAAGCCGTGAGCGGTGTCCTCAGCTCATGCGAGACATTGGCGAGCAGGCTCCGCTTGGCCTGATCCAAGGACTCGAGCCGCACATAGGCATCCTTCAGAGCGGCAATCGACGCCTGCAGACGGTCCGCCATGGTGTTGAATGACTCGGCCAGCTCCTGGATCTCGTCGCCCGTGTCGACCTCGACACGTTCATCGAAGCGGTCTGCTGAGACCCGTTGAACGCCCGCCTGAAGCCTCTCCACTCCACCGGTTATGGTCCTGGCGAGAAGTGCCGAGGCTCCATACGCCACCAGCACTCCGATCGCCAGAAACACGGCTGTCACCAGGCCCGCCCGGAGCAGCTCTCGCGAGACGCGAGCGTAACTGAAGTAGGCGACCAGTGAGTAGGTGTGCCGTCCCCACTCCTCGACCGCCGGCGCTACGACCCGGTAGAGACGTCCCCTGCCACCGTATGCCACGCGCTCTGCACTCAGGGTCAGCGCCTCCACCGACTCCATGAGCTCGACATCGCTGAGCCGAGGAGCCTCCGAGTCACGGGTGCCAGCCACCAGATCAACCTGCTCGCCTTTGATGCGTGCGTCCATCACGAGGGCCCCGTCGACATCGATCATCTGCAGACGGACGAGGTCGTGATTCAGCTTGGCAAAGCGAACCAGTTGCTGCCTCAACACCTGGTGGCCGGTCTGTCGGAACAGCTCCACGTCCTTCGCCAGGGGTAAGCTGACCATCGCAGAGAAGGTCCGCGCCGAGGTCTCGAGGGATGACACAAGCGACTGCTGCTTCGACAGCAGCAGCGCACCCGCGCTGGCAAGCAGACTGACGACTACGGCGGAGACGATGTAGCGGACGATCCGGCGCTGTAGTCTCCGCTGCACACTCACCGAGGCATCTCCACGTCCAGCAATGAGAATCGTCCATCCGCGGCGGGCGTCCAGTGCAAGGAAGGGCTCACCGCTGCCGAACGCCGGACTTCGAAGAGAGGAATCCAGGGCAGGTCGTGCAGCACCTCGTCCCCAATACTCACCAACAGTTGGTGCTGAACGGCCGGGTCAATGGCCCCCTTGGCCTCCGCCACCAGAGAGTCCACCCGGGGGTTTCTGTAGGCCGAGAGGTTCCATTGCCGCTCAGCCTCAGCCTGCTCCGTGAACCCGAGCTCGTAGAGCTCGAGGCCGCTCCCGCTCGAGCAGCCATACCCGATTACCGAGAGGTCGAACCGCCCCTCGGTCATGGCCCGGAGCGCATCACCCACGGGCAGGACTGTGAGATGGATGTTGAAGCCGGCGTCCCTCAGCATCTGGGCAAGCTGGTCGCCGACAGCTCGTATGGTCTCCATGACGACGAGCTCGAGGGGAGGGCTGACCGCCGGCCGATCTGCGATCCACTGCGGGTCGACACGATACCGGCCAGCCACGTGGCCGAAGACGGTCGATGGCAGGAAGTCATCGGCCGGCACCTCGTCAGCATGAAGCCTCCTGATCAGCTCTGCCGGATCTACTGCGGCCGCGAGGGCCCGCCGCAGGTTGGCCCGGCCCGTCGGGCGGCCCGGTCGCAGATTACACACCAGGTACGTCGCTGCACTTGTGGGCGTTGCGACACTGCGAAAACCGTGCTTCTCAGCCTCGGCGAGCACCTCTGGCTCGACCATGAGCATGATCAGCGGGTCCAGCGCCCTGAGGACACGCTGCGCGCTCTCGACGTCAGGCGTCACGACGAATTCGACCAGGTCGGGCGGCCGAGAGGCAGGCGCTCCGGGCGCCACCCTCTCAAGGACAATACGACGACCCGCAACCCAGCGCACGACCCGATAAGGGCCACTGCCCACGGGAGTCTCTCCGGCGCTCAGGTGCTCGCCCCTTGGAACCACGGGAACGAAGGCGAGGTCGGCCACCAGATTGGTCGCTCCCGAGGTGCTGACCCGCACACGGTCTTCGCCGATGGCCCGCACATCCACGACGGCACCGAGCAGAGGAGCGAATGGTGACCCCGGATCGCTCATCGCAGTGCGGATCGAGGCATCGACATCCGTGGCGAGCACCGGTCGCCCGTCGTGAAATGTCAGCCCTGGCCGCACGAACAGGTCCCACGTCCGGAGATCCGGGTTGATCCAGCGGGCGACGACACCAAACCCGGGCTGCTCGCCGGACACCCCTGGCATGACGCACTGGTAGACGTTCCCGAGAACTGCCTGCGACACCTCATCGAACGTCGTGAGAGGATCACGGCTCACCGGCTCGGCGGACATCGCAACATACAGGGTCCGTGCCGGCTCGGGTCGCGAACGACATCCCGGCACCACGACAATGCCGACGAACACAATCACCAATGCGGTTTTGAGCCGGCTCCTCATTCCGCTGATCATCGTACCAGATTCGTACACCAGGGGCGCGGGCTCCGCCTACTCCAGGTTCTGGACCTGCTCCCGGATCCTCTCCACAGCCGTCTTGGCATCGACCAGCTGCTCGGCCAGCCCGACCTCTCGGAACTTCGAGCCGAGGGTGTTGAGCTCCCGGTGCATCTCCTGACAGAGGAAGTCCAGCGCCCGACCGACGACGCCGCCCTCTCCGAGCCGGCGCCGGAGCTGATCGACATGGCCGCGGAGCCGTACCAGCTCCTCAGCTACATCGGCCCGGTCAGCCAGGAGCGCCGCTTCCTGGAGAAGACGTTGCGGCTCGACCGCGGTGTCCGGACCCAGCAGCTCGGTAAGCCTGCGCCGGAGCTTGTCGAGCAAACGCTGCCTGATTCCCTCTGCCTGTGGCTCAATCCATGCCAGAAATTCCTCCACTCGATCCAGCTCAGCACGGATCTGTGACAGCAGACGGGCGCCTTCGTATTGCCTCATCGCCAGCAGCTCCGCCACGGCGGCTTCGGTCAGGCCGGCCAGGGCAGCGGCCTCCGGCTCGGTCAGAAGCAGCTCCTCACCGCTCACTGACACCAGGCCCGGTATGGCCAGGACATCGCTGAGCTGCACGGGCCGAGCCGTCCCCTCGGGCAGCTGGAGAGCCGCGAGCTGTTCCAGAACATGCCTCACGCCCGCTCCGTCGACCAGGATCTCGGCCGGTGCCGGCGTTGTGCGCAGCAGGTTGACCTGGACGGAAACCCGACCTCGGTTGAGCCGCTCGCTCACCTCGGCTCTCACCAAGGTCTCGACCTCGGGAAGCTCATCTCGAAGGTTGATGCGGACCTGCACGTCGAGGTATCTGTGGTTGACTGCGCGAACAACCAGCGACGCATGGAAACGATCGGACAGCTCACCTCTCGCCCGGCCGAACCCGGTCATGCTGACACAGCTCATGAGCGTTCCTCCTCACCGACAAGCTCCTGCATCTCCACGAGTCGCGCATAGGGGCCACCTGCCGTCATCAGCTCCCGGTGGGTCCCCTGCTCCGCCGTCTTTCCTTGATCCAGCACGACGATCATGTCGGCGGCACGAACCGTCGTCAGACGGTGGGCGATCACCAGGGTCGTGCGCCCGCACATCAGGTTCTCCAAAGCGCGCTGCACCAACAGCTCGGCCTCCGGGTCGAGCGCCGAGGTCGCTTCATCGAGAATCAGGATCGGCGGGTTCTTAAAGAGCGCGCGGGCGATCGCCAGGCGCTGGCGCTGGCCGCCGGAGAGCCGAAGGCCACTCTCGCCGATCACGGTGTCATAGCCCCTGGGCAGCTCGACGATGAACTCGTGGGCGAACGCGGCCCGGGCCGCCGCCTCGACCTTTTCCTGGGAGGCGCCCTCCAGTCCAAAAGCTATGTTGGCCCGCACCGTGTCGTTGAAGAGGATCGTTTCCTGCGTCACGAGCCCGATGTGACCGCGAAGGCTGGCCAACGTGAGGTCACGAACATCGACGCCGTCGATCCGCACCGCGCCTGCCTGAACGTCCCAAAACCGCGGGATCAGCTGAGCGACCGTCGTCTTCCCGGCTCCCGACGGTCCCACCAGAGCAACGGTAGCGCCCGCCGAAACCCGCAGATCGAGGTCGGAAAGAGCCCACCGATCGTGCCCATAGGAGAACCACACGTGATCGAGATGGACACCGTCCCCGATACCGCGTAGCGGCATCGCACCCTCGCGCTCGCGGATATCTACCGGTGCGTCCACGACCTCGAACACGCGACCCGACGCGATCACCGCCTGCTGCAGCGCGAGGTTGAAGTTGTTGAGACGCTTGACCGGGTTGTAAGCGCCGTAGACTCCCAGCAGAAACGCTGAGAAGTCGCCGAGCGTCAAGGTCCCGTTCGCGATCTGCGACGAGGCGTAGCCGATCAGCGCGAGGGCGCCGACGGAGCCGACGATCTCCATCACCGGTGCATTGGCAGCCTGGATGGCGCGCGCCTTGAGGTCGGCCCAGAAATGCCGGTGCGTCGCCTGCCGGAACCTGCCCGCCTCGAACGCTTCCATACCGAAAGCCTGCACGACGCGGATCCCCTTGACCGTTTCGTTGAGGATCGCGGTCAGGTCGCCCATGCGCTCCTGCGATTGCTGTGACCGACGCCGCAGGCGCCGCGAAAAGTGAACGACCGGCGCCAGCAGAACCGGCGCTAGGATCAGGGTCACCAGAGCCAGCTTGAAGTTCAAGGAAAACACGTAGACGAGCAGGGCTACGACGGTGAGGCTGTCCTGGAGCAGATCTGCGAACCGCTCCGCCAAGGCCTCGTGGATCAGCCTGACGTCGTTGACGACGCGCGCGATGATCACCCCGGCAGACGTTTCGTGAAAGAAGCGCGGGCTCTGTACCAGGAGGGAGTCGAAGATGAGATCGCGGAGATCGCGGATGGTGGCCAGCCCGAGCTGCGCGACGGCATAGCGCGAAAGGAAGGTGAAGACGTTCTTAACCACGATGGCCAACAGCACGAGCAGCAGGACGGTTGCGCGGCTCCCGCCCACGACCCCCGACAGCCATCGTTCGGCTCGATGGGAAACGTTGTCCAGCTTCTGGATGACCGCCGGCTTCTTGAGGGCGATCTCCGGGCCGCCGCTCGCCGTCCTCGCGCCCGGATGCAGCACGTCATCGTAGATCGGCCGGATCAGGTTGTAGGCGAATACCGTCGAGGATGCTACCAGCACCATGCTGACGAGTGCGACTGCAATCCACGCAGCATGGCGCTTCGCCACCCCGAGTACGCGCAGAAAGCTCCTCACTGCCGCAGCCTACCATGCACTGGAGATCGGCCGGGCCCCTGCCGCTGACAGACGTCTCGCCGCTCTCGCTACGATCGCTCATGAATAGTCCGGGTTGGCCTCCCTGTCTCTCTTCCCCGCGTGGTTGGGGGGCCTCCTCGGCGCCTCCTCCCTGTCAGCTCCAGACGCCAGGGATTCCCCGGCCGCAGGTCGGGCAGTGGCCTTGCTTCAACCGGTTGTCGAGGATTCTGTACCCCAGACGCCTGATCAGGATTGCCCCGCATCCGGGACACGTGGTGTTCTCCCCGGGATGCCCCGGGACGTTGCCCAAGTACACGAAGTGCAGACCCTCTGCACGCACAACCTCCCACAGTCGCTCTAGCGTCGCGACCGGAGTCGGCGGCAGGTCCGTGAGGCGATAGGTCGGGTGGAACCGTGTGAGATGGATGGGAACGTCGGGCCCGAGGTTCGTCTTCACCCACCGCGCGAGGTCACGCGCTTCGGCCTCGGAGTCGTTCCACGTCGGCACGATGAGGACTACAATCTCGACCCACGCTCCTGCCGCACGGGCTGTTTCGAGGGTCTTGAGCACTGGCTTGAGCTCGCCTCGGACCAGCTCCTTGTAGAACCGCTCGCGGAAGCTCTTGAGGTCGACTTTGTAGGCACTGAGGAGAGGCAGGACGTCCCGCAACGGTTTCTCCTGGATGTACCCATTGCTGACCACGGTCGGATACAGGCCGGCGTTGCGGGCCGCGTGGGCGGCATCGCGCACATACTCCCAGAACACGACCGGTTCCGAATAGGTGGCTGCCGTGAGCGGGGTCCCCATGCGCCGTGCGAGGTTGGCCAATTCCTTCGGCGGGAGCCACCACGACTTGACCTGCTCCGGCCTGAACTGTGAGATCTCCCAGTTCTGACAGAACTTACACTCCACGTTGCAGCCCGCCGTCGCGTACGAAAGAGCGGTCTTGCCGGGCAGTACGTGGAAGAACGGCTTCTTCTCGATCGGGTCGATATGCACGGTACAGGCAAGACCGTAGACGAGCGTGTAGTAGGTGCCACCACGGTTCTCACGCACCCCGCAGGACCCCCGCTCGGCGTCGGCCACCTGGCAGCCCCGTGGGCAGAGCTGGCACTCGACCCGGCTCTCCGGCAGTTTCCTGTACCAGGAAGCCTCCCTCACCGGAAGCTCGTCGCTGCTCACCGGTTTGCCGACCCGCAACACGCCCCCCGCGCCCAGCCTTCCGGGCACTGCGAGAGATGCCGCCCCGGCAGCACTGAGCACCACCAGGCGACGGCGAGTCAACTCCGTGCTCACGCCACAACCTCCTTGACCTGGGAGGGGTCTCCAACTCCGAGCCCGTAGCGTGCTGCTGTCGCGATGAAACGAGGCGGCCGCTTGGCCTCGGTCAGTGACGGCAGGCCGCGGTTGCGGCGTTCGTCGTCGAGGACCCTCCACGCCCAGGCGTCCGCAGCCACCGGGTCGGTGCTCGCGACCACCCGGTTGAGGGGAAAGATGTAGCGGGCACGATAGGCCGGTCCCCCCTGGTACTGCGCTATCACCCCGTCGAGCACGGTCAGCCTCAGCTTGGCTCGGATGAAGGGGTGATTGACGACATCTGCGACATAGGGATCACAGTTGTTGTCGTGGTACTTGTTCGGGTTGTGGATGACGCCGTACCAGTTCTTGAGCCCCGCCGAGACTCCAGCCAGATCGTGGTCCTTGACAACGCCGACAGAAACCAGGGCCGTGCACTCTGTGGATACCAGCCGAGCGAAGCACGAGCCGATCGCGCCGGAATCGCTCGGGAGGCGATCGTAGTCGTTGTCGATTCCGTAGCACAGGTAGGGGCCGCCCGTCCGTCGCAGCGGCAACCCCGCACGGCCCAACTCGCGGCTCGATCGTTCAAAAACGATGATGCGCTCGCCGGGAACGCCGGCCGCCGAGATGAGACGAACCAGGGCCTCCACGATTTCACGGCGCGGCGACAGCGGACGGCCGGCCAGACAGCTCAGCTTGATCCCCACCGTATCGGCCGGGGAAAATAGCCCCACAGCGGCGGCCTCACCGGAGGCGGCGCCGGTGGCGGCGGCCACCGCAGCCGAAACCGCCGCGCTCGCCTCCGCAGCCGACACCCCTGCACCGTCAGCCGGAGCCAAGGGGGCGACGCCGACCGTCCCGGGCCGCCCGGCCGGGCGACCGTGGGCCGCCCCGGCAAGAACCCCGGCGCCGAGCAGGCGGGCGAGGTCGCGGCGGGTCAGCCGATCACTCATCGCGGTCCCCAAAGACCTGAGCCGTGAAGACCTTGAACGACGCACCGTGCCGCCAAGCGTCGGCCGGCAGGCCGGCCTTGACCGACAGATGCGAGAGAAACGTGGGGAGGTCCCAGCCGGTCTCGGCCGCGACCTGAGGCAGATAGACGGCACTCCTTCCGTGCTTCGACAGAACGACACCATCACGGCCGAGCTGTATGGCCGCCGGCTCCGCGACCGGAACGGGCGGAGACAGCACCGACACTTCGAGGTCCAGATGCCCGAGCTCGGCAAGCCTGAGCTCGGGAAACCGCGGATCGTGGGCCGCCGACACCGCCGAGCTGACCACCGCCTCGATGACGGGCGCACGCGCCTCGATGACGCCCATGCAAGCCCGCAATGAGCCGACCACCCGAGGTCGCGAAGGTGGTTGGCGCAGGGTCACAAAGGCACCCGCGTCAGCCAGAAGACCGTCCCTCACCGGGTGGGCCGCGAACCACCGAGCCAGCTCCGGCCCGTGTCCGAGGTGTGACGACAGGGCCGCCCGGGCCAGCTCGAGAAGCCCCTTCCGTTGTGCTTCGTCTAAAGCGGCGAGCCGCGGTGGAGGCTGCTCGGGCCGCCACCTCGTCCAGGCTCCCGAAAAACGCACCGCGGCGTAGGTCACAACCTGGTTCCAGTTGCCCGAAACCTGACCCGATGTTGTGATCGCCGCCAGGTTTCCCGTACCCTTGAAGGCGTGGGCCAAGAGTCGCAGCAGGACGCCGATCGGCCGCGCTCCGCAGACGGTATCGCCACTGACCTCGACCTGGTCTTCGAACCCTCGGAAGTCGACCGCCGCAGCTCGCCCCGCGGTTGCCTTCCCGAGCGCGAGCTGGGCACCACCGGGATCCGGGCGCCTTGCGAACGGCGTCCAACCGTACATCGCGCCATGATGCGTGAAGTCGGACGAGGCAATGACAACGGTCCTCGGAGTCAGGATCCTCTGCAGGCAGCGGGCCATGTGCTCCTCGGTCGTACGGTCGGTGCCGGCTCCGATCAGCACCGGCACCAGCTTCGCCCCGGACGCCACGACACGGAGAAACGGCAGCTCAACCTCCAGGCTGTGCTCCGGAACGTGAGCTTGTGCGGGTCCGTCGAAGTCCGGGCAGGAGCGCAGGCGGGCGATGGCCCCGAGGTCAAGCGCGACCGCTCCCATGGGCGTCGCAAAGGCCGTGATGTCAGCGGCGGGGAGCGCCCCACCAGCGAACCCGACGTGATGCGAGGGACCGAGGAGGATAAGCCGTTCGATATTGCGGCCGCGAAGGGCAGCAAACGCGCGGGCCGCAGTGGCGCCCGAGAACACGTAACCCGCGTGGGGAACGATCACAGCCATGACTGACGCGTCGGCCTGGCCGGCACCTGCGAGGAGCTGCTCGACCTCGGCCCGCAGCTGGCCGGCATCCCCTGGGTAGAACTGTCCGGCAACCGCGGCCGGCCGCACCGCAGCGATCGCCGCCCCCCCCCAGAGCAGGCCGCAGGCGACAAGCAGGACCACCCCCGTCTTCACACCTCTAGTGATAACTCCTCCTGCCGTCCCGTGCAAACAGATCTGAGATAATACCCTCCATGTCCACCCGCATGACGCCGATGCTGCGCCAGTATCTCGAGCTGAAGGGGCAGGCCGGCGACGCCTTGCTGATGTACCGCATGGGTGACTTCTACGAGCTCTTCTTCGAGGATGCGCAGACGGCGGCCCCGGTCCTCGGCATTGCACTGACGAAGCGGCGCCATAACAATGACGTCGACGCGCCGATGTGCGGCGTCCCGCACCACGCCTTTGACAGCTACATCGGGAAGCTCCTCGAGGCCGGCTTCCGGGTCGCCGTGGCGGAGCAGATGGAGGATCCGTCAACCGCCAAGGGTCTCGTGCGGCGCGAGATCATTCGTATCCACACCCCGGGAACCGTCTCCGATACGAGCCTCCTGGAGGGTAGTGAGCACTGTTTCCTGGCAGCCGTTTGCGGCGACGTCGAGCAGCCGGCCGTTGCCTGGCTGGAGGTCAGCACCGGGACTTTCGAGGGCATGCAGTGCCGCAACACTGCGACCGCCACCGAGCAGCTTGCCCGCCTTGCCCCGCACGAGATCCTGGTGCCGGAAGGATGGGAAGGCTGGACTCTGCTGTGGCCGCCGGAGATCTCGGCGCCCACGCTGACCTATCTGGCGCCGGATGAGTTCTCGCCGTCTGCAGGCGAACGACGCCTCAAGAGAGTGCTCAAGGTCGGCTCGTTGCGCGGCTTCGGCCTCACCGCAAGCGAGCCGCTCAGCGGTCTCGCAGGCGCCCTGCTCGCCTACGTGGAGCTCACCCAACGCGGCGCCGCAGCGCACCTGAGGGGGTTCGCCCGGCGCTACGCCGAGGACGCCCTCATCATCGACCGGGCAACGCTGCGCAACCTGGAGGTGGAGCGCTCGGCGGACGGCTCCCGACGCACGAGTCTGGTCGGCGTGCTCGACCACACCCTGACCCGGATGGGTTCTCGCAGGCTGCGCGACTGGCTCGTTCGACCGAGCATCGACCCCGAGGTCATCGCCGACCGCCACCGGGCGGTGGCCGAGATAGTCGAGGACCCGGCGCTGCTCGAGAGGGTCCGCTCTGCGGTCGATGGTGTCCCGGACCTCGAACGGCTGGCTGCGAGGGTCGGGCTCGGCTTGGTGACGCCCAGAGAGCTGCACACGCTGCGCGCCGGCCTGGACCTGATGCCATCGGTGCGGGCCGCCGTCGAGCACGCGGCGTCGCCGCGCCTCGCCGCAATCGCGAACGAGATCGACACGCTCGACGACGTTGCTGATCTTCTGCACCAGCGGATCGCCGAGGAACCGGCGGCGGTCGTCGGCAATGGCGTGGTCAGCTCGGGATGGGACGCTGAGCTCGACGACCAACGCCGGCTCGCCCGCGGCGGCAAAGAGCTGCTCGCTGGCATCGAAAGCTCCGAGCGAGACCGGACCGGGATCGCGACGCTGAAAGTGCGCTACAACAAGGTTTTCGGTTATTATATCGAGATCACCAAGGCCCATCTCGAGCGTGTCCCCGAGGAATATGAGAGACGGCAAACCCTGACGAACGCCGAGCGGTTTATCACGCCGGAGCTGAAAGAGCTGGAGTCCCGAATCCTCTCTGCCGAGGAGCGCGCGACCTCACGCGAGCGTGAGCTCTACCAGCAGCTGGTCGAGGAGCTGCAGGGGCACGCAGCTCGGTTGATCGGTACCGCCGGCGCGGTTGCCGAGCTCGACGTGCTGGCCTCGTTCGCTGACCGGGCGCGGCGGCGTGACTACTGCCGACCGGTCATGGAGGAGGGTCGCAGGCTCCTCATCCGCGACGGCAGACATCCGGTTCTCGAGGAGGTTCAGCGGGAGCCGCCGTTTGTCCCCAACGACTGCACCATGGACCCTGACGAGGACCAAATCATCCTCCTCACCGGTCCCAACATGGGTGGCAAGTCAACCTTCTTACGCCAGATAGCGTTGACGGTCTTGATGGCCCAGGCGGGCTCGTTCGTACCCGCTTCGGAGGCGGTCGTCGGACTGACAGACCGCATCTTCACGCGGGTCGGCGCCTCGGACATGCTGGCCCGCGGCGAGTCGACATTCATGGTCGAGATGATCGAGACCGCCAACATCCTCCGTCACGCCACGCCCCGCTCGCTCGTCATTCTCGACGAGGTCGGCCGCGGCACCGCCACCTTCGACGGGCTCTCACTCGCCTGGGCGATCGTCGAGCACCTCCATGACGACCCCGAGCGCTGCGCCAAGGTCCTGTTCGCGACCCACTATCACGAGCTGACGGACCTTTCCAGGCGGCTCCCGAGGCTCAGCAACCGTTCGATGGCGGTCAAAGAATGGCAGGGCTCAATCCTCTTTCTACACCGCGTCGTCGACGGCCCGTCAGACCGCTCGTACGGGATCCACGTAGCCCGCCTCGCCGGCGTCCCCGACCCTGTCTGCGCACGCGCCGAGGAAGTGCTCGCGACGCTCGAAAACCACGAGCTGAGGATCCTCGACGGGGACGCCGCGGCTCGTGCGGCCGAGCACGCTCCCCAGAGGGTGCAGCAGCTCGACCTCTTCCGGCCAGTTGCCGACGAGATCGTCGACAGGCTGCTACGGATAGACATTGACCGGCTGACGCCGCTCGAAGCGTTGAGGATCCTCGCGGACATCAAGGAACGCGCCGGCCATGAGCACTGATTTGCTACCGCTCATCGTGGGCCTGCCTGGCCCCTCGATCGACGACCCCGAAGCCGAGGTATTGGCGGCTGTACGACCGGCCGGGGTGATCCTGTTTGCGCGCAATGTCGTCTCCAGTGAGCAGGTTCGCGGGCTGGTCAAAGCCATCGAGCACCTCGAGCCGCAACCGTTTGTTTGCGTCGATCTCGAGGGAGGCAGCGTCAACCGGCTGACCAGCCTGTGGGGAGACCTCCCGTCGCCGGCGCAAGCCGCCGCGCAAGGCCGACGGGCCGTCCGGGCCCTCGGGGTGGCTGCCGGAGCGGCCTGTCGATGTCTCGGCATCCACCTCGACCTGGCGCCCGTAGTCGATCTCGAGGCGCCGGGAGGCATGCTGGCACGCGAGGGACGGTGCTTCAGTGATGACCCGGAACGTACGGCAACCTTGGCCGGAGTGTTCGTCTCGGGGCTGGGCTCGTGGTCCGTTTCAGGATGTCTGAAGCACTTTCCGGGGTTGGGAGCGGTTCCGTTGGACACGCACTTGGAGCTTCCCGAGCTGGGCTCCAGCGCCGAGGAGCTCGGGCGCCACCTGTCTCCGTTCAGCGCTCTCAGCAGCACGGTTCCCGCGGTCATGGTGGCGCACGTGGTAGTTCCGGCTCTCGGCGATGCCGAGCGTCCGGCTTCACTGGCAACAACGGCCGTGCAACAGGCCGCGGCTCTCCCCGGCAACCCCGTTATCATCAGCGACGACATTGAGATGGGTGCTCTGGAGAGCTGGGGCAATCTCGGAGAGCGTGCTGTAGCGGCGCTGAAGGCGTGCAACCACGGTGTCATCATCTCGAGGTCGTTCGGACGCCTTCCGGAGATCGCGGACTTCCTCCGCCAGGCCATCCAACAGGATCCCCATCTGCGGCAGCGAATCGAGAATGCCGCCTCGCGCCTGGGCACCATGCGCCGCGATCTCTGCCGTACGGCAGCTGCTGTGCCGGCGCCGGACGACGAGACTGTGGCTCAGCTCTGGGAGCAGGCCCGGCGCGAGGCGACGCCGTAGGAGGACGGGATGTGTGACGCGAGCTGCCGCTGCGTGCTGGACGAGCGCTGATGGCGTCTGCGGTCGTGCTCCTATCCGGCGGTCTCGACTCCACCACGGTGCTCGCGGTGGCGAGGGCCGAGGGCCGCGCCTGCCACTGCCTGACCGTTGACTACGGCCAACGCCACCGAGTCGAGCTCGAGGCGGCCAGACGGGTCGCCGAGGCCATGGGCGCCAGCTCTCATCGCGTGGTTTCTCTCGACCTTCGCACACTGGGAGGATCGGCCTTGACCGCCGACATCGCGGTTCCCAAGGACCAGGAGCCCGGCGTCTCGGGAATCCCCGTGACCTACGTTCCCGCCCGCAACACCGTGCTGCTCAGCCTGCTCCTCGCCCTCGCAGAGGTCGTCGAGGCACGCGAGCTGTACATCGGCGCAAACGCCGTCGACTACTCCGGGTACCCAGACTGCCGCCCCGACTTCCTGCACGCTTTCGAGAAGCTCGCTCGTTTAGGAACCCGAGCGGGGGCCGAGTCCGGCGCCCGCTTTCTCATTCGAGCTCCTCTCCTCCACCTGACCAAGGCGCACATCATTCGCCTCGGGCACGACCTCGGCGTCGATTACAGCCTCACCCACTCGTGCTACGACCCAACTGCGGAGGGCCTCGCCTGTGGTCACTGCGATTCCTGCGTGCTTCGCCGGCGTGGCTTCGAGGAGGCAGGAGTCGAGGACCCAACGCGCTACGCTCCGTGAGCCTCCGACTCCTAACGCGAGTCACGCGCCGGTGAGAGCGAACAGCAGACGGGTCGCGGCGGCAAGAGTGACGGCAACCACGACGGTGACGGCGCTGATCCAGGCGGTGTCCTTCCAACCCACTTCCCGGGCCATCACCGCGATGGTGGCCACACACGGCATGTAGAAGACCACGAAAACGGTGAAAGTCACGAGCTGTGCTGCCGTCAGCACGGCTGCGATGTTGGCCGTACCGAGTGCCTGGACAAGCATCACCAGAGTGAGCTCCTTGCGGAGCAGCCCGAACACGAGCGTCACACCCGTGGCGACCGGCAGTCCCAGAAGCACGACCGTCAAAGGCGAGAGCGCCACGTTCAGGAGCCGATCGGCGTGTGCCCACTCGAGAACCCCGAGCACGGCCGAGGAGGCAATCAGCAACGGCCAGGCAATCACGACGAACTCACGCAATGAGAGCCAGGTCTTGGCAGCGAGGTTACCAACCGCGGGCAGACGGAGATCGGGAATCTCGAGGATCAACCCGGGCGCACGGCCCTTCATCCGCCCGGCGAGGACTGCCCCCAGCACGCCGATCACGACCAGATTGAGCACGTACACGGCGAGCGCCCACAGTGGTCCGAGAAACGCCCCGACCACTGCGTAGATAACAGTCGTCCGCGCCGAGCACGGAACAAACACGGTCAGCGCGGTCGTGATTCGCCGGTCGCGAGGAGACTCGAGGATCCTCGTCGCCATCACCGCCGGAACCGAGCACCCATAGCCGAGCATCAGTGGCACCACCGACTTGCCGTGCAGGCCCATCCGATGCATCACGTTGTCGAGGATGTAGGCCATTCGCGGCAGGTAACCCGTGTCCTCGAGAACGGCCAGGCCGATCAGGAACGGAACCAGGTACGGCAAAACTATGGCAACTCCTCCCGAAACCCCCATCACCATGCCGTTGAGCACGGTACCGGCGAACGTCCCCGGTGGCACGAAGCGGGCGAGGGACTCCGCCAGGCGGGCGAACGCCGCCACCAGCGGCGTCTCCAGATGCTTGCCGAGACCGAATACGGCGTAGAAGAACCCGACCAGGATGATCACCATCAAGGGGCCGCCGGTGAGCGGATGCAGCAGCAGCCGGTCGGCCGCCTCCCGCCAGCCAACATGAGCCCGCCCGAGAGTGGCGACGCGGTCCTCGATGCCGTGGGCTACTGCGTGCCGACTGCCCGAGATGACCTGGTCCGAGCTCCAGCCGTGGGCCTTCTCGAGATCGCTGATGGCCCGCTCGAGGCGACCGTTGATCGGCACCCCTCCTGTACCGAGGCCGGCCGCCACCCCCGGGTCCCCCTCAAGCAGCTTGATTGCCAGGAACCGGGCCGGAACCCGGCTTCCCTCGAGGCCTTCTCTTACGGCTAGCTCGACATCGGCGACCGCCTTCTCCACCTCGTTGTCGTAGCGGGGAGGATCCGGTCGCAGCCCGGTCAGACAGGCCCTCATCGCCTCCCGGAAGAGCGTGCGAAGGCCTTGCCCGCGGCGTCCGATCGTCGGCACGACCGGCACGCCGAGCTTCTCCGCGAGCGCGGTCTCGTCGATCTCGATGCCCTTGCGAGTCGCCTCATCGTGCATGTTCAGCGCCACGACCATCGGTCGTCCCAGCTCGAGCAGCTGCAGCGTCAGTTCGAGCGAGCGTCCCAGGCGGCTGGCATCGATGACGTTGATGATGACATCCGCATCACGTTCGAGCAGGTAGCTGAGGGCCTCTCGCTCGGCGGCGTCTGTCGAGGTCAGCGAGTAGACCCCAGGAAGATCCACGACCTCGGTCTCCCGCCCCAGGATCAGGGCCCGGCTCACCGTGTAGACTACCGACGAGCCGGGAAAGTTGGCGGTCGCCGCCCTGTAACCCGCTACAGCGTTGAAGATTGTGCTCTTGCCGGAGTTAGGCTGTCCGGCCAGGACAAACCGCATCGTGGTCGACCGTCACCTTTCGCGCCACGCCACGTCCCAGTGCCACACGAGTCCCGTGCACCTCGATCAGCACCGGGCCCTTGAATGGTGCTCTCTCGACAACACGGAGGGTGTCGCCGACGTGAATTCCGAGCGTGTTGAGGTGGCTGCGGACGCCCATCCCGCCGGTGAGCTCGACCACCCGCGCCGGCTGCTGCAGATGTGCGTTCTCCAGGGTCATCATCGCCTCGCAATCCCCCCTCAGCTGATGGATCATAGACCATTTCGCTGTCGATTTTGAGCCCCAGTCCAAATAAATCCTGCCCAGCCTCCGGCCTCCCGTCCACCGTGTCGATTGCCGCTGTTTGGCAGCCGCAAACGTCTCAGGATTGCCCGAGACATACCGTGAGGTGAGAAAGTAAGGAAGTAAGAAAGTGAGGAGGTAAGGAGGTAAGGAGGGTCCGCCCGCCCGAAAAGAGCATAGGAAAGAGGTCAGCAGGAACGCACTTCTGAACCGGGCGTCCCTTTCTTCACTTGCGATTCGCGCGGCGAATCCCTAGCGCTGGTACCACTTCTTCCGCGTCACCTCGAGCGGCTGGCTAGGTGACCCGAGAAGACCCGTATGACCGGACCGGTCGGTTGCGATCACGTAGAACTCGACCGTCTCGTTCTGGTGGAGAGCGGGCGTGAGGTCAAAGACGAACTGCGAGCTCGTCTTGGCCTTGAGAGTCAGGGCCCGATAAGCAGGCTTCGCCTTGGTGCGCATCATGACCTTGACCTGCTCTACACGGTAGTCGTCGGTCACCGTCAGCGGAATCTTCAGCGGCTCGTTCTTCCGGTAGCGAAGCCGGACATCCCCCTCGATACTCACCTTCGGCGGCTGAGCGTCCATCTCTTCCAGCTTCTGCTGGAGGTGATTCTTCATGTCGGCGAACCGGACTGCATAGGAGGCGTCTGGACGTACAGCTCCCAGGGCATTGAGCCCCTCCTCGGGCCGGCTCGCCGCAAGGGCCGCAGCAGCGCGATTGAGAGCGGCGGCCAGACGGCCCTCCTTCTCGGCCGCCGCCTTGACCCGGGCGATCCGCTCGGCCAAGCCCTTGCGGCTCGGCCAGTAACGCTGCTCGGCATTCAACAGGCCGATGGCACGATTGAACTCACGCCGGCCCAAGGCCGCTTCGGCGTCCTTCTCGACGGCCGATGCCGCTTCCTCTCGCAGCTTGATTGAACCGCTGTACTTGGGCGCGAGCTCCATGAGCGTACCAGACCTTTCGAGGACCTGAAGGTGGTCCCCAGCTTTACGAGCCCGCCACATCAAGGTGTGCGCTTGCAGGACTCGCCGCGCCTTCGCGAGCTGGTCGGCCAAGCCTCGCCGACTGCGCACCTCGGCCGCGGGCAGCTCGGACAGCACGTCAACCCCCCGCCGCAGGCTCTGGATGCTCCCCACCCTGAAGCCGCGCTCCAGCTGGCCGATGGCCTGCTCGGTACCGGCGCCCTCAAGCTGGGCACGAATATCCTCGAGCTCCGCACGCTCATCGTCAGAGAGACTCGCCTCGTCGTCAGGGCTCAGCTCGGCCAGCGCCTTGCGCGCCCCGGCGGCATCTCCCGCGCCGAGAGCGGATCGCGCCGCCACCAGCCGAGAGTCCATCGCCGCTCCCTCTTCCTCCACCAGTTCGGGCGTCGGCTGGACCGGTACCGCTGTCGGCTCGATCACCACAACCGGCATTGACTGCGAGGGGCTCTCGCCTCGGGCGCCCGCCCGCATGAACAGTACGACGATCACGGCCAGCATAACCAGGAGACCCCCGGCAGCCGCGAGCGCCATCGGTGGCACGGACGAACGGCGACCGGTCTTCTTGGCCTTGTCGGAGGGGCGGGCAGCTTGCTTCGCCGCGACCTCCGGCGCGGTTGCAGGAGCCCGGCTCGGTACCGGCGGCTGGAGGGGTGGAGAAGGCGCTTTCAGCGCCACTTCGGGGACGGCTGGCGACTCCCCTGGCGGCACCACCGAGGGCGGCCGAGCAGGAAGCTCTGGCAACGGCATCACCTGCGTCGGCGGGGCCGCGTGCTCCTCCGTCGGCTTCTTGCCCGCCGGGTGGGTGTCGTTTGGACCAAGGGACACGGTGGGCGTCTCGCCAGCTGCGGGTTCCGCCTCGTCAATCGGGCCTTCGTCCGCGACCGGCAGATCCTCGGGCACTATCTCCATCAGCATCGTTGCACCTGCATCCGCGGGCGACGACTCCGTCGTGCCCTCGGCAGCGCCTCCCACCCCAGCAGGCACCACTCCCCCAGCGGCCCCCGCACCTTCAAGTGCCGCAGCAAGAAGACCCAAGCTCAACGTTCGCTCCTCGGGCGCGCGCCGAAGTGCAACCGACAGTGCCCGCTCCAGGTCGGTGGCTCCTGTCAGGGCCTTCCTGAGTTCGGCGGGCAGTCGGACCGACGGCGCCGGGGACCCGAGGGAGCCGACGTCGGCGCCGAGCACCTGGCAGGCGATCAGAGCAGTCGAGTAGAGATCAGCCGGCCAACCCAACTTACCGCCGGACAACTCCGGCTCGAAACTCTCCGGCGCGGCAAAGGTCTCCCACTCCGGCGAGTGTCCGAGGAGCGCGCCGGTGCCCTCGGCGCCCAGGAATGCGGCCGAGCCCAGACCCAGGAGCCAGACGATCTCCGGATCGTCCTCGGCAACCAGGAGATTGTCGGATGAGAGGTTGTGGTGAACCAGACCCGCATCGGCAAGCGTACCGGCCGCTCGGGCGACCGCCGCCAGCGTTCGGAGCACGGTCTCCGGCGCGGCCTCGGCCCGTTCCATGAGGCCGACGCCCGACACCAGCCCTGTCTCCAGGAATGCCCTATTGTCGGGTGTAAACCCGAAGTCGAGCACCTCGGGGACACCTCCGAGCGCCAGCTGCTGCAGACGACCGGCGAAGCTCAGAAACGCCTCACAGGCCGCCTCGGTGCCACCACCTCCGACCGGGTTCAGCAGCTTGAGCGCAACCTCCCGCTCACGGGCCGGGTCGAACGCTCGGAATACGGTTGTCTGCGGAGCCACCTTGATCACCTGCTTGATCTGGAGCTCCTCAATGATCTTTCTAGGTTCGGTCACGGCTGCCCCCGTGCTGTTTCGAAGTACCGTTGCGTCGCGTTCCGGCAAGGAAGCCCTCGGAGCCCTGTCGAGTCAGGCTCCATGCTGCGGCGCATCAGCCCCCGCTGAAGAATCGGCATCTGATTGAATTATAGACGACCGGTGCTATCCTTTCCCCTCCGAGCGCGTGCCGGGAGGAAACGTGTCCGAGAGCTTCTACATCACCACTCCGATCTACTACGTCAACGATCTGCCCCATATCGGCCACATCTACACCACCGTCATGGCGGATGTCATCGCACGCTACCAGCGCCTGTGCGGCCGCTCGGTCCGCTTCCTCACTGGCACCGACGAGCACGGGCAGAAAATCGAGCGGGCCGCGCGCGAGCAGGGGGTGGAGCCGATCGCCCTCGCCGACCGGGTGGTCGCCAGGTATCACCGATGGTGGACCGACCTCGAGATCTCTCACGATGACTTCATCCGCACCACGGAGAGCCGGCACCAACGGGCGGTGGCCGAGATCGTCAGGCGCATCACCGCCGCTGGCGACATCTACCTTGACAACTACACCGGCTGGTACTGCGCGGGTTGCGAGGGGTTCTTCCCGGAGTCCCAGCTCGTCGACGGCCGCTGTCCCGACCAAGGCCATCCGGTCGAGCTCCTCTCCGAGCCGAGCTACTTCTTCAGGCTCTCGGCGTACCAGCAGCCCCTGCTCGACTGGTACCGCGCCAACCCGGGGTGTATCCGACCGGAGACTCGCTTCAACGAAGTTGTGCGATTCGTCGAGGGGGGGCTGCGGGACCTCTCGATCTCCCGGACCTCGTTGCGCTGGGGAGTACCGTATCCGACGGATCCAGCCCATGTCGTGTACGTGTGGCTGGACGCGTTGACCAACTACATCTCGGCGCTCGGCTTCGGCGGCGAGCACGACGAGCTCTACCGCGAGTTCTGGCCGGCCGACGTCCATCTGGTCGGCAAGGACATCCTGCGCTTTCACTGTGTGTATTGGCCGGCGTTCCTGATGTCGGCAGGTCTTCCTCTTCCGAAGACGATCTTCGGCCACGGCTGGTGGATGCGAGACGAGGCCAAGATGTCGAAGTCGCTCGGCAACGTGGTGCGTCCGGACCACATCCTCGAGCGCTTCGGCCCGGACCCGCTGCGATACTTCCTGGCACGCGAGATGAGCTTCGGGCAGGACGCCTCCTTCTCCGACGAGGCGTTCGCCGAGAGGTACAACGCCGATCTCGCCAACCACCTCGGCAACACAGCATCGAGGACGCTCGCGATGGCAACCCGCTACCTTGGAGGCAACGTGCCCTCGGCGCATGGAGGCACGGTCGTGGCAGAGGCCGCGATGGGGTCGACCAACGCCTACCGCCGCGCTATGGACGCGCTCGAACCACACCGAGCGCTGGAAGCGGCGTGGCAGCTGCTGGGCGTCGTCAACGGGTACCTCCAGGAACGCCAACCCTGGTCACTCGCCACACAAGGTCAGCCCGCGCACAGCGAGCTCGAGGAAGTCCTCGGGACATCGCTGGAGGCGCTTCGCGTCACCTCGGTGCTGATCACGCCGTTCATGCCAGGGGTGGCTCGGAAGCTACGCCGCCAGCTGGGCGTCGACGACGACGCTGCAGCCGTCGAAGAGGCCGCCGGCTGGGGCCTTCTCGCCCAGGGGTCCTCCCTCGGTGAAACCGAGCCCTTGTTCCCGCGACTCGATGTTTCGGCCTACCTCAAGGAGTTGAAGATGGACGACGAGACCACGCCGACCCGCTCCCCCGACGACACAGGTGGAGAGCCTGAGGCCCAGCAAATCACGATCGATGAGTTCGGCCGAACCGACCTCATCGTGGGCGTCGTCATGGAGGCCGAGCAGGTCCCAAAGTCGAGGAAGCTGGTGCGCATGTTGGTGGACCTGGCGGAGGCCCAACCGCGCCAGATCGTCGCCGGCATCGCCGGCCGCTACTCGGCGGAGGACCTGGTGGGCCGGCGCGTCGTGATCGTCGCCAACCTCAAGCCGGCCAGGCTGATGGGCGTGGAGTCACAGGGCATGGTGCTGGCGGCGTCGGTGGACGGCGAGCCCTTCCTGCTCAACCCCGACGGAGAGGTCCCCGCGGGCACACGGGTGCGGTGACGTCGGCCACGAAATGAGAGCTCGTCAGAAGCTGTTGCTACCCGTGAGCCCATGAGAGTCCGCCTCGTCAACGCGCACCTGCGACCGTTCGACAATGTGGTGGCGGCGGCGCGCAGCTGCTACTCCAAGCAAGCCGTGACTGCGGAGATGGCTGCCGGCGAGCACCTCGAGGATCCGGAGAGGCAACGGCGAACCAGGGAAGCGCGGGAGCGAATCGCACGTTCGATCTTCGAGGCCGGTCACCATACGACGTACCAGCACGCCCACTTTCAGTTCATCATCGAGGGGGTGAGCCGTCTCACCCTCTGGAGCTTCCTGCACTCGCACCAGTTCTACAACTCCGAGCAGGTGTCGCAGCGCTACGTGACCGTGGATCGCGATTCCGTCTATGTCCCACCGGCCCTCGCGGGCGAGGCCAGGGACCGCTTCTCTGCGGCAGTCGATGCCTCACACGCCGCCTACCGCAAGCTCACAACCCTCCTGGAGCCGGCAGTCGAGGCGGAGATCCTGCGCTCCTTCCCCACCCTGAAACGCCCCGCCCACGCCAAGCGCCTGGCAACGAGGAAGCGCCGACGGGCGCAGGAAGTGGCCCGCTACGTCCTGCCGCTGGCGACCACCGCCCATCTCCACCACACAGTCTCCGCGCTGACCCTGCTGCGCTACCGACGAGCCTGCGCCCATCCGGATGTCCCCGACGAGCTGAGCCGTCTGGCAAATGCTCTGGTCGAGGCCTTGCTCGCGGTCGATCCCGATTTCGCCGCCGTCCTCGAGCAACCTCTTCCCTCTCTTCCGGTGGCATCGTGGCTGGCCGAAAACAACGGAGATCCGGGCGCGGCGGCCGCCTATCGGCGCGAGTTCGACCAGAGCCTCGGCCCGCTGTCGTCGCGGCTCCTTGACGGAGCCCGCCGGGCGCGTGGCCGCGTGGCCGCCGCGGTGCGTGCGGTCGTCGGCCGCCCCTCCTCATCCCTGTCCGACGAGGAGGCGCTCTGCCTCGTCCTCGACCCGCAGCTCAACCCTCTGCTGGCCGAGACGCTCAATCTCGGAACGCTCGACCCCCTCAGCCGTGCTCTTCACCAGGCCACGTTCACGTTCGCCACCAAGGTTTCCCACACCGCCGACAGCCAGAACCAGCGCCACCGGATGATGCCCGGCGCCCGGCCCATCCTGTCGGCGATCGTCGACGACGAGCCCGACTTCATCACGCCGACCCTGATCCTCCGTGACGACGAGCTCCGACGGCGGTTCGAAAGCGAGATGTGCCGCACCTGGGAAGCCGCATCGTGGCTGCGCCGCCACGGACCGGACCCGGCGCTCGCCCTGTACCTCTACCCCAACGCCGTAGCCGTCCGCCTCATCGAAACAGCCGATCTCCTCCATCTCCATCACAAGATGCGGATGAGACTGTGCTGGAACGCCCAAGACGAGATCCGGCGGGCCGCCTGGGAGCAGGCATCCCAAATCGCCGAAATCGACCCCCTGCTTGGCGGCTTCCTGCTGCCGCCGTGCTCCGTCCGCAAGGCCGCTGGACGAACCCCTTACTGCCCTGAGGGTGACCGCTTCTGCGGCGTCCCGGTGTGGAAGCTCAACCTCGCCGAGCAGCGGCCGTCGGGCTGCGTTGCCCCTTCCGAGTCACGCGGCGAGTAACCTCAACTCACTCGTCAGTGCTGCCGCCGTCTCCGTGCCCGGCGTGCCACGGTGCCACCAGCTCCTGCCATCGTCCCTGCGCCTTCAAGATCAGCTCCGCAACTTCGCGAACGGCTCCGGCGCCGCCGTTCGCGCCACAGATCAGGTGGCAGGCCGCAGCGACCTCGGGAACGGCGTCCGCCGGGCACGCCGCAAAACCGACTCGCTGCAGGAGCGGCAGGTCCGGCAGATCGTCTCCCATCGCCGCCACACCGTCGTCCCCCACACCCACGAGCTGCTCAAGGAGCTCCAAATCACCGGCCTTGTCACGCGAACCCTGGATGACCATCTCGTCTCTGATGCCCAGCTCCCTGCATCGGCTCGCAACCGCATCGCTCCGCCGGCCCGATATGATGCCCACTGCGAGGCCAGCCCGGCGGAGCAGGTGTAGGCCCAAGCCGTCACGGACGCAGAACCGCTTGCAGCTCTCTCCGGACTCGGTGTACAGCAGTGTCCCGTCGGTGAGAACGCCGTCCACATCGGTCACGAAGAGCCGGATCGGCTCGACCTGGCGGCGTAGCATGGCGGGCAGGTGGCTGGTCATGGACACACGCTCCTAGAAACCTTCCAGGACCGCACTGACGAGGGCACGCGCGAGGTCTTCTGAGACCTGGTCCATGGCCTCGATCTGCCGGTCGAAGTAGTCAGCCGCAGAGACATCCACATCGTACGACGTACGCCGGGAGAAGCTCTTGTCCTGCCACAGCACCTTCGGCTTTTCGTCCCCGCCCGTGAGCAGCTGGACCCCTACGGTGAGCGTCATCTGGTACTCGGTGGCACGTCCCTGCTCGTCGAAACGAACCGGCGCCACGGACACGCTACGGATCACTCCCTTGAGGACGAGATCGGCTCGCTTGGCGTCGTCAACGAGCTGGAACCGTCGCCGCCGGACCCACTCTCGGGTCAGCGCCTCGGTCACCCTCTGGTCCATGTCGGCACGGTCGGTCTGGTTCTCCAGGGTCGCCACGTAGAGGGTTCGGTACTCGGCGGGGAGGAAGCTCGAGGTGCCGACCAGGTGGTACCCGCAGCCGACGACGAGCGCCGCAAATAGCGTCGCAAGGATCCCTCCGGCGAGCGGGGCGAAGCGCCGGTGGCGAGCTGACTGATCCATCATGGCGCACCCTACCACGCCGCCACCGACGCGCCAAGCCAGGGCGACTCCCCAGAGACTGGAGTCCGATCGCCGAGACCTCTGTCGGCAGTGGCTCCCGACCGGTGGGTTGCGGCAGCGGTCCCCATGAGAGGTCGACGAATGCGAGAGGTCGAGCCCCCGGCGACGGCTGGCCTACCGCCGGCCGCGGCGGATCGAAGATGAATGACGCTGACACCCGGTACAATCGGCCCATGCGGGTTCCCCGCGGCTTGGCCGCTGCTGTCATCGTCCTCGTCACCTGCGGATGCCTGTGGTCGGCTGTACACCGCGACCCATGGGATCCAGACGAGACGCGGTACCTGGAAGTGACCCACGAGCTCCTGGCGTCCGGGAACCCGTTCTTCCTTCGCTTCAACGGTGAGGCCTACACCGACAAGCCGCCTCTCTTCTTCTGGCTCCTGGCACCGCTCGCCGCCATATTCGGCACCGACCGTGCGCTTCCCGGTACCATCCTGTCCCTCCTGTGCTGGCTGGCGCTGGGCCTCGCTACGGCCCGGCTCGGGAGCGCTGCCGGGCTCGACCCGCGTGCGGCGCGCTGGGGACCGCTGCTCACGATGAGCGCGCTCATGCCAGCACTGCTTTCAGGCGGCTGTCGGATGGACATGTTGTTCGCCGTCTGGTGCACGTTGGCGTTGGAACGCCTGATCCGCCTCGCCAACCCTTCGGCCGACGGCAGCAACCGCTCCCACCTCCTCCTGTGGCTTTGGATCGCCCTTGCCGTTCTCACAAAGGGGCCGCTGGTGCTCGCTCTGCTGGCGGGCGCACTCATCGTCGCGGGCCGCGGCAGCCGCTCGATCCTACGGCGGGCCGTGGTCGGCTGGGGACCTTTACTAGCGATTCTCATCATCTCGGTGTGGCTCGTACCGGCCGCCCTGATTGGCGGCCGCAGCTGGCTCGACACCATCGTGGTCCATCAGAGTGCCGGCAGAGTGGTCGCCTCCTTCGCCCACCGCGAGCCCTGGTGGTACCACCTCGCCACAGTACCGCTGACGCTCATGCCGTGGTCACCGCTGATCCTGCTGGGAACCCTGAGGATCCTCGCGCAACGCCGCGCCCAGCCGGCCCAGACCCGGGTTCTGGCAGCCTTCCCGCTGGCCGGGATCCTGTTTCTGTCTCTCCTGTCGGGAAAGACGTTCCTCTACCCTTTGCCGCTGTTCCCCGCTGCATGTCTGGTCGCAGCCTGGTGGCTCAACAACAGCCCGGAAAGCGTCCCTCAGCGCTTGGCCGTTGCGTGCGGTGCAGCTCTGCCTCTGCTGCTCGGCGTGGGGATCGCTATCGCCCTGGCGCCACGGCCGGAGATGGAGCTCGGCACCCGTGGAACATTGCTGGCCGCCGGCAGTCTGCTTCTCCCATCGTTGGCGGCCATGTTCTTCCTTCTGAAACACCGGATGGCGCCGGCCATGACGATGCTGGTGCTTGCCGTTCCGCTGTTCGTTGCCATCGGCCTACAACCGATTGTCGGACCGTTCAACCGTCTGTTGTCGCTGCGGCCGTTCGCTGCCGCCTACGCCGGCAGCGGCCACCCAACGGCTGCTCCCGGGCTCGCCTACGGGAAGCTCCAACCCGGATTCGTCCTCTTCACGGGCCGGCAGTTCCAGGTCCTGGAATCGGCCGATGAGCTCGAGCAGGCTCTCGGCGCCGGACGCAGGGTTGCAATCGACCTCCGGGAAGCCCGCCGATTACGCCTACGGCGCCACCTCGGGTACCGAGAGCTCGCCCGAGTTCCATACCGCCACTCTGCAGTGCTGGTCATCGCGTCGGCTCGCGACGGTCTGTAACCTTTCTCCGTCTCCGACGTATGAACGCTTGGAGGCCACCGCACGTATACACCAATGACGGTGGTTAGCATGAAGGCCTCGCACTCTTCCTTCATCCACCAACCTCCTCCTTCCTTCGGCTCCTTCGGGAGCCACTCTTTTCTTTGCGCTCGAATCGCGGCTGCTATCCTGCGCCCATGGATGCGATTGCATCTCTGACGCCAGCAGTAGGGTCCGATCCAGCGGCGGCTCTCTCCGAACCGCCACTGGGCACCTCGATGGTCGAGCTTCGCCTTGATCTCCTCACCGGACTGGATGTTGCCGCCGCCGTAGCCGGCTCGCCGCTCCCGGTGCTGGCGACGCTGCGGTCGACAGCGGAAGGGGGCAGGGGTCCGGACGATCCGTCACTGCGGCTGGAAGTCCTGCAGCGTGCACGAGACGCCGGCGCGGTACTCCTCGACCTCGAGGCCAACCGGGACCTTGGAGCGCTGCGTACCCTGGGTCTGGAACCAGAACGGGTGGTCCTGTCATGGCATGATCCGATCTCGACACCGGCCGCTATCGAAGACATCGCCGCGCGGCTGATGTCTGCACCCGCTCGTTGGATCAAGGTCGTACCGACCGCTCGCTCGCTGCGCGACCTTGCCTCAGTGCTGTCCTTGCACCGCACCTTCAACCACCACAGGCCGGAGAAGAGGAGGCTCCTGACTTTCGCCATGGGTCCCGTGGGTCTGGCCAGTCGCTACCTGTCACCGCTGCTCGGCCCGCCGCTGACCTATGTCGCCTGGTCAGGCGCCGCAGCGGCCGCGCCCGGCCAGGTGACTCTGCGCCAGCTCGACAGTGTCATCGGACACCTCAGAGGCGCTCCGCAGCGACTTTTCGGCGTCATCGGGGCCGATGTCGGCGGCAGCCTGAGCCCCAGCCTCCATGGCGCTGTCTACGCCCACTTCGAGCTGCCGTTCGCGTTCCTCCCCATTTCCGTCCCCGATCCGAATGAGCTGGAGCTCGTCTTCCGGCCATTCGGGGAGACGTTCCTCGACGAGGTTGGGCTCTCCGTCCACGGCTGGGCCGTAACCGCACCGTACAAGGGGCAGGCCGCCGCGGCCGCAAACCTGTGTGCTCCCCGTGTGCGGACGGCGTGGGCGGCCAACACGCTGCTGCTGCGGCGAAACCAGATCCTGGCCGAGAATACCGACGCCGACGGTGTCGTCGGCGCCCTGCGCGCCGCCGGTCTTGAAGCGGAGGGTAAGGTTGTCCTCATCCAGGGGACAGGTGGCGCCGCCCGGGGAGCGGCGGTCGGCCTTCACCTCGCAGGCGCGCTCGTGGCCCTTCGCGGTCGCGACGCGGACCGCACTCGCTCGACGGCAAGGGCTCTCGGCGTCGGTTGGCTCGCCCCCTCCGAGGCAGCCAAGGAGGGGACTATCCTGGTCAACGCGACCCCGCTGGGGGTGAGGGGTGACGATTCTCTGCCCTTCTCCGCAGACGAGCTTCTCCGGGCCGCAACCGTGGTCGACATGGTCTATGGGGAGAACCCGCCCCGGCTCTCTGTCCTCGCAGCGCAGGCGGGGGTGCCCTACGTCGATGGACGCGAAGTACTTCTGCACCAGGGAGTCGCCCAGTTTGCCGCCATGACCGGACGCGTGGCACCCCGTGAGGTCATGCGGAGGGCGCTTACTTCAAACCCGTGACCCGTCGCAGCTGCTCCATGAGCGGCGTCACGACCTCACGCGTACGTTCGGCTCCTGCGAGCAGGATGCGCTCGACCTCACCCGGATCTTGCTTGAGCTCGGCATACCTCCGGCGTGCGTCGTTGAACGTCTCGAGGAAGTAGCCGAAGAGCCGCTTCTTCATTTCGCCGTAACCGACCCCGCCCTCGGCGAATGCGCGTCTCACCCACTCTCTATCGTTCTCCGGCGCGAACACCTGCAGTAGATCGTACAAGGCGTTGTCTGCGGTCGGCTTCGGTGACTCGACCGGGGTCGAGTCGGTGACGATGGACATCATGCGCTTGCGCACCTGGTTCTCGGGTCCAAAGATGTCGATGGTGTTCCCGTACGACTTACTCATCTTGCGGCCATCAACTCCCGGTACGACCGCTACGTTCTCCATGATCAGCGGATCGGGAAGTGTGAAGACCTCGATCCCATACGTCGCGTGGAACGAGCTGGCGATGTCCCTCGTCACCTCGAGGTGTTGCTTCTGGTCCTTGCCGACGGGTACCAGGTCCGATTGCACGATCAGAATGTCAGCCGCCATCAGCACCGGGTATGCAAACAGCCCGTGGTTCGGCACCATGCCTTGGGCAACCTTGTCCTTGTAGGAGTGACACCGCTGGAGGAGTCCCATCGACGTGACCGTGGACAGCATCCAGCTCAGCTCGAGCACCTCTGGAATATCGGACTGGCGATACAACGTGCTTCGCTGGGGATCGAGCCCGAGGGCCAGAAACGCTGTCGCCAGATCACGGATGAGAGCTCGAAGCTGGCCGCCGTCGTTGACCGTGGTCAGCGCATGCAGGTCCGCCAGGAAGTAGAAGCACTCGTGATCCTGCTGCAGCTTGACGAACTGTCGGATCGCTCCGAAGTAATTACCAATGTGCAGCGTGCCTGAAGGCTGGACGCCGGAAAGGACTCGCATCTGGCCTCCCTGGCGGCGAATGATACCACTGTCAGAACACAACAAAGACCGGCGGGTGCCGGTCTTTGTGAGTTGTTGAATGGGACGATCGTCGGCCTATTCGCCGTCGTCGCCGATGGCCTCGACCGGGCAGCCTTCCATCGCTTCCTGGCACAGGGCCTCCTCGTCCTCGTTCTCGGGCTGCTTGAACACGTACGAGTACCCCTCGTCCTCATTGGCCATGAAGTTGTCGGGAGCCGTCGTACGACAAACATCGCAGTCGATGCAGCTCGAGTCCACGTAGAACTTGCCGGAAACGTTGTCTGCTACCTTGTCGCTGGGATCCGCCATGGGCTGTTCTCCTTTCACCCGGGTCACCCCCGGGGGTGGTCCGGCGCATGCTAGCACACGACCGGCCGATGTCAACGGAAAGCTGTTCGTAAACCTCAGCGCGGCGGGATGTTGACGGGACGCCGTCTCAGTCTCGGAGCTTCCGTCCCCGTGTGAGGCAAGCTCAGAGAGGTGGCCGTGGCACCAGTGCCGGAGCCCCACACACAGTTGACGTCGTATGGAAACCCAAACGAGGGGAGAATCGTCGTCGCGTCGTTGGTGCGGTTGTCGATCAGGGTGCCGTACGCTGTGAACATCGGCACGGGGTTGGTGCTGGTGCTTGTCCAGTTCAGAAACGACACCTTGATGAGAACGTCACGAACATCCGAGAGGTTGAAGTTCGCCGACAGGATACGGTTGAACTGGAGGTGGGCCAACGGCCCCAGTGTGGCAATCTTGGCCAGCGGAGCGCCGGTGTCATCCGTGTAGGGCTCGCCGCTCGCCTTGAAAACCTCGACCTTCAGCTGGATGCTGGTCTGGGCGTCGGAGGCGTTGAGCAGCCCCAGGTTGTACCGGAAGGTGCCGTCATCCCGCGCACCGGGCAGGATCAGGTAGCTGAGGTCGTGCTGGTCGTCGACCGCGGAGGCGTCGGCCAGGTTGTACCACGGGATGCCCGGCATGAGCTGGCCGTAGGTAGCGTCCTCCTGGATGAACTGACCCTCGTGGCTGGTGTCCGGAATCCAGATCGTTTCGGCGGAGTAGGTCCGCGACATCACCACGATGTTGCGGTAGGTCGGGCCACCGTCCGCGTCGAGCGTGCCGGCCTCGTACCCGAACACGACGATCGCGCCGACACCCGCCAGCGAGCCGTAGTCGTCGAGCCAGGTCGAGCCGATAACATCCTCGAGCACCACCGTGCCGCCGGGCTGGATGTTTGCCAGCGATTCGTCCACGTGCCCCCAACCCTCGTCGCCGCGCCCGCCGAGGCCGTACTGGCGATCCTGGAAGTACGCCCAGTTGCCGCCCGTTCCCGTGGGCAGGAAAAACAGCGAGACGTCGACAGGGACCGAGTCGACATTCGTAATGAAGACGTCGGTTCGCCAATGGCTCCCGTCGGCCCCGTCGTTGTGCGCAGCCGCCGGGATATAGGCGAGCTCACTCGCCATGAACTGAGCGGAGGCCACGCCGGCCCCGAAGCAGAGAACAAAACCGAGAACACAAGCCCAGCAGACGAGCTTTCTCATCGTTTCCTCCCGCGGCCTGCTTCCGCTGCGTGGGTCGGCCGCCCGCTCATCTTGACATCGCCGCGGGGGATCGGCAAGACGAGGCGAGCCTCGAATCCGACCGGCGAGCGATTGGAGAGCTCGAGCCGGCCACCATGACCCTGCGCAACACGTTCTGCAATCGCCAGTCCGAGGCCCGTGCCACCGGGCCTGTTGGTGACAAACGCCCGGCGCACCCGTGTAAGCTGTTCGTCCGGCACTCCGGCGCCGCGGTCGCGGACGACGACCGAGGCCTCGGTCTCATCCTCCTCGATGCCGACCTCCACCACCCGCCGGTCGGGCGACATGCCGCTGACGGCCTGAACGGCGTTCAGCAGCAGGTTCATCAACACCTGGCGGAGTTGGCCCTCATCACCTCTGATCATGATGTCCCTGTCACGGCCGAGAAGACGGAGATGCACGGCCTCTCTCCTCGCCTCCGCGCGAAGAAACTCGACCACCCCGCTCGTCAACCCGCCGAGAGACACTGGCTGCATGACAGTGTCCGCCGGCCGGGCGTAGGTGAGGAAGTCACTTACCAGACGCCCCAGACGTCCGACCTCGTGACGCGTCGAGGTCAGCGACGACCTGGCGTCGCCCGGGGTCGAGCCGAGATCCTCTTCCAGCATCTCCAGGTTCAGGTTGATCGAGTTGAGGGGGTTCCGGATCTCGTGCGCGAGGTTCGCCGCCAGGGTCCCCAGCGCCGCCAGCTCCTCCGCCTCGCGACGCTGCTGCTCCAGACGACGGGTTCTCTGCACGAGATGCCACGTGAACCCGAAGCCCCCGATCAGCGTCAGCAGGGTCACCACGGCAACAGTGATCGTCTGCCGCAACAGCTCGTGACGTAGGCGCACCACTCGCTCGGCGAGCCGTCCCTTGCTGACGGAGAGGATCACCTCCCCGACCTTGCCGATCGGCGCCGGGATCTGATAGCTGTCCTGAGTCTCCCTAACGCTGCGGTCGGGCAGAGTTGTCCCCACGTCCAGGCGCTGGTTCATGATCTCCTGGGGGAGGGTTTCGCGGCTGTTCTGGTCGACCGTGTACACGACGTTGCCGTCGCGGTCCGTCACCGTGATCTTGGTGAAGACCAGGCGGTGGGAGAGCCCCGTCAGGCTCCTGTCCAGAACCTCTCGACGCTTCTCGATCACATCGTAGATGTCTGTCCCGTCGCCTGCGCTCATGTTCTGAGCGAGCCGCTGTGCCTCTTCCTTGCCTGCGATCAGCACATCCTCCAGGTATCGCTTGGAGAGGGAGCGCGAAATCAGGTGGCCGAAGAGGAAGATGATGCCAATCACCAAGACGGCGAACACGCCGGTCGCCAGCGCGTACTGCCACTGCAGGGCAGATGCATCGCGCTCGCCGTCTTCCCCGGCAGCCGCCAAACCGGACCTCTCTGGTCGTGACCTGGAGCCTCTACGCCACACGAGAGCTGGAGCCCCCCGGGGCCTACAGCCCGCAGGCGGTTCGCAGCTCCGCCGCAGGCTCGGTGCTCTCCCAAGTGAAGTCGGGATCCTTGCGACCGAAGTGACCGTAAGCCGCCGTCTTGGTGAAGATCGGCCGCCGCAGCTTGAGAGCGGCGATAATCGCCAGCGGTGTGAGCGGGAACACCTCGCGCACCGCGGTCCGGATCCGGCTTTCCGGAATGATCCCGGTGCCGAAGGTGTCAATCATGATCGACACCGGATCCGCCACGCCGATCGCATAGGCGAGCTGTACCTCGACCCTGCTCGCCAGCCCGGCGGCGACGATGTTCTTGGCAACGTGACGCGCCATGTACGACGCCGAGCGGTCCACCTTCGTCGGGTCCTTGCCGGAGAACGCTCCGCCGCCGTGCGAGCCGACCCCGCCGTAGGTGTCGACGATGATCTTCCTGCCGGTCAGCCCGCAATCGCCCTGTGGCCCTCCGACCACGAAGCGCCCGGTCGGATTGATGTAGAACTTGGTGTCGTCGTCGATCATGGCGCTGGGCAGAACCCGATTGATGACGATCTCGTGGATGTCCTCCCGCAGCTCCTTGATCGGAATCGTCTCTGAGTGCTGGCATGAAACCACGACCGCGTCAACTCGCTTCGGGGTGGTTCCGTCGTACTCGATCGTAACCTGGCTCTTGCCGTCCGGCCGGAGCCACTCCAGCTCGCCGGTGCGACGGGCTTCGGAAAGGCGCATGGTGAGGCGATGGGCAAGCATGATCGGCAGCGGCATCAACTCCGGCGTCTCATCGCACGCGTAGCCGAACATCAGCCCCTGATCGCCGGCGCCACCGTGGTCGACGCCCATCGCGATATCTGGCGACTGCGGGTCGATGGCCGAGACCACTGCGCAGGTTGCATAATCGAAGCCGTACTTGGCTCGCGTGTAGCCAATGCGCCTGATCGTCTCTCGCACTACGCTGGCAAAGTCGACATAAATATCGGTCGTGATCTCGCCGGCGATGAATGCCAATCCGGTCGTCACCATCGTCTCGCAAGCAACACGGCCATCCTCGTCACCCGCAATCACGGCGTCGAGGATCGCGTCCGAGATTTGATCCGCAATCTTGTCCGGGTGCCCCTCGGTAACAGACTCTGAAGTAAAGAGATGACGGCCATTCGGTGCCATTCGTGCCTCCCCTGCCCGGCAACGGTAGCACCGTGCCGCGGGACGGGTCAACACGAGGAGCAGCGCGACCTCTCCCGGACCGACGCTGCCACCGCGCCATCGAGGTGTCCACACGGCAGCCGTTGGCCGACGCGTGTAACATGGCGGCAGGTGAATTGCATCGATATCGTCAAGATGTTCGACCTTGCTGCCCAGGCGACGGCCTCGCTGCGACAGCGGGCGAACCTCAACCTTCATGCAACCCTCTCCGATCCCATCCAGCGTTTCTTCAATGCGCTCCACGAGGGTGCCTACGTGCGACCTCATCGCCACGAGTCCGGGCGTTGGGAGACGTTCGTGATACTCAGCGGCCGCGTCGTACTGTTGACGTTCGATGCTCATGGCAACGTACTGCAGCGAGCGGAACTGTCTCCCGCCGGGCCGCAGGTCGCAGTGGAAGTTCCTGGCGGCGAGTGGCACACGCTGGCGGCTGTCGGGGCCGGCACGGTGCTTTTCGAGCTCAAGCCCGGTCCGTACCTCTCGGTGTCTGACAAGGAATTCGCCGCCTGGGCGCCGAAGGAGCGCGACCCCATGGCGACGCTCTTCGAGCTTTGGTTCCACACCGCGCGCCCAGGCGACGGTCCCCCGAGGTAGCTTTCCCCTCAGCCGAAGAGCTCGTCGAGGCTCTCGACGACGTCCGACTGGAGATCGATGTCTGCAGCCCCGAGGTTCTCCTCCAGTTGCTCCACCGTAGTGGCGCCGACAATGGCGCTGGCAACCACTCGCCTGCTCAGTGCCCATGCCAAGGCCAGCTGCGCGCGAGTCAGGTCTATCTCGCGTGCGGTCGCTTCCATTCGTCTGACCCGGGCCAGGTTCTCCTCGGTAAGCAGCCAACGCGTGAACTGGGGCAACTGGTCGAAGCGCGAGCCTTTCGGCACGCCGCCGTCGTACTTGCCCGTCAGTAGGCCCTGCCCGAGCGGGCTCCATACCACCACGCCGAGCCCGGCATCGCCCAGGATCGGGAACAGCTCCTGCTCGATGCGTCGGTACAGGAGCGAGTACTGGGGCTGCTCCACTACCGGCGCGTGAAGCCCCTCTCGCTGCGCCATTTCAACCGCAGCCACGACCGACTCCGCAGGCCACTCCGAGGTTCCCCAGTACAGGACCTTCCCGCGCTGTACCAGGTCGGAGAACGCGCGTACGGTCTCCTCGAGACGGACGTTGGGGTCGAAACGGTGAGCAAAGTAGAGGTCGAGGTAGTCCGTACCCAGGCGTGCCAGCGTCCTGTCGATCGACTCGTGGATGTGTTTTCGGGACAGCCCCTGATCGTTGGGGTCCCCCGACATCGGAAAGAAGACCTTCGAGGACAGCACCAACCTGTAGCGCGGCATCTCCGCCAGGACCTGCCCCATCCGCCGCTCCGCCTCACCACGGCCGTAAACGTCAGCCATGTCGAAGTAGTTCACCCCGAGGTCGAAGGCCCTTCGCAGAATGCTCGTAATGAGGTCCTGATCCCGCAAGCTCTCGCCATACGTCGTCCAGCCGCCCAGGCTCAGGCATGACACCTTCAATCCCGACCGGCCCACGGCTCGATACTGCATCCCGTGCTCCCTTCTCGAGCCATGATACCGCCGGCGTGAAACCTTTCCTCGCTTGTGGCAAAATCACGGCCGTGAGATACTGCGATCGAGGCTCAAGATCAATAGTGAACCGGGCTGACGCCCACCACCGGAGGAAAGGGAGAATCGCTATGAACAAGAGGATCAAGAACCTTCTCGTCAACGCAGCCATGGCCGGAATGGTCGCCGGCGTGGGAGCGATGGTGCCGACCACCTCGACCGCCGCTGCCGCACCGATCATGCACAACGGCTGCGGCGGCAAGGGCGGCTGCGGCGGAAAGGAAGGCTGCAGCGGCAAGACCAAGCCGGCAGCCAACCAGGAGGGCGAGCGGCACGCCTGTAAGGGTATGAACGCCTGTAAGGGCAAGGGCAACTGCAAGGCCGGCGACAACGGCTGCGCCGGCAAAAACTCCTGCAAGGGCAAGGGTGGCTGTGCTTCCGCGAGCGCCCGCCACGCCTGCAAGGGCCAGAACGACTGCAAGAGCCTCGGCGGCTGCAAGTCGAGCGACAACGGCTGCGCCGGCAAAAACTCCTGCAAGGGCAAGGGCGGTTGCGCCGTACCGGTGAACCCGGAGCACATGAAGGCTGCTTGACCCCGAGCCCCCGTCGGCTGACGAGGGCCGCGGGATGGCCCGCGGCCCTCACTGCCGAGGGGTACCGTCCACGGGCGATGACGGCAGACCGCGAGTGCCCGATCTGAAACGGCCAAGGAGGAGCTCAAATGAAAGACAACCGTTGGGGTTTGCCGGACCTCGGCCTCGGCGTCGGCCTGCGGACCACGCACTTCTCACACATCCTGAGTAACAGGCCGGACATCGGGTTCTTCGAGATCTTGACCGAGAATTACCTCGACACCGGCGGCCGGCCTCTGTACGTCGTGGATCAGGTGGCGGAGCAGTACCCGATCGTGATGCACGGGGTCTCCATGTCCATAGGCAGCACGGACCCGCTCGATCGCGAGTACATCAAGAAGGTGAAGGGGCTCGCCGAGCGGACCGGCGCCCTGTGGGTATCCGATCACATCTGCTGGACCGGCGTCCTCGGGCGCAACACGCACGACCTGCTGCCGCTGCCGTACACCGAGCAGGTCCTGCGCCACACAGTCGAGAGAATCAGAGCTGTACAGGACATCCTCCAACGCCCGCTGGTGCTCGAGAACCCTTCCACGTACCTCGAGTTCGGCTCCTCGGAGATGCCGGAGTGGGAGTTCGTCGCGCGCCTTGCCGAGGACGCCGACTGCGGCCTCCTGTTCGACGTCAACAACGTGTACGTCAGCGCGTTCAACCACGGTTACGACCCGCGCGTCTACATCGACGCCATCCCGGCGGATCGAGTTTGCCAGTACCACCTCGCCGGACACACCAACAAGGGCACGCACATCATCGACACCCACTCGGACCACGTCATCGATCCGGTCTGGGAGCTTTTCGGACACACGCTCCGCCACGTCGGGCTGCGCGCGACGTTGCTGGAGTGGGACGCGGACATTCCGCCGTTCGAGGTCGTTCACGCCGAGGTTCTGAAGGCCGCCGTGTGGCGCAATGTGGAGGTGGCTCATGCCGCGTGATCAGGACACCGTCAACCCGGACGTTGAACGCATCCAACGCTGGATGCAGGCGGTCATCGTCAACCCGGGCGATGTAGAGCAGGCGATTCGCTCACCGGAAGCGACCTCGGAGATCCCCGCCGAGAGCCTCGGCGAGGTGGTCACGCCGTCGCATTCGATGACATCGGCGGAGCGGGTTGACGTCTACCACGGCATGTACCTGCTCCGCATGGTGGAGGCCCTGGAATACGACTACCCCACCCTCAAGCACTACCTCGGCCAGGAGTCCTTCGAGGAGCTGGTGCGGGAGTACGTCCAGGTGCACCCCTCCCGGAGCTACACCTTGAACCGGCTCGGCGATCACCTGCCCGAGTACCTCGAGACGCGACATGACTGGGCGGACAGCGGGTTCCTCGCCGACCTGGCCCGTTTCGAGCTCGCCATCACGGAGGTGTTTGACGAGGCTGAGTCACCGGTCCTGACCGCCGAGGAGCTGCAGTCTGTCCCCACCGAGGCGTGGGAATCGGCCCGCTTGAAGCCGATAGCTGCATTCCGGCTGCTCGAGCTCAAGCATGCGGTGGTACCGCACCTCAAGGCCTACCACGGCGATCAGCCATCACCGCGACCCCGAAGGCGAAACACGTGGGTCGCGATCTACCGCCGCGACTTCTCCCCGCTCTACCTGGAGCTGACCCGCGCCGAGCATGACCTGCTGCGGGCGCTCGTCGAGGGGACCTCGCTCGCCGAGAGTTTGGCGGCGGCCGCCGTCAAGGTGCGCTCCAGTCAGCGCCAGGAGAAGATCTTTCGCTGGTTCCGGACCTGGGTCGCGGAAGGCCTCTTCAGCGCCGTCGAGACCTGACCAGGATCAGCCGGCCTTCATCAGGGCCTCGATCTCGTCGGCGGCGGTCGGCAGCCGGCCCGAGAGGTTCTCGGCGCCGTCGGCGGTAACCAGGAAGTCGTTCTCGATGCGCACCCCGAGCCCCTCCTGAGGTATGTAGATCCCAGGCTCGTTCGTGATCACCATCCCCGGCTCGAGCTCTGGAGCCTCACCTCCGGAATCATGCGCCTCCAGACCGAGAAAGTGGCCGAGCCCGTGGATGAAGTAGCGACCGAGCGGCTTGCCGTCGGCATCGCGCAGATCGGAGCCGTTCATGGTGTCGTAGGCGATCTTGCGCAGGTCCGCAATCGTGATCCCCGGGCGGATCACGGCAGCGACGGCGTCATGGGCGGCCAAGACCAGCTCGTACACCGCCCGCTGGCGGTCGCTGAAGACGCCGCTCACCGGGTAGGTGCGGGTCAGGTCGCCGCAGTAGTAGCCGTAGCGGGCGCCGATGTCCACCACGACGAGCTCGCCCTCGGCGCAGGTGCCGACGTTCTGGTCGTAGTGCAGAACCGTTCCGTTGAACCCGCTTCCCACGATCGAAGGAAAGGCCAGGCCCTCGGCGCCGGCGTCGGCGAACGCCGCGAACACCGCCCCCTCCACGGCCTTCTCCGTTACTCCAGGTGCGAGCCGCCGAGCGGCTGCCCGCTGCCCCGCCATGGTCGCCGCGATTGCCTTCCGCATCAGCGCAATCTCGCCAGCGTCCTTGACCAGCCGCAGCCGGTGAACGTGTTCTGAGACATCGCGCACGGCGAACGAGGGGAGCCTCTCCCGCAGCCCGGCGATGAAGCGGTGGGTCGGCGGCAGCTCGGATGAGGTCGCCACCGGCGACAGCATCGTCCACAGCTCACCGCCGGTTTCTGAAAGCCAACCTTGCAAGAGCCCCTCGAACCCCTCCACCGGCCGGCGGCGGGCCTCGACCTCGATCTCCGTGTCCTGCACGGCCAGCACACGGTCGAAGCCCAGCGCCCGAGCGGCCTCCTCTCCCGGGCCCCACTTGGGTCCCGTCCACCGCTCGAGGGCCTCCCTGCGCGCCGGCAGAAAAAGCGCCTCGTACTCCTCGGCCGGCCGTAGCACGAGCACGGCGTTGGGCAGCTCTACTCCTGTGAGATAGAAGAAGCTCGGATCCTGGTGGAACGTGCCGACGTCGCCGTACCCGCGCTCGTCGCCGGCGCCCCAGATCACGACCGTTCCGCTCCCGACCGCCTCGGCGAGCCGGCGTCGACGTTCCCGGTACGCTTCCGGAGGCTGCAGCTCGGCTGCGTAGTTGCCGCCACGAAACACGCGATCGTCCATGACTTCCTCCCGGCGCCGATTGTAGCGAAGCCGGGAGCCCGAGGCCCGCTTCCATCCCGTCAACGTTCGCCGGCCGACGTTCGGATCACCTCCTAGACTTTCTCCGCTACAATCCAGCCGGGGGGACCATGCGCGACAGGGTACTGATAGGAAACGGCCAGGGGTTTTGGGGAGATAGCCCGGACACTCCCTGGGAGATGGTGACACGCGGTCCGCTCGACTACCTGACCCTCGACTATCTGGCCGAGGTGACGATGTCGATCATGATGCGTCAGAAGCTGCGCGACTCCAGCCGCGGCTACGCAACCGACTTCCTGTCCTTCCTCGAGCGGGCGCTGCCGATCCTGATGGACCGCGGCATCAAGGTCGTCACCAACGCCGGCGGGCTGAACCCGCCGGCGTTGCGCGAGCGCATCGGCGAGATCGCCGAACGGGTCGGGGTTTTCGGTCTTCGAGTGGGGGTCATCGAAGGAGACGATATCCTGCCGCGTCTCCCCGAGATCCTCGCCGACGGCCACCCTCTCGAGCACATGGAGACGGGCGTTGCGCTGTCCGAGCTCCGCGCCAAGGTCCTGTCAGCCAACACCTACCTGGGCGCCGGACCGGTGGCGGAGGCTCTCGACGGGGGCGCTCACATCGTGGTCGCCGGCCGCATCACCGACACCTCGCTGACCCTCGGCCCGCTGATGCACGAGTTCGGCTGGCAGCCGGGGCAGTGGGATCTGCTGGCCTCCGGCATCATCGCAGGCCATATCATCGAGTGTGGCGCCCAGGCGACCGGCGGCAACTTCACCCGCTGGTGGGAGGTCCCCGACCTCTGGGACATCGGCTACCCGATCGTCGAGTGCCTCCCGGACGGTTCATTCGTGGTCACCAAGCACCCGGGTACGGGCGGCCTGGTGACGGTGGACGCCGTGGCCGAGCAGTTGCTGTACGAGATGGGGCGCCCGGACGAATACATCACGCCCGATGTCGTCGCCGACTTCACAACCGCCCGCCTCGAGCAGGAGGGACCCGACCGGGTCCGTGTCACATCCATCCGCGGACGCCCCAGCACGCCATTCTTCAAGGTGTCGGCGACCTACCACGACGGCTACAAGGCCATCGGGCATCTGACAATCTCGGGGCCGCGCGCAATTGAGAAAGCCCGGCTATGCGCCGACATCGTGTGGCGGCGGCTGGCGCGCTCCGGCATTCCCGTCTGTGTCGACGACCGCCTGGTCGAGATCGTCGGCGCCGACGCCTGTATGCCGGGGATCTCCGAGGCCGGTTGTGCTCCTCCCGAGGTGGTGCTGCGGCTCGGTATACGCGACCGCGACCGTCGTAAGGCGGCCCGCTTCGGCATGGAGCTTGCTCCGCTGATCACCTCCGGTCCGCCCGGGATCACCGGCTTCGCAGGAGGCCGTCCGAAGCCGCAGGAGATCGTGGCCTACTGGCCGGCTCTCCTGCGAAAGGAAGTGGTCGAACCGCAGGTCCGGGTGAGCGTGGAGGAAGTGTGACCGCGTACCCGAACCCGTTTCAACCACACCATGGGCGATGACGTCTCGAGGCCGAGTTCACAGCTAGGAGGCGAACGCGATGGTCCGGCAGGGTACGCCGGGGTTCGCCGGATCCTGCACTGCGACATGGACTGCTTCTACGCTGCGGTTCACATGCGCGACGACCCGGCGCTGGCGGGCCGGCCGGTCGTCGTCGGTGGCGACCCGACCGGCCGCGGCGTGGTGGCCGCGGCGAGCTACGAGGCCCGGCGGTTTGGCATCCACTCGGCCATGCCGGCGGCCGAAGCACAGCGGCGCTGTCCCGGGGCGATCTTCATCCATCCGGACTTCGCCCTCTACCGCCGCGAATCCGACCGAATCTTCTCGATTTACCGCACCATCACGCCGCTTGTCGAAACGCTGTCCCTGGATGAGGCATACCTCGATGTCACCGACCACCTGGGAAAGTGCCGTTCCGCCACGGCCGTCGCGACCGAGATCCGGCGGCGAGTCCTCGAGGCGACACAGCTGACCGTCAGCGTCGGTGTCGGACCGAACAAGCTGGTCGCCAAGATCGCCTCCGACCACAACAAGCCGGACGGCCTCACGGTGGTGCCGCCCGATCGGGTGGAGGCGTTCCTCGACCCGCTGCCGGCACGCCGGTTGTACGGCGTCGGTCCGGCAACGGCGAAGGCATTGGAAGAGCTCGGCGTCTCCACAGTGACGGACCTTCGCTCGCTCACGCTCGATGTTCTGCTCGGCCGCTTTGGCAGCCACGGACGGACACTGTACGCCTTCGCCCGCGGCACCGACGATCGCCCGGTGCGGCCACACCGGCCTCGCAAGAGCGTCGGCGCGGAGGAGACGTTCCGTCACGACCTCCGCAGACGGCGCGAGATCGACGAGCAGCTCGAGCTCCTGGCCGCCGAGGTGTCGGCGCGACTGCGCAAGAGGAACCTGGCAGCGG